>Ga0068856_100000310_pt1 | contig 53426 bp, 49 predicted proteins | sample KBSCornC62_FD_66595 | JGI IMG/M metagenome (GOLD analysis project Ga0068856, IMG submission 66595) | Corn rhizosphere microbial communities from Kellogg Biological Station, Michigan, USA - KBS Corn C6-2 | ecosystem: Host-associated > Plants > Roots > Rhizosphere > Soil ...
GGCAGGATGCCTAGAGGGCGCGCCATCGGGGTGCCCCTCTCTTTGGTTACTTTCTCTCGGGCACGCGAGAGAAAGTGACTCGGGCCGCGGCAGCGGCTCGAAACCGCTTTGTCACTCGCAAACAATGACGAACCAAGGCATCAATGCAGCACGCGCACCGCGTTGTTGATTCCCAGCGCCAACACCGCCAACCCCGCCAGCACGGTGGCGGCACGCGCCGGGATGCGGCGGATGAAGAACGCGCCGAACGGCGCGGCGAGGATGCCGCCGGCGATCAGGCCCAGCACTGCCACCACGTGGCCGGCGCCGATGCCGAACAGGAAGGCGACGCTGGCGGCGATGCTCACCACGCACTTGGCGAGGTGCACGCTGCCGATCACCACGCGCGGCTGCAATCCGCGGGCGAGCAGGGTGGTGGCGGTGAGCGCGCTCCAGCCGCCGCCTCCCACCGCGTCCAGGAAGCCGGCGGCCGCGCCCAGCAGCGGCGTGCCGCGCGGCGGTTCGGTGCGCTCGCCGGGGCGCTTCGCGCCGCGCAGCAGCAGGAACAGGCCCATGCCCAGCAGGTAGGGCGTCAGCGCGATGCGCATCCACTGCGCGGGCAGGTGCACGGCCAGCCACACGCCCAGCAGGGCGCCGATCACGCCGGGGATCGCCAGCGCCAGGAACAGCCGCCGCCGCACGTTGCCCGCCACGAGGTGGCTGATCCCCGAGGCGCCACAGGTGAAGGTCTCGGCGTAGTGCACGCTGGCGCTGGCCATCACCGGCGGCATGCCCAGGCCCAGCAGCAGCCCGGCCGAGGTCACGCCGTAGGCCATGCCGAGCGCGCCGTCCACCAGCTGTGCGAGGACACCCACGAGGGTGAAGGTGAGGAATTCCGGCAGGGCGCTCATCGGCACTCGCAGCGAGGTGGTTCGGGGATGTCAGCATGCGCACCGGCGGGCCGGAAATGAACGGCCCGCATAAGCACATGCCCACAAGTGTTTTCAGGTCGCAGGAACGCGGAATTAACATGGACGCCAAGACGTATGGACGTCCAAAAGGAAAGATCGTGAGCGCTGCCACCCGACCGATACTGCCGACGCCCGGCCTGGCCGCGGAGCGGCTGGCGCTGCTGCACCGGTTGACCGAAGGCCTGCCGCCGGCGGACCTGTACTGGATCTCGGCGTGGAGTGCAGCGCTCGCGGCGCAGGCCACGCGCGTCGCGCTGCCGGCCATCGCGTCGGCAGTCGAAGCGCCGAACGCGGCGGTGACCGAGCGGTTGACCGTGCTCTACGGCAGCCAGACCGGCAACTCGCGCCGGGTCGCCGAGCGGCTGGCCGAGCGTGCCACCGCGGCGGGATTGAATGTGCGGATCCTGCGCACCGGCGCCTATGCCGTTCGCGAGCTGGCGCAGGAGCGCCACCTGGCGCTGGTGATCAGCAGCCAGGGCGACGGCGATCCGCCGGACGACGCGCTGGGCTTCGTCGAGTTCGTGAGCGGCAAGCGTGCACCGAAGCTGCCGCAGCTGAAGTTCGCCGTGCTGGGCCTGGGCGATTCCAGCTACCCGCAGTTTTGCGCGGTGAGCCGTCGGCTTGATGCGCGCTTCGCCGAACTCGGTGCGCAGCGCTTCGCCGAACTGGGCGAGGCCGACGTGGATTTCGAGACGCCCAGCGCGAGCTGGAGCGAGGACGTGCTGGCCAGGGCGCGTGAGGCGCTTGGCACGCCGGTCGTGGCGAACGTGCGGCCGGTGGCGCTGCACGCGGTGAACAGCGCGCTGCACGACCGCGAGAACCCGTTCGCCGCCGAGGTGCTGGAGAACCAGCGCATCGTTTCGCGCGACAGCGCCCGCGAGGTGCGTCACCTGGAACTCTCCCTGCAGGGTTCGGGCCTGCGCTACGAGCCGGGCGACGCGCTGGGCGTGTGGCCGCGCAACCCGCCCGTGCTGGTGGACGAGTGGCTGCGCCGGCTGCATCTGGACGGTGAGCAGGAGGTGGCGCACGGCGGTCGCCGCTTGCCGCTGCGACGCTGGCTCAGCCACGAGCGCGAACTGACCCGGCTCAGCCGTCCGCTGCTGGCCGCGCATGCCGCCGCCAGTGGCGACGCCGACCTGGCGCGCGTGCTGGAGCCGGAGCAGCGCGAGGCGCTGGCCCGCCTGCTCGATACCGACCAGCCCATCGACCTGCTGCGCCGCCATCCGGTGGGCTGGAACGCGGAGCAACTGGTCGCCGCGCTGCGTCCGCTCACGCCGCGCCTGTATTCCATTGCTTCCAGCCCGAAGGCGGTCGGCGAGGACGAGGTGCATCTCACGGTGGGCGTGGTGGACTACCACGCCCACGGCAGCGCCCATCTCGGCGCGGCCTCGGCCTTCCTCGCCGCGGCCGGCGACGAGACGCGGGTGCCGGTGTTCGTGGAGGCCAACGAACGCTTCCGCCTGCCTGCCGACCCTGCTCGCGACATCGTCATGATCGGGCCGGGCACCGGCGTGGCACCGTTCCGTGCCTTCGTGCAGGAGCGCCAGGCCGTGGGCGCCGCGGGGCGCAACTGGCTGTTCTTCGGCAATCGCCATTTCGCGCAGGACTTCCTCTACCAGACCGAGTGGCAGCAGGCATTGAAGGACGGCGCGCTGCATCGCCTCGATCTCGCCTTCTCGCGCGACACCTCTTCCAAAACCTACGTCCAGCATCGATTGCGCGAACACGGCCGCGAACTATACGCCGCACTGCGCGAGGGCGCCCACCTCTATGTCTGCGGCGACGCGACGCACATGGCGAAGGACGTGCACGAGGCGCTGGTCGATGTGGCCGTCGCGCACGGCGGTCTCTCCGCCGAGGACGCCCGCGGCTGGCTGGCCGAACTGCTGCAGGAAGGGCGCTACGCCCGCGACGTGTATTGAAGAACGCTTGTCGCGGCTGAAACCGCTCCTACGTGCGACACGTTGTAGGAGCGGCTTCAGCCGCGAACCGGATTGTCCATAGGTTCTCCCAAGGTTTCGAGCCCCGCCCCATGCCCTCCCATCTCGAACACATCAAGACCGAAAGCCGCTTCCTGCGCGGCGGCATCGCCGAGGGGTTGGCCGACCCGGTCACCGGTGCGATCAGCGAAGACGACGACAAGCTGTTGAAGTTCCACGGCAGCTACCAGCAGGACGACCGTGACATCCGCGACGAGCGGCGCCGGCAGAAGCTGGAACCGGCCTATGCTTTCATGGTGCGCGCGCGCCTGCCGGGCGGGGTGATGACGCCGGCGCAGTGGCTGGCTTTCGACCGGATCGCCAGCGACTACGCTTCCAGCGGCCTGCGTATCACTACGCGGCAGACCTTCCAGTGGCACGGCATCGTCAAGCGCAACCTCAAGTCCACCATCGCCGCGATCGATGCCGCGCTGGCCAGCACCATCGCCGCCTGCGGCGACGTCAACCGCAACGTGGTGTGCAACACCAACCCGGTCGAGTCGCTCGCGCATGCGGCGGCCTATGCCTGGGCCGCGAAGTTGTCCGAACACCTGAAGCCGAAGACCCGTGCCTACCACGAGCTCTGGCTGGACGGCGAAAAACTGGTGGGCGAGGCCGCCGCGGCCGAGCACGAGCCGCTGTACGGCGCCGCCTACCTGCCGCGCAAGTTCAAGATCGGCGTGGCGATCCCGCCGCTCAACGACATCGACGTGTTCGCCCAGGACCTGGGCCTGATCGCGATCGTCGAGCAGGGCGAACTGGTCGGCTTCGACGTGGCGATCGGCGGCGGGATGGGCGCCACCCACGGCGATCCCACGACCTATCCGCGCCTCGCGGACGTGATCGGCTTCGTGTCGCCGGAGCAGCTCGTGACGCTGGCCGAGGCCACCATCGCCGTGCAGCGCGACTGGGGTGACCGCGAGGAGCGCAAGCACGCGCGCTTCAAGTACACCATCGACACGCACGGCCTCGCCGCGGTGAAGGCGGAGATCGAGCAGCGAGCCGGCTTCGCGCTGGAACCGGCGCGGCCGTTCCGCTTCGACCACAACGGCGACCGCTACGGCTGGATCGAAGGCCATGAGGGCCGCTGGCACCTCACCCTGCAGGTGGAATCCGGCCGGCTGCTGGATGGCGACGATGCGCGCTGGCTGAGCGGCATGCGCGAGATCGCGCACGCGCACACCGGCGACATCCGGCTCACCTGCAACCAGAACCTGATCGTCGCCAACGTGGCCGCGGCGGATCGCGCGCGCATCGACGCCATCGTGGCCGCGCACGGCATGGACGGCTACCGCCGCCATAGCGGCATCCGCCACCACGCCATCGCTTGCGTGGCGCTGCCCACCTGCGGACTGGCGATGGCCGAGAGCGAGCGTTACCTGCCGCAGCTGCTGCCGAAGCTGGAAGCCTCGCTGGACCGCCACGGGCTGCTCGATGCGGCCATCCTGCTGCGCCTGTCCGGCTGCCCGAACGGCTGCTCGCGGCCGTATCTCGGCGAGATCGCCCTGGTGGGTCGTGCCATCGGCCGCTACGACCTGCGCCTGGGCGCGGATTTTCGCGGCCAGCGGCTCAACCAGGTCTACCGCGAGAACGTGGACGAGCCGACATTGCTCGAAGCGCTGGACCAGCTGTTCGCCCGTTACGCCGACGAACGCGTGCCGGACGAGCACTTCGGCGATTTCCTGCTGCGCTCCGGCGTGCTCGCGTCGAAGAAGATTGCATTGGAGATGATTGCATGAGCGCGCCGGTCCTTCCCGCCGACGGCGACGATGTCGAGGCGCTGCTCGCGCTCAACCACTGGCTGGCCGGACACGATGCCGAGACGCGCGTGCGCTGGATGCTGGAGCACGTGCCGGGCGCGCATGCGCTGTCTTCCAGTTTCGGCGCGCAGGCGGCGGTGTCGCTGCACCTGCTGGCGAGCCGTGCGCCGGACATTCCGGTGATCCTGATCGACACCGGCTACCTGTTTCCCGAGACCTACCAGTTCGTCGACACGCTGAGCGAACGGCTGGCGCTCAACCTCAAGGTCTACCGCCCCATCATCGGCCGCGCCTGGGCCGAGGCGCGCTACGGCAAGCTGTGGGAGCAGGGCATCGAGGGGCTGGACCGCTACAACCGCATCCGCAAGGTGGAGCCGATGCAGCGCGCGCTTGCCGAGCTGGGCGTGCAGGGCTGGTTCGCCGGCCTGCGCCGCAGCCAGTCGCGCAGCCGCCGCGCGATCGACTTCGTGGAGTGGCGCCCGGTTTCATCCGGTACGGGGCGCTGGAAGCTGCATCCCATCGCCGACTGGAACGACCGCGACGTGGGCCGCTACCTGCAGCAGCACGGCCTGCCCTACCACCCGTTGTGGGAGCAGGGCTACATCTCGATCGGCGACACCCACACCACGCAGCGCTGGGAGCCGGGCATGGATGCCGAGGACACCCGCTTCTTCGGACTCAAGCGCGAGTGCGGCCTGCACGAACTGCCGTGAGCGGCGTCGCCGCGGCGGCGTCCGTGGCCGCGATGACCTCCTGCCGTTCGCGCCAGTGCGGTACGCGCGGCGGCGTTTCCGGCACGATGCCGAGAGTAAGCAGGCGGCGCACGTCGTTGCGGTCCAGATGCGGCGCGAACTGCACGATCCACTCCAGCATGTAGTCGCGCAGCACGCTGTCCTTGCGCAGCATGATCCAGGTGGTGCACAAAGGCAGCAGCGCATCCGCCCGGATCACGCGCAGGTCGGCGTCATCGCCCGGCTGCAGCGCCATCTCTGCCAGCACGCCGATGCCCAGTCCCGCGCGCACGTAGGTCTTGATGAGGTCGGCATCGGCGGCGGTCATCGCGATCTGCGGCGCGAGCCCTGCAGCGGCGAAGGCGCGGCGCAGCGAGGATTCCGGCCGCTTCGAGGAGTCGTAGCTCACCAGCGGCAGCGCGGCCAGCTCGGCCAGCGTGGGCGCGCGGCCCAGCGTCGCCAACGGATGGTCGCGCGGCGCCAGCACCACGCGGCTCCAGCGGTAGGCGGGCAGGGCGATGCCGCCGGCCGGCGCGGCGCCCGAGGTGCTGACCACGGCCAGGTCGACGCGGCCGCCTTCCAGCAGGGCCAGCACCTCGGCGTCGCCGCTGGGCTGCAGGTGCACGCTGACCTGCGGGTAGCGGCGGTTCAGCGCGGCGATCGAGCCGGGCAGGGCGAAGCGCGCCTGGGTGTGCGTGGTGGCGATGCGCAGCTCGCCGTGCGCCTCGTTGCGCAGGTTCGCCGCGATGGAACGGATGTTCAGCGCCTCTGCCAGGATCACCCGCGCCCGCTCGATCACCCGCACGCCGGCGTCGGTGATCGAATCCAGGCTCTTGCCCTTGCGGATGAACAGCTGCAGGCCGAGTTCGTCCTCCAGCTGCTTGAGCTGCTTGCTCACCCCGGGCTGGGTGGCATGCACGTGTTCGGCGGCGGCGGTGATGTTGAGGCGGCAGTCGGCGATGGCGACGAGGTAGCGCAGCTGGGTCAAGGTCATGGCGATCCAGGAGTCAGGGCAATGGCGGTGGCGTAGCGGATGGCTGCGCACGCATACATCGCATCGTCTGGGTCCGCATGATGCGGACGCTGGATGGGCTGGATTCGGCATGGATGACGGTCATGCGGTCGAGTGTATATGCATTTTTGTTCGGACGTCTATACGGATAGACGTTCATAAATTATTGATCGCGGAGAAGTTCGAACGAGCGCGACGCCGCACGGTGCGCCCCTCTCCCTCCGGGAGAGGGTGGCGACCTGCAGACGCTGGAGCGCCTGCGGAACGGCGAAGCCGGCCCCGAATGGGGTGAGCGCCATGGATGGCGCGAATCCAGCCGGGAGAGGGTTCGGGCGGAGCGAAATGCTGCGGCAAGCCCGAACCCTCACCCCCGACCCCTCTCCCAAAGGGAGAGGGGAGAAAATGGCTCGCGAAATACTCCAGACAGCTGTGCAACTTGCGGCACGGCGACAAGTCTTGGCCGCGCCGCGGATTCATGCCGCGTCGGCATATGCATCGGCGCGTTCGTCATTTCCGCCGGCATCACGCACTGCGTAGCGTGGCCATTCCATCGCCGCGCCCGAATCCCGCCATGAAGCTGTATCCCTTGTTCGCCGATCTGTCCCGTCGCGCCGTGCTGGTGGTGGGCGGCGGCGTCGTGGCCGAGCGCAAGGCCGCCGCCCTGCTGGCGGCGGGCGCGCAGGTGACCGTGGGCGCGCCGGAACTGACGCCGCAGCTGCAGCGCTGGACGCGACAGGGGCGCATCGCGCACCGCGTCGGCGAATTCGCGCCGGGCTGGCTGGACTACGTATGGCTGGTGGTGGCGGCCACCGACGACCGCGCATTGAATGCCCGCGTCGCGGAACTGGCTGGTCTGCAGCGGGTGTTCGTCAACGTGGTGGACGACGCGGAGTTGTCCAGCTTCCAGGTGCCGGCGGTGATCGATCGCGCACCGCTGGTGGTGGCGATCTCCAGCGGCGGCGCGGCGCCGATGCTGGCGCGGCTGGTGCGCGAGCGGCTGGAAAGCCTGCTCGACCCTTCGCTGGGTCCGCTGGCCCTGCTGGCGGCGCGGCTGCGCAAGCGCATCCGGCGTCGTTTCCCCGAGCTGGCGGCGCGGCGGCGTTTCTATGCGGGGCTGTTCAATGGCCCGGTGGCCGCGCTGCTGCGCAAGGGCCAGCCGAAGCTGGCCGCGGCGGCCGCCGAGCAGGCCTTGCAGGCCGGGCCCGTTGCCGCGACGGGTTCGGTGGTGCTGGTGGGCGCCGGCCCCGGCGATCCGGGCCTGCTGACCCTGCGCGGCCTGTGCGCGCTGAACGAGGCCGACGTGATCCTGCACGACCGCCTGGTGAGCGCCGAGGTGCTGGAACTGGCGCGCCGCGACGCCGAGCGCATCGAGGTGGGCAAGCAGGCGGGCAACCACCACGCCACCCAGGACGAGATCCACGCGCTGCTGCTCGAACACGCGCGGGCCGGCCGTCGCGTGGTGCGGCTGAAGGGCGGCGACCCCTTCGTGTTCGGCCGCGGCGGCGAGGAGCTGGAATTCCTGCGCGAACACGGCATTCCCTACGAGGTGGTGCCCGGCGTCACCGCCGCGCTGGCCTGCGCCGCGCATGCCGGCGTGCCGCTGACCCACCGCGACCACGCGCAGTCGGTGCGCTTCGTCACCGCGCATTGCCGCGACTCGCTGGACACGCTGGACTGGCGCGCGCTGGCGCAGGAACGGCAGACCCTGGCGGTGTACATGGGCGTGGCCGGTCTCGAAAGCCTGCAGGAGCAACTGCTCGCGCATGGACGCGCACCCGGCACCCCATTCGCCCTGGTCGAGAACGGCACGCGCGCGAACCAGCGCGTGGTCACCGGCACCCTGGCCAACCTGCCCGAGCGCGCCGTCGCGCACGCGGTGCGCTCGCCCGCGCTGCTGATCCTGGGCGAGGTGGCCGCGCTGGCCGGGCAGCTGGCCTGGTTCGGCACGCCGCCGCTGGGCGAGGCCGCCGCCACCGTGCGGCAGCTCAAGCCATCGCGGCCGCTGCGCGATGCTGCGGTCGTGCTGCGCCGTCGCGCCTGATCGAAGAACCGCTCCCTCCCCTGCATGCAGGGGAGGGCTGGGGTGGGGTGCTTTGGCCTGCCAAACAAGTCACCCCCTCCCAACCTTCCTCGCTCCTCAAAGCGGCGCCATCCCTGGCGCCTCCCCGAGTCCCCTGCGCGCAGGGGGAGGAACCACACTGGAACACATCGCCTTAGCAAATCCGCGCGCATGATCGCGTGCGGCCATCGCCCGGAGCCCTACCATGATTTACGACAGCATCCTCGACACCATCGGCAACACGCCCATCGTCCGCCTGCACCGCCTCGCCCCGAAACACGTCGAGCTGTACGTGAAGGTGGAGGCATTCAACCCCGCGGGCTCGGTGAAGGACCGTCTCGCGCTGGCGATCATCCTCGACGCCGAGCAGCGCGGCACGCTCAAGCCCGGCCAGACCGTGGTCGAGGCCACCTCGGGCAACACCGGCGTGGCGCTGGCCGCGGTGTGCGCGGCGCGCGGCTACCCGTTCGTGGCGGTGATGTCGGACACGTTCTCGATCGAGCGGCGCAAGCTGATCCGTGCCTACGGCGGCAAGGTGCTGCTCACCCCCGGAGCCGCGCGGGGCACTGGCATGGTGCAGGTGGCGGAAGAGTTGGCGCGCAAGCACGGCTGGTTCCTCGCCCGCCAGTTCGACAACCCGGCCAACCCCGCGTACCACCGCCAGACCACCGCGCCGGAAATCCTGCGCGACTTCGCCGGCCGCCGCCTCGACTACTTCGTCAGCGGCTGGGGCACCGGCGGCACGCTCACCGGCGTGGGCGAAGTGCTCAAGGTGGCGCGGCCGGAAGTGAAGGTGGTCGCCACCGAACCGGCGGGCGCCTCGCTGCTCGGCGGCAAGGAGTGGCAGCCGCACAAGATCCAGGGCTGGACCCCCGACTTCGTGCCCGCCGTGCTCAACCGCAAGGTGGTCGACCAGCTGGTGACGGTGGAAGACACCGTGGCCCGCGACACCTCGCGCGCGCTGGCGCAGAAGGAGGGCATCTTCACGGGCATTTCCTCCGGCGCCACCCTGGCCGCTGCGCTTGACGTGGCGAAGAGCGCGCCGGAAGGCTCGGTGCTGCTGGCGATGCTGCCCGATACCGGCGAGCGTTACCTGTCGACCTTCCTGTTCGAGGGGGTCAACGAGGGGTCGGATGAGGTGGAATGATGACTGAGTGGTCTAGCTGTTGGATAAGGCAAGTAAAGCTCCCACCTGCAGCGCTAAGACTCCCAGATAGAGCGTGCCTTGGGGTTTGCGCGAGTGGGTAAAATTGTAGATGGAGAGCGCTACTGAAACGATTGGTGTTAGGAAGAAGCTGATTATTGCCAAGACCCAGTCGCCTGCCGTTAGACTGGGCCTTGGCATTGAATCACTACTGACGCTTGACTCCAAAAATATTGCTGATGACAGAGATGCCGCTTCGGTGAGTGTGGACTGCTCCGTCTCTGTGGTTCGACGAAGTCGCATCAGTGTGTCAGTGGGTAAGATTTGATCACACCTCGTGCAGTACACGTACGGATATTTGTCGCTAATTTGCGCGCTGCAATTTTGGCAGTGGGTAAGGATTTTTCCAAAGACTTGTGGCCGGACTGTTGCACGCTCGGCGTAGTTGACCGCATCCTGTAGCCGATCGTAACGATAGGATTGGAACTGGTACTGGCCATTTTGGTGTGTGATGCCGTACTTATGCATTAGCTCAACATGGGCTGGATCTAGCCCTTGACCCAATTCGCTGCGTCGCGTGGCCTCGTCACTTGCCTTTGCGACTGCGGCAGCACGGGCCATGTCATCTTCGATGACATCTCTGACCTCCGAAAACGATTGAGTAGCGGAACCAAGCAAATGCTCGTCGAGGCGGTTGAAGGTGTAGAGGTAGTCGTGTTGCTCCACGTCCTGAAGTATTTGGCCGAGGCACACGACTAGCACATATGCCTCAGGGTCTCGCGGATCGCGTCCAATCGCCGCCTTTGCGCCATGCGCCAAGGCGGATGCTGCGACTGCGACCTTATGTGGAACTACGCCACGGCTTCCATCGTACATGCGCGACGATTGCTGCCACGCAAGACCGATCAACGCGTTGGCGTATCGTGCTGCGTTGCGACCAACGAACCCAAACGTCCTGTGATTTTCGAGCAGTTGCTGCACGACGGTCGCGGCTTCAGCTTTTCGCCAGTTATTTCGAACGTTATCGAAAATTGCCACGAAATTTCACCTTGGTTCTGACGCACGACTTAAGCGGCCTGATTCCTGTAATTCACTCTTGCCGAGTAAATGACGCAAGAAATTGCGAGGCAATCGTTTCATAATGCCAGCCTGAAGGCAAGCGCAACCTCACCCCACCACGCGCACCTTCTTCCCCACCGAAGCTCGCGAATCCCACTCCGCAATCAGCTTCTGTCCCACTCGCGCCAGCGCATTGATCGCCGGCAACAGCTCGCGGCCCAGTTCCGTGAGTGCGTATTCGGCGGAAGGCGGCGAAGTGGCCAGTGGGCGGCGGCTGACCAGCCCACGCGATTCAAGCTCGCGCAGGCGGGCGCTGAGCACGCGGGCGGATATACGCGGGATGTCGTGGCGCAGTTCGCCGAAGCGGCGCGGTTCGCCGCTGAGGCACCAGACCACGTTCGGTGCCCAGGCACCGCGCAGCAGGGCCAGGCTTTCGGTGAGCGGGCAGGCGGGCGGCGGTGCGACCTTGCTCTTGCGTACGGGGAGTCCCATGGGGTGGCTCGCTATTGGCGTGAGCGGTGGTAACCGCGGGGTTACCGCATTCTGCGGCAGATGGATGGATGGATGGTATCCAATGGTAACCATGGCGGCGTAGCATGCGGGGTTCGGATGCGCGGTTTCGATCGCAACGCATCTGTTTCCCCGTTCCCCACGTAGGAGTCATCGCATGAAGCTCTATTACTCCCCCGGCGCCTGTTCGCTTTCCCCGCATATCGTGGCGCTCGAGGCCGGCATTCCGCTGCAGCTGGAGAAGGTCGACGGCAAGGCCAAGCGCACCGAGAGCGGTGCGGATTTCTGGCTGGTCAATCCCAAGGGCTATGTGCCGGTACTGGAGCTGGACAGCGGCGAAGTGCTGACCGAAGGCCCGGCGATCGTGCAGTACCTGGCCGACCAGAAGCCCGACAGCGGCCTCGCGCCCGCCAACGGCACGCTGCCGCGCTACCACCTGCAGGAGATGCTGGGCTACATCAATTCCGAGCTGCACAAGAGCTACAGCCCGCTGTTCAAGCCGGACACGCCCGATGCCACCCGCACCGAGCGCAAGGAGTACCTGAAGCGCCGCTACCAGTTCATCGAGAACGTGCTGGCGAAGCAGCCGTTCCTGCTGGGCGACAAGTTCACCGTGGCCGATGCCTACCTGTTCACCGTGACCAACTGGGCGAAGCACGTGGAGCTGGACCTGTCGGGCTTCCAGGCGTTGCTGGCCTTCCAGAAGCGCGTGGGCGAACGCCCGGCGGTGCGCGAGGCGCTGGCGGCGGAAGCGCCGAAGAAGGCTCACGCCTGATATGCAACGGGCCGCGCGTGGTGACGCGCGGCCCGTTGGTTTCTTGCTCGTCATTCCGGCGAAGGCCGGACAAGCGCGAAGCGCGCAGAACGCCTGAAGGGCGGCCCCGTAGGGGCGAGCGCAGCGAGTCATCCAGTTAGATGACTCGTGCGCAGCACGCAAAACCTATTTCGTGTGCTTCGCACGCAAATTTCACTGGATTCCGGCCTTCGCCGGAATGACAGCCATGCAGCAGTGACGGGATCAGATCTCCCGCGCCAGCCCTTCGGCCAGACCGATGTAGCCGCCCGGCGTGAGGTCGAGAAGCCGCTGCTTCGCCTCGGCGGGCAGTTCCAGTTTGCCGATGAACTCGCGCATGGATTCCTTCGTGATGCCCTGGCCGCGGGTCAGCGCCTTGAGCTGCTCGTAGGGCTGCGGCAGGCCGTAGCGGCGCATCACGGTCTGCACGGCTTCGGCCAGCACTTCCCAGCTCGCGTCGAGGTCGGCGGCGAGGCGTTCGGCGTTCACGGTGAGTTTGCCCAGGCCCTTCTGCAGCGACTCCAGCGCCACGAGGGTGTGGCCGAACGCGGTGCCCAGCGCGCGCAGCACGGTGGAGTCGGTGAGGTCGCGCTGCCAGCGGCTGATCGGCAGCTTTTCGGCGAAGTGACCAAGCAGCGCGTTGGCGAGGCCGAAGTTGCCCTCGGCGTTCTCGAAGTCGATCGGATTGACCTTGTGCGGCATGGTGGACGAACCCACCTCGCCCTCCTTCAGCTTCTGCTTGAAGTAGCCCAGCGAGATGTAGCCCCACACGTCGCGCGCCAGGTCGATCAGGATGGTGTTGGCGCGGCGCACCGCGTCGCAGTATTCGGCCACGCCGTCGTGCGGCTCGATCTGGGTGGTGTAGGGGTTGTAGTCCAGGCCCAGGCTTTCCACGAAGCGCTGCGAGAACGCGCGCCAGTCGATCTCCGGGTAGGTGATGGCGTGGGCGTTGTAGTTGCCCACCGCGCCGTTGACCTTGCCGGGGATTTCCAGCGCGGCCAATTGCTTGCGCTGGCGCTCCAGCCGCGCCACCACGTTCGCCAGTTCCTTGCCCAGCGTGCTGGGCGAGGCGGTCTGGCCGTGGGTGCGCGAAAGCATCGGCAGTGCGGCGTTGGCGTGCGCCAGTTCGCGCAGCCTGGCGATGATGCGGTCGAAGGCCGGCAGCAGCACCTGTTCGCGCGCATCGCGCAGCATCAGCGCGTAGGAGAGGTTGTTGATGTCCTCGCTGGTGCAGGCGAAGTGCACGAACTCCCTGGCCTGCGCCAGCGCGGCATCGTTGCCGATGCGCTCCTTGATGAAGTACTCCACCGCCTTCACGTCGTGGTTGGTGGTGGCCTCGATGGCCTTGATGCGTGCGCCGTCCTCGATGCCGAAACCGTCGGCGATGCTGTGCAACTGCTTGACCTGGGTTTCCGTGAACGGCGGCAGCTCGGCGATGCCCGGCTCGGCGGCCAGCGCCAGCAGCCACTCGATCTCCACGTGCACGCGGCGGTGCATCAGGCCGAACTCGCTGAAGATCGGGCGCAGCGGCTCGACCTTGACGGCGTAGCGGCCGTCCAGCGGCGACAGGGCGGTGAGGGCGTGGTTCGACATCGGGGCGTTCCGGCGCGGGGAAACCGCCATTTTACATTGACGGCGGCTGGATGCCTGCTGGCATATAGTGACGAGGAATACCAATTTTCCGTTCACCCTGGGCGTAGCCGCGTAGCGGCGCAGTCGAAGGGGTGTCGGGGAGGCTTCGACTTCGCGCCTTCGGCGCTACGCTCAGCCCGAACGGCTCAAAAATACGAAACTACCCCTTGATTGTTCAACGGCCTTGCCACGAAGGATTTTCGCCATGAGCGGCTTCCGCATCGAACACGACAGCATGGGCGAGCTCAAGGTGCCCGCCGACGCGCTGTACGGCGCGCAGACCCAGCGCGCGATCGACAATTTCCCGATCTCCGGGCTGCGCCTGCCACGCGAGTTCATCCGCGCGCTGGGCCTCATCAAGGCCGCCGCCGCCGAAGCCAACCACGCGCTGGGTCATCTGAAGAAGGGCCAAGCCGCGGCTGTCCGCAAGGCCGCGCTGGCCGTGGCGGGCGGCGAACACGACGCGCAGTTCCCCATCGACGTGTTCCAGACCGGCTCGGGCACCAGCACCAACATGAACGCGAACGAGGTGATCGCCCACCTCGCCGCGCGCGCCGGTGCCAAGGTGCACCCGAACGACCACGTCAACTACGGGCAGAGCTCGAACGACGTGATCCCCACCGCGATCCATGTCAGCGCCACCCTGGTGGCGCACGAGCAGCTTCTGCCGGCACTGAAGCACCTGAAGAAGGCCATCGAGCAGCGTGCGCGCCAGTTGAAGAACGTGGCCAAGACCGGCCGCACCCACCTGATGGACGCGATGCCGGTGACCTTCGGCCAGGAGCTGTCCGGCTGGGCCGCACAGGTCGGCTCGGCCATCGCGCGCATCGAGGATGCGCTGAAGCGCATGCGCCGCCTGCCGCAGGGTGGCACCGCGGTGGGCACCGGCATCAATGCCGACCCGAAGTTCGGCGCCGCGGTGGCGCGCGAGCTGAAGAAGCTCACCGGCGTGCGCTTCGAGGCGATGGAAAACCCGTTCGAGGGCATGGCCGCGCAGGACGACGCGGTGGAGCTGTCCGGTCAGCTCAAGGCATTGGCCGTGGCGCTGATGAAGATCGCCAACGATCTGCGCTGGATGAATTCAGGCCCGTTGGCTGGATTGGGCGAGATCGAGCTGCCCGCGCTGCAGCCCGGTTCGTCGATCATGCCGGGCAAGGTGAACCCGGTGATCCCCGAGGCAGCGGCGATGGTGGCCGCGCAGGTGATCGGCAACGACGCGGCGATCGCCATCGCCGGCCAGTCCGGCAACTTCCAGCTCAACGTGATGCTGCCGCTGATCGCCTACAACCTGCTGGAATCCCTGGGCATCCTGGCGAACGTCTCGCGCTTGCTCGCGGACAAGGCCATCGCCGGCTTCAAGGTCAACACCACGCGCGTCAACCAGGCTCTGGCGATGAACCCGATCCTGGTCACTGCACTGAATCCGGTGATCGGCTACGACAAGGGCGCCGCCACGGCCAAACAGGCCTACAAGCAGCATCGCCCGATCATGGACGTGGCGCTGGAAACCACCGGGCTGCCGAAGGAAGAGTTGAAGAAGCTGCTCGATCCGCTGGCGTTGACCCGCGGCGGCATCCACGGCTGATCCCTGAGGTATTTCTTGTAGGAGCCCGCTTGCGGGCGATGCTGTTGCTCTGATCTCACCCGACATCAACAAAAGCATCGCCCGCAAGCGGGCTCCTACAACACATAGGGATCAAGGCGCCGTACGCCGTTCCGGATGATCCGCCGTCAGTCCTTGGCGTCGCTCTCGCAGCTCGCCACATCGTGCGCGCTGACGATGGACGCATAGGGCTTGAAGGCGGGCAGTTGCACGGCCAGCTGATCCTGCACGGTCTTGATGCTGGCTTGGGCCTTGCAGATGTCCAGGCTCAGCTTCTGCATCTGCCCGCTACCGGCTTCAGCCGCTTTGTCTGTCTGGCCGGGCGTGGACGAAGACTTGGCCTCGACAGACTTGATCGCCATCTCGACACCGGTCTTGCCCATGGCCAGTCCGGTGTCGTGCACGGAGCGCACGCTCTGGTTGTACTGCGCCAGCAGGTTGCGTTCGGCCGGCGTGGTGGCGATGGCTTTGCCATCGATCACCAGGCCGCCGTCGGCATCGATGACGGCCTTCGGCGCACCGATGACACGCAACGCCACCTTGTTCCCGTAAAGCATGATGGCGCCGTTTTCCATGACGGTGTCGGGTGCGTTGCAGGCGGCGAGGGTGCCAACCAGGGCGGTGAGAAATAGCGGACGAACGAGAGCTTTCACGAGCGCTCCTTTCTGCTTCCCGGATAATTGGAAGCGCCAGCGGCGGCGCGAGGATAGTCGTGGAGAAACCACCGGGTTACCTCAGTGTGTCGCCAGCGAACGGTTCGCCTCGTCCATCCCTTGCTTGCACTTCGCCACCTTGTCCTTGTCCAGCGTGGCGTAGGGCTTGAACGCGGCGACCTGGGCGGCCACGGCGTCCTGCGCGGCGCGCAGCTGTTCGAGGCCGTCGCAAATCGCGGCGGCCTGGGCGGTGACCTTGCCGGCCTGCGCCTGGATGTCCTTGCCGATCCGGTCGGTGTCGCCGTGCGCCAGTCCCGACATCACGCTGCCCATGGCCTGGCCGGCCAACGCGGCGCCGGCCTTGCCGGTGGCGATGCCCTCGCTGCGGATCTTGTAGACGCCCACGTAGTACTGCTTGAGCAGGTCGCGCTGGTCGGAGCTCAGCGTCACCGGCTTGCCGTCGATGCTGAGCGTGCCATCGCCGGTCACACGTGCGTCGGGCTGGCCGGTGACGTGGATCACCGCCACGCCATCCCGCAGATGGATGCTGCCGTTGTCGCCGGCGATGGTGGTGCCGCTGTCGCGGCCGCAGGCGGCGAGCAAAGTGCAGATCAGGGCGGTGCAGGCGAGGAAGCGAGATTTCATCGTTGGGTTCCGTCGACGTTGACGCAGGTCGGGATCAGTCGGAGAACACGGCGAAGCCCTTCTTGCCGTTCTGGTCGGCCATGTCCTTGCCGCAGTCGTCGACGTCCTTCTGCGTCATGGTGGCGTAGGGCCGGAACTCAGGCATGGCGGCGGCCAGCTTCTGCTGCGAGACGAGCAGGTCGGGCAGCTTCTTGCACAAGCGCAGGGCGGCTGCCTGGATCTTGTCGGTCTGCGGCTTGATGCTGGCTTCGATCTCCTTGTCGCTCTTGCCGGCGAGCGCGCCGAGGATCGCCTCGCGGGCCGCGTTGACGCCCAGGTCTGCGCCGCTGGCGCCGATATCCATGCCGGATTCGGCGATGCCGATGATCTGCTGGCGGTAGTCCACCAGCATGGTGTGCTGTTCCGGCGTGGCATCCACCGGCTTGCCGTCGATGACCAAGTTGCCTTGTGGGGTGATGACGGCCTTGGGGAGTTTGCTGCTGTCGTCGCCGTCGTGCCGGCCCTTGCCGTTGACGTGCACGCTGCCGACGTCAATGTCTTGCGTGAGCAGTTCCTGCTTGGCCTGGGCCATCCCTTTGCGGACTTCCGCGGCGATGGTGGACGAGGAGGTCTGCTGCTGCGCCTCCTTCACGGCCTGCGTCGCATCGCTACTGGAGCTGTTGCCGGCCGATTGGCTGCAGGCCGACAGCGGCAGCAGCAGGGCCAGCGCAAGGATGCTGCCGGTGATCGCGTTGCCTTTCATGATGGTTCTCCCCGTTTGGATTCGAGCGGATGTCAGTTGTCGTCGCGCCAGCGGCGCAGCCAGATGGCGCCGCCGAGCAGGGCGAGGCCGGCGACCGTGCCGATCCAGAAGCCGGGCGTGCCCATCACGCTGTAGGCGCTGCCGAGGTTCAGCACGTTCAGGGCCGCGCCATTGCTCACGTTCTGGTAGTTGCCCGCACTCAGCCAACTGCCCGGGAACACGCTGAGCAGGATGCGGCCGCAGACGTCGCTCCAGTACCAGCCGGTGCCCACTCGCGGCCCTATCAGGTTGAACCAGCTCAGCATCGCGCCCACTGCCGCCGGCAGTACCGCGGCCCACAGGAACGGCTTGCTGCGCGCCCAGGCGGAGCAGAGCAGCAGCCAGCCCGTGGCAGGCAAGGCCCACAGCGCGTACAGCGGGATGGTGCCGATCAGGTTGGCGATGACACGGAACGGATGCGCGTAGGCCAGCAGGTGCCAGGCGCCGACACCGTGGAAGGACAGTGCGACCACGAACAGCAGCAGCATCGCGATGCCGGTGACCACGCCGCAGACCACCGCGATCACCGGCGCCAGCAGGGTGCCGGCCACCACCTTGGAGAGCACGGTGGCGGAGTCCGACAGCGGCAGCGACTTCCAGAACAGCAGGCTGCGGTCGCGGCGGTCGTCGTACAGCGCGCCGAGGCAGTAGAAGAACACCACGAAGCCCAGCACGATACTGATGATGAACGACGTCGAGTACATCACCATGTCCATCAGCGCGCCGGCCCTGGCCACCTCGTCCGCGCTCAGCGCGTGGTCAAGGATGTGGATCCTGTCGCTGAACAAGAAGTGGACGCCGTGCTGCGCACCGATCACCTCGCCGGCAATGATGCCCATCAGGTTCAGCAGCAGGAACACGCCGCCGGTGATCACCGGCGCCCACAGGAAGCCGCCGCGGTGCTCCCAGAACTCGCGCTTCACCAGCCAGTACATTTCGTTCAGAGCCGGGGTTTTCATGCGTAGGTCCCTTTCATGGTGGCGACGAACAGGTCGCTGACGGCAGGGCGGCGGATCTCGCCCAGCGCCTCCAACTGCGCGCGTTCGACGCCGTCGAACAGGAAGATGCTCTTGCCGAATACCTGGCGCTCGTCCAGCGGCTTCAGCGCGCGGGCGGCGGCGGCTTTGTCGGCGCCGACCATCACTTCGGCGAAGCGTTCGCCCACCGCGTCCATGTCGGCATCCAGCACGATTTTTCCGTCGCGGATGAACATCAGGTCGGTGAGGATGTGCTCGACTTCCTCCACCTGGTGGGTGGTGACGATGATGGTCTTGTTCTCGTCGAAGTAGTCCTCCAGGAGGCTCTGGTAGAACTGCTTGCGGTAGAGGATGTCCAGGCCGAGCGTGGGCTCGTCCAGCACCAGCAAGCGCGCGTCGATCGCCATCACCAGGGACAGGTGCAGCTGCACGATCATGCCCTTGGACATCTGCTTGACGCGCTGGTCGGGCGTGAGCTTGGTGCGCGCGAGGAAGGCTTCGCACTTCTTGCGGTCGAAGCGCGGATGCGTGTTGGCGACGAAGTCGACCGCCTCGCTCACCCGGATCCAGCGCGGCAGCACCGCCACGTCGGCGATGAAGCAGACCTGTTCCATCAGCTTGTTGCGCTGCTTGCGCGGGTCGAGGCCCAGCACGGAAAGCTCGCCCTGGAAATCGGTGAGGCCCAGGATGGCCTTCAGCGCGGTGGTCTTGCCCGCGCCGTTGGGGCCGATCAGGCCCACGATGCGGCCGGCCTCGATGCGGAAACTGGCGTTGTCCAGCGCCGCGGTGTTCTTGTAGCGCTTGGTGAGGCCACTGGCGACGACGACGGCGTTCATGCGGGCTTCTCCGGGTCGGCCTGCGTTTCGCGCAGCAGGGTCTTCAGGTCCAGGCCCAGCCGTTGCAGGCGGGCGTACAGCGCGGGCCATTCCTCGCGCAGAAAACGTTCGCGCTCGGATTTCAAGAGTTCTTCGCGCGCTCCTTCGATGACAAACATGCCCAAGCCCCTCCTTTTCTCAACCAAGCGTTCGTCGACCAGCTCCTGGTACGCCTTCGACACGGTCAGCGGATTGATCTGGAAATCCGCGGCCACCTGGCGCACCGACGGCAGCGGGTCGCCCTCGTTCAAGGCGCCATCCAGGATCATCGCCACCACGCGTTGATGCAGCTGGCGATAGATCGGGATGCTGTCGTTCCAGGTGATGGTCATGGATTATTCCTTGCTGCTGGCGATGCCGGCCGTCGAAGAGCCAAACGAATAGTAGGGCATGGCCAACTGCGCCCCGAGCTGCGCGGCGCTGCCGCCGTCGGGCAGGGTGGCGATGCCCACCGCGGCGTGCTCCAGCAGGGCCGCGGCCTTCCGTTCGGCGGCCGTGGGAGTCACCTCTACCGGCGCCAGGTTGGTCACGTGGATGCCGTTGATCCACGCCAACTCGGGCGTGCGGACAGGCAGGTTCACCAGCGCCAGGGTCAGGCTGGTCATCACCAGGGCGGCGGCGGAGGCGATCCAGTGCCGGGCCGGGATCAGGGTGGAGACGAAGACGTCGTCGGCGACGACGGCGTGGCGGTTCGTGCTGGACTCGTGCTTCGCGTTCATGTCGGCCTCCTCTAGTGAGCTCGTTGACTGGTGTTGTAGTAAACTATAACACCGAAATTGAGCCCGTCAAGCAGAACATGCCGGTTTGGCAACATGACTGATGGCAGGGGGCTGTGCTGAACGACTGCTTCCGAGAAAGGAAGCCGAATCGAGTGACTCGATGCAGCTTCATCTGGAACAATCGGGCGATACGCGGCGGTCACTTGCCTTGTCGTTCGGAAAAGGAAACGGTCATGACGCTGTTGAATGGGGCACTGCAGGATCTCAACGACTTGTACTTTTTCGCTGCGGTGGTCGAGCACGGCGGCTTCTCCGCGGCGGGGCGGGCGCTGGGCGTGCCCAAGTCGCGGCTCAGCAAGCGGGTGGCGCAGCTGGAGGATCGCCTCGGGGTGCGTCTGCTGCAGCGGACCACCCGTCGTTTCGTGGTCACCGAGGTGGGCGAGCGTTTCTACGCGCATTGCCGCGCGGTGCTGGAGGAGGCGCGCGCCGCGCAGGAGGCGGTGGACGAGTTGCGCGCCGAGCCGCGTGGCGTGGTGCGGCTGAGCTGTCCGGTATCGCTCAGCCAGACCATCCTGGCGTACGTGCTGCCGGACTTCCTGGTGCAGTACCCGCGACTGCAGGTGCGCGTGCTTTCCAGCAACCGCCGCGTGGACCTGCTCGGCGAGGGCTACGACTTGGCGATCCGCGTGCGCAGCAAGCTCGATACCGATGCCAACATGGTGGTGCGCAGCTTCGGCCAGTCGCGCGTGCTGCCGGTGGCCAGCCCGGGGCTGCTCGATGCACTGGGCCGACCGCAGCATCCCGACGAACTGGCGAAGCTGCCGGCGCTGTCGATGCAGGAGCACGAAGGCCCGCAGACCTGGGAGCTGATCGACGCGGCGGGCGAACGCGTCAGCGTGGAAGTGCAGGCAAGATTGATCTGCGGCGACTTCGCCGTGCTGCTGGAGGCGGCGCGCCGCGGCATCGGCGTGACCCTGCTGCCGGAATTCGTCTGTGCTCCGGCGGTGACTCGCGGCGAGCTGGAGGTGCTGCTGCCGGAGTGGAGCGCGCCGGAAGGCACCATGCACTTCATCTACCCCAGCCGCCGCGGCATGCTGCCGGGCGTGCGCGCGCTGGTGGATTTCCTCGCAGAGCGCCTGCCCGCCACCACCCTGCGCAAGCACGAGGAGTGCAAGACGCGAGCCTTGCCCGACCTGTAGAGCGCACCCTGCGCGCGATGGCTCTTGGCTTCGGTCGAATGGCAGGGCATTCGCGCGCAGGGCGCGCCCCTACAGGAGATGCATGCGCATGCTACGCTTTCGTTTGGACTTCCATATGGCGGAACGATGAAGATCGACACCAAGCTCCCCAAGGTCGGCACCACCATTTTCAGCGTGATGAGCCAGCTCGCGCTGGAGCACAAGGCAGTGAACCTGGGGCAGGGTTTCCCGGATTTCGAGCCGCCGCAGGGCCTGCGCGATGCGCTCGCGCGCGCCATGGACGAGGGGCGCAACCAGTACGCGCCGATGCACGGCACTGCGCCGTTGCGCGAGCAGATCGCGGCCAAGACTGGGCGCATGTACGGCCACCGCCCCGACGTGGACGCGGAGATCACTGTCACCTCCGGCGCCACCGAGGCGCTGTTCGCGGCGATCGCCGCGGTGGTGCGCGCGGGCGAGGAGGTGATCGTGTTCGATCCCGCCTACGACAGCTACGAGCCGGCGATCGAGCTGCAGGGCGCGAAGGCGGTGCATATCCCGCTGGTCGCCCCGGCTTTCTCGGTGGACTGGCAGCGCGTGCGCGACGCGGTGACGCCGCGCACGCGCATGATCCTGATCAACAGCCCGCACAACCCGTCCGGCGCGGTGCTGTCGTCGGCCGACCTCGAGGAACTGGCGGCGATCGTGCGCGACACGGACATCGTGGTGCTGTCCGACGAGGTGTACGAGCACATCGTCTACGACGGCCGGCAGCACGAGAGCGTGCTGCGCCATCCGGAGCTTGCCGCGCGCAGCATCGTGGTCTCGTCCTTCGGCAAGACCTACCACTGCACCGGCTGGAAGCTGGGCTACGCGGTGGCGCCGAAGGCGCTCACGGCGGAATTCCGCAAGGTGCACCAGTACCTCACGTTCTGCAGCTTCCATCCGGCCCAGGTGGCGTTCGCCGAGTTCCTGGCCAGCGATCCGCAGCACTACCTGGAGCTGCCCGCGTTCTACCAGGCCAAGCGCGACCGTTTCCGCGCGCTGCTGGCGCCCTCGCGCTTCAAGCTGCTGGCCGTGCCGGGCGGCTACTTCCAGCTGGTGGACTACTCGGCGATCCGCGACGAGGACGATCTCGCCTTCAGCCGCTGGCTGGTGGAGCAGGGCGGGGTGGCGGCGATCCCGCTGACGCCGTTCTGCGAAACCGCGCCGGGCACGCGCCTGCTGCGCCTGTGCTTCGCCAAGAGCGACGCCACCATGGAAGCGGCCGCCGAGCGGCTGTGCAGGCTATGAGCCTGCAGCCGCTGACCGTGTCGCTGGTGCAGGGCGCCACCCGCTGGCACGACGCGCCGGCCAACCGCGACTACTACGGCGCACTGGTGCGCCGCGCGCGCGGCAGCGACCTGATCGTGCTGCCGGAAACCTTCCTCTCCGGTTTCAGCAACGACACGGGTGCCAGTGCCGACACCATGGACGGCGAAGGCGTGGCCTGGCTGCGCGCGCTGGCCGCCGAGGTGGATGCGGTGATCTGCGGCAGCCTCGCGATCCGCGAGGGCGGCACCGTCTACAACCGCCTGCTGTGGATGCGACCGGACGGCACGTTCGAGCAATACGACAAGCGCCATCTCTTCCGCATGGCCGGCGAACACACCCGCTACGGAGGCGGCAACCAGCGCTTGATCGTGGAGCTGAGGGGTTGGCGCATCCTGCCCCAGGTCTGCTACGACCTGCGCTTCCCGGTGTGGCTGCGCAACCGCCGGCTGGAAGGCGCGGCCGGCGGCATGGACTACGACCTCGCCATCTTCGTGGCGAACTGGCCTGCACCGCGCCGCCAGCCCTGGCGCACCCTGCTGCGCGCCCGCGCCATCGAGAACCTGGCCTGCGTGATCGGCGTGAACCGCGTGGGCGTGGACGGCAACGAGCTGCCCTACGCCGGCGACAGCGCGGTGATCGACCCGGTGGGCGAACCGCTGGTGGAGTGCGGCGCACTGGAGCAGGTCGCCACGCTCACCCTCGATCCCGCGCCGTTGCTCGCCCATCGCGAACGCTTCCCGGCATGGATGGATGCGGACTCGTTCACGCTCGACAACCACTGAAAACCCGCGCTCCTACAGGATGGCGAGGATGTTTTCCGGCGGCCGCCCGAGCGCGGCCTTGCCGTTGGCGAGCACGATGGGGCGCTCGATCAGTATCGGATGCGCGACCATCGCGGCAATCAGGGCATCTTCGTCCAGCGCGGGATCGGCGAGGCCGAGCTCCTGGTAGGCGGCCTCGCCGCTGCGCAGCAGCTGGCGCGCGGGGATGCCGAGCAGCTTGAGCAACTGTTTCAGCTCGGCGGCATCGGGTGGCGTGTCGAGGTAGTTCACCACCTCGACTTCGCGGCCTTCGAGCAGCGCCAGCGTGGCGCGCGACTTGCTGCAGCGGTGGTTGTGGTAGATGCGGATCATCGCCGGCAATCAGCGATTGCCGGAACGGCCACCACCGCTGCCGCCGCGTCCGTGCGGACGGTTGCCGACGGGACGACCGCCGCCGTGCGGCGGGCGATTGCCGCCCTGGCCCTGCGGGCGGCCGCGGCCGCCCGGACGATTGCCGCCCGGACGGGCTTCGCTGCCGTGGCCATGACTGCTGCCGTGGCCGCTGCTGAAACCGCCGTAGGGGTTGGCGGGTGCGAAGCTGGCTTGGCCCTGGCTGGTGCCGGCGCGGGCGCCGCCGGGTTTGCCGCCGCGGCGCTTGCCGGGCGCGCCGGCCGGGCGGGCGGCGCCGTCGCGGCTGTCGCCGGCGAACCAGGTGCGCACCGAGGGCAGTTCCTGGCCCGGTGCGACGCCGCGCCTGTTCTTCTTGCGCAGGCCGGCACCTGGGGCGCGCTCGGGCCGCGCCACGTTGCCGTTCACTTCGCGGCCGGGGGCGCGCTGCTTCTGGCGGCCGCGCGGCGGCTCTTCGCGGATGCGGTCGTAGGCGCGCAGCTCGCGTGCTTCGTCGTGATGGGCGCTGCTCCAGCCGCCGGTGGCGCCGCTTTCGGGGCGGTATTCGGTGACGTTGCGGTTGGCGCGGCGCTGGTGCAGCACGGGGCTCAGGGTGAGCACGGGCTGCGGCGCGCCGAGGCCGCTGGTCTGGCGCAGTTGCTTGACCGCTTCCTCGTCCAGCGGCGCGCAGTCGCCGCGGCGCAAGGTGCGCGGCAGCTCGATGCCGCCGTAGCGGATGCGCTTCAGGCGGCTGACCAGGAAGCCCTGCGAATCCCACAGCCGGCGCACCTCGCGGTTGCGGCCCTCGCGGATCACCGTGCGGAACCAGCTGTGGCTGCCGCCGCGGCTGATCACCGCGATCTCGTCGAAGCGGGCGGGGCCGTCTTCCAGTTCCACGCCGGCCTTGAGCTTCTCGATCACCTCGTCGGGCACTTCGCCGTGCACGCGGCAGAGGTACTCGCGCTCGATGCCGCTGCGGGGGTGCATCAGCGCGTTGGCCAGTTCGCCGTCGGTGGTGAGCAGCAGCAGGCCGGTGGTGTTGATGTCGAGGCGGCCCACGGCGACCCAGCGCGCGCCCTTCAGGCGCGGCAGCTGCTCGAACACGGTGGGACGGCCCTCCGGGTCGTCGCGGGTGGTCAGCACGCCTTCGGGCTTGTGGTAGATCAGCACCTCGGCGTCGCCGCGATTGTCGGTGGCGATCACGAACTGCTTGCCGTCGATCACCACGCGGTCGCCCGCGTGCACGCTGGTGCCGATGGTGGCCGGGCTGCCGTTGAGTTCGATCTCGCCGGCCTGGATGCGCTGTTCCAGCATGCGGCGCGAGCCGAGGCCGGCGTTGGCGAGCACCTTGTGCAGGCGCTCCTCCAGCGGCGCGGCGTCGCTGACCGGCGCGCGCTTGAGGGAAAGGGTGGATTTTTTCGGCGCAGTCATGCGCGTTGCTCCTCAGGAATTCTGTGCGGCTGTGTCGTCTTCGACATCCGCGGGGGCCGCTGCCTCGCCGGCAGTGGCGGGTTCGGGTTCGTTGTGCGCGCTCGCCTCGTCGGCGTCGGCGGCAGACGCGGCTGCCCCGGTGTCCGCTGCGGCAGCGTCGGCTTCGTGCTGCGGCACTTCATGCGTATCGGTCGCCGGGGCGGCTTCGGCGATTTCCGCCGCGGCATCCCCGGCCGGGGCTTCCTCGCCGATCTCCTCGTCCGGATCGATCGGCAGATCCTTGATCACGCGGGCAGGCAGCGGCGTCTGGTCGAAGCCCATCTGCGGATCTTCCATGTCGCGGATCTCGGACAGCGGCGGCAGCTGGTCCAGCGACTTCAGGTTGAAGTAGTCGAGAAAGGCGCGGGTGGTGCCGAACAGCGCCGGCTTGCCGGGCACGTCGCGGTAGCCGACCACGCGGATCCACTCGCGCTCCTCCAGCGTCTTGACGATGTTGCTGGACACCACCACGCCTCGGATCTGCTCGATCTCCGGGCGGGTGATCGGCTGGCGGTAGGCGATCAGCGCCAGCGTCTCCAGCAAGGCACGCGAGTAGCGGCTGGGCTTCTCGGTCCACATCCGCGAGATCCACGGATGCACTTCCTGCCGTACCTGGTAGCGGAAGCCGGAGGCGATCTCCTTCAGCTCCACGCCGCGACCCTCGCAGTCGTCGGCGAGCGCTTCCAGTGCGCGGGCGATCTGCTCGTGGCCGACCTCGTCGGTTTCGGCGAACAGGTCGCCGAGTTGGGAGATGCTCATCGGTTGGCTGGCGGCGAGCAGGGCCGCTTCGACGATGGGTTTGAGTTGCTCGATCTGCATGGGCCTTCGGTGCCGATTCAGTGAGTGCCGCTGTTGCTGGCGTCGGTGGTCTCGAACGCCGATTCCTGTGTGGCGGGATCATCCACTCCGTCGCCTTCCGCCGCGTCGGTGAGCGGTTCCTCGCCGTGTTCCACCCGCGCCTTCAGGTAGATCGGCGCCAGCGGGGCTTCCTGCACGATCTCGATCAACATTTCCTTGGCCAGCTCCAGCATGGCCAGGAAGGTGACCACCACGCCGAGCCGGCCTTCGTTGACGTCGAACAGCGTCTCGAAGCGATGGAAGGCATGGCCTTCCAGCTTGCCCAGCAGCTCGCCCATGCGCTGGCGCACGCTGAGCGCCTCGCGCTTGATCGCGTGGTGGCCGAACAGCTCGGCGCGGTGCAGCACGTCCTTCAGCGCCAGCAGCATTTCCTTGAGGTCCAGCGGCGGCGGCAGCTTGATCACGTTGCGCTCGCCGGTGTCGGCCTGCGCCGGCGCCGTGTCGCGTTCCATGCGGGGCAGGGCCTCGATGTCCTCGGCGGCCTTCTTGAAACGTTCGTACTCCTGCAGGCGGCGTACCAGCTCGGCGCGGGGATCCTCCTCGACGCCTTCCTCGGCGGGCGGCCGGGGCAGCAGCAGGCGCGACTTGATCTCGCCAAGGATCGCGGCCATCAGCAGGTACTCGGCGGCCAGTTCCAGCCGCATCGTCTCCCGCATCATGTCGATGTATTCCATGTACTGCCGGGTGATCTCGGCAATCGGAATGTCCAGGATGTCCAGGTTCTGCCGGCGAATCAGGTAGAGCAGCAGGTCCAGCGGCCCTTCGAACGCCTCCAGGAACACTTCCAGCGCGTCCGGGGGGATGTACAGGTCCTGCGGCATCTGCAGCACCGGCTCGCCGCGCACGACCGCCAGCGGCATTTCCTGCTGCTGCGGAGGCGCCGCGTGGTTGTCCTGCGATACGACCGGGCTCTGCGGCCCGACTGGCTCGGTGCTCATCGATGCGTGTCGTTGGGCCGCCCCGCGGCCGGCAATGCGTCTGGATTCATCATGGGCGAAACGGTTGCCTCGCAGGACGATCCGGGCCGAACCCGTGCATGGATCGTGGCGCCGAGGCGGCACTTCGGTAAAGCGGTTTCGCACGATGCCTTGTGGACAATGTCCAGCTCCCCCTTGTCGCTGCCGGCGTGACGAAGCCGCGTGCCGCGGTTCGATCAGGCGTGCGGGCATTGCAGCCAGGTGCCGGCGTGGAATGCGGATCGCATCTGGCTGGAACAAGCCGATGCGGCGACGGGAGTGACGTCACCGACAAGTTGGACGATCTGCCTGGGGCATCGGGTGGGCGCCATTGCTGCGGCCGATCGACTGGTCGGCTTCTGATCGTGGCGCCACGCGTGGGTGACAGAGTAGCGACTGGCTGGCGACAAGTCCAGCGCATGCACGGCGCGCGCACGCGAAACGGGCGGCTGGCCGGCAGGTACAATGTCAAGGTTGCACGCAGAGACGCGATGCGATCCGGCAAGCCGCCAAGGTGACCCTGTGGGTCCGACACGGCGAGCTGACGTCAGTCGTCATGGGCGAAAACGCGTGCGGAAGGCGCAATGCGCGGCCATATGGGAGCTGGCACATGGCTTGCTTGAGTGTGATCGCGGACACAATGCGAAGTTGGGCCGCGGGGGCCGCCACGGCGGCGGAGAAGCAACACACAAGGAGCGCAGCATGGCGAAGGACGACAACAAGCTGAGTGACGAATCCGAACGCCTGCGTCCGGCGCGCATGCAGATCGAGACGACCGTGCTGATGAGCCGCGGCGTCGAATCGCACCCCACCGAGCTGGTGGACATTTCCGCGACCGGCGCGCTGTTGCGCCGTCCGCTGGGCTGGGGTGGCGAGGTGGGCCAGACCTGGCTGCTGGACATGATCTTCGGCAGCGACCTGCACATCCATCTCGAAGCGCAGGTGGCGCGCGTCGCCGACCACCACATCGGCTTTTCCTACGTGTGCATCCCGGAGGACAAGCAGGTGCCGCTGTGGAACCTGCTGGGCGGCTACGCGGACATTCTCGAGTCCTGGAAGAACTGAGCGCGCGGCAAAAGCCTTCGCCTCGACCCGTCCCAGGCCGAAGCGGCCGGGGGAGACGGGATCGCAAGCTCTCCCCTCGAATCCCGAATCCCGATCAGCGGCTTTTCTTCTCGTCACGTAGCTCGCGCCGCAGGATCTTGCCCACGTTGCTCTTGGGCAGCGTGTCACGGAACTCGATGAACCTGGGGCGCTTGTAGCCGGTGAGATTGTCGCGGCAGAACTGCTTGAGCGCGTCCTCGGTGAGGCTCGGGTCCTTGCGCACCACGAACAGCTTCACCACCTCGCCGGAATGCTCGTCCGGCACGCCCACCGCGGCCACCTCGGCCACGCCGGGATGCTGCATCACCGCGTCCTCGACCTCGTTCGGGTACACGTTGAAGCCGGACACCAGGATCATGTCCTTCTTGCGGTCGACGATGTAGACGTAGCCGCTCTGGTCCATTCTGGCGATGTCGCCGGTATGCAGCCAGCCGTCAGGGCCGAGCACCTTGGCGGTCTCGTCGGCGCGTTGCCAGTAGCCTTTCATCACCTGCGGGCCGCGCACCATCAGCTCGCCCACTTCGCCGATCGGCAGCGGCTGGTTTTCCTCCGACCAGATCGCCACGTCCGTGCTGGGAAGCGGCAGGCCGATCGAGCCGTTGTAGTCCTTGAGGCCGGTCGGGTTGATGCAGACGCCGGGCGAGGTTTCGGTGAGGCCGTAGGCTTCCGCCAGCGTGCAGCCGGTGACCTTCTTCCAGCGTTCGGCGACGGCGCGCTGCACGGCCATGCCGCCGCCCAGCGAGATCTTCATGTGCGAGAAATCCAGCTCGGCGAAGCCGGGCGTGTTGAGCAGGCCGTTGAACAGCGTGTTGACCCCAGGCAGGATCGAGAAGGGGACCTTCTTCAGTTCCTTGACGAAGCCGGGCATGTCGCGCGGGTTGGTGACCAGCACCGTGTGCGCGCCCAGCCGCACGAACACCATGCCGCAGGCGGTCAGCGAGAAGATGTGGTACAGCGGCAGCGCGCCGATGGCGACCTCCTCGCCGGGCCGCAGCGCCTCGCCGATCCAGGCGCCGACCTGCAGCATGTTGGCGATCATGTTGGCGTGGGTCAGCATGGCGCCCTTGGCCACGCCGGTGGTGCCGCCGGTGTACTGCAGGAAGGCGATGTCGTCGTGGCCAAGCGTCACCTGCGGCAGCGGGTGCGCGGTGCCCTGCGCCAGCGCGTCGCGGAAGCGCACTGCCTGCGGCAGGCTGTAGGCCGGCACCATCTTCTTGACGTGCTTGAGCACGAAGTTGACCAGCGCGCCCTTGGGGAAGCCGAGCAGGTCGCCGATGCCGGTGGTGACGATGTGCTTCAACCCGGTTTCGGCCACCACGTGCTGCAGCGTGGCGGCGAAGTTGTCCAGCACCACGATGGCCTGGGCGCCGGAGTCCTCGAGCTGGTGCTTCAGTTCGCGCGCGGTGTACATGGGGTTGGTGTTCACCACCACCAGCCCGGCGCGCAGCGCGCCGAACAGCGCGATCGGGTACTGCAGCACGTTCGGCATCATGATCGCGATGCGGTCGCCCTTGCCGAGCTTGAGCACGCCGGTGAGATAGCCCGCGAACTGGCGGCTGAGCGCGTCGATCTGGCCGTAGCTGAGCACCTTGCCGAAGTTGGCGAACGCCGGGCGGTCACGGAAGCGCTGGAAGGATTCCTCCAGCACGGCCACCACCGAGGCGTAGGCATGGAGGTCGATCTCGGCGGGCACGCCTTGGGGGTAGTGGTCCAGCCACGGACGCTCGTTGCTCATGTGCTTGTTCGACTCCTGAATCGTGGCCGCCAAGGCGAAGGATGGCGACGCCCCCTTCGGGCATTGGAGCATGCGCACGCGTATGCGGCAAGGCGCGGCGGGCCGGAAAAAAGCCGCCCCGAAGAATCGGGGCGGCTCCGGTTCCCAGCGCGTCGCGCGGGCTTGCCTCAGGCGGCTTTCTTGCCGGCCAGCTGGCGCAGCACGTACTGCAGGATGCCGCCGTGGCGGAAGAAGTCGCGCTCCTTCGGGGTGAGCAGCAGCACCTTCACGGCGAACTCCTTCTGCTTGCCGTCCTTGCCGGTGGCGACCACCTTCGCTTCCTTGGACTCGCCACCGGCCAGGCCGGTGATCTCGAAGCTCTCGTAGCCGTCGAGGCCCAGCGACTTCGCACTCTCGCCGTCCTTGAACTGCAGCGGCAGCACGCCCATGCCGACCAGGTTGGAGCGGTGGATGCGCTCGAAGCTCTCGGCGATCACCGCCTTCACGCCCAGCAGCAAGGTGCCCTTGGCGGCCCAGTCGCGGCTGGAGCCGGTGCCGTATTCCTTGCCGGCCAGCACGATCAGCGGGGTCTGTTCGGCCTTGTACTTCATCGCCGCGTCATAGATCGCCATCTGCTCGCCCGACGGCACGTGCCTGGTGTAGCCGCCCTCGACGCCGTCCAGCATCTGGTTCTTGATGCGGATGTTGGCGAAGGTGCCGCGCACCATCACGTCGTCGTTGCCGCGACGCGAACCGTAGGAGTTGAAGTCCTTCGGCGCCACGCCCTTCTCGATCAGGAAACGCCCGGCAGGGCTGTCCTTCTTGATCGACCCGGCCGGCGAGATGTGGTCGGTGGTGATGGAGTCGCCGAACAGGCCGAGCACGCGGGCGCCGTGGATGTCTTCCACCTTGCCCAGTTCCATCGTCATGCCGTCGAAGTAGGGCGGGTTCTTGATGTAGGTGGAGTCGTCCCACGCGTACACCGCGCCGTCCGGCGAGGCGATCTTGTTCCAGCGGCTGTCGCCCTTGAACACGTCGGCGTAGTTCTTCTTGAACATCTCCGGGTTGATCGCGCCGGCGATGGTGTCGGAGATTTCCTGGTTGGTCGGCCAGATGTCCTTGAGGTAGACCGGCTTGCCGTCGCTGCCGGTGCCGATGGCGTCCTTGGTGAGGTCGATGTCCAGCGTGCCGGCCAGCGCGTAGGCGACCACCAGGGGCGGCGAGGCCAGGTAGTTCATCTTCACTTCCGGGTGCACGCGGCCTTCGAAGTTGCGGTTGCCGGACAGCACCGAGGCCACCGCGAGGTCGCCGTCGGCGATGCCCTTGCTGATCTCGGCCGGCAGCGGGCCGGAGTTGCCGATGCAGGTGGTGCAGCCGTAGCCGACGATGTAGAAGCCGACCTTTTCCAGTTCCTTCAGCAGGCCGGTCTTCTCCAGGTAGTCGGAGACCACCAGCGAGCCCGGGCCGATCGAGGTCTTCACCCACGGCTTGGCCTTCAGGCCCTTGGCGGCGGCCTTCTTCGCCACCAGGCCGGCGCCCAGCATCACCGCCGGGTTGGAGGTGTTGGTGCAGGAGGTGATCGCGGCGATCACCACGGCGCCGTCGCCCAGCTTGAACTTGTCGCCATTCAACTCGACATGCTCGCCCTCGCCGAACGCGCTTTCCTCGTGGCCCACCGCGGTATCGCCACCTTCGCCGGCGAAGCGCTCGATCGTGGTGGCCATCGGCTTGCGCGCGGCGGTGAGGCCAACCACGGAGTCCTTGAAACTCTTGCGCACGTCGCCCAGCAGCACGCGGTCCTGCGGGCGCTTCGGGCCGGCCATCGACGGCCTCACGTCGGCGAGGTCCAGCTCCAGCGTGGTGGTGAACTCGGGCTGCGGGGTGTGCTCGTCGTGCCACAGGCCCTGCGCCTTGGCGTAGGCCTCGACCAGCGCGACCTGCTCCTCGCTGCGGCCGGACAGGCGCAGGTAGTTCAGCGCTTCCTGGTCGACCGGGAAGATGCCGCAGGTGGCGCCGTATTCCGGCGCCATGTTGCCGATGGTGGCGCGGTCGGCCAGCGCCAGGTGCTTCAGGCCCGGGCCGAAGAATTCCACGAACTTGCCCACCACGCCGAGCTTGCGCAGCATCTGCGTGACGGTGAGTACCAGGTCGGTGGCGGTGACGCCTTCGGCCAGCTTGCCGCTGAGCTTGAAGCCCACCACCTGCGGGATCAGCATCGAGGAGGGCTGGCCCAGCATCGCCGCCTCGGCCTCGATGCCGCCTACGCCCCAGCCCAGCACGCCGATGCCGTTGATCATGGTGGTGTGCGAGTCGGTGCCGAACACGGTGTCGGGGTAGGCCCAGCTCTCGCCGCCCTGGTCCTTGGTGAACACCACGCGGGCCAGGTGCTCCAGGTTCACCTGGTGCACGATGCCGGTGCGCGGCGGCACCACCTTGAAGTTGTTGAACGCCTTCTGGCCCCAGCGCAGGAAGCTGTAGCGCTCCTGGTTGCGGTGGAACTCGATCTCGACGTTCTGCTCCAGCGCCGACTCGGAGCCGTACACGTCCACTTGCACCGAGTGGTCGATCACCAGTTCAGCCGGCGCCAGCGGATTGATCTGGTTCGCGTCGCCGCCCAGCTTCACCACGGCGTCGCGCATCGCGGCCAGATCGACCACGCAGGGCACGCCGGTGAAGTCCTGCAGCACCACGCGCGCGGGCATGAAGGCGATCTCGGTGTCGGGCTCCTTCTTGGCGTCCCACTTCGCCACCGCCTCGATCTCCTTCGCGGTGACGTTGACGCCGTCCTCGTGGCGCAGCAGGTTCTCCAGCAGGATCTTCATCGAATAGGGCAGGCGCTTGATGTCGAAGCGCTGGCCCAGCTTGGCGAGGCTGGCGAAGCTGTACTTCCTGCCGTTGGCCTCGAAGGTGTCGCGTACCTGGAATGAATCTTTCATGGGAAGGCTCCTGGCGAAATCCTGCTGCTGGGATGGGTGAAGAGAGGCAACGGCCATGCTCGACCGGCAAAGATCGCAATTATCGCGCAAACGCCGTGTGATCGCCGCGGATCGGCTCGCGGTATCGCGCGTCGGGGGAGGCGGGCGGCCCGGATGCCATATAGCATGGGCGCCGGAACGGTCCGGCACAAACGCATTTCATGACATGCAGCATTCGATGATTTCGACGGCGCTGGCGGCGGTCTCGCTGCGCGACCTCGCGCTGGTGCAGGCGGTGCATCGCCAGGGCAGCTTCAACAGCGCGGCGCGGGCCATGCACATCAGTCCGTCCGGGCTGTCGCACCAGGTGCAGAAGGTGGAGCAGGCGCTGGGCGCGCCGCTGTTCGAGCGCGGCGGCCGCAAGGTGGTGCCCACCGCGGGCGGCCAGCGCCTGCTCGAACGCATCGACGCCGTGCTCGCCGCGGCCGAATTGCTGCAGCAAGCCGCCCGCGCCGGCGCGGTGGCGTTCGGCGGCGAATTGCGCCTGGGCGTGCCGGCCTCGCTGGGGCCGTATCTGCTGCCGCACCTGATCGCGCCGTTTCCCCAGCATTTCCCCGGCGTGCGGCTGGGCATCTCCGAAGGCAAGCCGCGCGGCCTGCTGCGCCGCCTGCACGAGGCGGAACTCGACGCCGTGCTGGCGCCGCTCACGCCGGCGGCCAGCGGCATCGCGATGCAGCCGCTGTTCTTCGAGCCGTGGGAGGCGATGCTGCGCGCCGACCACCCGCTGGCCGGCCGGCGCAGCGTGGCGCTGGATCAGTTGGAAAAAGCCGATGCGATCCTGATGGCCGAGAGCCATGCCGACGGCGACGGCCACGTGCAGGACGTGAGCCTGGAAAGCCTCGCCGCCCTGGTCAGCTTGCGCGGCGGCCACGCCCTGGTGCCCGCGCTGGCGCACGAGCGGCTGGCTTCCAAGCCCGACATCGTGCTGGCGAAGATTCGCGGACAGGCGCCGGGGCGCGAGATCGCGCTGTACTGGCGCGAGGCCACGCCGTGGGGCACCGATCTGGTTGCTTTTGCCAAGCTGCTGCGTGCGCTGGCGCGGCAGCTGCCGGGCCTGAAGTTGGTCGGTTAGCGCCCGTCCAGCGTCGCGCCGGTGAGCAGCCCCCGCGCCAGCATGCTGCACTGCTTGCGGAACAGCAGCAGCTGCCACTGGCGGCCGCCGAGCTGGCGCCACAGCACCGCCGAGCGCACCGCCGCGAGCAGGTTGCTGCGCACCTTCTCGACGATGGCGGGTTGCTGCAGGTGCTGCGGGTTGCCGTTGACCATCACGCGCGGGCGCAGGGTGGACAGGGTGGCGGCGTACAGCTCGGCCAGCCGCGCGGTGACCTGGTTCGACCCCTGGCCGAAATGCTCCACCTGGCGCTGGGTGGCGCGGATGCCCTGCTGCAGCTGGTCGAGCAGTTCCGGGCGGCCGGACAGGCTGCGCTCCAGCCGCATCACGGTCATCGCCATGCGCGTCACCGCCATGTCCTCGCTGCTCTCGTCGAGCTGCGACACCAGGTTGCGCAGCCCCAGCCGCACGCTGGCGATGTTGCCGTACACACCGACCACCGAAGGCGCGTCGATGCGGAACACGCTGGCGATGCTCGCGTCCATCGCGGTCTCGTCGCAGCGGCCCTGGTTGGCCAGCTGCTGCACCAGCGCGCTGGCCTGGTAGAGCCCGGCCAGGGCCAGCACGCGTTCCTCGTTCATCGCAAAAGCGTCAAGCACCGTCAGTTCTCGTCATGGATGTGGGACAGGCCGCCGTAGGGCGCGTCGGTGGCGGCGATCACCGCGCCGCCGAGGCAGGCCTCGCCGTCGTAGAACACCACCGACTGGCCGGGCGTCACTGCACGTTGCGGGGTGTCGAAGCGTACTTCAAGGCCGGCGTCCAGCACGCGCACCTCGCAGGCCTGGTCGGCCTGACGATAGCGGGTCTTGGCGGTGCAGCGGAAATGCGGGGCAGGGGCATGGCCGGCCACCCATTGCGGTGCTTCGCTGAGCAGCAGGCGTGAATCAAGCCAGTGGTTCGCGTTGCCTTGGGCCACGTAGAGCAGGTTCGCCGCCACGTCCTTGCCCACCACGTACCACGGCTCGCCGCTGGCGCCTTGGCGGCCACCGATGCCGAGGCCGTTGCGCTGGCCCAGCGTGTAGTACATCGCGCCCTGATGTTCGCCGACCAGCGCGCCGTCGGGCGTGTGCATCTCGCCGGGCCGTGCCGGGATGTACTGCGCCAGGAAGCCGCGGAAGTCGCGCTCGCCGATGAAGCAGATGCCGGTGGAGTCCTTCTTCGCGTGGGTGGGCAGGGCGGCCGCGCGGGCCAGTTCGCGCACCCGCGCCTTCTCGATCTCGCCGACCGGGAACAGCGTGGCCGCCAGTTGCGCCTGGCCGAGCGCGTGCAGGAAATAGGTCTGGTCCTTGGTGGCGTCCACCGCGCGCAGCAGGCGGTACTCGCCATCCACGCAGCCCACGCGGGCGTAGTGGCCGGTGGCGATCTTTTCCGCGCCCAGCGCGCGCGCCTCGTCGAGGAAGGTCTTGAACTTGATCTCGCGGTTGCACAGCACGTCGGGGTTGGGCGTGCGTCCCGCGCGGTATTCGGCGAGGAAGTGCGCGAACACGCCATCCCAGTATTCGGCGGCGAAGTTGCGCGCGTGGAACGGGATGCCCAGCCGGCCGCACACGGCCACGGCGTCCTTGCGGTCGGCGTCGGCAGTGCAGGGGCCGGAACGGTCGTCCTCCTCCCAGTTCTGCATGAACAGGCCTTCAACCGCATGGCCGGCCTGTTGCAACAGCAGCGCCGCGACCGAGGAGTCGACGCCGCCGGAGATGCCCAGCATGACCTTCATGACGTGGTCGATTCCGGCAACCAGTGCAGCGCGTCCAGTGGTAAACGAGCGCCGGCCAGCCAGGCATCGATGCTCTGCAGCACCAGCGGGCTGCGCAAGCGCTCGCCCAGTACGGCGATCTCGGCGCGGCTCAGCCAAAGGGCGCGGCGGATGCCGGTATCCAGTGATCGCGACGGGTCATGGCTGAGCGGCCGCGCGGCAAAGCTGAAACGGATCACGCCTTCGCCGTGCTCGGTGCTGCGCCACTGGTGCACGCCGATCAGGTGGGTGGGCTGCACCGTCCAGCCGGTTTCCTCCAGAGTCTCGCGCACCGCCGCGTCGACCAGACGCTCGCGGTCTTCGAGGTGTCCGGCAGGTTGGTTGTAGGCGAGCCGGCCGTTCACCTCTTCCTCGACCATCAGGTAGCGCGCACCATCGCTCACCACGCTGGCCACGGTGACGTGGGGGCGCCAGATGGCGTCGGTGGTGGCGGCAGGCGGCATGACGGACGGGGACTGGAAAAGTCGTCATTGTGCCACTACCTGTCGTTGCGGTCGCCGCGAAGCGTGCAGGCGGCGCAGCGTATAATCGCAACCGTCGAACGAATCCCGTCATCCATGGCCCACGAACACGAAAACGAACACGAAAGCGGCCACGGCCTGGCGGTGCAGACCGCGAAGCCCGAGGTCGCAAAGCCGCCGCTGTTCCAGGTGGTGCTCCTCAACGACGACTTCACCCCGATGGATTTCGTGGTCGAGGTGCTGCGCGGTTTCTTCGGCCTGGACCAGGAGCGCGCGGTGCAGGTGATGCTGCACGTGCACACCCGCGGCAAGGGCGTGTGCGGCGTGTTCACCCGCGAGGTGGCCGAGACCAAGGTCACCCAGGTCAACGAATATTCACGCTCGCATCAGCACCCTCTGTTGTGCACTATGGAAAAGTTGTGAGAACCCCCATCTTGTAGCCATTGCGGCAGTCGCCGCCCACGCCATTGCAACGGAGACGGTCCGGATGTTCAGCAAGGATCTCGAAGTCACCATCGGCCAGTGCTACAAGCAGGCCCGCGAGCAGCGCCACGAGTTCATGACCGTGGAGCACCTGCTGCTCGCACTTACCGGCAACCAGTCCGCGCTGGGCGCTTTGCGCGCCTGCGGCGTGGACTTGCCGCGGCTCACCCACGAACTGGAAAAGGTCATCGCCGAGACCGTGCCGGTACTGCCGCACGGCGACGAGCGCGACACCCAGCCCACGCTGGGCTTCCAGCGCGTGCTGCAGCGCGCGGTCTACCACGTGCAGTCCTCCGGGCGGAAGGAGGTCACCGGTGCCAACGTGCTGGTGGCGATCTTCGGCGAGAAGGATTCGCACGCCGTATATTTCCTGCACCAGCAGGAGATCACCCGGCTGGACGTGGTCAACTACATCTCGCACGGCATCGCCAAAGTGGGCGACGAGACTTCCACCGGCACGTCCGGCGGCAGCGAACGCGAGGGCGAGGAGGGCGGCGAGGCGAAGGGCAATCCGCTGTCCGAATACGCCAGCAACCTCAACGAGCTGGCGCTGGAAGGCAGGATCGACCCGTTGATCGGCCGTGCCGACGAGATCGAGCGCACTGTCCAGGTGCTGTGCCGCCGCCGCAAGAACAACCCGCTCTACGTGGGCGACGCCGGCGTGGGCAAGACCGCGCTGGCCGAGGGTCTGGCCAAGCGCATCGTGGACGGCGAGGTGCCCGCGGTGCTGGAAAACGCCACGATCTGGGCGCTGGATCTCGGCGCACTGGTGGCCGGTACCAAGTACCGCGGCGACTTCGAGAAGCGCCTGAAGGGCGTGATCGCCCAGTTGAAGAAGCAGCCGGGCGCGATCCTGTTCATCGACGAGATCCACACCATCATCGGCGCCGGTTCCGCCTCGGGCGGCACCATGGATGCCAGCAACCTGATCAAGCCGCTGCTGGCCTCCGGCGAGCTGCGCTGCATCGGTTCGACCACGTTCCAGGAATACCGCGGCGTGTTCGAGAAGGACCGTGCGCTGGCGCGGCGCTTCCAGAAGATCGACGTGGTCGAGCCTTCGGTGGCCGACAGCATCGAGATCCTCAAGGGCCTGCGTTCGCGTTTCGAGGAGCACCACAACGTCATCTACACCAACGAGTCGCTGAAGGCGGCGGTGGACCTGTCGGTGAAACACATCCCCGACCGCCTGCTGCCGGACAAGGCGATCGACGTGATCGACGAGGCCGGCGCACGCCAGCGCCTGCTGCCAGAGGACCAGCGCAGCGGCAAGGTCGACGTGCCCGAGGTGGAATACATCGTGGCCAAGATGGCGCGCATCCCCGCCAAGCAGGTCTCGGCTTCCGACCGCGACGTGCTGAAGAACCTGGAGCGCAACCTGAAGATGGTGGTGTTCGGCCAAGACACCGCGATCGAGGCGCTGGCCGCCTCGATCAAGATGGCGCGCTCCGGCCTGGCCGACCCGGCCAAGCCGATCGGCTGCTTCCTGCTGGCCGGCCCCACCGGCGTGGGCAAGACCGAGGTCACCCGCCAGCTCGCGCTGCAGCTGGGCATCGAGATGATCCGCTTCGACATGTCCGAGTACATGGAGGCGCACTCCGTCTCGCGCCTGGTCGGCGCGCCCCCGGGTTACGTCGGCTTCGACCAGGGCGGCCTGCTCACCGAGGCGGTGACCAAGCACCCGCACGCGGTGTTGCTGCTGGACGAGATCGAGAAGGCGCACCCGGACGTCTACAACATCCTGCTGCAGGTGATGGACCGCGGCGTGCTCACCGACACCAACGGGCGCGAGGCGAACTTCAAGAACGTGATCGTGGTGATGACCACCAACGCCGGCGCGGCGCAGGCGGCGCGGCGCAGCATCGGCTTCGTGGCGCAGAGCCACCACACCGATGCGATGGAGGTGATCCGCCGCAGCTTCACGCCGGAGTTCCGCAACCGGCTGGATGCGATCATCCAGTTCAACGCGCTGGACTTCGAGCACATCCTGCGCGTGGTGGACAAGTTCCTGATCGAACTGGAGGCGCAGCTCACAGAGAAGCACGTGAGCCTGGACGTGGACGCCGAAGCACGCCGCTGGCTGGCCGAGCACGGCTTCGACGCGCAGATGGGCGCCCGCCCGATGGCGCGGGTGATCCAGGAAAAGGTGAAGCGCGCGCTGGCCGACGAGCTGCTGTTCGGCAAGCTGGCCGAGGGCGGCAAGGTGACGCTGGGCGTGAAGGACGGTGAGCTGGTGGTGGGCTGCGAGGCCGCCGAGAAGCTGCCGGCCGTGGTGGAATGACCGCCGGCCGGCAATATCGGGCAACACAAAAGGCCGCGCGATGCGCGGCCTTTCCTTTTTCCCACCGTTCGCCCTGAGCATAGGTCCGCAGGGCCGAAGCCGAAGGGCTGTCACAACGCTGGGGGCGCTTCGACTCCGCTTGCTGCGCAAGCTACGCCCAGCGCGAACGGAGTCTCGTGCCTTATTTCATGCGGTAAGTGATCCGCCCCTTGCTCAGGTCGTACGGGGTCATCTCGATCTTGACCTTGTCGCCCGTGAGGATGCGGATGTAATGCTTGCGCATGCGCCCGGAGATGTGGGCGATGACCACGTGCCCGTTCTCCAGCTGCACGCGGAACATGGTGTTGGGCAGGGTCTCCAGGACCGTGCCTTCCATTTCGATGACGTCGTCTTTGGCCATGTGGTCCGGGTCGGAGAGCGGCCGTGGTGGCCGCGCAAGCCGGTGATTATGCCACGGTCGGGCCTGCGATCAAAGAACGGCGATCAGGCGAAATGCTCGTCGAGCTTGCGCCGGATCTCCTGTTCGATCGCGCCCTTGAGCGGGGACAGCAGCAGGCCCAGCTCGGCGCGCACCCTTATCGCATCGCTTTCCACGGCGATCTGGCCCTTCATGCCGGGGCGGGAGAAGTGCAGGGTGTCGCCCTGCCAGCGGCCTTCGAGATCGAACTTCTCGCGCATGCGCGCGGCCACTTTCTCGACCACGGCGCGGGCTTCCGGCAGCGGCAGGCGATGAGGGCGTTGGATGTCGATGCTGGGCATGCGGAGCTCCGTCGGGGGCGGGCATGATAAGCCTTCGCACGTCGCGATTCGACGTGGCGTGAATCAACGCAAAAGCGTGAACGGATGCTCAGGAATCACATGCTAGAGTGCGGTGGTCAATGGACTGGTACGGCATGCGCATCGAGTTTCTCCATTCCGCCCGCGAAGATTTCCTGTGGGCCGAACCGCAATTGCGGATAGGCAGTGCGGCAGACAACGACCTGGTGCTGTCGGCGACGCAGGCCGCGCCACGGCACCTGCGCATCGAGCAGGACAACCGTGGCTGGGTGCTGCAGGTGTTGCCCTCGGCCACCCGCGTGTACGTGAACGCGCGGCCCGTGCGCGAACGCGCCCTGCTGCGTCCCGGCGACATGCTGAGCGTGGGCGATTGCCGCATGCTGCTGCGCGACGCCGTTTCGCCGGAGCAGCGCGAGGCGGCGCCAGCCCCGGCGCAGGCGCGCTGCACCGCCGCCTTGCGTGCGCTGGCCGGTGCCCTGTCCGGGCGCGTGTTGCCGATTGGCGATGGCCTGGAACTGGGGCCGTACGGCCGCTGCCCGCTGGAACTGCCGCAGGGCGAGGTGGCCAGCGTGAAACTGGGCTGGCAGGACGATTGCCTGATGCTGGAAACGGTGCAGGCGTCGATGGCCTATCCGCTGCGGCTGAACGGTGTGCCGGTGCAGCGCGTGGCGCTGCAGCCCGGCGACCAGCTGAGCCTGGGGCCACACCGCTTCGTGTTGGATGCGCCTGGCATGGAGGCGGAACCCGCGATCGTGCCGCCCGAGCCGCCGGCGCCGGTCCTGCCCGAGGATGCTGCCGGCCCGCGCGGCGAGGTGTGGTGGCTGATCGTCACCGCAGCGGTGCTGGCACTGGGCATCGCGCTGGTGCTGTGGATCCGCTTCTGAATCCTGCGATCGTCGATGACCGCGAAGGTCAAGCGGCGACTGTTTCTGGCCGCTCTATTCGATACCTTGCGGTCATCCATGATCGCGAGAGTCAAACGGGCGGCCGTCCCCGGCCGCACTGTTCAGTCTTGCGGTCATCCACGACCGCGAAGATCAAATGGGCGGCCATCCTTGGCCGCACTACTCAATAAAGAAAGGCCCATTGACGGCTCCATGCTGCGGCGCGGCATAATGCGGCGAACGCAGCCACGGGAATCGATCGGTGAGCCAGGTGTGGAACTTCAGTGCGGGTCCGGCGGCGCTGCCGCGCGAGGTGCTCGAGCGAGCGCAGCGCGAACTGCTGGACTGGGACGGCAGCGGCATGTCGGTGATGGAGCAGTCGCACCGCGGCAAGCGCTTCATCGCGATGGCGGCCCGGGCCGAAGCCGACCTGCGCGAGCTCGCCGCGATTCCCGACGACTACGCCGTGCTGTTCCTGCAGGGCGGTGCCACCCAGCACTTTGCGCAGATCCCGATGAACCTGGCGGGCGAGGGCGGGAGTGCCGACTACATCGTCAACGGCCACTGGGGTGCCAAGGCGGCCAGCGAGGCGGCGCCCTACGTCAAGGTGCACGTGGCGGCCGACAGCAAGGCCGACGATTACCGGCGCCTGCCGCCGCGCGGGGAATGGAAGCTCGACCCGCACGCGGCCTACGTGCACTACACGCCCAACGAGACCATCCACGGCGTCGAGCACCACGAAGTCCCCGACGTGGGCGAGGTGCCGCTGGTGGCGGACATGTCTTCCGACATTCTCTCGGCGCCGCTGGACGTGCGCCGTTTCGGCCTGATCTACGCCGGCGCGCAGAAGAACATCGGCCCTTCCGGCCTGGTGTTGATGATCGTTCGCCGCGACCTGCTGGCGCGCACCACACGGCCGATGGCGAAGATCTTCCGCTACGCCGAGCATGCGGCCAACGACTCCATGCTCAACACGCCGAACACCTGGGGCTGGTATCTCGCCGGGCTCACCTTCCAGTGGCTGAAGGCGCAGGGCGGGCTTGCCGCGATGGGCGAGCGCAACCGCGTCAAGGCCGAGCGCCTGTACGCCGCCATCGACGGTTCCGGTGGCTACTACCGCAATGCGGTCGATCCCGCCGCGCGCTCGCGCATGAACGTGCCGTTCACCCTGCACGATGCCGCGCTGGATGCGTCGTTCCTCGCCGAGTCCGAGGCGGCCGGCCTGTTCGCCCTGAAGGGCCACAAGGCGCTGGGCGGCATGCGTGCCTCGCTCTACAACGCGGTGCCGCCGGAAGCGGTGGATGCGCTGGTCGCGTTCATGCGCGACTTCGCGACGCGACACGGTTGAACGTTTCGGGCATCATCGACCAGCTGCATTTGGCCTTCTATCCATCCAGACATCCGACATGACAGACAGCAAGACCTCGCTGGCCGACGTGCGCGAGCGCATCGACAGCATCGACCGGCAGATCCAGGAGCTGATCTCCGAGCGCGCGAACTGGGCGCAGGAAGTGGCGCGGGTGAAGGGCGAAGGCCTGTCCGCGATCGACTACTACCGCCCCGAGCGCGAGGCGCACGTGCTGCGCATGGTGGTGGACCGCAACAAGGGGCCGCTGCCCGATGCGGAGATGGTGCGGCTGTTCCGCGAGATCATGTCCTCCTGCCTCGCCCAGGAAGACCCGCTGAAGATCGGCTACCTCGGCCCCGAGGGCACCTTCAGCGAGCAGGCGGTGCGCAAGCACTTCGGCCATGCCGCCTACGGCCTGCCGCTGGGCAGCATCGAGGAGGTATTCCAGGAAGTCGCCGCCGGGCACGCCGACTTCGGCGTGGTGCCGGTGGAGAACTCCGGCCAGGGCATGATCCAGGTGACGCTGGACATGTTCCTCACTTCCGACGCGCGTATCTGCGGCGAAGTCGAGCTGCGCGTGCACCAGTGCCTGCATTCGATGGCCGCCAACCTGGAATCCATCAAGCGCGTCTATGCGCACGCGCAGTCGCTGCAGCAGTGCAAGACCTGGCTGCGCATGAACCTGCCGCACGTGACCTGCGAGGCGGTGGGCAGCAATGCCGAGGCCGCGCGCCTGGCGCGCCACGCCGACGACGCGGGCGCCATTGCCGGCGAGACGGCCGGCAAGGTGTACGGCCTGCGCACGCTCGCCACCGGCATCGAGGATCGCGCCGACAACACCACGCGTTTCCTGGTGATCGGCCGCAGCCTTTTTCCTCCCTCGGGCAACGACCGCACCTCGCTGCTGATCACGGTGAACGACCAGCCGGGCGCGCTGTACCACGTGCTCAGCCCGTTCGCGCAACACGGGGTGAGCCTCAACCGCATCGAGTCGCGCCCCGCGCACAGCGGCAAGTGGCAGTACGCGTTCTTCATCGACGTCTCCGGGCACATCCAGGACGCGACGTTGCAGGCGGCGGTGAAGGAGATCGAACAGTCGGTGGCGCAGCTGCGCGTGCTCGGCTCCTACCCGGTGGCGCTGCCTTGAGCGGCCGGCTGGATTGGCGCAGCGGCCCGGCCGGACCGCTGCGGGGCAGCGTGGGCGTGCCGGGCGACAAGTCCGTCTCGCATCGCGCGCTGATGTTCGCCGCGCTGGCCGACGGCAACTCACGCATCCGCGGTTTCCTCGAAGGCGAGGACACCCGCGCCACCGCCGCCGTGCTGCAGCAGCTCGGAGCGCGTATCGAGACGCCGGCCGATGGCGAGCGCGTGGTGCACGGCGTGGGCCTGCACGGCCTGCGCGCCAGCGCGCAGGCGCTGGACTGCGGCAACGCGGGTACCGGCATGCGCCTGCTGGCCGGCTTGCTGGCCGGGCAGGCGTTCGACAGCACCTTGATCGGCGACGCCTCGCTGTCGAAGCGGCCGATGCGCCGCGTCACCGATCCGCTGGCCGCGATGGGCGCCCGCATCGACACGCACGATGGCTTGCCGCCGCTGCGCGTGCGCGGCGGCCAGCGTCTGCATGGCATCCGCTACGAATTGCCGGTGGCCAGCGCGCAGGTGAAATCCGCGCTGCTGCTGGCGGGCCTGTATGCGGAAGGCGAGACCGAAGTGATCGAGCCGCATCCCACCCGCGACTACACCGAGCGCATGCTGGCCGCGTTCGGCTGGCCGATCGCGTTCGAACCCGGCCGCGCGAAGCTTTCCGGTGGCCACGCGCTGCGTGCCACCGATGTGGACGTGCCGGCGGATTTCTCCTCGGCCGCGTTCTTCCTCGTCGCGGCCAGCATCGTTCCCGACTCCGAACTGCGCCTGTCGGCGGTCGGCCTCAACCCGCGCCGCACCGGCCTGCTGGAGGCGTTGCGCCTGATGGGCGCGGACATCCGTGTCGAGAACGCGCGCAGCAGTGGCGGCGAACCGGTGGGCGACATCGTGGTGCGCCACGCGCCGCTGCACGGCGTCGAGCTGCCCGAGGCGCTGGTGCCCGACATGATCGATGAGTTCCCGGCGCTGTTCGTCGCCGCGGCCGTGGCCAAGGGCAATACCGTCATTCGCGGCGCCGCCGAACTCCGCGTCAAGGAATCCGACCGCCTCGCCACCATGGCCACGGGCCTGCGCGCCCTGGGCATCACGGTGGACGAGACGCCGGACGGCGCGACCATCCACGGCGGCACGTTCGCCGGCGGCACGGTGGAAAGCCTCACCGACCATCGCATCGCCATGAGCTTCGCCGTGGCCGGACTGGTGGCGCAGGCGCCGGTGCGCATCAACGACTGCCGCCACGTGGCCACCTCGTTCCCAGGCTTCATGGCGCTGGCCAACGGCTGCGGCTTCGCGCTGGACGCCATCGCCTGATCCTGGCGCTTGAGCCCCTCTCCCGTCGGGAGAGGGGTTGGGGTGAGGGTTCGGACTTGCGATGACTTTCAGGTAGCTGCAGTTCCGGTAGAGTCGCAGCCGGTTTTCGTTCGAGGTCGTCATGTCCACCGTCCCGCCCTTCATCGTCGCCATCCCCGCCCGCTATGGCTCCACCCGCTTGCCGGCCAAGCCGCTGCGCGAGATCGACGGCATACCGATGGTGGTGCGGGTGGCGCGGCGGGCCTTGCTGGCGGGCGCGGCGGACGTGGTGGTGGCGACGGACAATGCGCGCATCGTCGACGCGCTGGCCGGACAGGGCGTCAGGGTCTGCATGACGCGCGCCGACCATGCTTCCGGCAGCGACCGCCTCGCCGAATGCGCAGCGCAGTGCGGCTGGGCCGATGACGCCATCGTGGTGAACCTGCAGGGCGACGAGCCGTTCGCGCCCGCCGCGGGCATCCGCGAAGTGGCGCGCGCGCTGGCCGAGGACGACGCGCCGATGGCCACGCTGGCGACCCCGATCGCCGACGCGCACGAGCTGTTCGATCCGAACGTGGTGAAGCTGGTGCGCGGCGTGAACGGCCGTGCGCTGTATTTCAGCCGCGCGCCGCTGCCGTGGGCGCGCGACGCCTTTGCCGCGAGCCGCGAGGCGCTACCGGCAGACGTGCCGTTCCTGCGCCACATAGGCATTTACGCGTACCGCGCGGGTTTCCTCGCGCAGTACGCGCAATTGTCGCGCACGCCGCTGGAACGTGCCGAGTCGCTGGAACAGCTGCGCGTGCTGGAACACGGCCATGCGATCGCCGTGCGGCTCACGCCGGAGCCGTTCCCGCCCGGCATCGATACCGAGGCCGACCTGGCGCGCGCCGAGCAATGGCTGCGAACGCAGGGATGAGCGTGCGGCGCGTGCTGTTCGTCTGCCTGGGCAACATCTGCCGTTCGCCGTTGGTGGAAGCGGTGGCGCGCAAGCGCCTGGCCGAAGCCGGGCTGGACGTGGCCGTGGCTTCCTGCGGCACCGGCGGCTGGCATGCGGGCGAGGGTGCCGACCCGCGCATGGTCGCGGCGGCGCGCGCCGCTGGCCACGACCTGTCGCAACATCGCGCCCGCCAACTGCATGAGCGTGATTTCGAGGATTACGACCTGTTGCTGGCGATGGATCGCGACAATCTGCGCGAGCTGCGCAAACTCGCTGCCACACCCGAGCAGGCGGAGCGGACCGCGCTGTTCCTGGAGTGGAGCGGCACGGCGCCGCCCGTGGAATTTCCCGATCCATGGCATGGCGACACTGCCGGTTTTGCCGCGTCGGTGAAACTGGCCGAGCGCGGCGTCGCCGGCTTGATCGAGCGCCTGCGCGACGCCAACGGCTGAAGCATCGGGGATCGTCCGGTCAATCAGGGTTCTGCTCGTCGTTCCGGCGAAGGCCGGGAACAGCAAAAGCTGGTCATCCAGCGGTCTTGTGGCTTGAACATGCGTGACCGCCACTGGATGACTCGCTGCGCTCGCCCCTGCGGGCCGCCCTTCGGGCATTCTGCGTGCTTCATGCTTGTCCGGCCTTCGCAGGATGGCAAATGAAGCTCAGCGACGCCGCCGCAGCTTCACGATGAAGAGGCCGAACAGGATCGCCCCGAGCAGCAGGCCGATGCCGGCGCCCCACAGCGCGCCGCGGTCGCCCCCCAGCCAATCGCCGACCAGCACTCCGAGCACGAACAGTATCGGTATCGGCAGGCAACCCATGCGCGTTTCCGTAAAGCCATCGACGGTGGCGTCGATGATACCGATCACGGCCGGGCGAACCGGCTAAAATCCCCGCATGCCATCCGACACGCCGCCCGCCTTCGACGGCAATGCCTTCGTCCGCACCCTGACTACCTCGCCCGGCGTCTACCGCTATTTCGACGCGGAGGGCGAGCTGTTGTACGTGGGCAAGGCCGGCAACCTGAAGAAGCGGGTGGGCAGCTATTTCCTGAAGCCGCGGCTGGAACCGCGCATTGCCGCGATGATCGCGCAGATCGCCCGCTGCGATATCACCGTCACGCGCACGGAGGGCGAGGCGCTGCTGCTGGAATCGCAGCTGATCAAGTCGCTGAAGCCGCGCTACAACATCATGTTGCGCGACGACAAGAGCTACCCGTACATCTATCTGTCCGGCGGCGAGGACTATCCGCGATTGGCCTTCCACCGCGGGGCCAAGAATCTGCCGGGGCGTTATTTCGGACCGTATCCCAGCACCTTCGCGGTGCGCGAGAGCCTGGGCCTGATGCAGAAGCTGTTCAAGGTGCGCCAATGCGAGGACAGCTACTTCCGCAACCGCTCGCGGCCCTGCCTGCAGTACCAGATCGGCCGCTGCACCGCGCCGTGCGTGGGGCTGATCTCGAAAGAGGATTACGCCTCTGATGTGCGCCACGCCGAGATGTTCCTCGAAGGGCGCAGCAGCGCGGTGATCGACGAGCTGGCCGCGGCGATGGAGCAGGCCAGCACGAAACTCGACTTCGAGCGCGCCGCCGCGTTGCGCGACCAGGTGGCCGCCTTGCGTCAGCTGCAGGCGCAACACCACGTGCAGGGCGCCAGCGCCGACATGGATGTGATCGCCTGCCGCATCGAGGCTGGCCTGGCCTGCGTCAGCGTGCTGTTCTTCCGCGACGGCATCAGCCTGGGCACGCGCGATTTCTTTCCGCGCCTGCCGCTGGATGCCGAGCCGGCCGATGTGCTTGCCCAGTTCGTGGCGCAGTACTACCTGGATCGCCCGGTGCCGCGCGAGCTGATCCTGGGCGAGGAACTGCCCGAACAGGCCGTGCTCGCCGAGGTGCTGACGGAACAGAGCGGGCATGCGGTGGAACTCAAGAGCCGCGTGCGCGGCGAACGGGCGCGCTTCCTGCAGATGGCCGAGCGCAACGCGCAGGCTTCGCTGACCCAGCGGCTCGCCAGCCGGCAGACCCTGGGCACGCGCTTCGAGGACCTGCAGAAGCTGCTGGAACTGCCCGAGCCGCCGCGGCGCATCGAGTGCTTCGACATCAGCCACACCCGCGGCGAGCTCACCGTGGCCTCCTGCGTGGTGTTCGGGCCGGAGGGGCCGGAGAAGTCGCACTACCGCCGTTTCAACATCGCCGGCATCACGCCGGGCGACGACTACGCGGCGATGCACCAGGCGTTGACCCGACGCTTCCGCAAGGTCGCCGAAGGCGAGGGCGCGAAGCCCGACGTGCTGCTGATCGACGGCGGCGGCGGCCAGGTCGCACAGGCACTGGAGGTGCTCAAGGAACTCGGCGTCCCCGGCATTCACGTGGTCGGCGTGGCCAAGGGGCCGGCGCGGCGCGCGGGCGAGGAAACCCTGATCCTGGCCGACCGGCCGCCGGGCAGCCCCGGCCGTGAGATCCACCCCGGCCCGACTTCGCCTGCACTGCATCTGGTGGCAGCAGTGCGCGACGAGTCGCACCGCTTCGCGATCAGCGGCCACCGCAAGCGGCGCGAGAAGGCGCGCGAACGCAGCGTGCTGGAGGACGTGCCCGGCGTGGGTGCGCGCCGGCGTGCCGCGCTGCTGAAAACCTTCGGCGGCCTGGCCGGCGTGGAGGCTGCCGGCGTGGAGGAGTTGATGCGCGTGAAGGGCATCGACCGCGGCCTGGCCGAACGCATCTACGACGCGTTGCACGGCTGAATGTTTCGCATCGCCGCGCTGCGCAGCGGCGCGGCGGCATGCGACACTGTGGCAAATCCGCAGGCGCTCCCATGCACATCAACCTTCCCACCTGGCTGACCCTGTTCCGCGTGTTGTTGCTGCCGGTGATGGTGCTGGTGTTCTACCTGCCGTTCCATGGCCACAACATCACCGCCGCGATCGTGTTCCTGCTCGCCGCGGTCACCGACTGGCTGGACGGCTTTCTCGCGCGGCGGATGAACCTCACTTCGGCCTTCGGCGCGTTTCTCGACCCGGTGGCCGACAAGCTGATGGTGGCGGTGACGCTGTTCCTGCTGGTGGAATCGCACCCGGAGGGCTGGTCCAGCATCGTGATGGCGGTGACCGCGGCGGTGATCGTGGGGCGCGAGATCAGCATTTCGGCGCTGCGCGAATGGATGGCCGAAGTCGGCATGCGCGCCACGGTCAAGGTGGCGTTCATCGGCAAGCTGAAGACGGTGATGCAGATCGTGGCGCTGGTGGTGCTGATCGTGCAGCACGAGAAGGAGGCCACCGCGCTGCGCCTGTACCATATCGGCGAGGCGCTGCTGGTGATCGCCGGCGTGCTCACCATCTGGTCGGGCCTGTACTACCTGCACGCGGCGTGGCCCACCTTGCGCGGCGACGCGCCGCGGCAGCAGGGCACGCACGGCGACGCTTGAACGGACGCGCGGGCAAGTCTTGACGCCGCGCGTTCGCGTATTAGAATGCGCCCTCCCAAGCGGGAATAGCTCAGTTGGTAGAGCACGACCTTGCCAAGGTCGGGGTCGCGAGTTCGAGTCTCGTTTCCCGCTCCAGATTCACGCACGAAGCCCCGGTTCTCCGGGGCTTCGCCGTTTCCGGGCGCGCATCCGGCTCGGCGCACGATGCGACCAGGCGCGCGGGCCCGGGGCTTCACATCCGCCGGTGTTCTGCTATCATTTGCGGCTCCTCAAGCGGGAATAGCTCAGTTGGTAGAGCACGACCTTGCCAAGGTCGGGGTCGCGAGTTCGAGTCTCGTTTCCCGCTCCAGTTTTCCTGCAAAACCTCGCGTTGCCGGGGTTTTGTTTTATCGGCAGCCGATGATCCGCGTGGATCGCGACTGCGCCATCTGGCCGGGTGGCAGAGTGGTCATGCAGCGGACTGCAAATCCGCGTACGCCGGTTCGATTCCGACCTCGGCCTCCATCGTTCCGCTGGCCACTGCGCCAGCCAGAAGCCCGCCGAACGGCGGGTTTTTTGCGGCCACCATCCTGGGTGGTCTCCCTTTTGGCCATCGCTGGCGCGATGTCAAAATCGCTCCTGGCGATTTTTGTGCGCGAAACTCATGCGTCGCGCGCGCAGCTCGCAAAGGCCATGCCGCGAGTGCGTGCTACGATCCGCGCCGCCTGCGCACAGGCATTCCGCTCGCCGCCCGGGTGGCGAAACTGGTATACGCAAGGGACTTAAAATCCCTCGGCCTCGCGGCCATGCGGGTTCGATCCCCGCTCCGGGCACCAGTGCAAACAATGGTTTGCGAGTGAATTTCGAGAGTGGGCGATTTGGTGTTGCGGGCTGTATCCGTCAGGTATCCGGTCGTGTCGGCGCGTTCTGTTGCATGGACACGGCGATCAGCGCGAACCGACGACATGACGCTACGCCATGCGGTCGACAGTTAGGGAGTATGGTGGTCGGGTATTCCCTCACCATGAGCCGCCCGAATGAGCAAAACGCCCGAGATCCTGACTGCCGCCGATATCCACGCGGTGTATTCCAGCAAGAAAGTCGATTCCGTAGCCGAACACGCAACGCAGTTCCATTCGACGAAGCGCTTTGCGCGCGATCCCGCGCACACCGGCCAGGCCCCCTTGAACCCCAGGGACCACAAGGGCAGTCATCGCAGCTGATCGACGGGGCATCCGATCAACCGCCCTGGCGCGAACCGCAACGGCTCCGCGAGGTTCTCGCGGCTGCTGTCCGGCAGGGCGCCAGCCACCGCCAGGATCAAGTCGTCGTGTGTACCCTCGCGCGCCGGACGTGGCGTTGCCAATGGCGGTGTGGCCCACGCGAAAATCCGGCAGCTCGCGCCGGAACGTTTTCGTCAGTGGCAACGTGTCGGGCATGTGCAGGCGCCCGGCATGCATGAGCGACTGCACCTGCTCGTCAGCGACAGCTTCGGCACGTCGTGACCGCCGCGACCGTTGAGGCCTTCCTGGCCGCCAAATGCGATCGTCACGAGCATGGTTTTGCGGCACGCGTTCCTGCTTGAAGATGTCGAACACCAAGCGTCACACGCCGGTGTAGTCGATCCATACCTTTGGGGCGTGCCCGGCGATCTGCTGGCCATGCGCAAGCCGCGCATGGACGACCTGCGCCGGGTGGCGACCATTTAGAATCATGGCTTCGCTGCCTTGCATCCCGCGCCGACATGCCCGCAAACCTCCGTACCTGCCTGTTCGCCGTCGCCCTGTGCCTGGGTGCCTCGCTGCCTTCAGCCGCAACCGATGCGGCCAAACCCACCATCGGCCAACAGCTCGAAGGCGTGCTGTTCTGGCCGCAGGCCGAACGCGATGCGCAGTTCCGGCGGATGTACGAGCGCTTTCCCAGCGATCGCGTGGCGCATGGCACGCAGGCGCATGCATTGCCGGCGGGCAAGCCGCTGGTGGTGGAAGGGAGCGGTGAGGCCGCGCAAGTGGCCGACTACATGGCGAAGTACCACGTCGCCGGGGTGATGGTGCTGCAGGACGGCCGGGTGCGGCTGGAACGCTACGCGCAGGGCTTCGGGCCGACGCAGCGCTGGATATCGTTCTCGGTAGCCAAGTCGGTGACCTCCGTCCTGCTGGGGATCGCGTTGCAGCAGGGCGATATCCGCAGCATGGACGACCGGCTCGGCCACTACATCCCGGAACTGCGCGGCAGCGCCTATGCCGACGTCACGGTGGAACAGCTGCTGACGATGACCTCCGGCGTGCGCTGGAACGAGGACTACGACGACGCGAAATCGGACGTGGCGCAGATGTACCTCGGCGCCTGCGTCGACGGCGAAGCGCACGTGCTGTCCTACCTGAAGAAATTGCCGCGGCAATGGCCGGCCGGCACGCACTGGAACTACAACACCGCCGAGACCGACCTGCTCGGCATCCTGGTGCAGCGGGCCACGCACCGTTCGCTGGCGGCCTACCTCTCCGAGACGGTCTGGAAGCCATACGGCATGGCTTCCGACGCGTACTGGATCAAGGACGAGTGCGATGGCAGCGACACTGGCGGCAGCGGCCTCTCGGCCACGCTGGGCGATTACGCGCGGCTGGGGCAGTTCATGCTGGACGGCGGCCGCATGACCGGCAAACCGGTAATCGCGAAGGCCTGGCTGGCCGGTGCGGTGCGCGAGCATATGCAGACCGACGCACCGGACCGCGGCTACGGCTACTTGTGGTGGACGGATACCGACGGCAGCTACGCGGCCATCGGCATCTTCGGGCAGATGGTGTATGTCGATCCCGCGCGCAAGCTGGTGATCGCGCAGCTGGCGTCGTGGCCGGCGGCGACCTCGAAGGAACTGGTGGCCGGGCGGCGCGCGTTCGTGGCCGCGATCAAGCAGGCGGTGGATGCGGAGCGCAAGCCGTAGGGATGGTTGCGCTCGATGCTTCAGGGCCGAGACGCCCGCGACGCAGGCGGGTCGGGCTTCAGCCCGGCATCCCGCGAAAGTCGGGATAAATCCCGACCTACGCCCGATCTGCGGTTTGCATTCGCGCGTGGGGGGCGTTACGCCACGAACTGCAGCCGCGCCAGCTCCGCGTACAAGCCGCCTTCGGCCAACAGGCTCTCGTGCGTGCCCTGCGCCACGATGCGGCCGCCGTCCATCACCACGATGCGGTCGGCGCGCTGCACGGTGGCGAGGCGGTGGGCGATGACCAGCGTGGTGCGGCCCTGTTCCAGCCGTGCGAGCGCCTGCTGGATCGCGGCCTCGGATTGCGCGTCCAGTGCGGATGTTGCCTCGTCGAGCAGCAGCAGCGGGGCGTCGCGCAGGATGGCGCGGGCGATCGCGATGCGCTGGCGCTGTCCGCCGGACAGGCGCACACCGCGTTCGCCCAGTTCCGCGGCGTAGCCTTCGGGCAGGGCGGTGATGAAGTCGTGCGCCTCGGCGGCGCGGGCCGCCTCGGTCACCTCGTCGTCGCCGGCGTCCTGGCGGCCGAAGCGGATGTTGTCGGCGGCGCTGCCTGCGAAGATCGCGGTCTCCTGCGGCACCAACGCAATCGCGCCGCGCAGCTCGGGCAGGGCCAGCGCGCGCAGGTCGGCACCGTCGAAGCGGATGTGGCCGGACTGCGGATCGTAGAAGCGCAGCAGCAGCGCAAGCACCGTGCTCTTGCCCGCGCCGGAAGGGCCGACCAAAGCCACCGTCTCGCCGGGACGAATGTCGAGGTTGAAGTCGTGCAGCGCGGGTGCGTCGGGGCGGGTGGGGTAGTGGAAACGCACATGCTCGAAAGTGAGCGCGCCGCTCACCGGGCGCGGCAGCGCCTGCGGCTGCGCGGGACTGGCGATATCGGCGTGCTCGGCGAACAGTTCGCCGATGCGTTCCATCGCGCCCGCCGCGCGCATCACGTCGCCCCACACCTCGGAAAGCCCGGCCACCGAGCCGGCGGCGAAGATCGCGTACAGCACGAACTGGCCCAGCACGCCGGCGCTGAGCGTGCCGGCCAGCACGTCGCGCGCGCCGGCCCACAGCACCAGGGTGATCGCGCCGAAGAACAGCACGATCACCGCGGCGGTGAGCCAGGCACGCATGCCGATGCGCCGGCGCGCGGAAGCCAGCGCGCGGGTGATCGCGCCGGCGTAGCGGGTGCTCTCGATGTCCTCGCGCGCATAGGCCTTCACTGCGGGCGCGGCGTTGAGCGTCTCGTTGGCGATCGCCGCGGCGTCGGCGAGACGGTCCTGGCTGGCGCGCGACAGCTTCTGCACGCGCCGGCCGAAGACGAGAATCGGCAGCATCACGGCCGGAATCACCAGCGCGGTGAGGCCGGCCAGGCGCGGGCTGGTCCAGATCATCATCGCGCTGGCGCCCAGCAGCATCACCACGCTGCGCAGCGCCACCGAGATGCCCGAGCCGATCAGCGCCTGCACCACCTCGGTGTCGGTGCCCAGGCGCGAGTTGAGCTCGCCCACGCGGCTGCGCTCGAAGAAACCCACGTCGAGCCGGATCACGTGCGCGTAGAGCTGGCTGCGCAGCGAGGCCAGCGCGCGTTCGCCCAGCAGGGTGATGCAGAAGTAGCGCGCCGCCGTGGCGACGGCCAGCACCAGCGCCACCGCGAACAGGCCCAGGAAGGTGGCGTTGATCGCGGCGGGATCGACGTGCTCGAAACCGTGCTCGATGATCTGCCGCGCCGCCATCGGCAGCACCAGGGTGGCGGTGGACGAGATGCCCAGGAACAGCAGCCAGCCCAGCGCCAGCCGCCAGTGCGGCCTGAGGAACGGCCACAGCTGGCGCAAGGCGCCGAGGCGGCGGGCGGAGCGGGGCGGGGCGGAATCGCTCATGGATTGTCGTTGGAAACGAGCGGCGGGCCGCGATCCGTTCCAGATGGGGCTGGCGCGGAGCGATTCAATCGCCAGGCGCGCTCAGGCCGAGGCTGCCTGCGTTTCGACGAGCTCGCGCGAAC
>Ga0068856_100000311_pt1 | contig 53369 bp, 45 predicted proteins | sample KBSCornC62_FD_66595 | JGI IMG/M metagenome (GOLD analysis project Ga0068856, IMG submission 66595) | Corn rhizosphere microbial communities from Kellogg Biological Station, Michigan, USA - KBS Corn C6-2 | ecosystem: Host-associated > Plants > Roots > Rhizosphere > Soil ...
GGAATGGTTTTAGGCCGAGGGTAGGCAAGGGCATCTAACGCCAATCGCCAGTTGTGGGGATGGCGCGACGAGGAAGTTCTGTCAGAATCAGAAACCAAACGTGAGCCCGGAGCGTCTGTGGCAATGAATTTGCACCCCATGAAATCATCCTCTGTTCTGTTTTTATCCGTTCTCGCGGCGACCGGCCTGTTCACGGCGCCGCTTCGGGCCCAAACCAACGCGCCCACCGACTGGATTGATCCCGACACCGGTCACCGCATCGTTCAGCTCTCCACCGAGCCGGGCAGCGAGAGCCTTTACTTCAATTTAAACCCGTTCACGCCGGACGGGAAAAGCATGGTTATCACCACGACCAACGGCATTTCTCTCGTGAACCTGGAAACGCGCGCGGTGGAAAAAATCGTCGAAGGCCGCACGCACATCATTATGGTCGGGCGCAAGACGGGGCAGATTTATTACGCCACCCGCAAGATTGAGAATGGCGCGACCAACCAGTGGGTTTGCGCTCTGGATCCCAAGACCAAGACCGTGCGCGAAATCCTCAAACTCAAGCGCGGGCAGCAAGTTTCCACGGTCAATGCGGATGAAACGCTGCTCGGCGGGACGTTCATCGAGCACGATGACTGGGGCACAAATGAATTCTTTGGTGGCAGCCAGCGCAACGACATCGCCGCCGCGAATGTCTATCGCGGCAAGAAGGGCACGATGATGGAGGAACGCCTCGCCAAGCGTTATCCGATGGAGCTGTTCTTCTACAACATCAAGACGGGAAAAACCAAGCAGGTCAACCGCTGCACCGACTGGCTGGGCCATCTGCAATTTTCGCCGACCGACCCGAAGGTCCTGATGTTTTGTCACGAAGGTCCGTGGCACAAGGTGGACCGCATCTGGACCATTCACACGGACGGCTCACATCTCCAACTCATCCATCAGCGCACGATGATCATGGAGATTGCCGGCCACGAATTCTGGAGCAACGACGGCAAAACGATCTGGTATGACTTGCAGACGCCGCGCGGCGAGGATTTTTGGGTGGCGGGCTACGAGATCGCGACCGGCAAACGCACCTGGTATCACCTGCAACGCGACGAATGGGGCGTGCATTTCAACGTCTCGCCGGATGGAAAATTATTTTCCAGCGATGGTGGCGACAAAAAAATGGTCGCCCACGCGGACAACGGCAAATGGCTGTATCTCTTCCGCCCCGAACTCATCGAGGATCGCTCCGCCGGAAATGTGGAAACCAAAAATCTGATCCAGACCGGCGTGTTCCGTTCCGAACGGCTAGTGAACATGGCGAAACACGACTACGCGCTGGAACCGAACGGAATGTTTTCGCCGGACATGAAATGGCTCATCTTCCGCAGCAACCTGAGCGGTGCAAACCAGGCTTACGCGGTAGAATTGCACAGAGCGGACAACCGATGACCTGAAATTTCCGTTCCTCAAATGCCTTGAATCCCCGCAGGTTCAGGGACAAGATTTATGGGTCCCCGCGATTTATGCAAACAGGCTCTCCAAAGTGGTCTTGTCGTCTCCCGCCCTTGATTTGCTCCATTCTGTTTTGCGCCGTGGCGACATTCACCCAAGCCCAGCCTCAAGTTGTGGCATGGGGACGGAATCCATTTGGTGAAACCAACATCCCTCCGGACATGACCAATGTGGTCAGCATCACCGCCGGCGGCTGGTCCACCGCTGCGGTCCGGGCAGACGGAACCATCTCCGGCGCGGGGCTTGTCACCTGGTCACCGCTGCCAGCCGAAGCGACCAATATGATGGTGATGGCCGTAAACGCCGACGTCATCATGGGGCTCAGGGCTGACGGAACGGTTTTATCTTGGGGCAATGGCGCGCGCTTGCCGGCACCCTTAACCAATGTCGTGGCAATCGGTGCCGGCACATTTCACGGGATGGCGGTGAAATCAGATGGAACGATTCTTGCCTGGGGCGGCAACGACTATAATCAGACGAACATCCCGGAGGGATTAAACAACGTGGTGGCGGTGGCGGGAGGCGATTATCACAGTGTGGCGCTTAAAGGCGATGGCACGGTTGTGGCCTGGGGTTGGAATGGGACCGGCCAGACGAATGTGCCCCCAGGACTGAGCAACGTGGTTGCCATTTCGGCCACCTATTCCGAAAGCCTCGCGCTGAAATCAGATGGTTCGCTGGTGGTCTGGGGCACGCATACGAATGTTCCGGCGGATGCGACGAACGTGGTGGCCATCGCCTCGGGGGAAAATCATTATCTGGCGCTGAAAGCCGATGGCACGGTCGTTGCGTGGGGTGACAATACCTACGGGGAAACGAATGTGCCGGTGGGAATGACCAATGTTGTTGGGGTGGGCGCTGGCATCCAGCACAGCGCGCTGCTGCTCGGTGGCGGTGCGCCCCAATTCTTCCAGCAACCCTTGGGCGCGACGGTGCCTGTGGGTTTATCGTTCGTGGTCAAAGGACAGGCTTATGGCGGTGTGCCGATGAATTATCAGTGGCAGCACGAAGGGACGAACCTGCCCGGCGCCACCGGTTCCACGTTGCTGTTGACCAACGTGCAGTATACCGCGCAGGGCACTTATTCTCTATTCGCCACCAATGCCAATGGCTCGGCCACGAGTTCAAATGCTCAGTTGGTTGTGGTTCCCGCGATCATCACCAGCCAGCCTGCCGACGTGACGGCGTATGGCGGAGACAACGTGACCTTCAGTGTTTCCGCGCTTGGCGCGGCGCTGAATTATGTCTGGAAGTTCAACGATACTCCGATGCCGGGCTGGACGAATGCTTCGCTGGTGCTGTCGAATGTCGCAGTCGGCATGGCGGGCAGCTACTCCGTCACGGTGAGCAACAGTTATGGCACCGTGCAAAGTTCCAACGCGCAATTGAGCGTCGTGCCGCTGACGATCACGTCGCAACCCGTGAACGCGGGCTTGCATGAAGGCGACACTTACAGCTTCGGCGTCACCGCTTGGAAAAACGGTCCGTTCACCTACCAATGGCAGTTCAATGGCACGGATCTGCCCGGTGAAACCAATGCCACGATACTGTTTTCGCCCATTACCACGAATCTGGCTGGAGTTTACTCCGTGCTCGTCACCAATCCCTACGGCTCGATTCAAAGTTCAAACGCCACGCTGACGGTTTTTACTCCATTCTTTGATTCCCAACCTGCGGACGCGTCGGTCTATGGCGGCGACGGCGCATCTTTCAACGTCACTGCCTATGGCTACAAATTGAACTACCAGTGGCAGCTCAACGGCACGAATGTGCCTGGTGCCACGAACAACACGCTGCCGCTTTACAATGTGACAACCAATCAGGCCGGGGCGTATCATGTGCTGGCCAGCAATGCGTATCGCACGATCACCAGTTCCAACGCGATGCTCACGGTTACCCCGATATTCATTTTGTCGCAGCCCGCCGGCCGCTCACTTTATGTCGGCGACAACGTGAGCTTTTCCGTTTCAGCTTACAAGAACGGGCCATTCACGTATCAGTGGCGATTCAATGCGGTTGACCTGTCCGGCATGACGAATTCATCGTTGACACTGGCAAATCTGGCCACAACCGACAGCGGCAATTACACCGTGCTCGTCGCCAATCCCTACGGCTCGCTGGAAACTTCCCCGGCGGTGTTGGCGGTCACCGATTCCAAGCCGGTCATTTCCGCGCAACCCGCGACGCAAGGCGTCTGCCTCGGCGGTCGTGCGACATTTCAAGTGACAGCCAACGGTTCCAAACCCTTGTCTTACCAGTGGCGGTTCAACGGAACGCCCCTCGAGTCGGCGACCGGCGCTTCGTTTACGTTGTCCAACGTCGCGCCCGCCGACGCGGGAATTTATTCCGTCCTCGTCAGCAATTCCGTCGGCTCCACGTTGAGTTCCAACGCAGCGCTTGTGTTTCTCAACGTCGCGACATGGGGCCAGACCAATAATTACGGTTTGGGGATCATTCCCCTGGACTTGACGAACGCCGTGGCAGTCGCCGCCGGCAATTCCCACAGCGTGGCGCTAAAGTCGAACGGACAGGTGGTCGTCTGGGGATACAATTATTATAATCAAACCAACGTGCCCGCGAGCGCAACCAACGTGATCGCCATCGCGGCGGCTCAAAACCACACAATGGTTCTGCGCTCAAACGGAACAGTGGTGGCGTGGGGCAATGGCGGGATCAACGTGCCGGCGGGATTGTCCAATGTCATCGCCATCGCGGCGGGCGACTACCATAGCATGGCGTTGAAATCGGACGGAACCGTGGTCGCGTGGGGCGACGGCGGTTTTGTCAACAGCGCCACCACGAATGTTCCCGCGAACGCGACGAATATCGTGGCGATCGCCGCGGGTGGAAATTTTTGCGCTGCATTGAGACAGAACGGAACGGTGATGGATTGGGGCACTTCCCTTTCCTTCGCCGGCATCACCAATGCCGTGGCCATCGCGGCCAGTGAAATTCCCATCGTAATCCTGAAGGCCGACGGAAAAGTTTACGCCACCAATGTGCTCGCTGCGCCGGCCGGTCTGAGCAATGTCGTCGCCGTCGCCGCCCAACGTTACACCGCCTCGGCACTGAAATCCGACGGCACCGTCACGAACTGGGGCAGCGGCGGCCCCGTCACGCCCGCCGGGTTGACGAATGTCATGAAGCTGGCATCCGGGCAGTATCATTGTCTCGCCATTATCGGCAGCGGACCGCAACCCGAGCTGACTCCGTTCGACAACTTGAAACGGATTTCCAATTCCTTCAGCCTCTTAATGCCTGCGCAATTCAGTCACCTCTACTGGCTGGAATATAAAACCAACCTGACCGCCCCGGGCTGGAAAACGCTCGCCTTGAACCTCGGCATCAGCAATTCGATTACACTGAAGGATGATGCGGCAACCAATTCCATGCGGATTTATCGCATCCGTCAGTGGTAAGAATCAGGCTTTCAGCTTCCGCTCCAAAATTTCACCAACGAGCGCGGGGTTGGCCTTGCCTTTGGAGAGCTTCATCACCTGGCCCTTGAGCGAATTGAGCGCGGCAATCTTGCCCGCCTTGTAATCCGCCACGGGCGCGGGGTTCGCGGCGATGGCTTCGTCGCAGAACTTTTCAATCGCGCCGGTGTCGCTGACTTGCGCGAGACCTTTTTCCTGCACGATGACGGTGGGTGCCTTGCCGGTCGCAAACATTTCCGTGAAGACCTGCTGTGCGGCGGAACTGCTGATGGTCTTGGCCTCGACGAGACCGATGAGTTCCAGCAACGCGTCCGGCTTGAATTTCAAGTCCGCCAGCGTGGACAATTTCATGTCGGCCAGTTCGATGCCGAGCGCGGCCTGTTCCTCGGCTTCCGCCTCGTTTGCCTCGGAAAGTTTCGCGAGCAGGTTGTTGATGATCCAGTTCGCGACCGCCTTGGGGTTCTTCGCCTGTTTGGCAATGCCTTCGAAATAATTTCCCAGCGCGACGTTGCTCTTGAACACTTCCGCGTCGCCGGCGGGCAATTGATAATCGCGCATGAAACGCTGCTTGCGCACGAGCGGCAGTTCGATGACCTGCGCCTTCACCTCGGACAGCCACGCATCGGTCGGCGCGAGCGGCATCATGTCGGGCTCGGGAAAATAACGGTAGTCATGCGCGTTTTCCTTGGTGCGCATTTCTTCGGTGATGCCGGCGGCATCATCCCAGCGACGCGTGGACTGGATTAGCTTGCCGCCGGATTTGAGCACTTCGATCTGGCGCGGGATTTCATACTGCAACGCCGCGCGCGCGCCGCTAAAGCTGTTCATGTTCTTGATCTCGATCTTCGCGCCGAGTTCTTTGGTGCCGACGGGGCGCACGGAAATGTTCACATCGCAGCGCACCATGCCTTTTTCCATGTCGCAATCGCTCACTCCGCCTTGCAGCAAAATTTCCTTGAGCGCGTTGAGATATTCATAGGCCATGTCGGCGCTGGTAATGTCCGGCTCGGAAACTATCTCCAGCAACGGCACGCCAGCGCGGTTGAAATCCACGCCGCTGGTGCGCTCAAAGTGCGTCAGCTTGCCGACATCTTCCTCCAGATGCGCCCGCGTGATGCGGACGCGTGCCAGGCCGTTGACGGAACCAGGGCCATCAAATTCAAATTCCACGAAACCATTCGCCGTGCTCGGCTGGTCATATTGTGTGAGCTGGTAATTTTTGGAAGCGTCGGGATAGAAATAATTTTTCCGGTCGAACTTCGCGTGACGCGGGATTTCGCAATTGAGCAGATAGCCGGTCAGCACGGTTTTGCGCAGCGCTTCCTCGTTCGGCACGGGCAATACGCCGGGCATACCGAGGCAGACGGGACAGACGTTCGTGTTCGGCTCCGAGCCGAACGCATTGGCGCAACCGCACCACATCTTTGATTTCGTCTTGAGCTGGACGTGGGTTTCCAGACCGATGACAGCTTCGTATTCCATTTTTGTGCGGAAAATTTAACCACAGTTGCCCACGGCTCGCCATGAAGAAGTGTGACGCCGACGGGGCACTTTCACTTGCCAGCGGATGCTGCCAAAGCCGCGCGGCGTTGGTCGAGATCCGCGTGGATCTGCGGTTCCAACAGCTCGAATTGTTTGTAGAACAGGACCGGAATCGTGCTCAAGAAAAGACAGATCGCCGGCAGCCAGATGAAGCTGAAGGCGATGGCGTCCAACGCGGCCGGCGCTTGCTCCACATTGGCGACGTAGCCGCTGCCGCCCATGATCCACAGAGGAATTGCGCCACCCAGACCGGCCCCGGCTTTCAGGCAAAACGCCGCGCCAATCGCGGTCAGCAAACCGGCGGCGCGAACGCCGGTCTTCCATTCGCCGTAGTCCACGCTGTCGGACAAAATGGAAAACGGCATCGCCATCGCCATGCCGCTGGCGAGAAATCCAATGGTCCAACCGGCCATGATGAGATTGATGGACTGGCCGTGACTCACGCCGGCGAACAAAACCAACTGACCGAGAACCATGCCTGCCAGACCGATGGCCCACGCGGTGCGTTTGGAGGTCCATTGGCAAACCCACGGCAGCAGGAACGCCGTGGCGAGCGAAACAAAATCCAGGCTGTAAGCCAGCCAGATGAGGTCTTTGCGATGCAGGACGTATTCAAAATAATATGGCACCGTGGAAACGCGGGCGATGAAGCCGATCCAGAACAGCAGGCTGCTGGAAAAAATGATGAACCACGGCCAGTTGCCCTTGAGCGCGCGGAAAGTGCCGAGGATGGGTTCGGATTTTCGCTCCACCGGCACCACTTCCTTCAGGTTTCGGAAGGCGATCAGATAAAAGAGAATTGAACCGACAGCGTAGATCGGCAGCGTCAGCATGAAACCTTTGCGGTCGTCGCCGCCCCCCAGCCACGCCACCATCTTCAACGCGGTCAGGTTCACGATCAACACGCCGAGCTTGGAACCGAACATCCGGTAACACGTCAGGACGACGCGTTCCTGTGGGCTGGTGGTCAGGCCGGACAGGATGGAGGTGACGGGTGTATTGATGCCGGTGTAAAGCACGTTGCAGGCGATGTAGGTGACGGCGGCATACCAGATTTTCGCCGTGTGACTCAAATCCGGCGTCTGGAAGGTGAGCACGCCGAACGTCGCGAACGGCACGCACAGCCAGAGAAACCACGGCCGGCTTTTGCCCAGACGGCTGTGGGTCTTGTCGAAGATGATGCCCCAGATGGGCGCGTCAATCGCGTCAATCCAGCGCGCGATGGCGATGATGGTGCCGCACGTGATGGCGGAAAGTCCGTAGATGTCCGTGAAAAATTTACTCAGGTAACCGCCGACGATGAACGTGAAAATCAACTGACCGGCCACATCGCTGGCCGCATAACTGAACCGCTTGGTGTAGGAGGTTTTGGCCATTTAATCGAGCAAGCCCGGTTTCAGCGCCTTGATCGCGTTCAGCATGAACTGCACCGCGATGGCCGCCAGCAGCAGGCCCATGATGCGCGTGCCGATGCGCAGCGCGATCGGGTTCAACCGCTTCGCCCCGTGCGCGGCCATCCGCAAAATCCAGTAACTGGCGACCGCCACCAGCAAGACGCAGCCGACCAGCGCGACGCTATACCAGATCGTCTTCGCTTCCGCCTGCAGCAGGACCACCGTCGAGATCGCGCCCGGACCGGACAACATCGGGATCGCCAGCGGCGTCACCGCGATGTCGGTTTTCTCCACGCCTGCCGCTGTTTCCTCGCGCGTCTCCTGCACGCGCGAACGCTGCGCCCGCAACATGTCCAGCGCCACCAGCAACAGCACGATGCTCGCCGCGATCTGAAACGCCGGCATCGTGATGCCGAGAAATTTGAAAATCCACTGCCCCGCGAAGCCAAAGGCCAGCAGCACGCACGCCACGACCACGCAGGCAATCTTCGCCGTGCGCGACCGCTCGGTCGGCGAGTCGTTCGGCGTCATCGCGATGAACGCCGGAATCACCGCGAACGGATCCACGATGACGAAGAGCGAACTCAACGCCAGCAAGGTGTATTCGAGCAGGCTCATACCGAACAGGGTGCCAGAACCGCGTCGCTCATCCCATGCACAATTTTTTTGTCAGCCGGCACAATCGTCGCCAGCACGCCGCCTAGCGTTGGCCGCGCCGCATCCCCTTCCCCGCTCACAAAATAATACGGACACAGGCGGGCACGACCTTTCATAGGCACGACGGCGTTCTTCGCGAAATCAAACCAGCTCGTCTCGACCTGTGACGGCTTGTGGAACCGCTGCAAGACGCTCGGCGACGTTTCAAAATTGGTGAGCGCCGCGTCCACCGCCGCGCTCCAATCCGACTGCGACAAATCGCTGCCGAGGAAAACTCCGCGGGCGCCCCAGGCGTTTTCGGAGAAGCCTGACACTTTCAAAATCAAATCGCGTTCTTTTTGCGAGAGAGCTTTGAGCTGGTGCCAGTCGGTAAGATTTAATTCAGGAATTGCCGCGTGCGGCGGCAACGGCGCCGGATCCACGAGCCAAGTGTAAGGAATCACCTTCTTCAGCCGTGCCAAGAAGCCTTCGCCCAGTTCCTGCCGCCAGAAATTTTGCAGGTTCCGGTTCCACAGCAGCGCGAACAGCATCTTCTCCTCGAACATCGGCTTGGGCGGCGGCGTCAGGCGGATTTTCTTTTCGGATGCGAGTTCAAAAATTCGTTTTGCATTCGCCACGTTCGGCAAATCGAACAACTCGAAGAAGCGATACACCGCATCGCCTTCAGCAAAGCCTTCAAATCTTGAATCTTGAATCTTGAATCTTGAATTGCCGATTTGATCGGCAATCCATTCCATTTCTGGCCGGTAAGTTTTCGCCTCTTCCGAAACGACAAGGTGAACCTGCTTAGCGTCGCCAAAGATGGACTCAAAACCTCGAATCATGCCGTCGGGACCGCCAAGAACTTGAGCATTCGTTATTGAATAAGTTTGATTGAGCCACGCCGTCAGGCCGATGCCGCCGGGCACGGAATCCAGTTCCGTGATGCTGATGCCGTTTTCAGTGAGCAAAACGTCCGGGCGGATAACGCGTGGCACCTCGTTCTTGAAAACCACCGAGCGCTGCAGCTCAATTAAATCAGGCGGCTTGCCCAGATCGAGCCAGCGCGCGATCCATTCCGGCTGTTTGCCCTCGACACTCTTGCGGTAAAGTAGATTGACCGCGCGATAAAATTGCAGCAGCACGCGGCCCAGCGATTCGATTTCCTTCGCCAGATTTTCGTCCAAAGGAAACGGCGTTGGCGATATCTTCCATTCCAGTCCGGCAAAAAGCCCGTTGGCGGGAATCTGGTCACGGACGAATTTGGATTGTTCTGCGGTGTTCACAATTAGCGGACAAACTGTCACTTAAACCGACAACTGACAAGGGTGAGAGTTTAGGGCGGACATAAGAAAATCATTTCCCGGCGACGTCGCCGACATGATTGCCGTAAGTCAGCAGGAGCACCGCCGCCACCAAGATCAACAATGCCAGCCCAACCGTCGTGTGAGTCAGCCGCCGGCATTGCCGCCACTCCCGCAGCACGACGCCGAGAAGCGTGCTAAACAGCACCAGCATGATCATGTGAATGGCCCAGCTCGAGAACGCAAATTTCTCACCGAGCTTCACATGGCCGAGGTTGTAAAAGAAAAACTGGCCATACCAGAACAGTCCGGTCACCGCCGCCATCATAAAGTTCACGGGCAACGTATTCTTTTCCGAACCGGCCGGCAATTCAACCATCTCGCCAAGCGTCTTGTGCCGCGCGTGCAGCCAGAGGCAATAGATCGCTGTCGTCAAAAATGCGCCGGTGTTGGAAAAAATATAGACGACGTTACCGCGAAAAATCCCCGCGCCATGCGCTTGGGCGACATTAGCGATGGGCGTGCCCGCTTCCAACGCAAATCCATAAACTGCCGAAAGCACGCCGGCCAGCAGCGAAAGTAACAACCCTTTCGCGAGCGAGAATTCTCCGCGATTTTTTTGCGCCGTCAAATCTTTCTCCTTCAGCCACCCGGCCCAACCAGCCCCGGCGATGCCCAGCACGCCTACCACGATCCCGGCCAGCACCCAATCCGCGCCCGGCTTGTGCAACACGTTGTCGAGCGTGCCCTTGACCAGCGGCGGAATGAGCGTTCCCAGCACGCTCGAAAGCCCGACCGCGATGGCGTAGGTCAGTGAAAATCCGATGTAGCGAATGGAAATCCCGAAGGCCGTCCCGCCGATGCCATAAGCGGCACCAAGAAAAAACGAATGCCACATCGCGCTCGTGGGTGCCTCGCGCAACACCGCCAGCAGATCGGGAATCGTCAGCCACGCTCCGAGGATCGGGAGCAACAGCCAGCAGAACGACGCCTGCGTCAACCAGTAAGTTTGCCACGACCAGCCTTTGACCTTCTTTTGCGGCGTGTAGCAGGTCGCGGCGAATAGCGCGCCGATGGCGTGCAAGCCGACGCCGAGCAAAGGATTGGGCGTGATAGGATTCATTAATGGCAATGGGAACGACGGCTAATTGTGGCAAGACCAAACCCAATTGACACTCGAAAATCTGCCCAAAGATTTACGATTAACGCCTGACGAAAGAATTACGCCCGCACCTGACCGCTACCGATACCAAGCCACTTGTAGCTGGTCAGCTCGTCCAACCCCATCGGGCCGCGCGCGCCGATCTTGTCGGTGCTAATGCCAATCTCCGCGCCCATGCCGAATTCGCCGCCGTCGGTGAACCGCGTGCTGGCATTCCAATACACCGCCGCCGAGTCCACCTCGGCGAGGAACTGCCTCGCATGCGTTTCGTTTTTCGTGACGATGCTGTCCGAGTGCGCCGAGCCGTAGAAATTGATATGATCAATCGCCGCCTGCACGCCGTCCACGACGCGAACGTTGAGGATGTAGTCCATGTATTCGGTGAACCAATCCTGCTCCGTCGCGGGACGAATGCTGGATGCTGGATGCTGGATGCTGGATGAAAGAATTTTTCGCGTCTGATCGTCGGTGCGCAGTTCAACTTTCTTTTCGCCGAGTCGCTGCGCCATTTGCGGGAGAAATTTCTCCGCCACGGTTTTGTCCACGAGCAGCGTTTCCGCCGCGTTGCAGACACCGGGGCGCTGGACTTTGGCGTTCATCACGATTTCTTCGGCCATCTTCAGATCGGCGTCGGCATCCACGAAGACATGGCAGACACCTTTGTAATGCTTGATGACGGGAACCTTCGAGCAGTCCGCCACGGCGCGGATGAGGCTTTCGCCGCCGCGGGGCATGCAAAGGTCAACGTATTGCGTGAGCGACAGCAAAATCGGAATCGCCTCGCGGTCGGGCGTGGGCACGACCTGGATCGCGTGCTCGGGAAAACCGCGATGCGCGATTTTGCCCGCGTCAATCATGGTCTTGGCGATGATCTGGTTGGAGTGCAACGCCTCCTTGCCACCGCGCAAAATCGTGGCGTTTCCGGATTTGAAACACAGGCTCGCCGCGTCCGCCGTGACGTTCGGGCGCGATTCATAAATGATGACCACGACGCCGATGGGCGTGGAAATTTTCTGGAGCTTCAGCCCGTTGGGCCGTGTGCGCTCATCAAGAATTTTCCCGACGGGATCAGCGAGCGCCGCGACTTCGCGCAAGCCTTTCGCCATGCCGGCGATGCGTTTGTCGTCGAGCTTGAGGCGGTCGAGCATCGCGGCGGAAAGCCCATGCTTCACGCCAAATTCCATGTCGAGCGCGTTGGCGTCCTTGATGGCGGCGGCGTTTTGCTCCAGCGCCGTGGCCATCGCGAGCAGGCAGGCGTTTTTCTCCGCCGTGGTCAGCTTGGCGAGTTCGCGCGACGCGGCCTTGGCCTGTTTGGCCAGTTGCGTCATCTGTTCATTCAAGTTCATGCGGCAAATTCAGGAAGCCAAGTTAATCGAAATGCGCGGGAAGTCAAAACCGCCGCGCACGCCAGATTGGCGGGGCGAGGCTGCTGAGGAGCTGGGGACAAGGGGAATACGCTCGTTACAATCGCGGCTCGCGAGGACGCCCGCCCCACCAGCCATTTTCATTTCAACACCGCGTCAGGGCCGAGCACGGAGGTGAAAAAATCTCCGCTGCGCAAAGCGAACAGCACGGCCAATCCGGTGAGGTCGGCGGGCGTCTTCACGTTTTTAATGACCAAATTATCAATGCCGATCTTTTGCTCGCGGTTTTTGCCGGGGTCTTTGAGATCAATGAATTTTGCCGTGCCGACGGAAACATTCAACACGTCCACGCCCGCGAACTCCAAACCCGTCCGTTGCTTGAATTCCTTCAATGCCTTGTTGCCACCCGTCTTGTCCTTCTCCGGCACCGCGACGCCGAGGGACAGCAGATTCGTCTCGCCGGCCTCGTTTTTGACGATGTCGAGTTCGCCAAGATTGAAGCGGACAAGCGTGAGATGGATTTGATTTTTCGCGAGCGCGTCGCGGTCGTATTCCACGTGGATTTCCGGGATGCTCAGAAACGGCGTGCCGCCGAAGGACGGCGGATTGTGCAGCTTCAAATCCTTGATGGTGACCACCGGTTCCAGCAGGCCAAGGTGGAACGTCCCGATCTCCGCGTCCATGCCCGTCTGCGCCCGGATGCGGTTCACGGCGACGGTGCGCAGAATCGTATCGAGCGACAATAGAAAAACCACTACCAACACCACGCCGAGCAGGGCGAGAATGGCCAGCCATTTTAAGAGCTTCCTCATGACACGTCAGGTGCGCACATCTTCCGGACGCACTTCGAGGCATTCATCCTGATCCTCCCAGACGATGGCGGCGTAGGAATCCAAAAGTTTCGGCGCGAGTTCCGTGCCGGCGCAGGCGAGGAGTTTTTCCGCCTGCTGTGCGGCGTTTTCGTAGGCGGAATCGTAGTTGCCAGATTGCCGGCGCTGGCGGTCATCCCAGTGCGCGACGGCGTGAACCGGCTCGTAATTTTTCGCCCACAACTCCAGCGCTTGGCGGGACTCGGCAGGAATCTCGTCGAACGGCACGAGGATTTCGTTGCAATGCTGGCAGATCAAACCTTCCGTGCGGACATCGCGCGTGAGCAGCGGCAGAAACGGAGCGCGGCAACAGGGAGATTCCGCGTAGGCGGCGGGCGGCGTGGCGAGGCGTTTGAACCAGATCTGCTTTTCGTGCGCGACCTGCGCGGCAAGCCGGTAAGCGCCGACGAGCGGATGCGACAAACGCCACGCGCGGCCTTCCAACTGGCCGAGCGTTTGCGCGAGCCAGCGGGCGAGCGTGTGATCGTCCCAATCACGAAAGACGCGTCCGTATTGTTTCCACAGGGCGTCGAGCGGGGCGTCGGATTCAAGTGCCATCGCGAGAGTTTGGCGTGAGAGAAATGTTTTGTCGAGCGGCGTTGAACGCGGCACTGGCAACTTGCTTCCTGCCGAAATCAATCATCGTTTTATACATCCATGCCGCCAGAATCGGTCCGGCGGCTTGATCGAAAAATTGGAAGGATACCAAGCCTTACCAATCCGTCTCGCGGTAGTCTTTCAGAAATTTTCCCCAGATGTGGTGGCCGGTGTTCACGCCGGCGATGATCGGGTCCACGATGCGCGCCGCGCCGTCCACGATGTCCAGTGGCGGATGGAAGCGATGCTCCATCACCTTGCGCTCAGCGATGTGCGCAGGGTCTTCGTCCGTCACCCAGCCGGTGTCCACGGCGTTCATGTGGATGCCGTCCGCGTGGTAATCTGCCGCTGCCGTGCGCGTCATCATGTTGAGCGCGGCCTTGGCCATGTTCGTGTGCGGATGCCGCGTGGTCTTGAACTTCCGGTAAAACTGTCCCTCCACCGCCGAGACGTTGACGATGTGCTTGTCGCGCTCCGGCGTGCGGAGCATCAGTGGCTTGAGCCGCGCGTTGAGGATGAACGGCGCGATGGCGTTGACGAGTTGCACTTCGAGCAATTCCACGGCGGGAACCTCGTGCATGAGCAGCCGCCAGGAGTTGCGCTCGCGCAAATCCACCTGCTGCAAATCTTGATCAAGCTGGCCTTGCGGAAACAAAGCTTTCTGCGCTTCGAGCTCATCCGGCAGCATGGGAATCTGCGACAACTCCGCCGCGTGCGTGATGCCTGCAACTTGCGACATGCGTTTCGTCGCCAGCGCTGCATCGCCTTCCGGCAACAGATGATAACCGCGCAAACCTTCGTAAGCGCCGAGCAATTTCGCGGCTTCCGGTGGCAGGTCATGCAACGGCCCGTTCTCGCGCTCCATCATGTGCTCGTAAAAATCCGGCGGACGCCGCACGGTCTGGCAGGCGTTGTTCACGATGAAATCCAGTCGGGCGTGCGTGTTCATCATGTGCTTGCAAAAAGCCTCAACGCTCGGCGTGTGGCGCAGATCCAATCCAAAAATCTCCAGCCGATGGCCCCAGTCCTTGAAGTCCGGTTCCGCCGCGTAACGCATCGCCGAATCGCGCGGAAAGCGCGTGGTGACGACGAGATGCGCCCCGGCCCGCAACAACTTGATGCCCGCCTGATACCCGATCTTCACGCGTCCGCCGGTGAGCAGGGCCACGCGTCCGCGCAGATCCGCCGTCTCGGTGCGCTTGACCCAATTCAGTTCCGCGCACTTCGGGCACAGCTGGTCGTAGAAGTGATGGATCTGCGAATAATCCTGTTTGCAGATGTAGCAGTTCTGCGGCTCGACGACTTCGCGGAACTCGGGATTATCCTTCACTTCTTCCTGAATGAAATGTTTCGGCGGGAAAACATTCGGCGTGGTGAAAACTTTTTCGCGGCGCAATTTGCGGATGCCGGTTTCGTGCAGTTTCGACTGGTCGCGCTTCAGCTTCTCCGCCTTGCGATGTTTGACCGTCGCTTTCACGAGCTTCCGTCGCTGGGTCAGGTCGGGGCAATAGATGTCGCCTGCCGCCTTCAGCAGGCGCGTGCGCTCCTCCTGGCTCAACGCGCCGAGCAGCGCGCGGTTGGCAGACGCCTTTTCGAGAATCTCGGCGGCGGCCTTCAGTTGCGCGATGACCGCGTCGTTGTTATGCGGAACAGACATTTATTTGGCCGCGCAGCATAGCAGCCGGGGCGCCGCCGGGCGAATGAAATCAAGCGCAGGTGAAAGTTGCAGTGTGGCCCGGAGCTGCTCCCATAACCTCCGACCGTAACATGAAGGTCCGACGCTTGGGGAAAGACGGAGAAAGGACCGAGGAAACATCAAATTGCAGCGGCCATCGTTGAGCCAAGCTAAAGCTTGAACTCCACCACACCTGACCTACTTTGTCCGCGTTGAAATCCGGCTCGCCAAACCTGCTCCCGTTGCTGAAGCAATACTTCGGCTTCGCGTCGTTCCGTCCATTGCAGGCGGAGATCATCCAAGACTCGCTCGCGGGCAAGGATGTCTTCGCCCTGCTGCCCACGGGCGGCGGCAAATCGCTGTGTTTCCAACTGCCCGCGCTCGCCCGCGACGGCCTTACCGTCGTCGTCTCGCCGCTGATCGCGCTGATGAAAGATCAGGTGGACGCGCTCCAGGCCAGCGGCATCGCGGCGACATTTCTGAACTCGTCGCTGAACGCCGAGGAATCCCGAAAACGTCTCCGTGGCCTGCACAACGGCGAATATCGCCTGCTCTACGTTGCGCCGGAGCGCTTGATGCTCTCCGGCTTTCTCGCCGACCTGCAACGCTGGAACGTCCAGCTCATCGCGATTGACGAGGCGCACTGCATCAGCGAGTGGGGCCACGATTTCCGCCCCGAATACCGCCAGATTTCCCAACTGCGAAAGCATTTCCCGAAGGTGCCGTTCATGGCACTCACGGCCACCGCCACCGGCCGCGTGCGCGAGGACATTGTTACGCATCTGCAGTTGCGCGAGCCGAAATGCTACGTCGCCAGCTTCAACCGCCCGAATCTGACCTATCGCGTCGTTCCCAAAAATAAATCCTACGATCAGCTCGTGGATTTTTTGCGCGGTCGGCGCAAGGAAAGCGGCATCGTCTATTGCCTCTCGCGCAAAGGCGCGGAGAGCGTGGCGGAGAAATTAAGTCGCGACGGCATTCGCGCCCGCCCCTATCACGCCGGCCTCACGCCCAAGGAACGCAGCGAGCATCAGGAATTATTCCTGCGCGACGACGTCCGCGTCATCTGCGCGACCATCGCTTTCGGCATGGGCATCAACAAGCCGAACGTCCGCTTCGTCGTCCACTACGACCTGCCGAAAAACATCGAGGGCTACTATCAGGAAACCGGCCGCGCCGGCCGCGACGGTCTGCCCAGCGAATGCGTGCTGCTTTTCAGCGCCGGCGACGCGGTGAAGCAGACAACCTTCATTGACGAGAAACCGAACCCGCAGGAACGCGAGATTGCTCGGAAACAATTGCAGCAGATGGTGCATTACGCCGAGGGCGCGAATTGCCGGCGCGTGGAATTGCTGGCGTATTTCGGCGAGGAATTTTCGGCTGACAGTTGCGGCGCATGCGACAACTGCCTTTCGCCGCGCGAAACCTTTGACGGCACGCTCGCCGCGCAGAAATTTCTCTCCTGCGTCTATCGCATCCGCGAGAAGAATGGCTTTGGCGTCGGCCTGAATCACGTGGTGGAAGTGCTCACCGGCGCGGATACGGAAAAAATCCGCAGTTGGCATCACGCGCAGCTATCCACCTACGGCATCGGCAAGGAACACAGCCGCCCCGAATGGGCCGCCATCGGTCGCGAACTCGTGCGGCTCGGCCTCCTCCGCCAGACGGCGGAGAAATTCAGCACGCTGGAACTGACAAGCGAAGGCGGCGCCGCGCTCAAGGAACGCCGCAAGATCACGCTCACCAAACCTGTCACCACGCCGGAAAAGGCCGTGAGCCATGTCGGCGAAATTGCCTGCGACGAAGTTTTGTTCAGCCGCCTACGGGAACTTCGCAAACGCCTCGCCGACGAGCGCGATGTGCCGGCTTACATCATCTTCTCCGACGTCGCCCTGCGGCAGATGGCGCGGAATTATCCGCAGACCGAGAGCGACTTTGCCCGCATCAGCGGCGTGGGCGAGAAGAAATTGCGCGAGTTCGGCACGGCGTTCCTCGGCGAGATCGCTGCGCATTTGCAGACCAACGCCCGCCAGATTTTTGCCGACGATTCATTTGTCGTGCCGCTCCCGCAACGTTCCCAGCTCGGCGATTCGGCGCGCGAAACGCTCCGGCGTTTTCAGGCGGGCGAATCAGTGGAGCAAATTTCCCTGAGCCGCGGCTTTGTGCCCGGGACCATCTACGGACACCTCGCCACGGCGATTGAAGCGGGGGAGAAAATGGACCTGGCACAACTGCTGGACGTGGACGCGCAGGCGGAAATTGCCGCCGCCTTCAAACGCACCGGCTGGGGCAACATCGTCGGCGCGCGGGAATTGCTCGGTGAGAAATATGATTACGGTCTGCTCCGGATTTTTCGCGCAGCAGCGAATGTGAAACAGTAAGGCTGAGGCTGCCGCGCCGCTCAAACTTCCCACCACCGGGCCGAAGCTTTGTTCCGAAGGAACATTCGATAATAGCCCGGCATTTCAATGCCGGGCTAAATTCAAAACAAAAAAGTTCCGCAGGAACGGCTGAAAGTTTCGGTCGTCCCTGCGGGACTTTCTACTAACCATAAAATAACCCGGCGTTAAAACGCCGGGCTATTGTCATTTTGTCTCTTCGAGACAACGGTGGTGAGTCTGGAATAATTACTTCTTCTCGCCGGTCTTTAGCGACGGCAGGTTCGTATCCGCGAAATCAATCGAGGCGGAGTTGATGCAGTAGCGCAGCCCTTTCGGGCCGGGGCCGTCGTCAAAAACGTGACCGAGATGGCTGCCGCAGTTGGCGCAGAGAACTTCCGTGCGGATCATGCCGTAGCTGGTGTCCTTGCGCTCGATGACTTTCCCCTGCGCGGCGATCTCCGAGAAGCTTGGCCAGCCGCAGTGCGAATCAAACTTGTCATCCGACTTGAACAAAATCTCGCCGCACGCCGCGCAGCGATAGATGCCCGGCTCCTTAGTGTTCCAGTATTGGCCGCTGAAGGCGCGTTCGGTGCCGGCTTCGCGCAAGACGTGATATTGTTCAGGCGTCAGTCGTTTGCGCCATTCGTCTTCGGACAGTTGAAACGGGAATTTCATGGTTGAATTGGTAGTGCTCATAGAATTTCTAGCCGCCGGGCTGTTGGTCGGCGCGGTTCTGCAGCTGGCGACAATCGCCGCCACACCCGCCGCCAGCAAAATTAAAAATCGCTTCATGTTGTCGCTTCCGTTTTCTCGGCCCGCAGCACGCGCCATTCGTGCGTCCACTCGTCCAGCCGGCAAGCCGCGCGGTAATCACAATACTCGCAAGGCGTCTGCTTGCCTTTCCGATACGGATCAACTGCCGCCGCGCCGGAAAAAATCCGCCCGCCCAGTGCGCGCAACTGACCTTCCACCATCTCGATCAATTTTTCAAATTCGGCGGACGACAAAACTTCCTTGGAGGTTTTATATGGCGTGCCGTCCTGCTTCAGGCGAAAACTGAACTGATCACCGCTCTCCACGCCCGGCCGACGATCCAGCAGCCGCAACACGCTGGCGTCAAAACGCCCGTTGTGACGGTAGGCCAGCTTCTTCGCCTCGGCATCACCCAGAATTTCATCCCGCGTGTCGCCGCCGTCGAACTTGCCCTGCAAGCTCACATAAAACGCACCGGCGGGAATGATTTTTCCCGCGCCGAAAACTTCCTGCGGGTTCTGCCACTGGCGGAGAGCGCCGAGATACGCCAGCAATTGCAGTTGCACGCCATTCTCAACGAGCAGCGATTCCAGCTTCTTGCCGGCAGACTTGTAATCCGTCACCACCGCGAGCGCGGTGTCGCTGCCTGGCTCGCGCCACAGATCCACGCGGTCAATGCGGCCTTGCAGCGCCAGCTTGTGACCGTCGCCCAGTTCAATTTCCCAAGCAGGCGTCGAGTCGGTCTTGCCGCCGAAACCCAGTTCCACCTGCGCTGGATCAAAGTCGTATTGCTCGCGCATCCACGTCACGATGACCTCAATAAAATCCTGCAACGCCGCCGCCATCGCCCGCGCGGCGAACACCGATTCCGCCGAGTCGCGCAGCAAGCCGTCGCGAAAACCTTCCATTTGCACAGCAGCGATGTCGCCGATGCGCTTTCGTGCTTCGACTGGCGTGAGATCACGCCAACGTTTGCCTTCGGCCTGTAACTGCTCGTGAAAAATCTTCAGGACGTCATGCTGAAAATTGCCACGCTCGCGCGCGTCCAGTTCGAACACCTTGCGCTCGCCCGCCCGCAAGCCGATGCGCACGAAGAACTTGAAGGGACACGACGCGAATTCCTCCAGCCGGCTGACCGACGAACGCAAAGTGGTCCCGTAAATTTTAGCGACGACCTCTGACGAAAGCTTTTCCCGTCCATCCGGCTCGCGCAACTCGGCCAGCTTGTCAGTCAGTGATTTCAAAGCCGGGATGACGAGCAGTCTGTTCAAACTTGAGGAATCACCCTCACCCTGCCCCTCTCCCATCGGATGGGAGAGGGAACAGCCGTTGTTGGCTTCCCGCAATTCGGAGGTCTGTTCGGCAGCAGACAAAGTAAGATTTATCCGAGGGCTGGGAGCGTTTCCCCCTCGCCCCTCGGAGGGGAGAGGGCCGGGGTGAGGGGTAGCCCAATCCACCAAATTCCCTGTCAGTTCACTGGCGTGCTCCGCCGTGCGACAGTCGTGACTTGCAACATACTCCTCGACCGTTAGCACCGGGAAAATCTTCTGCAACTGCGCGATGAACGGCGACGGATTCAGCGTTTTTCCTTCCGCACTTTGGCGGAAAAACGTGACGGCCAGTTTTTCGCCGGCCCGCGTGCAGGCGATGTAGCCGAGGTAGCGTTCGCGCGAAATCTGGTCGAACACATTCGCGCCCAGCGCGGCGTTCTGGGCTTCCAATTCCACGCGGTCGGCGTTGGTGAGAATGGCCGGGGTAGCGGGCGTGGCCGGGAAGACGGATTCGTTCACGCCCAGCACGAGCGTGAATTTCAGATCGGGGTTCCGCGCGCGATCAATCGCGCCCACGAGCACCTGATCCAACGCCGGCGGAATGACGCCCACCGTCAAACCGGCCAGCCCGGCCTCGAGAATGGGCAGCCAGTCGCGCAACATCATTGGTTCGCGCGGGAAGGCGAGCGCCACGTTGTCGAGCCACGCGCTCATCTGCTCGCGCACGGTCGCGTGCAGTGAAGCCGGCCGGCTGGCGTGCGCCGCGGATTCGCTCTCCGCGACGTCCCAGGTGCCCAGCGTGGGCTCGACCGCGAGATCGTTCCATAAGTCGCGGATAGCGGCGGCCAGTTGTTCGCCGGTCGGTTGGGCGCGCGAACCGCCGAGGTTTATTGAAAAACTTTCAAATGGCGGGACGACCTCGGTGCGAATCCTTTCAAGCGCGGCGTCCGGCAGCGGTTCCCGCCATTTTTTGCCGCGCCAGCCGAATTCCAACGCGGCATTCTCCAGCCGGTCAATCTCGGTCTCGGCCACGGACGAAAAGCCGGCCTTGAGCGCGGCAAACAAATCATCCGGCTGCCAGTCGAACGCGACTGTGCGGAGCGCGCTGCGCGTCAACTCGGCCAGCGGGTGATGCGTCACGGCTTCGCGCCGATCGAGAAAAAAGGGAATTTCGTAACGCCGGAAAATCCGCGCGAGCGGCTTGTGGTGCGCGGTGAGCGTGCGGACCAGCAAAGCGCAATCGCGGAAGCGGTTGCCAGCGCGGACGAATTTCAAAATTTCGCGCGCGGCGAAAACGGCTTCGGCCTCCGGATTCTCGCAGGCGACGAGGCGAAGAGACGAGGATGGAAGATCGAAGGTGGAGGATGAACCGGAAATCTGCCGCGCCCAATTTTGTTCGAGTGCTTGCAGCGTCGCATTCCCGGCGAAACGATTTTTTTGCGGGTCGCGTTCCAGCGTTTCGATTTTGATGGTCGTGCCGGGCAGATTTTTGAGCCGCGCACAACATTGATCGAACGTCTGGCGGATGGCGGACCAGATCGAGAGGCGCGAAGGCCTTTCGTCCGACTGGCTTTCGAGGCAAAAGGCGAGCGTGGCGCGTTGGCACCACGGCAGGAAGACGGCGAGAAAGTCGAGTTCCTGCGGCGTCATTTCGGCAAAGCCATCGAGCCAGAGAGATTCAATTTTTAATTTTGAATTTTTAATTTTGAATTCATCCCGCATCACCCCGGTGGCAAAATCAAGCAGGCAGTCGGTGTCCTGCAAGTCGTGTTCCGTCAACCAGCCGGCGTAATGCTCCAAAATCAACGCGAGATCGCGCAGCTTGTTTTGGAGTTCCGGCCGGAGCTTTTTCGCCTCCGCCAGCAGGCGCAGTTTGGCCGGCGTGAACTGGTGCTGCTGCAATTCGGAGAGCAAGGAGCTCAATTCTGCCGCGAAACCGGGCCGCCGCGCGCTGCGACCGAAGAGGTTTAATTCCTGTTCGTGGCGCATGAGCAGCGCCCGCAAGACCATCACGCGACCTTCGCTGGAAAGCATTTTCGGCGGCGCAACGTGGAGCTGTTCCAGGACGAAGCGCGCCAGCTTGTCGAAGGAGAAAATATGCAGCCGCGTGAAGCCGGAGATTTCGCCATCCGCCAGCAACTGGCGCTCGATCTGAAAGGTGGCCTGCTTCGGCGCGAGCAGGATGAGCGGCGGACCGTCGGGAGCGGCGCGCAACGCGGCACGCACTTCGGCGAGACACTGGAATGTCTTGCCGCTGCCGGCCGGGCCGAGGAGAAAGCGCGCTTGCACGCCGGATTTTTAGCGCAAAGGCGCGAGCAGGCAAAGGCGCAAAGAAATTTATTTGGCCGAGGAAAATTATTTCTCACCCGCGCCGGTTGCGCTAGGCTGCGCGGCGATTTCAAAATGAAAATTTCCATCAAAGATCTCATGGCGCAGAGCGGCGTGGCCTTCGGCACCAGTGGCGCGCGCGGGCTGGCCACGGCGATGACGGATTCGGTCTGCTACGCCTATACGAAGGGTTTTCTCCAATACCTTGAGGGCATCGGCGAGCTCAAGCGCGCGGGCGAACGCGTCGCGGTCGGCGGCGATTTCCGTCCCAGCAGCGATCGCGTGATGGAAGCCGTCTGTCGCGCGGCGGACGACATGGGCTATCGCGCCGTGAACTGCGGCAAGGTCCCCTCGCCCGCCGTGGCGCTCTACGGCCTCGAAAATAAAATCCCCGCGATCATGGTCACGGGCAGCCACATTCCCGACGACCGCAACGGCATCAAGTTCAACAAGGCCACCGGCGAAGTCTTGAAGGAAGACGAAAAAGGCATGAGCGGCCAGATTGTGGAGCTGGACGACGCGCTGTTCGGTGCGGATGGAAATTTTGCGAAGGTTAAATCGCCGCATGACGTTTCGCCGGTTGCCGGCGAGAACTACGCAATGCGCTATCTGAATTTCTTTTCGCACGACGCGTTGAAGGGCCTGCGCGTCGGCGTTTATCAGCATTCCGCCGTCGGGCGCGATATGCTGGTGAAAATCCTCTCGCATCTTGGCGCGGAGGTGACACCGCTGGGCCGCTCGGACAAATTCATTCCCGTGGACACCGAGGCAACCCGGCCGGAGGATGTGCAACTCGCCGCGGATTGGGCGGCGACGGGGCAGTTTGACGCGCTAGTTTCCGCCGATGGCGACAGTGATCGTCCGCTGATCAGCGACGAGCACGGCGACTGGCTGCGCGGCGACGTGGCGGGAATTCTTTGCGCGAAATTTCTCGAAGCGGATTCCATCAGCACGCCGGTGAGCTGCAACACCGCCGTGGAAAAATGCGGCTGGTTCAAAGAAATCCGCCGCACGCGCATCGGCTCGCCATTCGTCATCGCCTCAATGTTGCAGGCCACGGCGTCGGGCGCGAAACGCGTGGTGGGCTACGAAGCGAACGGCGGCTTTTTGCTGAATTCGGATATCGAGGCCGATGGCAAAAGGCTCCGCGCCCTGCCCACGCGTGACGCCGTAATCGTGATGCTCGGCATTTTGCTGCTGGCGAAGGCGCAGCAGAAAACAGTTTCGCAACTCGCCGCTAGTTTGCCCGCACGGTTCACGGCAAGCGACCGCCTGAAAGATTTTGCCACGGAAAAGAGCGTCGCGATTCTCGCGACGTTCAATTCCGGATCCGAAGCGACGGACAAGGCGGCGCTCGAAAAAATGTTTGGCTCGATTTGCGGCCAAGTCGTTTCGTTGAACCGCACCGATGGCCTACGCATCACTTTCGCGAATGACGAAATCATCCACCTGCGACCGTCCGGCAACGCGCCAGAATTCCGTTGTTACGCCGAGGCGGCGACGGATGCACGGGCGCGGGAAATCACGGCGGCCGTGCTGGCGAAAATTCTCGGGTGATTTTGTTCCTGAAAGCTTAGAGCCGGCCAAGATAAGGATTTTCGCCGTTGGAAAATCCTGTCAGTCTTTCCGCATGGCGTTGGTGCGCATTCTCGTTGATGGTTATTCGCTGCTCCACAGCTGGCCGGAGCTGGCGGAGGGAGCGCCGCGTCATTCCGAGGCGGCGCGTGATGCGCTGGTGGAGATGCTCACGCAATATCAGGACGCCAGCGGCACGCCGGTGACGATTTTCTTCGACGGCCGCGGTGGCCGCAAAACCAAACCGAAAAACACTGCGGGCAAGCCGGTGGAAGTCCTGTTTTCCAGCGCGGGCCAGACGGCGGATGATTTGATCGAACGCGCAGCGGTGCGCTTTCAGCCTTACGGCGAGGTGCTGGTGGTGACGAATGATTTTGCGGAACGCGATACGGTGAGCGGCTTCGGCGGTTCGGTGGCGAGCTGCGAAAACTTCATCCGCATGATCCAGAATGCGCTGGCGGACCTGACGGAAAACCTGAACAATCACAATCGTTCCGAGCGAAATCGCTTTTTCCGTTCGCGTTGACCATGATTTTTCATCGTTCCTCAAATTTTACCGCGGCCGCCCGCTGGCTGTGTGCGGTGCTGGTCGTGCTGGTTCTGGGCGGCGCCGTCCACGCGCAACCGGCCGAGGGCGGACGCTGGCTGCTGGTGTTTGATACGTCCACGACGATGAAGAAACGGTGGACGAGCACGCTGGAGGCGGCGAACCATTTCATCGCCACCGGTGCCGACGGCCAGCTTCAGGCCGGCGACAACGTGGCGATCTGGACTTACGGCCGGCAGTTGTCGGCCGGTCAGTTTCCGGTGGCCACTTGGGATCCCGCGCATTCGACCCTGTTGGGTTCAAATCTGGTTCGTTTGTTGCGCAGCCAGCGTTTCACCAACGATTCCAGTTTTGCGCCCTTAAAAGCTCCATTGGGCCAGGTCATCGCCAGCTCGGAACGGCTGACCATCGTGATTTTTTGCGACGGCTTAAGCTCGATAAACTTCACGCCCTATGACGCGGGCATCAATCAGAACTTCAGCGACGGCCAAGCGGAACGGAAAAAAAGTTCGCAGCCGTTCGTGGTGGTGTTGCGGACGCAGTTGGGGAAATTCGTCGGCTGCACCGTCAGCTATCCGCCCGGAAATATAAACGTCCCGAGCTTTCCGCCCTTGCCGCCGCCGCCGGCACCGGTGGCGGTCCGCACGCAAACCACACCCGCCAGCCAAACGCCGCCGGTCGTTCCCGATCTGGTGATCATCGGCAAAACTGTCGGCACCAATGAAAATCTCGTGGCTGAAGCCGTCGCGCCGCCGGTGAAACCAGCTGAAGCCGTGGCCAAGGCGACGAATTCTCCTGTCGTCACCACCCCCATCGCACCGCCGCCCGCAAAGGCTGCGACCACACCCGTTCCGCCCGCGCCCGCGCCGATGACTCAGGTGCCAGCCCCGCCGGCGGTGAAGCCGGCAACCAACCCCTCGATCGTGACGGTGGTAACGCAGGCCGTAACCAAACCGATTGCGCCGGTGGTCACCCAAGCACCCGCTCCGGTCATTGCGGCGCCGATCACGACCAATACCACAGTGGTCGCCGCCTCGGCTGCCAATGAAAAGCACACGCGGCTATTTATTTTTATCGGCATCGGCTTGCTGGTGGTGGCGATTGTTTTGGCCGTGATGATCCTACGTGCCGGTCGCCGGCCGCATGCCAGCCTCATCACCAGCTCGATGAACGACGACCCGCGCCGGAAATGAATTCATTCCGCGCGTGACTTTTGGCGAGCAGTCTGGAAAATTTCGCCTTCATGAAAACATTCAATCTCCTTTCCGTGTGGAGCCTTGCCGCGCTGCTGGCCGCCGGCTGCTCCAATGAAAAACCCGCCGCCCCCGCCGCGCCGGTGGCCGCTACCACCAACCAAACGCCCGCCACATCCAAAACCGGCGATGTCGCCGTCATCACGACGAGCGAAGGCGTCATGGTCATTGAATTTTATCCCGACGTGGCGCCGAAACACGTTGAGAACTTTGAGACGCTCGCCAAGAAGGGTTTTTATGACGGCACGGCATTTCACCGCGTCATTCCCGGCTTCATGATCCAGGGCGGCGATCCGAACACGAAGAATGAAAACGCCAAGGATACGTGGGGCATGGGCGGTCCCGGCTACACGATCAATGCGGAATTCAATTCCAAGCATCACGCCCGCGGCATCGTCTCCATGGCGCGCTCAAGCGATCCAAATTCCGCTGGCAGCCAGTTTTTCATCTGCCACGGCGATGCCGGTTTCCTCGACGGTCAATACACCGTGTTCGGCAATTTGATCAAGGGCTTCGACGTGCTGGACAAGATCGCCACCACCCCGACCGAACCGCCGGATCGTCCGATCAAACGCGTGAACATCGAAAGCATCAAAATTGTTCCCGCTGACAGCATCAAATAATTTCAAACACCACAACCAACCAAATTAATTTATGAGCGAAGTTGCCATCCTTACCACCAGTGCCGGCGAAATGGTCCTCGAATTCTGGCCAGACGTTGCGCCCGGCCACGTCGAAAATTTCAAGAAGCTCGCGAAGTCAGGCTTCTATGACGGCACGTGTTTCCACCGCGTCATCAAGGGTTTCATGATCCAAGGCGGCGATCCGCTGACCAAGGACGATTCCAAGCAGCGCTCCTGGGGCACCGGCGGACCGGGCCACCAGATCAAAGCCGAGTTCAACGACAAGGCCCACACCCGCGGCGTCCTCTCGATGGCGCGCTCGCAGGATCCAAATTCCGCAGGCAGCCAGTTCTTCATTTGCCACGGCGATCCACGTTTTCTCGACCGCCAATACACCGCGTTCGGCAAGCTCATCAAGGGCGACGACGTGCTGGAGAAGATCGCCACCACGCCCACCGTGCCCGGCGACCGCCCCGTGACCAAACAGACGCTCATCAGCGTGAAAATCGTTGCGGCTGACGCGGCGAAGTAAGCAAAACAATTCATCAGGAACGCAGGAAACCAGGAAAGAATTTTCCGTTTCCTGCGTTCTTGTTTTCCTGATTTAATCATCTCGTGGAAATTTCCCAACTCGCCCAAGTCCTCGTCGCCCTCGGTTGTCCGGCGGAGAAATCCGCCGAAATGGCCGCGCAACTCGACAAGCGCGCTCACCAGCTCGCTGCCGAAAAGGGCAGCAGCTATGATGAAGCCTTGAAGCATCTCGTCGGCCTGATGCGCCAGGGTTGGTCCGCGAAGGAAAAGGGTTTTTGAATTTATGGTTAAGCCTTGGAAAAAAGTCAGCTCCAAACCCGCCGGGGATTTTCGCATCTTCAAGATTCGCTCCGACACCAGCATCAATCCGCGCACCGGCCAGGAGCATGATTTCTACGTCCTCGACACCGTTGGCTGGGTCAACGTCGTCGCCGTCACGCCGGACCAGAAGCTGGTGATGGTGCAGCAATACCGCCACGGTTCCGGCACGGTGGAACTGGAGATTCCCGGCGGCATGATGGATCCGCACGAAACCGACCCCGTGGCCACCGCCGTCCGCGAACTCCGCGAAGAGACCGGCTACGAAGGCGAGAATGCGCGTCTGCTCGGGAAAATCCATTCCAATCCCGCCATCTTGAGCAACATCACCTATACCGTGCTCATCGAAAACTGCCGTCTGAAACACGGCGTGGAATTCGATCATGGCGAAGACCTGATCACCCAACTCGTGCCGGTGGCGGATATTCCGAAACTTGTCGCGGATGAGAAAATTGGCCATTCGCTCGTCGTCGTGGCGCTGTATCATTTTGAGTTGTGGCAACGGGGATTGAAAAAAACTGCAACCTGATTTCCTAGCCAAACAGGGATTGGCATGGGGATAAAAACTTTCCATGCTGTCCGCATGAAAATCTTGTGGGTTCTTCTCCTCGGGGCGTTCGGTGTGCTGGCGGCGCAGGCTGACCCGAAGCCGCTGCGAAAATTAAGCGCGCCGGAACAGCAGGCCCGCACCGCCGGCGATCTGAAAGCCGTCACAATCTATCGGACCGGCCTGCTCGCCGCGACTAGGTTCATTGCCCAGCAAACCAATCTGTTTCCCTCCACCAAAGCCAACACCCTGCCGCTCCGCGAGGACAAGGAGGTCTTGTGGCTGACGTGGATGAACTATCTCGACTACATGCTGGCGCTGGATGCGCTGGATCATTACCACCACGACTGGCTGTTGCTCAAGGGTGGGCAGCGCACGCAATCCTTCCAGTTGAGCTACGCCGCTTTTCTCGCGAAATACCGCGCCAGCCAGGAATTCATCGCGACGATTGAGAAAAATCCCGTGCTCGACACGGTTCTCAACGAACCGGTGCCCGAACTCGGCCTCCCCGCCGGCACCTACGCCAAATTGAAATTCCGCTACCTGAACGCGGTGATGGCCTCGGATTTTGCCGCGCGGGCAGTGCTTTACCAGACCATGAACGGCGCGGTGCCGGCGGAATTACAGGCGGGCATTAGCAACGATGCCGCTGCGATTTTGAAGGCCGGCCGGGGCCAGGGCGAATTGATGACGGCGAAAAACGCCCTCAAGATTCTGACGCAGGCCGGCAATACCGCGTGGTTTCCGGTGCAGGCCGGCGTATCCGAATGGATGGGCGACACCAAGGTCTATCGCAAGGACCACTCGCTGGTTTCGTTTGATCAGATCCATCAATTGCAGACCAAACTACTGCCGGGCGATGTGTTGCTCGTGCGCCGCGAATGGTTTCTGTCCAACATCGGCCTGCCGGGTTTCTGGCCGCACGCCGCGCTTTACATCGGCACCCCGAAGGAACGGCAGAACTATTTCGCCACGCCGGAAATGGAGGCATGGGTCAAAACCCAAGGCGTGACCAATGGGAATTTTGAGCAATTGCTCCAAGATCATTCGCCCGCAGCTTACGCCGAAAGCCTGAAGCCGCAGGAACATGATCATCAAGTCCGCGTGCTGGAGGCGATGAGCGAAGGCGTTTCGTTTACCGCGTTGGAACATTGCGCTTATGCCGACTCGGTGGTTGCGCTGCGCCCGTTGTTGCCGCAGACGGACAAGGCCACGGCGATCTTGCGGGCGTTTCATTACGCGGGCCGGCCGTATGATTTCAATTTCGACTTCGCGACAGATTCCGAATTAGTCTGCACCGAACTAGTTTTCAAATCCTACGAGCCGGCCCAAGGCATGCATGGCCTGCATCTGCCGCTGGAGGAAATGCTCGGGCGTGAGTTGCTGCCAGCCAATCTGATCGCCCGCCAGTTCGACGAGCAATACGGCACGCCGGGCGCGCAATTTGAATTCATCAGCTTCCTCGACGGCTACGAGCGCAAGGGCGAGGCGAAGGAATCTGACGTGACCGCCTTCCGCAAAAGCTGGCAGCGGCCAAAGTGGCATGTGCTGACGCAATAAACTGCAATCCCAAATCAATTTTCCGCGTGCCGATCTTTCTCGAATGTCAACGTTGCACCGCCTGCTGCCGCTGGCCGGGGCAGGTGCTGCTAAACGAGGCTGAGATCACCCGGCTCGCGGCGTTCAAGGGATTGAGCGAACACGATTTCATCCAGCAGTTCACCAAGCTGCGTCCGGATCGTCGCGGCCTGTCGCTGAAGGATCAGCCGGACGGCGCGTGCATTTTTCTCGAAGGCGAGAACTGCGCAGTGAATTCGGTGAAGCCTCAGAAGTGTCGCGAGTTTCCAAACCTCTGGAATTTTCCCGGCTTCGAGAAAGTTTGTCACGCCCTCCCCCGCGAAGTCAGCGAAGCGGAATACGAACGCCGTATCACCCTCATCAAAGCGCGGGGCCATGACCGCGCCGCCGAGTGAGGCGAGAGCCAATCGTCAGTCTCTGCCGAGCCAAACCTCATCGGCCCCAGCGAAATCTTGATTTTCTGACAAAACTGGCGACACTCCAAACTTAGTCAGCGGGAACTCCATGAAATTCAAACTGGCATTTTTCCTAGCCGGCCTGGCCGTGCTCGCCACGTCGTGCATGGTTGGTCCGAATTACCGGACGCCGCAGTCCAAAGTCGCCGACCAATGGTCGCCCAGTCCGGCCGTCACGAACCGTCCGTTCAGCGATGCGGAAACCTACTGGTGGCGGAATTTCAACGATCCCGTGCTCAATCGTCTCGTCGAGACGGCTTGCAGCAACAACCTTTCCCTGCAGATCGCCGGCGTGCGGATTCTCGAAACCCGCGCGCGGCTGAACCGCTCCATCGGCAACCTGTTTCCCCAGCAGCAGGGGGTCTCCGGGCAGGTGGCCTATTCGCAGATCAACGCGCCCGGGGCGAACTTCGACTATGTGTCGGATCAAATCCTGTTCGGCGCGACGTGGGAAATTGATTTCTGGGGCAAGTATCGCCGCGCGATCCAGTCCGACCGCGCGGGTTTTCTGGGTTCCCTCGCGTCTTACGATGACGCGATGATCACGCTCATCGCCGATGTGGCCAGCACGTATGTGAACATCCGCACGCTGGAAGAACGGGTGCGGGTGGCGAACCAGAACGTGGCGACGCAGCAGGAAAGTTTGCGCATCGCCTCGGCCCAGTTTAACGCCGGGGAAACTAGCGAGCGCGACGCCGAGCAGGCCAAAACGCGGCTGGCGCAGACCGAGGCGCAAATCCCGCTGCTGAATGCTGCGCTTGCCCAAAACCAGAATGGCCTCGCGGTGCTGCTTGGCGAGGCGCCGGGGGAAATTGAAAAACATCTCGACGGCACCGGCCAGATTCCCGTTGCGCCAACGGAAGTTGCGGTCGGCATCCCGAAGGATCTGCTGCGCCGCCGGCCGGATGTGCGGGCGGCGGGCTTGAACGCGGCCTCATATTCGGCGTTGATCGGCGTGGCCAAGGCGCAGATGTATCCGGCCTTTTCGCTGTCGGGCGAATTCGGTTACTCCGCCAACAATCAATTTAACAACAATCTCAGCGATATCTTCAACTGGCAGAACCGCGTGGTGAACGCCGGGGCGGGCGTGGTGTTCCCCGTGTTCAACTACGGGCGGCTGGTGAACCAGGTGCGGGTGCAGGACGCGCAATTCGAGCAGGCTTTGCTCAATTATCAGAACACGGTTTTGACCGCGCAGCAGGAAGTGGAGAACGGCCTCGCCAATTTCGCCAACCAGCAAAGCGCGTTGGTGTCGCTAAACCAGGCGGCGGTCGCCGCGCGCCGCTCGACGGAGCTGGCGATGATCCAATACAAGGAAGGCCAGACGGATTACACAACCGTGCTCACGGCGGAGCAGTCGCAATTGAGCGTGGAGAACGATGTGGCCAGCACGCAGGGCAACGTGGCGTTGGGGCTCATCTCTGTGTATCGCGCGCTCGGCGGCGGCTGGCAGGTGCGCGACGGACACGACGTGGTTTCGGACGAAGTCAAAGCCCGGATGGCGCGGCGGACCAACTGGGGCAAACTGCTTGAACCCTCGAATCATCTGCCGCCGGCGGAACCCGGCACCGGAAAGAATACGAACGGAACCGCGCTGAAAGGCGAATGATCATTGGAAACCCAGAACGCAGGCTTATGAAATTGAATCTAGCATTTTGTTTGGGATGCGCGACCGGGATTGCCGCATTGCTTTCCGGCTGCGGCAAGTCGGATGCCAGCAAGTCCAGCGCGCCGCCACTGGTCACGGTCAGCCATCCGGTGGAGGAATCCGTGACGGCGTATCTCGACCTGACCGGCACCGCGTCAGCCTCGCAATCCGTGGATCTCGTCGCGCGCGTGCCGGGTTATTTGCAGTCGGTGAATTTTGCGGATGGCGCGCTGGTGGAATCGAACCAGTTGCTGTTTGTCATCGAGCCGGAACCTTACGAGCAGCAGTTGAAAATCGCGCAGGCGCAGTTGCTCCGCGCGCAATCGGAATTGGATCGCCAGAAAGAAATGGTCAGGGAAAACGCCACGTCCGTGGCCAATGTGGAGCGTTGGCAGAGCCAATACGACCAGGCGGTGGCCCAGCTTGAACTCGCCAAAATCAATCTTGGCTACACGCACGTCACCGCGCCGTTCAACGGTCGCATCGGCCGTCATTTGGTGGACGTGGGCAACATGGTCGGCGTCACTGGCGACACCAAGCTGGCCACGGTGGATGAGATCATGCCCATCTACGTTTATTTCAACCTGAACGAGCGCGACGCCCTGCGCATCCGCGAAGCCATGAAAAAACTCGGCCTGCAGCCGGGGTCAAATGTGGGCAAGGCGTCCGTGTGGATGGGGATGCAGAATGAAACTGGTTTCCCCCATGAAGGCACGCTGGATTTTGTGGACATCGGCATCAGCACGTCCACCGGCACGCTCCAGTTGCGAGCCAAATATCAAAATGAGGACAAGGTCCTGTTTCCGGGCGCATTTACTCGCGTGCGCATTCCACTCGGCGAGCCGCAGCCCATGCCCGTGGTGCCCGCCAGCGCCATCAACAACGATCAGGAAGGCGACTTCGTTCTGGTCGTGGACGCCAATGACATCGTCGCCCGGCGCGCAGTGGTGAAAGGTCCGGTCACGGCGCGCGGCTGCGCGATCACGAGCGGCCTCGCCGTCCAGGACCGCGTCGTGGTGAACGGATTCATGAACGCCCGTCCGGGGGCAAAGGTTTCCATCGCCAGCCAGCCGACGGCGAATCCGGCGAACTGAAATTTCACGCGAACGCTTTCATGTTTTCCAAATTCTTCATCGAGCGGCCGGTGCTGGCGAACGTCATCGCCATCGTCATGATGTTGCTGGGCGGCGTGGCGATTTTTTCGCTGCCCGTGGCACAATACCCGCCCATCACGCCGCCCACGGTGCAGGTCACCGCGAGTTATCCCGGCGCGAGCGCCCGGACGCTGATGGAGACGGTGGCGCTGCCCATCGAGCAGCAGGTCAACGGCGTGGAAAAGATGCTCTACATGCAGAGCACCTGCACCTCGGACGGGCGCTACACGCTGACGATCACCTTCAAAGTCGGCACGGATCTGGATTTCGCCCAGGTGCTCGTCCAAAACCGCGTCGCCGCCGCGATGTCGCAATTGCCGGCATCGGTGCAGCAGCAGGGCGTGGTCACAAAAAAGAAATCCACCGCCATCCTCCAGTTCGTCACGTTGACCTCGACGAACAAAAATCAGGATGCGCTGTTCCTGAATAACTACGCAACCATCGCGCTCAAGGACAAGATCGCCCGGCTGCCCGGCGTGGGCGATGTGACCATTTTCGGCATCGGCCAATACGCCATGCGCGTCTGGCTGGACCCGCAGTTGATGCGCGACCGGTCGCTGACGCCCAAGGATGTCATCATGGCCATCCAGAAGCAGAACGCGAAAGTCGCTGCCGGCCAGATCGGCATGCCGCCCACGCCGTCCGGGCAGGATTTTCAACTGACGGTAAACGTGCAGGGTTCCTTCACCGACGTAGATCAATTTGAAAACATCATCGTCAAGTCGGATTCCAGCAACGGCGGCCAGATCACGCGCATCCGCGACATCGGCCGCGTGGAACTCGGCGCGCAGACTTACAGCCAGTTTTTCAAAATGGACGGACAGGACGCCGGCGGCATCGCCATCTATCAGTTGCCCGAGGCGAACGCGTTGGACACCGCCGCCGTGGTGCGCACGGCAATGGAAGAATACGCAAAGGATTTTCCGCAGGGGATGAGCTATTCGATTCCGTTCGACACCACCAAATTCGTCCGCGCCTCGGTCAATGAGGTTTATCATACGCTGATCGAGGCGGGCATCCTCGTGCTGCTGGTCATCATGGTGTTCCTGCAGAACTGGCGCGCGATGCTGGTGCCCGCAACTACCGTGCCGGTGACGATCATCGGGGCCTTCGCCGGCATGGCGGTGCTGGGCTTCAGCGTCAACCTGCTCACGCTCTTCGCCATCGTGCTCGCCATCGGCATCGTGGTGGACGATGCCATCGTAATCGTGGAGGGCGCGTCGCAGCACATCGAGCGCGGCAAGACGCCCAAGCAGGCGGCGATTGATGCGATGCGGGATTTGTTCGGGCCGGTCATCGGCATCACGCTCGTGTTGATGTCCGTGTTTCTGCCGCCGGCGTTCATGCCGGGCATCACCGGCCAGATGTATCGGCAGTTTGCACTCGTCATCGCCGTGACGGCCGTGATCAGCGCGGTGAACGCGGTCACGTTGAAACCGACCCAGTGTGCGCTCTGGTTAAAACCAATCGAACTGAACCGGAAGAAAAATATTTTCTTCCGCTGGTTTGATTCCGTCTATAACCCCACCGAGCGATTCTACACGCGATTGATCGGGCGGATGGTGCAACGCAGCGGTCTCATGGTGGTGATCGCGCTCGGTCTGGTCGCCATCGCGAGCTGGGGTTTGACTCGGGTGCCCACCGGTTTCATCCCCACGGAAGATCAGGGCTACGTGATGATTTCCGTGCAGTTGCCCGACGGCGCATCGCTGGAACGGACGGAGCGGGTCATGGCCAAGGTCGTCCAACTGGGGCGCGAGACGCCCGGCGTGGCGCAGGCCATCGCCATCGGCGGCATCTCGCCGCTGGACAACAGCGCCTCGCTGGCCAACGCCGGCATTGTGTATCTCATGCTTAAGGACTGGAGCGAACGCGGCAAGGGCGAGGATCTCCGCAGCATCTACGCCGCGCTTAGCCGCAAGCTGGCGAATTTTCAGGACGCCAGCACGCTGGTGCTGGTCCCGCCGCCGATCCAGGGGCTGGGACTTTCCGGTGGTTTCCAGATGCAGGTCCAGTTGACCGATGGCACCTACGACTTTGCCCGGCTGCAACAGGCGGCGGATGCCGTGGCCGTGGCCGCCAAAAAAGATCCTGCGATTCAAGCGGCGTTCACGCCGTTCCGCGCGCAGGTGCCGCAAATTTCAGTGACGGTGGACCCGGCGCAAGCCGAGACAATGAATGTGCCGGTGGGCGATGTTTACGACACGTTGCAGACTTATCTCGGTTCCAGCTACGTCAATCTCTTCACGAAGTTCGGTCATAACTTCATGGTTTTTGCGCAGTCCGAAGCGAAGCAGCGGCTGACGGCGGACGACCTAAAAAGTTATTACGTCCGCAGCCTGACCGGGGCGATGGTGCCGCTCGGCACATTGGCGGATATACGCGCCACCAACGGCCCGGCGGTCATCTCGCTCTACAACCTGTTCCCCTCGGCTACCATCAACGGCGCGGCGGCGGCAGGCTTCAGCTCCGGACAGGCGCTGGACACCATGCAATCCATCGCCGGCGAAAAACTTGGGCCGGGCATGGAGTATGAATGGACCGCCATGTCGTATCAGGAAAAGCTCGTGGGCAGCTCCGCTTATCTTCTTTTTGGCCTGGCCATCCTGCTGGTTTATCTGGTGCTGGCCGGCCAATACGAAAGCTCGATCACCCCGGCGGCGGTCATCTTCGCCGTGCCGCTGGCGCTGCTGGGCACGGTGGGCGCGATGCTGATCATCGGCTTTGCGAACAACATCTATGTGCAGATCGGCCTGGTGCTGCTGATCGCGTTGTCGGCGAAGAACGCCATCCTCATCGTCGAAATGGCGCGGGAACGGCGCGCCGCCGGCAAAAGCATTTTGGAGGCGACGGTGGAATCTGCCCAGGTGCGCTTCCGTCCGATCCTGATGACGTCATTCACCTTCATCCTTGGCGTCATGCCGCTCGTCTTCGCCAGCGGGGCCGGGGCCAGCGCGCGCAAATCGCTCGGCATCGCGGTTGCCACCGGCATGCTGGCCTCGACGTGCCTCGCGGTGCTGTTCGTGCCGGCGTTCTTCGTGGTGTTGCAGCGCTTCGCGGAACGAAAGAGCAAGCAGCCCGCCGGGAAAGTGTGACGTCAGGAAAACGCTGCCGCCGCGCCCACCCTGCCGGCGCTTCGTATATTTCCGTTTTGCGTTTCCGGCGTTTTGACGGTTTAATGTCCGCCACATGAAAATCGTTTTAGCTTACTCTGGTGGCCTCGACACTTCCGTCCTGATGTCGTGGATCAAGGAAAAATACAACGCCGAGATGATCGGCTTCTGCGCCGACATCGGACAGGAAGAGGAACTCGACGGGCTCGAAGCCAAAGCCATCAAGACCGGCGCCTCCAAGATTTACATTGATAACCTTAAGGAAGAATTCGCCAAGGACTTCATATATCCGATGATCCGCGCCGGTGCCATTTACGAAGGCCAATACTTCCTCGGCACCAGCATCGCCCGCCCGCTCATCGCCAAGCGCATGGTGGAAATCGCCAAGAAAGAAAAAGCCGACGCCATCGCGCACGGTGCGACGGGCAAGGGCAACGACCAGGTCCGCTTTGAACTCACCGCTGCCGCACTCGCGCCCGACTTGCAAGTCATCGCCCCGTGGCGCGACGAACGCTATCGCAACGAATTTCCCGGTCGCCAGGAGATGATTGATTACTGCGCCAAGCACAAGATTCCCGTGCAAGCCAGCGCCAAGAAACCGTATTCGATGGACCGCAACCTCCTGCACATCTCCTACGAGGCTGGCATTCTCGAAGATCCGTGGTTTGATTCCTACGACCTGAAGAACCGCAGCTATTTCACCACGCTTTCCGTGTTGCCCGAAGACGCACCCAACAAACCGGAGTTCGTCGAACTCGATTTCGTGAAGGGCGATTGCGTCGCGGTCAACGGCAAGAAGCTGAACCCGCTCGGCGTGATGAAGACCTTGAACAAGATCGGCGGCAAACACGGCGTCGGCCGCGTGGACATGGTGGAGAACCGTTTCGTTGGCATGAAGAGCCGCGGCGTGTATGAGACGCCCGGCGGCGCGATCCTGCTCTTTGCGCATCGCCAGATGGAATCGCTCACGATGGACCGCGAAGTCATGCACCAGCGCGACGCGCTCATCCCGAAATATGCCGAGCTCGTCTATAACGGTTTCTGGTATGCGCCCGAACGCCTCGCGCTTCAGGCCTACGTCGAGGAATCGCAGAAAAACGTCACCGGCACAGTGCGCGTGAAACTCTACAAAGGCAACATCATGGTCAGCGGCCGCAAATCCCCGGTGAGCCTCTACAACCCGCACATCGCCACGATGGAAGCCGACCCGACCAAGGCCTACAATCAGGACGACGCCACCGGCTTCATCCGCTTGAACGGCCTGCGCCTGAAAGTCGCGGCGAAGGTGCATGGGAAGAAGAAGTGAATGTGCTGCCAACTTGAAGTTCCAAATTGGAACTTCAAGTTGGGCTGGTGATGCAGTCGCAAATTGCGACCGCATAGGAGATCGGAAGAAACTTGATATCGCAAGTTGCGATGTCAAAAGGCATCCGGTCACAAATTGTGACCGGATCGGGCAGGGAAACTTATGAGCAATCAGATCACAGTCATCACTTCGTTCATCCGCACAATTCGCGGAAAGAAAATCATTTTAGATACCGACTTGGCGCGAATTTTCGGCGTTGAAACATTCCGATTCAATGAAGCGATTAAGCGGAATCGCGACCGCTTCCCTGACGACTTCATGTTTCAACTGACATCTGAAGAGCGTGAATCTTTGACATCGCAAATTGCGATGTCAAAAGTCGGCCGCGGTGGAAGGCGGACTATGCCCTATGCCTTCACTGAAAACGGCGCGATCATGGCGGCCAATGTCCTCAACAGCCCCGAAGCCGTGCGGATGAGCGTGTTTGTGGTGCGGGCGTTCGTGCAGATGCGTGACCTGCTCGGTGGCACGAAAGATCTGGCCAAGCAACTGGCCGTCTTGGAAAAGAAACTCACCGCGCGACTGGACGGACACGAGGCCGCCATTGTGGAAGTGCTCCAGAAGCTGATGAACCTGCTCGACCCGCCGCCACCGCCGCCGGAACCGGAGTCACCACAACGGCGGATCGGTTTTAACACCGCCCCGGACGAGAAGCCAGTTGCCAAAGCCCGGAAAAAGGCGTGAACTAACCAGCATGAACGCCACGATGGAAGCCGACCCGACCAAGGCCTACAACCAGGACGACGCCACCGGCTTCATCCGCCTGAACGGCCTGCGCCTGAAAGTCGCGGCGAAAGTCCACGCGAAGAAGAAATAGTCGTCAGGTCGTCAGCGACGACCGGCCAATAGTTTCAAAGCCCACGGTGCCAGCCGTGGGCTTTTTGTTTTCACTTGCGTGAGGGCGGTGACGAGGTTATTCCATCCGCGTTATGCACGATCCTTTTGATCTTGTCATCTGGGCTATTGCCATCTTCATCAGTTGGGAAATCCTGACCAGCGCCACGGGCTTTGAGGATTGGATCAAGCGCGCGTTCGGGCGCAAAGACACCAACAAAGCCTTGGAAGCACAGATCAAAGCCCTCGACGCCCGCGTCAAGGAACTGGAACAAAAGAAACAATGAATGCCCGGCGCCTGAAAGTCGCGGCGAAAGTGTGTAGGAACATATAGAAACTGGTAATGCGACTTGGCCTTATCATCATTGGCGCGTTAGTGGGAGGGATTCCTCTCTATGTCGTTGCTAGCACTCTGCTCGGGATTGTGGGCAGGGATCCGTGGATGTCCATTTGCTTGATCGTGAGTTTGGCGGTCGCAGGCAGTTTAACCTTTTGGCTTACCAGGCGGTTGGCCGCGAAAAACAAGCCGATGCTGAATGCCATGTCGAACGGGGTTCGGAAGACATTTGGAGCACCCACTTTGTTTATCGGAATAAGCATCATGGTCTGGATTGTTTACAACCTGTTCTCGCCTACACAGGAATTTATGCACAGCTACAAGAGCGTTTTACAATTCGGCCTTCCGCTAGTGATGATTTGGTGTGGTTGGGTTTGGTTAACACGCAAGCCAGATACATAATATTTACATCTGCCTATCACGACTCACCGCCATCCAGCTTCACGATTGACGGAATTGTTTATCGCGGAGAATCCCAGCAGGATTCGATCCCTTTACCCAGGGCTTCCGCCTTCGCAGCTGCTGCGGCGTGACGAGTGCGGTCCGTGCCGGACGGGCCAAATTTGATTCACGACCTCCCTCACCTGTTTCCTCTCCCCAAGGAGAGGACATCGCCTTGCTCGCTTCGGGTTTATCAAAGGCACCTGCACCATTCCCGTCGCGGGTAAACGACGAGACGCTGGGATGAGGGCGGGCGTCGCACAAACCATTTTTCTTAGCACTGCGAACATTGCATCTTTGTAACCGCAGAACCTAGGCGGCGTCTTTTAAACCGGCGGCGTTTGAACATTCACCTGCCCACCCGGTCAAAAAGCCGAACGATTAACAACCAACGAAATAACGAAACATGAAAAAATTCTTTACCCTTTTGGCGGCGGCGTTTGTCGCCGCCTCGGTTTACGCGGGCGAATTTGCCGACATCAGCATGGCGGATGTCAAGGCGGCGGCCGAGGCCAAGTCCGCCGTGATCATTGATGCCAACAGTCCCGCTTCCTACCAGGCTGGCCATGTGCCGGGCGCGTTGAGCTTCGCCGCCATCAAGAGCGATCTGGCGACCAGCCTGCCGGCGGATAAGAACACGCTGATCATCGCCTATTGCGGCAATCCCAAGTGCGGTGCATATCTGCAAGCGGCCAAGGCGGCGCAGAAACTGGGCTACACGAACATCAAGCACATGTCCGCCGGCATCGCGGGCTGGAATGAAGCGAAAATGCCGACGGAACCCGGCAAATAATCCCGCCGCTTCCTGACTCTCAACGGGCGATCCGACTCCGGGTCGCCCGTTCGTTTTTCTGCGCACGTCTTACGGGTGGACACAGGGTGCGCTCTGGCGTAGAAAGGACACATGATTGTCATCCTCTGTGGCACCAACCGGCCCGGCAGCAACACGCGCAAAGTCACCACCCGCGTCGAGGCGCATTACCAATCGCTCAAAGTCGCCACGCAGACGCTCGATCTGGCGGAATTGCCGCCGGAGCTTTTCGCCCCGACTTCCTATGCGGAAAAGCCGGCGGCGTTCAAAAAATTCACCGATGCCATCCTCGCCGCCGATGGACTGGTCATCGTCACGCCGGAATACAACGGCAGCGTTCCCGGCATCCTGAAATATTTCATTGATATGCTGCCGTTCCCGGAAAGTTTCGAGCAACGGCCGGTTTGTTTTGTCGGGCTGGCGGCGGGGATTTGGGGCGCGCTGCGTCCGGTGGAACAGTTGCAGGCCATCTTTGGCTACCGCAATGCCTTCATTTATCCCGAACGCGTTTTCATGCCCGGCATCGGCAAACTCCTTGATGCGAGCGGTCACTTCGCCAGTCCAGACATGGAACAGCGTCTCGAAAAACAGGCGGCGGGCTTTGTCGGCTTCGTCGAAAAACTGCGCGGGAAGAAACTTCGTTAATCGGCAGAACTTTTTGGTTTTAAGCCAAGCCGGCAATGCGGAGCAACAGATCGAGCGTGCCGGAGGTCACCGCATACAAGGCGCCACGCACCGGCGGGATTTGCAGCAGCACGATGATGATGATGAAGCCGAAGCGCGCGAATTGGGCGTAGGTTTCGTAAGTCATCCCGGTCGCAATGCGCATGATGTGTGAGCCGTCGAGTGGCGGCACGGGAATCAGGTTGAAGAAACACAGCAGCAGGCTCAAGCCCGCCGCTTGCACGCAGAATTGCGCCATCTGCAGGGAATGAAACATCAATCCCGCTTTCGCCAGCGCCACCAACCCCACCGCCAGGATTAAATTCATCCCCGGCCCGGCCATCGTCACAAGGATGTCGTCGCGCTTGGGGTGGTTGAGATTATAAGAATTGACCGGAACCGGCTTGGCCCAGCCGATGAGATATTGTCCGGCTCCCGGAAGAAAAATCATTAACAGCGGCAGCGCCACCGTGCCGATGGGATCAATGTGCACCACGGGATTCAGCGAGACGCGGCCCTGCAAACGCGCGGTGTCGTCGCCGCATTTCCACGCCGTCCACGCATGGCCGAATTCGTGAAACGTCAGCAGCGCCACCAGCATGATATACTGGAGCAGGCCGTCGGCGAGTTGGTTCGAATCCATCGGGCGGGAGTCTAATTTGTCCCCCGCTGCGAGTCGAGGCTGCGAATTTGCTTTGGACGTGCGGGGGAAAACGCTTTAACATTCGCGCGGTTCAACGATTCAACGAATAAAGCTTATGTCATTACTCGCAGGAAAAACCGGTATCGTCTTCGGCGTCGCCAACAAACGCTCCATCGCCTGGGCCATCGCGCAAGCGTGGGCCAAGGAAGGCGCGAAACTCGCCTTCACCTATCAGGGCGAACGCGTGAAGGAAAACGTCGAGGAACTCGCCGGCACCTTCGGCGCCGACACGCTCATCCTGCCCTGCGACGTGACCAAGGACGAAGACATCGCCAACGTCTTCAAGGCCGTGGGCGAAAAATTTGGCAAACTCAATCTCCTCCTGCACTCCGTGGCGTTCGCGCCGAAGGCCGCGCTGGAAGGCCGCTTTGTGGATACCGAGCGCGAGGCGTTTCGCGTAGCCCACGATGTGAGCGCCTATTCGCTCGTCGCGCTGGCCCGCGCCGCTGAGCCGCTCATGACTGATGGCGGCAGCATCATGGGCATGAGTTATTTCGGCGCGGAAAAAGTCGTGCCGCATTACAACGTCATGGGCGTGGCCAAAGCCGCCTTGGAAGCCAGCACGCGTTATCTCGCCTACGACTTGGGTCCGAAGAAAATTCGTGTGAACTGCATCAGCGCCGGTCCGGTCAACACGCTCGCCGCGCGCGGCATCGCCGGCTTCAGCGCGATGCTCAAGACCTACGAGGAGCGCTCGCCCTTGAAGCGCAATTTGATCCCCGAAGAACTCGGCGCCACCGGCGTCTTCCTCGCCAGCGACGGCGCGGCTTGCATCACCGGCCAGGTGATCTACGTGGATGGCGGCTACTCGATCATGGGCATGTAAGGGGTTGTAAGGGATGAAGGCCCCGCTAAATCTTGAATGGGATTCAGCGAATCCACCTGTAGAAAAGTTGGCTCTACAGATCATCAAGGACGCAATCATTCTTGGTGCTGATAGCGTTTTACTTGAGCTTGATTTGGAATTGCACTTGGAAGCTGAAAAAGAAGGTGACGTCATCAGAGAAAAATACCGTCGCCCGACTTTTTATGAGGCTATTTTCAAAAAGAGGCTCAAAGATTACCTACGATTTCAAAAAACAAGCTATAGAGAGCTGAGTGTAAATAGAATGTTTTTTGAACTCGGCCAACTTCCAAAATCAATAAAGTTCACCCACACTAAAAGTGGCGTTGATGAAATTATGCTCCCCATCTATGGTTGTTTATTTGAGGATATTAAAAAGGTTCTACTGATTGCAGCCGGCGTCACACCCAAAACAAGCGGTGAAGCTTCAGGTGCCTTTGAAACGATCAAGCCCGTTTCGAAATGGAGGTTTGAATCCAAAGACTTGACCCGACAGCTTCAACTGAAACGAATCCGAAAAGCTTAGCAGATGACGAACAAACCAGCCAAACTGGATTTCGGTCATTCCCTCGAAACCATTCAATTCTGGAAGCGCCTCGTTCGCGAGGCGCTTTCGCTTTTTCCATCCACGCCGCTCTACGTTTTCTCCGCGCTGCCCATTGCCGATAGAATTTCCGGACTTGAAAACGCGCTCGGGGCGGCAGGTTTTGGAACTAAAAATTCAAAACTAAAAATTCAAAATTGGCTTTCATGTAAAACCCAGCCCGTCGCCCCCCTGCTCCACTGGTGGCGCGAACAAGGACGCGGCATCGAAGTCGTCAGCGAATTTGAACTGCGCGCCGCACTCGCCGAGGGTTATACGCCGGAAAACATCCTCGTCAACGGCCCGGCCAAACATCACTGGCTGCCACAGTTCGAATCGCACAAACTGGCAGTGAACTTCGATTCGCCCGCCGAACTCGCCGCGCTGCTGCCGCTCGCCAAGAAACTAAACTGGCGCTGCGGTATCCGTATTTTGACGAGTGAGGAATTTGATCCTGAAAACCCACAGCTCCCGACGCAGTTCGGCTTCACGCCGGACGAGGCGGTGACTGCCATCAACAAGCTGCAACGGGCCAAGGTTCGTTTGGAAACGGTTCACTTTCATCTCCGCACGAATGTTTCCTCGGTGGCGATTTACGAACGCGCCATCACCGAGGTCGCGGAGATTTGCCGCGCGGCGAAGTTCAGTCCGCTGCACCTCGACATCGGCGGCGGGATTCCGGTGGGCCACGTTCTCACGCGTAGCGGCAAGGTTCACGACGGCGAATTTGGTCTCCGCTCCTTCGCCAAAATGCTGCGGCAATCGGCGAAATTATTTCCCGATCTGGACGAGCTCTGGCTGGAGAACGGACGTTTCATCAGCACCGGCAGCGGCGTGCTCGTCGTGAAAATTCTCAACGTGAAGGAGCGACGCGGCGTGCGCCAACTCATCTGCGACGGCGGCCGGACGATGAACGCGTTGATGTCGGTTTGGGAGCAGCACGCATTGTTGCCGCTGGAAAAATGCCGTGGCGAAGAAGTTCTCACCGTCGTTCACGGCCCGACGTGCATGGCGTTTGATCAACTCGCGCGGGTTCCGCTGCCGCGTTCGCTAAAGGCTGGCGACCATCTCATCTGGCTCGACGTCGGCGCGTATCATCTTCCGTGGGAAGCGCGCTTCTCGCACGGCCATGCGGCAGTTTGCTGGCATGACGAACGCGGCTTGCGCCTCGCGCGCGAGCGGCAGAGTTTTGAAAATTTCTGGAGCCAGTGGGCTTGAACTACTGCGGTAGCACGGGCCTCCGGCTCGTTGTTTCCGCGTCCCGCTGGAAATTGTCCGAGGACGTTGCAGACACTTGATCTGGGGGAATTTTAACCCGCATGTGCCAGGCGAAATTCGGCGGGGCGCCGAATTTTACCCGCGAGACGCGGGTGCTACCGCAAGTTTTCGCCGTCTCTCTTAATCCGGTCGCTTCATCTCAAACCGCTCGCTCGTCTTGCAATACCAGTGCGGTGAGGCCATACGCCCGATGGTTAAAAGCTTATCTGTGCGGATGCGTTTCTTTTCGGCATCGAATAATTCATCACGCAGATGGACGCGCTTGATGAGACCAATGACGACGCGGTTGCCGCCGATTTGTAGCGTGCCCCATTCGATACATTCCAAACTCGCCGGTGCTTCCGCGATGCGCGGCGGCTTCACCACGGACGACGGCGCGGCATGGAGACCGGCGTGGGTGAGCTCGCTTTCGCCAAACGGCAGCGACGCGGCACATTGGTTCATGGCCTCGGCGATAGATTCGTCCACGAGGTTCACGACGAATTCGTGCATCGAGCGGATATTGCGCGCAGTGTCCTTGGGCGTGCCGGCGTCACGATCGCCAGGTGCGAAGGCACAGATAGGCGGATTTGCTCCGAGGAGATTAAAGAAGCTGAACGGCGCGGCGTTCACCTGACCAGCGGCATTGATGGTCGTGACCAGCGCGATGGGGCGCGGCGTTACGAGGCTGGCGAGAATCGGATAGGCGCGGTCGGCGAATTCTTTTTCGAGATCGAGTTCCATAAATCAGGCGGAAGGTTTCAGCCGCGCCACATACGCGCCGTCCACGCCGTCCACGAACGGCAGCAACTGGCGTTCAGTTTCCAGCGTGAAGCTGGTGTTGGCCGCGAGAAATTCTTTCACGACTGCGGAATTTTCCTCGGGCTCCAAACTGCAAGTGCTGTAAACGATCACGCCGCCGGGCTTCAACTGTTTCGCAGCCTGATGGAGCAAATCCAACTGGGTTTTGCGCAGGCGGGAAATTTCTTCAGACGAAATGCGCCAGCGCAAATCCACGCGACGACGGAGGACGCCGGTATTGGAACAAGGCGCGTCTATTAAAATACGGTCGTAAAGAATGTGTATTTGACCGCCCTCACCCCGGCCCTCTCCCCCGGGGAGAGGGGGAAACGGTTGCCGTGCTTTGTCGAATGTTTGCGCTGGGTTTGCAACAGTGCCAGACGAGGAGCCGGAACAGGCCATTCGCTGTTCCCTCTCCTGGGGGAGAGAGTCAGGGTGAGGGCGGAACAGGCCACTAACTTGTGTTTCAACACACGTCACGCCCAGTCTTGCGCAGTTGTCTTTCACAAGCCGCAAGCGCGTCGGGTCGAGGTCGCACGCGACAATCTTACCTTCGTCATCCATTTGTTGCGCGATGAAGGTGGTCTTGCCGCCGGGGGCGGCGCAGGAATCGAGAATGGTTTCGCCGGATTTCGCACCAAGCAGGACAGGAGCGAGGAGTGTGCTGGGGTCTTGAATGTAAAACCAGCCGTCGCGGAAACTGCCGAGTGAATTGATTGGCGGATGCGCTTTCAACTCGAACGCCAGATTCTCGCCCGTCCAGTCGCGGGTGACAAAATCGTATTCCACGTTTTCCTCGCGCCAGCGTTCGACGAGTTTGGCGGCATCCGTTTTCAGCGTGTTAATGCGCGCGAAGGTTTTTGGCGGCGTGTTGTTCCATTCCAGTAACGCGCGGGTTTTCTCGTCGCCGAAGCGGGCGCGCCATTTCTCGACGAGCCATTCGGGATGCGACCAGCCGAGCGCGGGCTGGGAAATTTTCATGTCGGCGAGAATTTTCCGGATCTCGTCGGTTTCGCGCAGATAGGCGCGGAGGACGGCGTTGATGAGTCCGGCCTGGCTATGATAACCGGCGCGTTTGGCCTGCTCGACGGTCTCGTGAACAGCGGCGTGCGGTGGGATGCGGTCGAGCCAGAAAATCTGGTAGAGGCCGAGCCGCAGGAGGTTGCGCAAGGCCGGCCGCAGTTCGCGCGAGGGATCGGTCTTGCGGGCGATGAGCCGGTCGAGCGTGGCCTGCCAGCGCACGACGCCGCAGACGAGCTCGTGGCAGAGGCCGCGATCGGCGGGCGAAAGCCGCGCGGTGGCAAGGGCAATATCGAGGAGATTCTCGGTGAATTCGCTGCTGGTGGCGCGTTGCGACAGAACTCGCGCCGCAATTTGTCTTGGATTTTGGTCGTTCAACTACTTTAATATAAAGAGATTCATCTCGCGGTAAGCGAGACAAAAAATTTATGAAAGAAGAATTCGAAAAACTGGCAGCTTCGGGAAAGATTGAAGGTCGTCATGTCGCAGCATTAACCCAACTGGCGGAAGCCGGCTGCTGCACTCACCGGAGCTGGGGCTTCGGACGCATCAAGTCCGTGGACACCGTGTTCGCGCGGTTCGCGATTGATTTTCCGGGCAAGCCGGGCCATCCGATGGATCTCGGTTTCGCCGCCGAATCACTCAAGCCGGTGCCGAAGGATCACATTCTCGCGCGCAAGGCGACCGATCTCGATGCCGTGCGCCATCTCGCCGCGCACCACATTGATCTCATCAAGATCGTGCTCAACAGTTTTGGCGGCAAAGCCACGACGGATCAAATCCAGTCGGTGCTCGTTCCGGACGTCATCGCGGACGACTGGAAAAAATGGTGGGAAGTCGCTCGTCGCGAAATGAAGAAGGACGGCCACTTCATCGTGCCGACGAAGAAGACCGAGCCGATCGTTTACCAAGCTCAGGAAACGTCATTGCAAGATCGCCTGCTCGCGGATTTCCGCGCGGCGAAAGGTCTCAAGGCCCGCATCCTCGTCGTGTCGGAAATGCTCAAGGTCGTTTCCGACCTGAAGGACAAGGCCGCCGCCGCCAACGAAGTCATCTCCGTGATGAACCCCGACATCGTCGCGTATCAGCGCACGCAGCCGGCCGTGGCGCTGGAAGCGATTTTTGCCCGTGACGAATTGTGCGAAGCCTGCGGCCTGCAACCCGCCGCCGGTGAAGTCACCGCTGCGCAAATCTGGTCGCAGGACGGCATCCGCTTTGGCCCGCTGCTCGAGGCGATTCCTGCCGCGAAACATCATCGCGCGCTCGAATCGTTCAAGGCCGCGAACCCGGAAAAATGGGTGGACGTGTTGCGCGGCTCGCTGAACCTGGTTTCCGCCAAGCTCGCGAAGGAAATCGTCAGCCTGCTCATCCACAACGGCAAGCTCGACCTGCTCAAGGAAACGCTTTCCAAGTCCATCAGCCAGCACACGGCCAGCAGCGAATTGCTGCTGTGGTTCGGCCGCGAACGCACCGAAGACTACGTGGACATCCTCGGCCCGGAAGTGTTCCGCGCCATGCTCACCGCGATGGAACGCGACCAGTTCCAGGAAAAACGCTCGAACCGTCTGCGCGATTTCATCCTCGAAGACCAGGCGTTGATCGCGGAACTCACGGCGTCTGCCGACATCGAGATCGTCAAGGATTTGACCCGCGCGCTGAAGCTTTCGCCCGTGTTTGACGACATGGACAAGCGTTCGCTCCTCGCGCGCCTCGTCAAGGCGCATCCCGCCGTGCAGTCGCTCGTCAGCGGCGAGCAGACCAAGCAGGAATCCACCTTGCTCGTTTCGTGGGAAAGCCTCGAACGCCGCCGCGTGGAATATCAGGATCTCGTCGAGAAGAAGATTCCCGCGAATTCCAAGGAGATCGCCATCGCCCGCAGCTACGGCGACTTGCGCGAGAACCACGAATACAAGGCCGCGAAGGAAATGCAGAAAATCCTCATGCGCCAGAAGGAAGATCTCGAAGCCGCGCTCACCCGCGCGCGCGGAAACGATTTTGCCAACGCCAAGACCGACGTGGTCGGCCCCGGCACGGTCGTAGTGGCCACGGATTTGTCGTCCAATCAGGCCGAGACGTTTACGATTCTCGGCGCGTGGGATTCCGATCCCGACAAGGGCGTCATCAGCTACCTGACGCCGGTGGCGATGGCGTTGCTGAACCGCAAGGTCGGCGACGAGGTGGAATTTGAACTGCACGGCAGCAAGCGCCGCCATCGCATCGAGAAAATCGAAGCGTGGAAAACGGAATCCGCCGCAGTGGCCGCGTAACGAATTCAAAAACAAAACCGGAAGCAGGTTAATCCCGCTTCCGGTTTTTTATTTTTCGTAATTGCTTCAGGCCTTGCCGCCGAAGCTTACGAAGTCGTCCATGTCCAGCACGTCGAACCAAGTCGTGATGTCCTTGCGGTTGGGGGCGCCGGCCTTGTGGATGCCGTTGAAATATTCGCGGCTGTCGGGATTGTCCGGCGCGAGGTTTTCCTGCCACGCGGTCCAGGCGATGATTTCCGGCATGGTCTTTTTGTTTTTGGCGTTGGCGGTGATCCAATCCAGGATTTCCGTGTCGCTCTTGGAGAGTTGCTTCTTCAGTTCCTCCGGATCAATGCCGGCGAAGGTGAGGAACCGCTGGTCGAGCGGGCAGGCGTAGTGATATTCGCCGCTCTTGCCGGCGAGTTCGGCGCGGCCCTTGTCGAGGCAGCGCGGGAGGATGGCGTAGCCGCCGAGCCGCACGCGCGGGCTGCGCGGCGGGAATTTCGTCAAATCAGGTGTGTGGAGAGACATATTGTTGTGTGTTTTGGTTTCGAAGCTGCCGCGTCATGCGGCGGGAGTCAAATTGCACTCAAAATGCCGAATTGCAAGTGATGCCAAAAAAAATTATTTTAGGCGGGTGAAACACTCAGGAAAGGCGTCTAGCGCCGCGTTGAAACTCATTGGCCTTTCGGCCGTGGCGGTGCTGCTGCTGCTGGCGGCGGCGTTCATCGGCAAATATCTCGGCACCCTCGTGCTGGGATTGGCGGGAGTGATTGGCGTGGTGTGGGTGCTGTTCGTCATCTTCACGTTTTATTTTTTCCGCGATCCCGATCCGATGCCGCCAAGCGCGCCCGGCCTCGTCATCGCGCCCGGCCACGGCAAGGTGGACACGATTGACACCACCATCGAAGATGAGTTCATGGGCGGAGAGTGCCAGCGCATCTCGATTTTCCTTTCCGTGTTCGATGTCCACGTCCAGAACGCGCCGGTGACCGGCCGCATCGCTTATTTCAAACACACGCCCGGCCAGTATTTGAACGCCATGCGCGCCGATTGCGCGGAGTTTAATGAAAACGTCCTGATCGGCATTGAATCCGTCGAGCCGCGCGACCAGAAAATTGGCGTGCGCCTCATCGCCGGCCTCATCGCGCGCCGCATCGTGCCGTTCATCGCGCAGAACGATCCCGTGCTGCGCGGCGAACGCATCAGCCTGATCCAGTTTGGCTCCCGTGTGAACGTCTATTTGCCAAAGTCGGCCAAGATTAAGTGTCGCCTTGGTGACCGCGTGGTCGGCGGCCTGACCGTTCTGGCGGCCTTCGAATAAAGCTCATGGCTGAAAACCCACAAAAAAGCGCGGCATCGGTCGAAGGCGAGAAGCTGAAAATTTATTTTCTGCCGAACCTGCTGACGGCGGGCAATCTTTTTTGCGGGTTCGTGGCGTTGACGAAGATTGTCGAGGCCAAGCTCACGCCGGATGTGGTGACCGGCATGGTGAACTGGATGCCGATCAAAGTGGCCCTGGCGTTCATCCTGCTCGCGTGTATTTTTGATCTTTTTGACGGTCGCGTGGCGCGCATGGGCGGGCATGAAAGCCCGTTCGGCCGGGAATTTGATTCACTCGCCGACCTGATTTCGTTCGGCGTGGCACCGGCGTTTCTGGTGCATCGCATTGTATTGCGACAAGTATTGCCGGGAGACTACGCGGAACTGGGCTGGTTCATCGCTTCAATTTATCTGATTTGCGGCGCATTCCGGCTGGCGCGGTTTAACTGCCTTTCCGCAATGAACCTGCCAGGCGCGGGGAAAGATTTTCTCGGGTTTCCCATTCCTTCCGCCGCCGGCCTGGTAGCCTCGTTGACGCTGTTTATCATCAAGCTCAATGAAAAGGAGAAAGATCTTGGAGGCTGGGGCTATCTCCTGCCGGTGGTGCTGGTGTTCCTTTCCGTAATGATGGTGAGCGAGGTGCGCTATCCGAGCTTCAAGTCGCTGGGCCTGCGCTCGTCCACGACGTTTTTGAAGGTGGTCATCGCGGCCTTGTTTGTGGGGAGCCTGTTGATTTTGCGCGAGAAGATTTTGTATTACGTCCTGCCGCTCTTTTTCACTGGTTATCTGGTTTATGGCTTCGTCCGGCCGCATATTTCCCGCGCGTGGCGCAAGGAGATCGAGGAGGATGAGGACGAACCGGGGGCGGCGACCTGACATGGCCGAGACGCATCCCATTTTGCTGGCGGGTCTGACGGGCTTCTTTTGCGGCCTGATTTTCTCTTCAATCCCGGTCGGCCCCATCAACCTCACCATCCTCAACGAGGGCGCGCAGCGCGGTTTTCTCTGGGCACTGCTCATCGGTCTCGGCGCATCCGTGATGGAGACGCTTTATTGTGCGTTTTCGTTCACCGGTTTTTCGGCGGTGCTGGATCACGGACTGGTGAAGGCATTCATGCAGGTGTTCAGCTTCGTTTTCATCCTGTTTATCGGCTTCAAATTTTTGCTGGCCAAGACGGTCAACGTGCCGACCAAACTCGATGCGGCCTCGGAAAAAATCGAGACGCGCATCGAACAGAAATTCCATCCGCACTCGGCGTTCATGACCGGCTTTGTGCGTGTGCTGGGCAACATCGGCGTATTGCTTTTTTGGATCGTCCTGGCGGCCAACCTCATGGCGCGCGAGTGGGTCAATGCGGATTCCTTCGCCGCCAAGGCCGCGTGCGTCGGCGGCGTGATGCTCGGCACGAACACCTGGTTTGTGGCGTTGAGTTTCGGCGTCTCGCGCGGACACGGCCGGTTCAGCGAAAAGACGCTGCTGCGGCTGCAGCATTTTTCGGGCGTCTGCCTGATCATTTTTGCGCTCATCCACGGCACGAGTATCGCGTATCATCTGGCCAAACAAGGCCGGCATCACGCGCCCATTCATGAAAGCGCGGCGCCGGCGGAGACCAATAATTAATTTATGCTTAAAGCTGGAATCGTCGGATTGCCCAACGTCGGCAAATCAACCCTGTTCAACGCCGTCACCCGCACGCGCAAGGCCGAGGCCGCGAACTACCCGTTCTGCACAATTGACCCGAACGTCGGCATCGTCACCGTGCCGGATGCACGCCTCGCGGTGCTGAAGGACATCGCCAAGACGCAGGTCATCATCCCCGCCGCGATCGAGTTCGTGGACATCGCGGGCCTCGTCAAAGGCGCGTCGCAGGGCGAAGGTCTCGGCAATAAATTTCTCACGCACATCCGCGAAGTGGACGCCATCGTGCAGGTCGTTCGCTGTTTTGAGGACGCGGACATCCATCACGTCGCTGGCAGCGTGGATCCCGTGCGCGACATCGAGACCATCACGACGGAACTGGTGCTTTCGGATTTGGAAGCCGTGCAAAAACGTCTCGCCAGCGTGGCCAAGGACGCCAAGCGCGGTGACAAGGAAGCGCTGGCGCAGGAAGCAGTGTTGAAGAAAATCGAGCCACATCTGAACGCCGGCAAGCCCGCGCTCACGCTTGAACTCGCGCCCGAAGAAAAAGCCATCTCCCGCCTGTTCTGGTTGATGACGGACAAGCCAACGATCTTCGCCTGCAACGTGAAGGAAAGCGACCTCGCCACCGCCGACACCAATCCTCACGTCCTGAAAGTCCGCGAATACACGGCACATCATTTTGCGTGTGAAGCCGTCGTCATCAGTGCGCAAATCGAGAGCGACTTGATTGATTTGTCCGACGAGGAAGCCAAGGCATTTCTCAAGGAGCTTGGCGTTTCCGAATCCGGCGTCGGCGCGCTCATCCGCGCGACGTATCATTTGCTCGGTCTGCGGACGTATTTCACAGCCGGTGAAAAAGAAGTGCGCGCCTGGACAATTCACAACGGCGACACCGCGCCCAAGGCGGCGGGCGTCATCCATTCCGACTTTGAACGCGGCTTCATCAAGGCCGAGACCGTGGCTTATGACGATTTGGTGAAACTGGGTTCCGTCGCCGCCGCGCGTGAAAAAGGTCTTTATCGGATGGAAGGCAAGGAATACGTCGTGAAAGACGGCGACGTGCTGCTGTTTAAATTCAACGTGTGATTCCAGCAGGGCTTCTATTTTAGGAAGACATTTCTGGCTTCAGTAGAAATACCAAGGTGCGCTGCTGCCGGTCGCCTGATAGCGAGGCAGCATCGCATTAAATTGGCGCCAGGTCGCGTGGCCATCCAGAAAAAGAAGATTACCTCCTGCCGGCTTGTTCCCATCTCGATGCGCAGGCTTGTAGGCACCGCCGTTTTCCGGGGGAACATTGCTGCTGGGAATCACCCAATTGTATGGCGACGTTTGTGTCGTTGACATCGTTTCATCCACCACCCAGGCGGCATCTGAAGGCCTATTTGTTTCGGTGGTTTTGCCGAAGAAAGCGCCGCCATTGATACCTACCCGATTATCTGTGGGATAACGTTTATTGAAAAAGCCATAACCTAAAACCCGCCGGGTGGCGGTGAAATCCCACCAATTGGTTTCATTGCCATTGACGATGGCAAGGGTTCCAGCGCAATAGAACACTTTGCGGTTCGGCAAGCCGGCACCTTGAAACATATCCACCACCACCTTGGTCATGTCGTGCGGCCAGGTGCCGACGAGGGTGGTCGTATTTTCAGCCGGGAGCCGGTCCTTATTTTCGCCTGCATAGATCATGGAGCCGATTCCAATTTGACGGGCATTGCTCATGCAGGAAATCCGCATGGCCCGTTCCTTGGCCTTGCTCAAGGCAGGCAATAGCATCGCGGCGAGAATGGCGATGATGGCGATCACCACCAGCAGTTCAATCAAGGTAAATCCAGCCGCTCGTATGATAGGCACTTTGCGGACTTTATTCAGGGAAACAATGGGTGACATCAACGCCATTCTTACCCCGAATTCCGGTGGCAACAATCGGATGTTTATCTGAGTCAAGGGGAGGGAAAGATTGAAGCTACGACCATGGCCACGTTTGAATGTTGATGAGACGCAACAAGCTGCTTCCGGACTGATGCCGAAAATGTTACCAACTCGATGATTGGCCGACGATCTTTGCAAACCAACCAATGGCTTTCCTTGTGGCGTGTAGGCAGCCGGTTTACTCTCCGCGCATGGATTCCCCGGACTGGAGCGGTCTGAGCGATGACGAGCTGCTGGAGCAGAAAATCTCCAAGCTCGGCCTCCAGCTCGACGGCACCCCGCTCCAGCCGCTGATTCAGCAGCTCTACGATGAATTGTCGCAGAAAGGATTGGTGTTCCATCCGCCCTGCCACATCGGCGATGAATGGTTTGTGCCGGTCGGCTTGCCGGTGATTTTCATCCCGTTTTTTCTCACGCACGACCGGTTGCGGCAGCTTGAGCGCAAAATCATTCTCGAAGTCGAAGGCGAAACGCCGGAATGGTTCATGAAACTTATCCGGCACGAAGCGGCGCACGCCTATGCTTACGCGTATCAATTCATGCGGAAACGCAAATGGCAGCGCACCTTTGGGAAATCTTCCACGGACGAAACGCCGTCGTTCTACCGCCCGCATCCGCACAGCCGCGGCTTCGTGGTGCATCTCGACGACTGGTATGCGCAGAGCCATCCCGACGAGGATTTTGCCGAGACGTTTGCCGTGTGGCTCACGCCGGGGCTGGACTGGCGGGCGCGCTACAAGGATTGGCGGGCGTTGGAAAAACTGGAATACGTGGACGAACTGATGCACTCGCTTGCCGGCAAACCGCCCCTCCCCCTGCCCGAATATCGCGTGGCGGACTATGATTGCCTCGGCATCAAGCTCAAGACCTATTACGTGCGCAAGCGGAAGGAGTATGAGCATTCGTTCCCGGATTTTTACGACAACGACCTGCGGCAGTTATTTGACACTGGAGCCGGCCGGGAAGGAAACGTGAAAGCCTCCGACTACCTGCGTCGCCACAGGCGCGATCTGGAAAACGCCG
>Ga0068856_100000313_pt1 | contig 53232 bp, 45 predicted proteins | sample KBSCornC62_FD_66595 | JGI IMG/M metagenome (GOLD analysis project Ga0068856, IMG submission 66595) | Corn rhizosphere microbial communities from Kellogg Biological Station, Michigan, USA - KBS Corn C6-2 | ecosystem: Host-associated > Plants > Roots > Rhizosphere > Soil ...
TACGACCACAGCCACACCGGCGCGGACGTGCAGGAAGTCGTCTCGCTCAAGGACAAGACCGTCGTCGTGCTCAACAACACGGTTTGCTACGCCGAGATGGGCGGGCAGATTGGCGATACCGCCGAACTGACCGGCAGCGGAGGCAGGCTTTGGCGGGTGACGAATACCCAGAAATCCGGCAATACCTGGCTCCACTTCATCGAGGGCGACGAGGCGCCGGGCGTTGGCGAGCATGTCACCGTGCAGATCGATGGGGCCCGTCGCGCGGCCATCCAGCGCCACCATACGGTGACACATTTGCTGCACTGGGCATTGCATGAGGTCGTGAGCATGGATGCCACGCAGAAGGGCTCGAGCGTTGCGCCCGACAAGCTCACATTCGACTTCAATGCCGCCGCGCTCACGCCCGCGCAGATTCACGATATCGAGCGGCTAGTGAACGAGCGCATTCTCGAGAATGCGACTGTCACGTGGACTGAGACACCCTATGCCGAGGTGAAGGGGCGTCCCGACATTATGCAATTTTTCGGCGACAAATACGGCGACGTCGTGCGCGTGGTGCAGGTGGGCGGCAGCGCAGCGAAGCTCGATGGCTACAGCATGGAGCTGTGCGCCGGCACCCACACCCGGGCGACGGGTGAGATTGGCCTATTTCGCATCATTAGCGAGGCGGCCATCGCAGCTGGGGTGCGCCGCATCGAGGCTGTCGCTGGGCTGGAATCATACGCAGGCGCGGTAACCGATGCCGAGCGTTTGAAGGTGCTTGCCGCCAAGCTCAACAGCCCGCTTGCCGAGCTCGAGAAGAAACTCGATGCCATGCTTGCGCAGCAAAAGGCGCTCGAGAAGCAGATGGCCATCCTGAAGCAGAAGCAGGCCGCGGGCGTCGCGGCGGAGCTGCTGGAGAAAGTGAGGAGCGCCGGGCTCAAGGCTCCGGCAATCCTCGAGAATCTCGGCGACGCCGATGGAGACTATCTACAGGCCGTGGCAGACGCGCTGAAGGGCCGCTTCGATGGAGTTGTCGTCCTGGCAGGTGCATCGAACGAGGCTGTCGCTCTCGTCGCGACGGTTGCCGCCGCGCATACGAAGGCGGTCCAGGCAGGAAAGATTATCCAGACCATCGCTCCCATCGTGGGAGGAAAAGGCGGCGGCCGACCGGACAACGCACGTGGCGGCGGTCGCGATACGGCAAAGATCGGCGAGGCGCTCGCCGAGGCCGAGCGGCTGCTGGCGATATAATCCGGTCTTCGCCTCGGCGAACCTACGCCTGCAGCACGCGCACACGCCGTAGGTGGCGAGGAGCGAGCTTCAGTTGTCTTGGCGCTTGCCTGCTGCTCGCCGACAAGCGCTTCTTCCGCTGGAGCTGGGATGGGAGGTTTGCATTTCTAAATGCGGGCGCTCTTCACCAGACCCGATCTGGCTGGTATTCGCGCCAGCCGGATCGAAAGTTGGGCCGCAGTTCTTACTTGATCGCAGCCCAGACGCGGTGGACGTCGTCGTAGTCTTCCAGTGTCTGAAGGAATTCACCTGCTTCGGCGGCTTGTTCCTCGGTGAGTGTGGGGAATTGCTTGGCGACGTAGCCCAGTTCGCTCGTGACGACGCTCCATCCATTCGTGGATAGCCATTTCGAGACGGCTGCGGTTTCCGTGCGTTCGGTGACGAAGCGGGCGCCGGTGGCGCCTGCCGGGATGTCGTCGTTTTGTGCGTGAGTGAGGGGCTCGACCTCGTTGGCTCCGGCCTCGATCGCCGCTTCCTCGATATCGAGTTCGCCATCCGCCTTGTAAGCCTCGACGAGGCCGACATGGTCGAAGAGGAATTTATTGCTGCCCGGCGTTCCGAGCTGGCCCTTTTTGAAAAGCACGCGGATTTCCGGTGCAGTGCGATTGTTGTTATCGGTGAGCACCTCGACGATCACGGGGACCTTGTGTGGGGCATAGCCTTCGAAGACGACATGCTCGAGTACGAGCTTTTCGTCGCCCACGCCGGCGCCCTTCTTGATGGCGCGTTCGATCACATCGCGGCTCACGCTCTGCCTGCGGGCCTTTTCGCACGCGGCGAAAAGGCGGGCATTGCCTTCAGGGTCGGGTCCGCCCTGCTTGGCGGCGACCATGATTTCTTTCACCATCTTGCTCACTGCCTGGCCTTTTTTGAGACCGGCCACTTCACGTTTGGCATGTAGCCACTGACGACCCATAGGGCGTGCAGTCTATGCCTCAACCCGAATCTCGTTCAATCCCGTAACGCATTGTGAAACATCGATGGCAGTGACCTGCATCAAGCTTTTCTGTGCTGCCGCTTCGTGACGGAGCGCGGAAATGGTTCGATACAGGCATGTACAATATCCAAAAAGAGCGGCCTTGCCCGGATTGCCCGATCCAGGCGGCAACGGCAAATTCGAGGATTCCTCGGGCCGACGATTCTTCTGGATCCGTGAATCCGACGAGGGAGGCACTGCTGCGCTTCGACGCGCAGGATGCGGTGCGCGCTCCGCGCTACGGCGACGGGCTGTTTCATTTGTACTGAGGAACCCCCAAGATGAGCTCTCTCCCCTCTGCCGCACGGGCGGCTGTCCTCACGGCGCCCCGCCAGATCGAGATTCGGGAATTCCCGCTTCCGGAGCTTGGAAATGACGAAATCCTCGTCGCTGTCGAGGGCTGCGGTATTTGCGGCACCGACGTCCACGAGTACAAGCGCGATCCCTTCGGACTCATTCCCGTCGTGCTGGGACACGAGGGCACTGGGACCATCATAGCAATGGGCTCGGGAGTCTCTGTCGATACCGCCGGGAAGTCGCTTGCGATTGGCGACCAGATCGTGACTTCGGTACTCGTGCCGGAGGATTGCCCGTTTACGAAAGACTTCCCCGCCCGGTCGAACCTGAGTGATTCGCTCGGCGTTTACGGGCTTTTCCCCGATTCGGAGAGTCATCATTTGAACGGGTATTTCGCGACCCATATCGTGATCCGCGGCGGGTCGACGATCTTTAAGGTAAATGGGATGAACCTTTCCCAGCGAATGCTTATCGAGCCAATGGCGGTGAGCGTCCATGCCTTGGAGCGTGCGAAAACGACCGGCCTGCTGAATTTTGCAAGCACGGTGGTCGTGCAGGGATGCGGCCCAATTGGGCTCATGATGATCGCCACTCTCTACGCGCACGGCGTGGGAAACATCATTGCCGTGGATGGCGTCGAGAAGAGGCTCGAGTCCGCCCGCAAGATGGGCGCATCCCGTGCGATCAATATCGCCATTCTTTCCGAGGGCGAGAGGCTCGAGGCGATTCGCTCTCTGACAAAAGGACGGGGTGCGGACTTCGCATTCCAGTGTACCGGTGTGCCCGCGGCTGCTGCCGCGATCTGGAAGACCGTCCGTCGTGGCGGCGGTCTCTGTGAAGTCGGCTTTTTCATGGATAACGGCGAGTGCTCGATCAATCCCCATGAGGATCTTTGCAAGAAGGAGATCACCGCCGTGGGATCCTGGGTGTACACCGCTCAGGAGTATCCCATCGCCATCGAAATGATCCGCCACCTTGCGCGGATCGGCATCCCGCTCGAGGAACTCGTCACCCACACATTCCCTTTGGACTCGATCAACGAGGCGATGGAGGCGAATATCGCGATGGAAGGCATCAAGATCGCCATCACGCCCGCCTGAGTCCCCCAAGCCACCCGTATGAGAGACTTCACGCACCCTGCGGACCAGCTCGTCCGCGCCATGGAACGAATCTATCGCTACCGGATGACGACCACGTCCGGCGGCAATCTGTCGATCCGCGATGAAAACGGCGACATCTGGATCACGCCCGCCCGCGTGGATAAAGGCTCACTGCGGCGCGACGACATTGTCTGCGTGCGCGCGGATGGAACGGTGGAGGGGCGGCACAAGCCCTCATCCGAATTTCCATTTCATCGCCACATCTATGAGCTCCGGCCGGATCTGAATGCGATCGTGCACGCGCATCCGGTCGCATTGGTGGCCTTCAGTATCTGCGGGAGCAGTCCCGATACACGCTTGTTCGCGAAGGCGCGCAGACTCTGCGGTGAGGTGGGATTCGCCCCTTACGCCCTTCCTGGCAGCGCCTTACTGGGTGAGCGTATTGCCCAGGTCTTCGCAAAAGGGCCCAACTGCGTGATGCTCGAGAATCACGGTGTGGTCGTGGGTGGCGAGGATTTCAATCGAGCATTTCGGCGGTTCGAGACCCTGGAGTTCACGGCGAAGACGATCATCAAAGCCCGCGCCCTGGGAGAGGTGCGATATCTCGACAGCGCGAGCTACGAGCGGGTTGCCCAGCGCCCTCCAGCAGTGGAGTCCTTCGAGCCCGATCGGGCATCGAGCGCAGAATGTGCAGCGCGTGCCGAGCTATGCGACTTCGTGCGCCGGGGGTACCAGCAGCGTTTGCTCATTAGCACGAAGGGGAGCTTTTCCGCGCGCATTGGGGAGGATGACTTCGTCATCACCGCGCGCGGCGGCGACCGTGCGGCGGTGACTCCCGCCGATCTCGTGCGCGTCAAGGGCGGGCGGGCCGAGGCCGGCCTGCGGCCAAGCCATGCCCTGGCACTCCACCGGGCGATCTATCGGAAGCATCCGGAGATTCGCGCGATCGTGAACGCCACGCCGGTGAATGCCACGGCTTTCGCGGTCTCTGCGACGCCTTTCGACACCCGCACGATTCCCGAGAGCTACATTTTCCTGCGGGATGTCGCTAAGCTGCCCTTCGAGGATGTCTATTTCGAGCCGGAGAAGGCGGCTGCCTCCATGCGCCCCGACTTTCCGGTCGCCCTGGTGGAGAACGATGGCGTCCTGGTGCTGGGACGCACCATCCTCGATGCATTCGACCGGCTCGAGGTGCTCGAGTCCACGGCGGAGGCTCTGATCAACAGCCGTGCTCTCGGCGAAGTGCAGCCGATGAACGATGCGGTGATCGACGAACTCATCCAGGCATTCTTGACCTGAGCCACTGTCCGGGAACGATTCGTGCTGCCTCCGCGGGAGACAATGTGATAACACGAAGCGCTTCAACTCATGGCAGATAAAAAGTTTCGGGCAGGCGTCCTCTTCGGGGACGAGGTGAAGGAAGTTCTCGATTACGCGAAAGCGAACGAGTTTGCGCTTCCGGCGGTGAATTGCATCGGGACGAGCTCGATCAACGCGGCGCTTGCAGCCGGCCGCGAGGTGAACTCGCCGATGATGATCCAGTTTTCGAATGGCGGCGCGCAATTCTTCATCGGCAAGACGGTGAAGGGCGACAACCAGCTCGGACCCGTGCTCGGCGGCATTGCCGGTGCCCATTTCGTGGACGCGGCGGCTAAGGCCTATGGCGTCCCGGTCATTCTCAATACCGACCACTGCGCGAAGAAGCTCCTCCCGTGGATCGATGGCATGCTCGCCGCCAGCGAGGAGCAGTTTGCAAAGACGGGCAAGCCGCTCTTCAGCTCGCACATGCTCGATCTCTCCGAGGAGCCGATCGAAGAGAACATCGAGATCTGCTGCAAGTACCTCGAGCGCATGAGCAAGATGGGGATGACGCTCGAGATCGAGCTCGGCGTGACCGGCGGTGAGGAAGATGGCGTGGACAACTCCGGTGTCGAGGAGTCCAGCCTCTACACGAAGCCCGAGGAGGTCGCCTATGCTTATGAGAGACTCGGCGCGATCAGTCCGAATTTCACCGTGGCCGCTGCCTTCGGCAACGTCCATGGCGTGTACAAGCCCGGCAACGTGAAGCTGAAGCCCGCGATCCTCGATGCGTCGCAGAAATACATCGAGCAGAAGTTCGGCACGGCGCCCAAGCCGGTGAACTTCGTCTTCCATGGCGGCAGCGGCAGCACGCGCGAGGAGATTCGCGAGGCGCTCAGTTACGGCGCGATCAAGATGAACCTCGATACTGATCTCCAGTGGGCATATTGGGACGGCATCCGCGAGTACGACGCGAAGAACCACGACTATCTCCAGGGCCAGATCGGCAACCCCACGGGGGCCGACTCGCCGAACAAGAAGTACTACGATCCGCGCGTGTGGCTCGGCGCCGCCGAGGCCAGCTTCACGAAGCGCCTCGTCGAGTCCTTCGAAGACCTAAACTGCATCGGTCGCAACGCCTAAGGGCGTGGCGGGTAAATCCGCCCCCCGGCAAACGCCGGGGATAGCATTCCAAGCCGAGAGGGCTGCCGCAAATCAAGCGGCAGCCCTTTTCGTTTCCGGCACGGGAGTGCGGTTGCGCTTACTTTCTCCCGAACTTCGGGCTGACCGCCATCGTGAGGAGAGCCTTGGTCGTGAGGGATTCACGACCGTCCGCATGGATCGCAAAAACGTCGGCTTCAGTAATGGTGACCGTGCGGCCTGGCCGGAGCACGCGCGCTTCGCAACGGAGAGTGGCGGCTGTGGCGGGCCGGAGGAAGTTCATCTTGAACTCGACGGTCACGACGCCGGAGTCCGGCTCCCCCATCGAGAGAGCCGCTCCCGCGGCGGTATGGTCGGCGAGAGTCGACTGCACGCAGGCATGCACATAGCCATGCTGCTGCCGCATCCAGTCGGTCACATCGAGCGAGGTGCGGCAGATGCCGGGAGTGATCGCGTCGATGCGGATTCCCAGCTGTTGGATGAACGGGGCTTCCGAGAAGAGGAGTCCGACGCGCTTGTGCATGCCGGCAGCCAAACACGTGCGCAGGGGCAAATCCTTGGCGGCGGTTAGTCTTTCCCGGGATCGCCATTTGGCTTCCGGTGTGTATCTTCTGTTTCCAATCCCCATGAACTCCGAATCCGCTTGTGTTTCCAGACGGACCTTCGTTCGCATGTGTTCCGCATCAAGTGTGTTGATGGCTTCCGGTGCCGCCAGTTTGCTGCCTATATCGATGGCGGGAGCAACTTCCGCTTCGAAGAGCGGACTCCGTACCGCTCCAGAGTCGGCTTCCGGTAATGGAGAAGCCTTCCCCGAGGGATTCGTCTGGGGAGCGGCGACGGCGTCGTATCAGATCGAGGGCGCGGCGACCGAGGATGGTCGCGGACTTTCGATCTGGGATGATTATTCCCACAAGCCGGGGAATACCTGGGAGGGCAATACGGGCGACGTCGCTTGCGATCACTATCATCGATACAAGGAAGACATCGGCCTCATGAAGGATATCGGCCTCCAGGCCTATCGCTTCTCGATCGCATGGCCGCGTGTGATGCCGGCGGGGACGGGTGCCGTAAATGAAAAGGGATTGGCCTTCTACGACCGTCTCGTGGATGAACTGCTTGCGGCGGGAGTGCAACCGTGGGCGACGCTCTTCCACTGGGACTACCCGCTCGCGTTGTTCGACCGCGGCGGCTGGCTGAATGCGGACAGTCCGAAATGGTTTGCGGACTATGTGGCCATGGTGATCGACCGGCTTTCGGATCGCGTATCTCATTGGATGACCATCAACGAGCCGCAGTGTTTCATCGGCATCGGGATGTTCGGGGGCAACCACGCGCCGGCGATGTCCCTCTCGCTCAGGGAGGCTCTGCTCGCGGCGCACCACGTCCTGCTCGGGCATGGGCTGGCTGTGCAGACAATACGGGCGCGAGCGAAGACGAAGCCCACTGTCGGCTGGGCGGTGGTCGGATGCGTGAACTATCCGGCGAGCGACTCCGCTGCGGATATCGAAGCGGCACGTCGCGCCACAATGGGCGTGACCCAAAAGAATCTCTGGAACAATTCGTGGTGGGCCGATCCCGCATTGCTCGGGCAATACCCCGCGGACGGGCTCGCTTTGTACGGTGTCGACGCGCCGAAGTTCACCGACGCGGATCTTCATACAATTCACCAGCCACTCGATTTCTACGGGGCGAATATCTACCAGGGCGACGAAGTGCGTGCGGGCGCGAACGGAGAGCCTGAGCTTGTGCCCTACCCGGTGGGCGGCCCGCGCACGCTCTATGGCTGGAAAGTCGCTCCCGAGTCGCTGGAGTGGGGACCGCGCTTCCTCTACGAGCGATACAAGACGCCCACCGTGATTACGGAAAATGGGATGTCGAACGTCGACTGGGTAATGGAGGGAGGCGGAGTGCACGATCCGCAGCGCATCGATTTCCTGCGGAAATACCTTCAGGCCTATCGTCGCGCCATAGCGGCGGGGGTGGACGCGCGGGGATATTTCCAATGGTCCCTGCTCGATAACTTCGAGTGGGCCGAGGGCTACAAGCATCGATTCGGCCTCGTCTATGTGGACTTCGAGACGCAGAAACGCACGCCGAAGAACTCTGCGGCATGGTATCGCGACGTGATTCGCTCCCATGGCCGCTCCCTGGGCTGACGCGATCGTTACGCCTCCGCGCTTTACATCTGCGCCAACCATGGCATCCGTGGAGGGGTAAATCCCGCCAGCCATGATCGATCAAATCACCTCTCTGCTCGGCGACAAGGCCGACTCCATCCTCAATCACAAATGCCAGACGATCTCGACCGATCTGCTGCATTTGCCGGGACCCGACTTCGTGGATCGGGTCTTCGCTCCGAGCGACCGCAACCAGCGCGTCCTTAATAACCTGAGCTGGATGCACAATCATGGCCGCCTCGCGGGCACGGGCTATATGTCGATCCTGCCGGTGGACCAGGGCATCGAGCATTCGGCCGGAGCCAGCTTCGCGAAGAATCCGATCTATTTCGACCCGGAGAACATCATCAAGCTCGCAATCGAGGGCGGCTGCAATGCGGTGGCCTCGACCTTCGGCGTGCTGGGCATGTGCGCTCGCAAATACGCGCACAAGATTCCCTTCCTGGTGAAGATCAATCACAACGAGCTGCTCACCTATCCGAACGAGTTCCGGGAAATCCTGTTCGGCACGATCGACCAGGCTTACGACATGGGTGCCGCCGCTGTGGGAGCGACCGTCTATTTCGGCAGTGACGACGCGCACCGCGAGATCGTCGAGATTGCGGAGGCCTTCGCCCACGCGCACGAGCTGGGCATGGCCACCGTGCTCTGGTGCTACCTGCGCAATCCGGCCTTCAACAAGGACAAGGATTACCATCTCTCTGCGGATCTCACGGGCCAGGCAAATCACCTCGGTGTGACCATCGGAGCCGACATCATCAAGCAGAAGCTTCCCGAGAACAACGGCGGCTACAAGGCGCTCAATACTGGCAGCTCGAGCTACGGCAAGCTCGACGAACGCATCTACACCGAGCTCACGACCGATCATCCGATCGACCTCTGCCGCTACCAGGTGGCGAACTGCTACATGGGCCGCGCGGGTCTCATCAATAGCGGCGGCGCCAGTGGCAAGCACGACTTCGAGGATGCGGTGTTCACGGCAGTGGTGAACAAGCGGGCCGGCGGCACGGGCCTCATTTCCGGGCGCAAGGCCTTCCAGCGGCCGATGGCCGATGGAGTGAAGCTCCTCAATACCATTCAGGACGTCTATCTCTGCAAGGATGTGACGATCGCATGACCGAGCGCCAGCTCGACTGGGCGCGGAGACTGCAGGCCATTGCGCAAAATGGCCTGCACTTCTCGCGAGATCCCTACGATCGGGCGCGCTTCGAGCAAGTTCGTGAGATTTGCGCCGAGATGCTCGCTGCGGACTCCGCTCCGGCCGCTCTCGTCGAGGCTCTTCAGATCGAGACTGGGTATGCCACGCCCAAGGTGGATACCCGCTCGGTCGTGGTGAGAGACGGGAGGATCCTTCTCGTCCGCGAGGCGACGGATGGGCTATGGACGCTTCCCGGCGGGTGGGCCGATCCCGGGGAAAGCCCGTCGCAGAATGCCGAGCGCGAGGTCCGGGAGGAAGCCGGCCTCGAGGTGCGGGCCAGCCGACTGCTCGCCGTGTACGACCGGAAGCTGCGGGGCGAGGGGACGCACTTCTTCTTTCACGTTTACAAGCTCTTCTTCCATTGCGAGATCCTCGGCGGCGAACTCACGCCCAGCGACGAGACCCCCGAGGTCGCATTTTTCGACCCGGCGGGGTTGCCGCCGCTTTCTCTTTCCAGAGTCACTCCGGAAGAAATTGCTCGCTGTCTCGAATTGCTCGTAGCGCCGACAATTTCCACCGATTTCGATTGAGGCCATCCGCGCGAGAGGCTATCGGAGGGGCGCAATGAACCTTGGGAAACTCTTGATCATCAGTCTCGCCGCGCTCGCGCTTGGCGGCTGCGAAACGGCATTGAACCCCTCCCTTACACCGGAGGAGCGCGCCGTCCTCGCATTCAATGTGAATGGAGTGACCATCGATGGACGTCCCGGCCAGCTCGCGATCTTCCCGCAGGTGCAGCACATCCCGATCAAGCTCGGTGGCTACGACGTTTACGAAGTTTACAACGCCACGCCGAACATCAGCGAGATCAAGGCATGGTACTTCGACGACAAGCTTCGTCGCATCGAGCTTCGCTACTTCAACGGCCCGGGTGTGAATACGCTCACCCGCGCGGGCGGCTGGGATGGCATCCGTGATTATCTCATGAAGAAATACGGCCCGCCGTCGAGCTTCGGCTCGGACGTGCCGATCCTCGCGACCAAGGGCGTCTGGAACGTCAAATACGCGAAGTTCAACGGGCAGTGGATCTTCTCGCGCATCCACCGCCAGATTAACTACAGCGCCATGGCGGACAGCGGAAAGGGCATTGCCGTGATCACCGTGCAAGATACGACGCCGATCCTCATGCCGAAGCAGGAGATCCAGCCCGTGCAGCCGCAGGCCGCTCGCGCCGCACAGCCACAAGTGCAGCAACAGGTCTCTCGCGCCCCGAACCCCGGATTCTGATTCGGGGGTCGAATTCGGAATTCTGAAGTTCCGAGTTCCCAGGTTGATTTTCGCCAGGCATGCCTCCGCGCGGTGGCATCGAGGTTTTCGAGCTTTTGAATTTTCGTGATCGGTCCAGAATCGCCGCGACGAGCCGTCGGCGAGGCTGGCTGGCTCAATCGAAAATCACGAATCCCAAATCGAAAACCCCGTTGGTTCGCATCCTCCACATCATTGATAGCCTGGATCTGGGCGGAGCGCAGACGGCTCTGGTGAACCTCGTCCGGTATGCGGACCGAGCGCGTTTTCACCACGAGGTCGCGACGATGCATGGCGAGGGCATTTTTGCCGCCGCATTTCGTGAGCTGGACGTGCCGGTCCATTCCCTCTCGGCCCATCGCTGGCCGCCGGAATATTTGGTGAATGTCCCCCGCATGGTGAGACGAGGGCATTTCGACGTTGTCCATTGCCATCTCTTCGCGGCGAACTGGATTGCGAAGCCCCTCGCGGCGGCGGCCGGCGCGCGGTGCATCTATCATCACGACCAGTGCAACGACGCCTTTCGCACGGAATCGCATCTCGCGATCGCTGTGGATCGGCTTACGAACCGTCTGTCCACGCGCGTGCTTGCCGTCTCGAAGTCGATCGAGAAATTCAACCTCGAGGTGGAAAAGCTCCCCCCCGAGAAGCTGACGTATTTTCCAAATAGTGTGGATTTGGCAGGCTTTCATCCACCGGATGCCGGCCAGCGGCATGCGGCCCGAGAGCGCTTTGGCCTGCCTTCCGACGCATTCCTCATTGGAGGTGTGGGCCGACTGACTGCCCAAAAGAATTTCGGCCTATTGCTCGAGGCGGCCGAGCCTCTCCTAGGCAATGGCGTAGAGCTGGCCATCTTCGGCTCCGGTCCGGAGGAGGAGCTGCTTCGGAGTCGGGCGGCCGAATCGGTGCATTTCCTCGGCACAGTCTCCGAGCGCGCCGCCATCTATCATTCGCTGGATGCGCTGGTGCTGCCTTCGCGATTCGAGGGGCTCCCGATGACAGTGCTCGAAGCGATGGCCTGCGGCGTGCCGGTGCTGGCTTCGGCGGTGGACGGTGTGCGCGAGATCGCGACTCCCGGCGTGCATGCCTTGCTTGCGCCCTCGGAGGATGTGGCCGCCTTCCGCTCGGAGCTGCAGCGTCTGCTGTCCGAGCCGAATTTACGCACCCGGCTTGCCGCGAATGCCCGGCAACTTGTCGAGAATCGTTTCGACGCGCGTATGCTGGCCGCTGAACTCGAGAAGCTATATCTTCATGACCTTGGTTTCCCGGCCCATATTTCCTGAGCCTCGTTGCGGGCGGATATTCCCAGCGGTCGCCCTGGCATTTCTGTGCCTGGCGGGATGCGCTGAAGAGACGTACCCGCCCGACATTGCTCCGGAATATGTCGCGATTCACGGAGGAACCGCATTTTACAAGCTGGGGCCGCTTCAGACTGCGCCGCCCGACGAGCGGCTCGATGCCGACGAGCGCGTACGCATGCTGCGGCGCGAGATGGGCTACAGCCTGGTGCTTCTGCCAAATGGGCAGACCGGATACGTCGCCAACGAAGATCTCGCCCCGGCGCCGAACGAGCCTCCTTTATGGCATACGTCGCGTAAAAGCCGATCGGGCGCTTCGAAGCCTGCGCCGACGGAGACGCATCGACCGAAGCCGAATTTCGAGACAACGCCCACAGACGCGCCCGTGCAGTAATAGCAAGTTGACGAAATACTCGGACGGTAGGTGATCCGTGGCTCGGGAAAAATTCGCGGCGGCTTGCAGGGAGACGCGCCAACCGAAAACGATCCCGGCAAATGCCGGGTGATCCGTGGCATGTCGAAGGTAATGACAAGCTATTCCGCGAGTCGCTCGTCCTTTGCGACCAGCTCCGCCCAGAGCCGCTTATAGTCGGGCTCGTAGCGTTGATCCTGGAAGTCGAACATCGATATTCGCAGTGCGACGATCTCCTCGATCTTCGAAGAGGATTCTTCGAGAGCTTCCCGCAGCAGACGCAGGGCCGCCGGTACGCGGTCCCAGAGAAGGGCGTATGATTCGATGAACTCGCGCGCATACGTCGCCTCGGCGCGATCGCTTGGCTGCCAGATCGACTGATCGGGTGGCGTCGGGACGTCGAGTAGCATCGGGGCGATATAGATATTCTTCAGAATCGCGGTGCGATATCGCTCGACGCTCTGCACATCGCGACCGAAGTAAGCATGCAAAAGCCCCCAGCCGAAGAGAAACGACGGTTCCGCGTAGTCCTTTTGATAGACTTTCTCATAGGCATCGAATGCCGTCTGCGCAGCGTCGAAGTCTTCGCCCAGCATGTACACCATGGGCACGAGGAATCGCGCGCCCTGGTGGTCCGAGGGATTCATCTCGAGTAGGTCTGCGAGTGTTTCCGCTGCACCGAGATAGCGCTGCTGGTGCCACAGCGCCATGGCACGACCATAGATGGCTCGCAAGTACGGTCGCGTTTCCAGATCGCTCCACCACTTCGGCTTGCGCCCGCTCCACCGCGGATACTCGCGATCGATCACCTCATCATAGGCGCGCAGTGAGGCATTCCAGTCCCCCCCGCGGAATTCCGCGTCGGCCAGCTCGATGCGAGCGCGAGCGCAGTTGGCATCGTTATCGATGGCCTTCTTGAGAAGGGCGATTTTCTTGGTCTCAGAGCGGACGCGCAGGGCAGTGTTAAGCAGCCCCTTGGCGACATCCCCGGAGGAGGTGCCTTCTGGACCGCCATAGGTTTCCGTGAACTTTTGCGTGAGAATTTGGATATCCTTCCCATCGCGGCGGTTGAAGCGGCTGAACTCGATGCGCACCCGATAATCCTCGGCGAAGACCCGCCAGGCCTCATGGTCCCATTCATCACTTTCGCCGATGACGATGCGATCCGGCGCGCCGAGACGGTCGATCAAGACGCTCAGAAAATTCTCCACCCGGGCCTGGTCGAGCTCCTCCAGGATCTCGGGCGGCGCCACCGGGATGCCGCGGGCATCGGTCACGATCGTGAGCGTGGGCAGGATGAAATCCGGTCCCGCGGGAAGCGGCTCGTCGAGATCGACCCAGAAGACGGTCCAGGATGTTTTGGCGGACTTGAGAGGCTGGATCATGCGGCGATGGCGGCGGCTTTCCCCCAGGGTACCTCGAGCCGCTGTTTGCGGGCGAAGCGGTCCAGATAGAACAGCTCGCCGGCCTTGACGCCGTGCTCATGGACCATGCGGGTAACCTTTACATCGAAACAGCAATACTCCGCGATTTCCAAAACTTTTCCCTCCCGCCACCAGCGAATGGCATCCAGACCCTCCGCCGTCTTTCCGACGCCGAATGTCCCCTGTGCCAGCGCCTCGAGCGGCAGGCGATGCCCAATGGCGGTCTCGACATCGAGCATGAGATCGAGCGTCGGCAGGAACGCCGGCAGATCGAGGGGCGTATAGCCCATGAGGACATGGTAGTCGAAATTCACGACATTATAGCCGACTACGAGGTCCGCCCGGCGAAGCTGCTTGATGAGGTCCTCCACGCGCTTCTCGGGATAAATGCAGTATTCCTCCGTGGCTGTGCTGTAGGTCACACCCACCGACATGCCCATGGCATGCTTGTTTCCCCAGCCGCCGACGTCATTGGCGGTCCGCTGCGTTTCGAGGTCGAAATAGACGATGTCCCTGGGCACGCCTCAACAACTACGGAATCCCGCCGGACCTCGCAACCGTAGATCTATAAGATACAGCTCATCGAGATCATCCCGACGCAATGATAGAGCCGAACGAAATCACCAGATGAATTGACATCTGTGCTGTTTTTCCAGCATTGTGCTGGAAAAACAGCACTCTATGAAATGGCATCAACGATTGACGAGGCGGGAACGGCAGGTGATGGACATCGTGCTGACATCTGGTGAGGCAAGCGCGGCGGAAATTCACCAACGGCTTCCCGAGCCGCCGACCTACTCAGCCGTGCGGGCTCTTCTCCGGGTGATGGAGGAGAAGGGACATCTGGTCCACGTGAGCGAGGGGCCGAGATATGTTTACAAGCCGGCGATTTCGCCAAAGAAGGCGCGGGCGTCCGTCCTCAAGCAATTGCTGGACACGCTCTTTGAAGGCTCCCGGGAGGAACTGGTCGCGGCATTGCTCGATTCCGGCGATTTAAAAGCGGACCAGCAGGAACTCGATCGTCTGGCAAAGCTCATCGAGGAAGCGCGCCAGGAAGGCCGCTAAAAGGAAGCAACCCTCCCACGGACATGGATACGACAACCACATTTTTCATCGAGATCGCATTGCGGTCTTCCCTGGTGCTCGGCGTGGCATTGCTGACAGTTGGGCTGATGTTTCGACGATCCGCCGCCGAGCGGCATTTCGTCCTCATCTTGGGAATCGCGCTGCTGCTTCTGCTGCCGGCGGGGCTCCTCGCGATGCCGGCATGGCGAATCGGAATCTGGAATCCAACCCAACGCATCGCTGCAGGGGGACACAATTTACCAGTCGCCCAGGCCGAGGCTTCGGCCGGGGGATCGCAATGGGAAGTCACGACGAAGACCTCCGATAGAGTCTCTTCCCGCTTTCCTACAGCTAAGTTGCTCGCTGGGATCTTTCTTCTGGGAGCTTCGGCTTTGGGAGCGCGATTCGCGTGGGGGTGGTGCCGGTTGGAGCGGATGCGACGAAAGGCGCGTCGCTTTTCGCTGAGTCTCGGACTAGACGAGGAGTTGGCGAAGGTGGACGTCCTGATGTCCGACGATACCCGGATTGCCTTTGTCATGGGCTTATTGCGGCCGGCGATTGTCCTTCCTGCATCCGCCACAAAATGGTCCGAAGATCATCTGAAGATGGTCCTCTGTCACGAGTTGGGGCATCTGCGACGCGGCGATCATTGGGTGCAGGCGATGTGCTGCATTGCCCGCATCCTATATTGGTGGCAGCCGTTCATGTGGCTGTGTCTTCGCGCGCTGCAACGGGATCGGGAGCTTGCCTGCGACGATAGCGTGATCGGGCGATTCCGAGCCTCGGATTATGCCAGTCTTCTCTTGAGCGTAGCGGGAGAGGTGAAAGAACGGCGCTTGCCGTCGAGCGCACTTGCCATGGCGGCCACCTCGAATCTCGAGGATCGAATCTGCAGCGTCCTGGATGGCTCGCGGTGTCGTAGCCTGCCCGGACGCAGCGTGTGTGGATTGCTATCGATTGGGGCTCTGGCGGCTGTCCTGTTAATGTGCTCGGCGCGGCTCGGCGCGGCGGAACCCCAGCCGGCAAGCCCCTCTCCATCGCCCGCAGAGTCGACGGCCAAGCCGGGGCCTGCGACCGAGCCGAAATATGTGGAAATCGAGAGCAAGTTCCTCGAGTTCACCGACGACGAATACCAGCACTGGAAATCAGAGTTGGATTCGGCGTCGAGGCCAATGGACGCCCAGTCTTTCATCAAGCTTATGAAGGCGCTCAATGATCTCAAAGGAGTGGATATTGCCTCCTCGCCAAGGGTGACGACGAAGCTCGGAAACGCGGCGTCCATTACGATTGGTCGGGACTTTCGCTACCCCACGAAATTTGAAAAAGACGCCCGCGGCCAGGTCACGCCTGGGGCATTCGAGACGCGCACGCTCGGCGTGGAATTGGATATCATCCCCACTTTGAACGACGGGAAGATCTGGCTCGCAGGGAAGTTCCTACTTACGGAGTTCGAAGGCTTTACCGGGAGCGAGCCTGCGGAACGGGCTCCGGTCTTCGACACCAAGGAAGCTCACTTGTTGCGCGGACTCGAGAGCGGTGAATGGGCATGTATCGTCCTTCCTGGGGACGTCCTGCAAAAGGAGCTTGTGAGCGAGCAGCTTGCGAATGGGCAGGTCGAGAACAGCGCGCAACTCGACGACCGAAAGATGATCGTTCTTCTTTCTGCACGTTTCGTCCCGAATGCTCCAATGAGCCTGTCGAACGCTCCAGCGAAAGCGGCGGTCCCTCCTCCTGCTGAAAATCCGAATGCAGGCGGGAAGTATCCCGTCGGCAAACCGGTTCCGGGTAAGCCTGGCTTCGTCACAAGTCCTTACACCTCGAAGGCCGGGTACGTAGACCTGCGAGGATATCGCAAGGGTACCGAGGTCAAGGATCCCTATACGAAGAAAATCTTCCTCGTGCCGTAGCCTTGGATCCGATGGTTCACCCGAGGGTGGAAATCACCTTCGGGAAAGCCATGCGGAAGATCGGCGTGAAATCCTCGGGGCGGCGTGCGAGCCAGTCGGCTACCTGGGCCACGGAGAGCCAGAGTCCGCCCTCGACCTCCAGAGGCGCGAAGCGGAAGGGACCTTCATGGCGGGCGGTATAGATTTCGAGAAATTCCCAGCCTGTCTCGGGACCGCAGCCGAGCTTGCAGATCGGCTTCAGCTCTCCGACTTGCGCGCCGATTTCCTCCATGAGTTCGCGGCGGGCGGCCTGTTCATAGGTCTCGCCAGCATCGACGTGGCCGGCGGTCGAGCTATCCCATTGGGCGGGATTGCGGTCCTTCCAGATCGAGCGTTTCTGAAGGAAGATTTCGCCGGCCTGGTTGAAGAGCATCACGTGAATGGCGCGATGGCGCAGGTCGCGAGCGTGCACCTCATCGCGCGGAAGCGGCTCGAGCACGGCATCGTTTTCATCCACGACGTCGAAGAGTTCCGTGCCATGCTGGGCGACGGAGGCATCGGTCGCACGTGCGAGTTGTATCCATCGGGCGAGGTCGAGTTCCTCAGCTCGGACGGTTTCTTCCAGGCCGACAGAGCGAAGGTGCTCGCGCCAGTCAGGGCCGGGCACCGTGCGCTCGAGGTTCTTGCGGAGCTGCTTGCGACGCTCGGAGAAGCCGCCGCGGACAAGCTTTTCAAACAGCGCGTCATCGCAGGGCGGGGTATCGGTGCGATCGCGGGGGCGGAGCGAGACGATGGCGGATTCCACCTTCGGCTCTGGATAGAAGACACTTGCGGGAAGGGTACGCAGATACTGCACGGCCCACCGACGACCCAGGCAGACGGTCATCGCTCCATACTCCTTCGTGCGCGGCGCGGCTTTCAATCTCTCTGCGAGCTCACGTTGCAGAGTGAAGACGAGGCGCTCCGGAGCGAGCAGCGTATCCGCAAAATGGTCGATAAGCGGGGTGGAGACGTAATAGGGAAGATTGCCGACGATTTTCAGGCGGCCTCGGCCGAGGAGCCGTCTCGTGTCGAACTCGAGGGCATCGCCATGGACGACCTCAACGGTGGGACTCTCGAAGCGCTTGCGCAGATAATCGATAATGCGGTCGTCCTTCTCGAGAAGCGTGAGTGTGGCTCCCGACTCCGCGAGCCACTGCGTGAGCGAGCCCAAGCCGGGCCCGATCTCGACGACGTGGTCGCCGGGCTCGATTTCGAGCTGCGCGACGATCCAGCGGGCCAAGTTTTGATCAAAGAGAAAGTTCTGCCCAAGTGAGCGCGAGGGGCTCATGCCGAGGGTGGTTGCGATTTCCTTTATCTCTTTGATTGTCATCTTCTTGCATCGATTGATTCTCAGATTGTTCACAACAATTTTGTGAACAGCTTTCAGAGAAATAGCGAAGTTGCTCGCAGGTTATTCACAGAGTCTCGGCGGAGGAAGAACGATCTCCGAAAAGGGGACAAAAGGATGCCGCGAAGGATATAAAAACCGAAAAGCCGTCTTGTGGGGGCCGGGCAATTGCGGCAGCGTTGCGGCTTATATGAAAAAATCCGGGTGCGCGATCGTCATCCTTTTTCTGGCACTGTGCGCGAGCATCTTCGTAAACGGTCTGCTCGTCCTGGGCTTGGGGGCGAAATCCGCGACGGGCAGCCTGAGTGTCGAGCGGCCCAAGAAGTTCGACGAGCAGGTGGTCGTGGAAGGCGACGCGAAGGCGGGCAAGATCGTGATTATTCCCCTCGAAGGGATTATTTCCTACAGCGCCTCCGGACAGCTCGGGGATTCATTGGTCGAGGACCTCAAGGCCGCGCTTCAGCAGGCGGCGGACGATCCGACGGTCAAGGCAGTGGTGATGAGCGTGGACTCGCCCGGGGGCGAGGTGACCGCCTCGGATGCGATCTATCACGCGATCAAGCAATTCACGCGCAGGAAGCCGCTGGTTTACTACATGACGAGCATCGGCGCCTCGGGAGCATACTACGCGGCCTGCGGCGCGAGCTGGGTGATGTGCAGCGATACCACATTTACCGGCAGCATCGGCGTGATTATCTCCACGCTCAATTACAAGGACCTCTTTGGGAAGATTGGCCTGCAGTCGGTCGTCTTCAAGAGCGGCAAGTTCAAGGACCTGCTCAACGGGGCACGAGAGATGACTCCGGAAGAGCAGGCATACGTACAGGGGCTGGTGATGCAGACATACGGTAAGTTCGTCGGCATCGTGGCGAAGTCGCGCAGCCTGGACGAAACGGGACTCCGGAATGGCATCGCCGATGGGCGTGTGCTGAGCGGTACGGATGCGCTGCAGGACAAGCTCGTGGATCAGCTCGGATATGTCGAAGATGCCTACGCCAAAGCGCGTGAGCTCGGCGGCGCACCCGGAGCCCAGGTCGTCCGCTACAAGCGGACATTCTCGTTCGCGAAGCTTTTCCAGGCCTTTGGCCAGTCATCCGAGGCGAAGACGCAGGTGCACATCGACCTTCTGGACAGCGCCACTCAGCTCAAACCGGGCCGGGTTTACCTACTGCCGACTTTCTTCGCACCGTAGCGCCCGAGATGCTGCTGTTACTCGTCTGCCTTTTCTGCCTGGCCGGCTGGACATGGCTCCTGTGCCGTAATGCCCTCATTACGCGTGGAGGTCGCGTATCGGCGGGGCTCTGGCGCCTGCCCGACGCCATTCTTGGAGCGGTACTGGGGCTATTTTTTATCTACGCGATTGCAATGGGTGCCACCCGGCCGCCTCAGGCGGTCACTCCCGATGGAATGAAGGCGGCATTGTTCAATTACGCTTTCATGCTTTTCGGAGTTGCGGCTTTCGTGGTTCTCCCACGGATTCATCTTCATCGGCTGCTCGATGTGCTCGAGACGCACCCCGGTCGCGCATTGCACCTGGCGACCGCATCGACTGGAATTGTCCTCAAGCGTGCATTCGGTTTTTTCCCTCCGCATCCGGCGCGGGTGATTGGGCTCGGCGTCCTTTGCATCCTTTTGACCTACCCCCTGGTATTGGCGATGCAGCAGGTCGTCGCCTGCTTCGGACAGTCGGCAAGCGACGGCGACGAGATGGTGCATTACCTGCAGGGGAGCTTGTCCATGGCTGACAAAGCCTGGGCGGTTTTCATGGCGGTCGTCGCCGCGCCTCTTACGGAGGAGTTTATTTTCCGTGGGTTTCTCTACGGAGTCCTCAAAAAGTATGCAGGATCGCTGGGCGCCATGCCTGCCTGTGCGCTGCTGTTTGCGGGGATCCACTTGAACGTGCCCGCCATTCCCGCCCTGTTCACGCTGGCGGTATGTCTCACGCTGGCTTACGAGATCACCGGCTCGTTGTGGACGCCGATCGTGATGCACATGATCTTCAACCTAGTGCCGGTCATTCTCATCCTTTGGTTTCCGGAATGGACATCGAAACTCTGAGCGCCATCCGCGAGGATGAGCTTGTATCGCGATTGACGCGGCGGCTTCCCGAAGGAGGACGAGTGATTGCTGGTGCCGGGGATGACTGCGCCGTGGTGCGCGTGCCATCGCGCAAGGAATTCCAATTGCTTAAGACGGACTGCCTCGTCGAGAACGTGCACTTCCTTCGCGACCATCCTGCGGAAAAGGTCGGCTGGAAGGCGCTGTGCCGCACAGTGAGCGATATCGCGGCCTGCGGAGGGAAGCCGGACTCTGCACTCGTTACACTCGCCGCCCCGCAGGAGCTTGCCGTGGGATGGGTCGAATCGCTTTATCGAGGTCTTTCCCGAGCCGCGCGGCGGTATGGGATTTCGATTGTCGGCGGCGAGACGGCGCGCTCACCCTGCGGAATATTTCTCTCGGTGGCTCTCACTGGATGGGTCAAACCAGCCCGACTGGTGCTCCGCAGCGGCGGCAAGTCGGGGGACTATCTCTTCGTGACGGGACGTCTCGGAGGATCGTTTGGCGCAGACGGTACCGGGCATCATCTTTCCTTTGCCCCGCGGGTCGAGGAGGCCCGCTGGCTCGTCAGAAACTTCCCGATCCATGCGATGATGGACTTGAGCGACGGCCTGGGAGCCGATCTTCCGCGTCTCGCCGATGCGAGCCGGAAGGGATACGAGCTCGATTTGGCGGCGCTCCCTTTGCGCCCCGGTTGTACGATCGAGCAGGCCGCAGGGGACGGTGAAGATTACGAGTTGCTCTTCGCGATCGATCCAGATGAAGCGGAGCCCCTGCTCCGCCGGTGGCGACGGAAATTTCCGCGCGTGCCGCTCTCGCACATCGGCTGCCTGCTCGCGGATCGCAAGCGCCGCACCGCGCTTGTGCCGGGATATACGCATTTTTCCGGTTGTCAGCATCCCCCGGAATCTGGCTCAACATAAGGAACCGCTGTGATCCGCCTGCATTACCATCTCCCAGGCACGCCGCCCGCGACCTTGCTGCCGCGTGTCGGCGCATCCGGAAAAGCGGCTGCCATCACACTCATCCAGTACGATGAGAACTCCCTCTTCGAGGGAGAGTTCGCTTCCCTCGAGGAAGCCATGGAGCGATACGACCCCTCCAAGGTCAACTGGATCAACGTCGATGGGCTCACGGACGTGGCACTGCTGCGCGCGATCGCCGACCGATTTCAAATCCATCCTCTCGCTATGGAGGATGTTCTCAATACATCGCAAAGACCCAAGGTAGAGCCATACGACGATAACATCTTCGTCGTGAGCGAAATGGCCTATTTCGACAAAGAGGGGGCGCTCATCTTCGAGCAGGTGAGCTTGTTTCTCGGCGATGCGGTGCTGCTCACATTCCAGGAGGAAAAGGGCTGTGACGTTTTCGATCCGGTGCGCAAACGCCTTCGGGCAGGCAAGGGATTCGCGCGGAAGCGCAAGGCCGATTATCTTCTCTACGCATTGCTCGACGGCATCGTCGATCACCTCTTCCCGATCCTCGAGACATTCGGCGAGAGCATCGAGGAGATCGAGGAGGAGCTCCTTGAAAGGCCGCACAAGTCAACGCTGCGGCGTCTCTACGAGGCGAAGCGCCTGCTCGTACAGATGCGTCGCGCGGCATGGCCGCAGCGGGAAATCCTCGGCACATTGATGAGAGACGAGACCGGGCGCATCCAGCCGGAGACCACGATCTTTCTGCGCGATTGCTACGACCATATCACGCAGATCATCGATATTACGGAGAGCTATCGTGACATTACTGCTGGTCTCATGGACGTCTATCTCTCGAGCCTCGGCTTCCGAACGAACGAGATCATGCGTGTGCTCACCGTCGTCTCCACCTTTTTCATTCCGCTCACATTCGTCGCCGGTGTGTACGGGATGAACTTCAACACGGAGAGCCCTTTCAACATGCCCGAGCTCCATTGGAAATACGGGTATCTTTACTTCTGGGGCATTTGCCTCGCGACGGCAGGGGTCACGTTCTACATTGTCAAAAAGAAGAAATGGCTGTGAGGCGGGTGCTGATTCTGACGGCGGGCTTTGGTGAAGGGCACAACGCCGCCGCGCGAAATCTCTCAGCCGCATTCAAGTCCGCGGACCCGACGCTCGAGGTCGAGATGCGCGATGTTTTCGCCGACGCCTACGGGTGGCTCAATCGGGTAGCGATTCGGATCTACCTATTCGTCATCAACCGCCTGCCACGGCTGTGGGAGGCCGCATTCAACTGGCTCGATCGATCGAGTGCGGCAGCAGATCGGATCGGCACATTCGGCTGGGCGGTGAAGCATCTGCGCCTGACCATCGAGAAATTCCGCCCCGACTTGGTGGTGAGTGTGTATCCCGGATACAACCATCTACTGGACTTTCTTTATCCAGGCGGAAAGTCGCGTCCATTTCGCCTCGTAACGATTGTGACGGATTCGATCACGATCAATCGCATCTGGCACACCGCGGACAGCGACTGTTTCATCGTGGCGAATGAGCAAACGGCAGCTGTGATGCGGGCGCAGGGTGTTGCGGCCGATCGAATTCGGGTGCTCGGGTTCCCGGTGCCGGCATTTTTTGCAGTGCCTCGAGCGCCGAAGACTCCGCCCATGCAGGGTGAAAAATGGCGCGTCCTCCTGATGGTCAATTCCGGAAGGCACCTTGCGATGGACGTCGCGCGGCGACTGGTGGAAGAGAAAGACATAGCCTTCACAGTCACCGTCGGTCGTGACACCGCACTCGAGGAGCAAATGCGCGCGCTCGGGGACGTGACGGTATACGGCTGGACCAGCGAGCTTCCCCGCCTGATGGCTGATGCCCATATCGTAATAAGCAAGGCCGGCGGTGCCACCGTGCAGGAGTGTCTTGCTGCAGGCACGCCGATGATCGTGAGCCAGATCGTGCCGGGGCAGGAAGAGGGCAACGCACGGCTTATCGCCAGTGCCGGAGCCGGACGACTGGCACTGACAGTGGGCGCTATCGCCGAAGGTGTGCGCGAGGCGATCGGAAATGGCGGCGCACTCTGGACGACATGGCATGCCGCCGCCAGGCATCTCGGGCGACCGGACGCTGCGCGGGAGATAACGGAATGGCTGCTGCATGGCGAGGAGATGCCGGCACTGGAGGTCCAAGGGAAGACAGATGCCTGAGCCTCTTTCGGCGGAGAGACCTGAATCGATCGAAGCGGTCATCTTCGATATCGGCAACGTGCTTTTGAAATTCGACTACATGGTCGCGGCGCGGCGGCTGATGGATCTCAATGGGGTCATCGAGCTGCCGGAGCGCGAGCCCATCATCAAGGCGAAGGCAGCGCTGGAGCGCGGCGAGATCGATCGGGCGGAATTCCTGCGGCTCGTTAGGCCCGCATTTGCGCATGAGGGCAGCGACGAGGACTTCCTTGCGATTTGGGAGGATATCTTCGAGGAAAACGAGCCGATGACTCAGCTGGCCGTGCGTCTGGCGGAACGTGGCATCTCCACCTACCTGCTCTCGAATATCTCGTGCATCCATCACGAGTATGCCTTTCGCCGCTATACGGCTTTCCAGAGCTTTCGCGACGGTGTGTTCTCGTACAAAGCTGGCGTCCTCAAGCCGGAGCCCCGCATCTACGAGATCGCGATCGCGCAATTCGGCATCGAGCCTGGTCGCGCGCTTTTCATCGACGATCTCGAGGAGAATATCGAGGCGGCCCGCATGCTCGGGTTGCAGGGGCTAGTGTACGACCATCGGGCGCACGCCGCCGCCGAGGAGGCCCTGCGGAAACTCGGAGTGGTCTGATTTGAGAGTTCCTTTTGGCGCATTATCTGCGGATGTGCGTTACAGGAAATCTACGGAACCCGATACCTCTACAGGCGCGCAGGCTGCGGCTTCCCTACCGCAGAAAAACGACCGCGGCAAATGCCGGGGACCGCGGCGCGAGCTTTCCTGGGATGGGAGGGCGAGGCTCCGCCCGAGCCGTGGACGGAAGGGCGGAAAGTCCCGCTACGTCGGCTTACATCCGCTCCGGACAATGAATGCCGAGCAGTGCGAGGCCCGTGCGTAGGACGCGGGAGGCCAGCTCACAAAGTGCGAGGCGCGACGCGCGTGTGTCGCTTTCCGCCTTGAGGACGGGACATGCCTCATAGAAGGCATGGAACGTCGTGGCCGTCTCGTAGAGGTAATTCGCGAGCAGGTTCGGCCGGAAGTCCGCCAGAACGAGGGGCACTGTCTCGGCGAACTGCATAAGCTTCACGACCAGCGCGCGCTCCGCCGGCTCGGTGACGCGGACTTCCGAGAGATTCCACTGGGCGCCCGGCTCGATCTCCGCGGCTTTGCGGAAGATTGACCGAATCCGGACATAGGCATTCTGCAGGTACGGGGCTGTATTGCCCTGGAAGCTGAGCATCTTTTCCCACGAAAAGACGTAGTCCGTCATCCGGTGCTGCGAGAGTTCCGCATATTTCACGGCGCCGATGCCGATGTCTCGCGCGACCGCCTCGGCCTCCTCGGCGGGCAGATCCGGATTCTTCTCGGCGATGATTGCGCGGGCGCGCTCGAGCGCCTCGTTCAGCACGTCGCCGAGCTGCACGTTCTCGCCCGAGCGGGTCTTCATGATCTTGCGGTTCTCACCGAGGATGCTGCCAAAGGCGACATGCTCGGCCTTCACATGCATGCCCATGCGGCGCGCCACTTCGAATACCTGCTGGAAGTGCAGCGCCTGAGGGGCGCCCGTGACGTACCAGACAGCGTCGGGATTCCACCGCTCCATGCGATAGGAAATCGTCGCGAGGTCGGTCGTGGCGTAGAGGAAGCCGCCGTCGCTCTTGCGCACGAGGCACGGTTTGTCCGCCAGCTCGGAAATCTCCGGGAAAAAGACGCAGAGTGCGCCCTCGCTGATTTGCGCGATTCCCTCGTGCTCGAGCCGCTCGCAGAGAGGCGCCAACGCGTCGTTGTAAAAGCTTTCGCCGAGCCGCTCGTCGAAGGTGACGTCGAGCAGCGCGTAGATTTTCTCGAATTCCCGCCAGGACAGGGAGACGACATGCTGCCAGATGGCGCGGCTTTCGGTGTCGCCGCGCTGGAGCTTCACCAGCTCTTCGCGCACATTATGGCGCACGGACTCATCGGTCTCCTCGAGTGCGTTGACCTCGCGATACAGCCGGAGTAGCTCGCGGATGGGATCGCGCTCGAGCGTCTCGAGGTGCAGCAGGTGCTTCCATCCATAGATGACTTTTCCGAACTGAGTGCCCCAATCGCCGATATGATTATCGGTCACGACTTTGTGGCCGAGGAATCGTGCAATACGGGCGAGACAGTCGCCCAGGATCGTGGACCGGATATGCCCGACATGCATCGGCTTGGCGACGTTCGGCGAGCTGAAGTCGATGATGATTGTCTGCGGTTTCGCCGCGGGCGCGAGGCCGCAACGCTCGTCCTCCAGCAGGCTGGCAGCCGCCTGATTCAAAAACGCGTCGGTGAGCCGGAAATTCAGGAAGCCCGCGCCGGCGAGTTGCGGCGGTTCGGCGATGCCAGAGACATCGATGCGCTCGGCGATGGCGGCGCCCAGTTCGCGGGGATTCTTGCGCTCACGCTTGGCGAGCACCATGGCGGCATTCGACTGGTAGTCGCCGAAGCGGGAATCGGCCGACGGGGTGACTTCGGCGACGGTGGAATCTAGGGCGAGGGCGTCGAGCGCGGCGCGCAGACGCTCCTCGAGCAGGGAGCGCACGGTGGGCATTTCAGGAAGACGGAAGGATCAACCGCGTTGGGAGCGGTTGGTGAAGACTTTCAGGATTTCCTCAGCGCTCGAGGCATTGCCGAGTTCCTCGCGTACCGTGCGGTCGTTGAGGAATTTCGCAATCGCGGCCAGCGTGCGCAGATGGGTCTGAAATTGATCCCGGGGAACGACGAAGAGGACGATGAAGTGCACGGGCTCGTTATCGAGCGAGTCGAACTCGATCCCGCCTTTGGACCTGCCAAAGCCGGCGATCACGTCGGTTACGCAATCGGACGAGGCATGGGGAATCGCAATGCCAAAGCCAATACCCGTGCTCATCGTTTCCTCGCGTTGCTTGAGCGCCGCGAGTACACGAGACTTGTCCTTATCGTCGATGCGCCCAGCGTCCACGAGCACATTGACGATTTCCTCAATCGCCTGCCACCGCTCGCCCGCTTTCATTTCGGGTATTATTTGCGCGGCGGAGAGAAGGTTTGCCAACATCATGATCGTTCAGTTGCACCCCTATGTGCAGGGTGCACGAATTCCGGCAGGCTAACAACGCGATGCGCGATGACAAGCGTGATATTCGCAACCCTTTTGGTCATTCCGGTGTGGAGGCTTGCGCGTGACGATATTTCCGGCTACGTGACGGTGATAATAACCGTGCAAATATGCAGCTGCCACGCGCGGATTTTCAGATATGGACGAGTCTTCGAGTATTTACAGTCGTTTTTTGAGCAGGGCGAAGCCAGTGCCTGAACCGCCGCAGGAACACGTCGCTGAGGCCGCTCCGGTTCCCGTCTACAAACCCTCTGGAACGAAGCGCCTTGTCCTTCCTGCCACGAGCAAGGGCGGTGTTGGCAAATCGTTTCTGACGATCAACCTTTGCGAATGGTATCGCAATCAGCAGGTGCCGTTCGTGGCATTCGATCCGGATTGGTGCAACTCCTCGCTCACGCGATTTTATTCGGAAGCCGAGTTCATTGATATCAGCGAGGCTGTTCATCTGGATAACGTGATTCGGGCCTTCGAGCGCACAGATCTCGTCATCACCGACGGCGTGGGCTCGATGCAGTCGAAGTTCATCGACTGGATGGAGGAGACGCGCGTGTTCGAGATGCGCCAGGAGCTCAGTCTCGATATCACGATGCTCGTCATTATCGAGGAGGACAAGGAGACAGTGTACCAGGCAGGCCAGGCTGTGCAGCGCATCGGAGGTAATGCCAACTGGCTCGTGATAAGGAATCTGAAGACCTCGCCGGTAACGGAAATTTACGACAACAGCAACGCGCGGCGTAGTTTGCTCGAGCTGGGGGCCAAGGAGATCACTGTCGAACGTCTCCCATGGAATCTCACGAGCATCATCCAGAAATCCAGCAAGAGCATCGGCGCGCTCATCGAGGATGAGAGCATCTTCTTCCTCGAGCGCCAGCGACTGCACTCGTATCAGCAGAGGCTCTTCGACGAATTCACGAGCGTGCGGGATTATCTGCTGCCGGGATCGGTCCTCCTGGAGCCAAGGCAAGGCATCCGTCCGGAGCCGACTCCCGCTGTTGCCTTGCCCCTCTCGCGCCCGCGCGTCCCTCCCGAGGAAGTCTAACGCATGATCGCACCGGAAGAATCCTTTCCCTCCAGCCCTCCAGTGGGCGCAAAGCCGAAAAGGCTCATCCTAGTAGCCATGGACAAAGGCGGCGTCGGAAAATCGTTTTTTTCGATTCTTCTGACTCAATGGCTGCACGCGAAGAGCCTGCCTTTCCTTGCATTCGATCCCGATTACCATAACTCGACGCTCACGCGATTCGTCCCGGAGGCTCAGTTTCTCGACATTCGCCATACGGAGAATCTCGACCGGATCATCGAAGTCATGCAGGACCACCCTCTGGTGCTCGTGGACGGAGTGGGATCGCAGCAGAGGGTCTTTCTGGATTGGCTCGACGAGACCAATCTCCTCAAGCTCCGCCACGCGATGAACCTCGAGCTCACGCTCGTCCTCATCGTCGAGGAGGATAAGGATACGGTCCATCAGGCCGGGGAGGCGGTCAGCCGCGTGGGGAATCAGGTCGATTGGCTCGTTGTAAAGAATTATAAAACGATGTCCACGACCCGCATCTACGACCAGAGCAAGGCTCGTAAAGAGCTGCTCGGCTGCGGTGCGAAGGAAGTCTCCATGCCGAAGCTGATCGACCACCTTGTGGTGTATTTGCAGCAAAATTCGATGACCATTGACCGCGCTTTGGACAGTCATCGATTGTTTTTGATTGATAGACAGCGGCTGGTTGACTATCGAAAGTCGATTTTTAGCCAGTTCGACGCCAATCAGAGTATTTTATTATCATGAGCGAGAACCCGGAAATCCAAACGAAGATTTTGGAGTGGCAGCGTCGATGGAATATCGCGGACGGAGATCCGGCGATGGCTCTCATCGAGCTGTTGAATATTTACGGGTATCGGGGCGGCTCGGCTCCTGTGGTGATGCCGGCGCCCATCGTGGAGGGTGGACAGCCCGCGACAGTCAAAATCACCGGCGTGGACGAGGCTCTTGCGGAGCAGGTTCGCACGCAATTGCTGCCGGCTATCGACCGGGTGGGATTCCAGACGCAGGAACTCAAGCAGAAGATCGACTCCATGGCGCTCGAGCCGCTGGTCCAGCAGATCGGGACGTACCACGAGGGTATTGATTACTGCACGAAGAAGCTCGACGTCCTGAAAAAGGAGAGCGACGCGCTGGTTCTGCAGCTCGGCAAGGTGGCGAGCTCGATCAACCCGATCACCCGGCTCACGATCGTGGTGCTTTTGATCATCTTCTACGGCGCGGGAATCCTCACCGCTGTGATGTTCCATTTTAATTAATCGATTGAAAACCAAAGCCTCAGGAGAGAGAGAGGGCGGCGAGTGAGCGGCTCGACATTTCGCGAAAGCATCGAGCGGCTCGACCAGAAGGGCGCCCTTCGCGCCCTCGCCATTGGGCTGGTCGTCCTTGTGATGCTCTTCTTTGCGGCGGAGGTCACCACCGGCACCCAGATTGCAGTGGGCGTGATCGGCATCGTCACGCTCATCGTGCTCCGTTTCTTCAAGAAGAACGAGAATACGCGCGTCGTTTTCCTGTGCATCGCCTCCTTCCTGTCGCTGGACTACGTCGTCTGGCGCACATTCACGACGCTCACTTATTACGACCTGGTCAGCTTCACCTGCGCGATCATCCTCTATCTCGCGGAGATGTACGGCTTCATCGTTTATGGGCTGAGTATCTTCGTGAACATCGACCCGCTCGATCGGAAGCCGGCGCCGCTTCCCGAGGATCGCAACGAGTGGCCGACCGTGGATGTTCTCATTCCGACGTACAACGAGGAAAAGGAGATCCTCGAGGTCACGCTGCTCGCCGCGCTGGCGATCGATTATCCGGAGGACAAGCTCAATGTTTACCTCTGTGACGACGGTGGCACCGACCAGCGTTGCAACCAGAGCGATCCTATCAAGGCGGCGCAGGCTCGCGAGCGCCGGCGCACGCTCAAGGAGCTTTGTGAGGCGGCGGGAGCACATTATTGTACCCGGGCGCGCAACGTGCATGCGAAGGCGGGTAACCTGAACAACGCGATGGAGCAGAGCTCCGGCGAACTGGTTCTCATTCTCGATGCGGACCACATCCCGACCGTAGACTTCCTCCGGAATACCGTGGGTTGGTTCCTGAAGGATCCGAAGATGTTTCTGGTCCAGACGCCGCACTTCTTCACGAATCCGGATCCAATCGAGAAGAACCTCAAGACCTGGCGGCGCATGCCGAGCGAGAACGAGATGTTCTACAAGGTCATCCAGAAGGGCCTCGATTTCTGGAATGCGGCATTCTTCTGCGGCTCTGCGGCAGTCATGCGCCGATCCTGCCTGCAGAAGGTCGGCGGCATCGTCGGAGAGACGATTACCGAGGATGCCGAGACCGCGCTCACTCTTCACTCGCTGGGTTACACCAGTGCCTACATCGAGAGGCCGATGGTCTCGGGACTCTCGCCGGAGACTCTGGGTGGGTTTATCACGCAGCGAATTCGCTGGGCACAGGGCATGGTCCAGATCTTTCTGCTCAAGAATCCGCTGGTCGTGCGCGGCCTGTCGTTCCCGCAGCGGCTCTGCTATTTCAGCAGCTCCTTCTTCTGGTTCTTCCCATTCGCGCGGCTCACATTCTCGCTCGCGCCATTGGCCTTCCTGTTCTTCTCGCTCAAGATTTACGATTCGAACTTCATCGACTTCCTGGCCTTTGCCGCGCCGCACCTCGTTTCCGCCTTCATGGTGCAGGCATACCTCTTCGGCTCGGTAAGATGGTCCTTCGTTTCCGAGCTCTATGAGCTGATGCAGTCGGTGTACACCTTCCCGGCAATCGTGAAGGTCTTCCTCAATCCTCGCGCTCCGTCATTCAATGTGACGGCCAAGGGAGAGATCCTCGATCGCGACTTCATCAGCCCGCTCGCAAAGCCCTTCTACGTCCTTCTCGTGCTGAACCTGCTTGCGCTGTTCGCAGGAGGATATCGCATGTTCTACGATCCGGTTCACGAGTTTGCCATCGGGATCACGATGTTCTGGGCGTTCTTCAACGTGTTTATTCTCCTGGCTTGCCTGGGCGCCCTGCTGGAGCGTCGCCAAATGCGGACCACCGCCCGCATGGCCACGAAGCTTCCGGGGCGGCTTGTGTTGGGAGAGCGCAAGGTTCCGGTCGATATCATGGACCTGTCAAACGGCGGCGCCGCGCTCGCAATCGATGCGGCCTACGAGAGCCAGATCCGCCCCGACCACATCATGCAGCTCGAGCCGGACGAGGATTTTGGAATCAATCCGGGCGCATTCAATATCGAGATTCGCAACATTCGCTACCGCGACCGCACGCTCATGATTGGCTGCCGGTTCAAGCACCAGAATCTCGAGGAGATGAAGCGCAAGATCGCATTTGTGAATGGAAGTAGCCAGCGCTGGACGGAGTTCCAGCTCCGGCGCGAGAAGGCCATCGGTGTCTGGGGAAGCTTCGTCTATCTGCTTGGAGCCGGCATCCGATTCTCGCTCGAGCACCTCGGGCTTGGTCTGCTGGGCACGATCCGCCGTGACCGGGCGAACCGCTCATTCCCGAGTGGTGTGGCGGCAAACCCTGAGCAATGAAATTTATGAGGAATCCAGGTGACAAGGTGAGGAACTCCATCGTCCGCCGCGGCGGATGGCTGCTCGCAATGGCAGCAGGCGCGGGGCTTCTGCTTCCAGGCGCGGCGCGCGCACAGCAATCCGCAGCTCCGGCGATGGCACCCTACGCCCTCCAACAGCAGCAGGCGCAGGCCCCCACGTCTCCCGGTGCCGTTCAGGCCGGGACCACGACGATCCGACTTCCTCTGCGTCAGCTCATCGGCGCGAAGGAGCCGATGTACCTGATGACGGCCCGTAGTATCTACACGGTTTACGTGCCGTTCTCGGCCCGGTACCGGCCCCGTAGCTGCAAGCTGCACCTATGCTTCACGAATTCGATCGCGCTTCTCAGCGAGCGCTCGACCTTGCGAGTCGTCCTGAACGATAAGGTCGTCGCCCAATACTATCTTACGCGCAATCAGCCCGATCACGTCGTCGACATCGAGATTCCGATCAAGGATCTCCAGGTCGGCTCGAACCAGCTCCAGTTCATCGCTTCGCAGCATTACACGCTCGAGTGTGAGGATCCCGCCGCGCCGGAACTCTGGACCCAGATTCTGCCGGACGACAGCTACTTCGAGGCCGTCGTCTCCCTGAACAACATCTATCCGAAGCTTTCCCTGCTTCGGAATATGATCGATCCGAACCTCTGGAGTACCTACCAGTACAACGTCTGTTTCCCGGGGGCGGCAAATGGCAGCCTCACTCCCTCCCAGCTCTCCTGGGGCTCGATCATCTCGCAGGGCGTGGGATTGAATCTCGACTATCGCCCGATGTGGGTCACTACCGGTGGCACTCTCGTGGCCGGAGTGGACAACGTCGTCATCGGGCAGATGACCGATCTCACGCAGTATCTCACGACGACCGAGATGGGCTCGATCAACGGCAGCTTCATCGGCTTGAAGCAGCTTCCGGGGGACCCCACGCACTTCCTGCTAATCATCACCGGTCGAAGCGAGGAGGAAGTCGGCCGTGCAGCATATGCATTCTCGCTCATCAACTTCCCGCTGCCGGATTCCCAATACGCGCTGATCGACCACTTCAACTTCCCATCCAAGGAATACTGGTCGCGCAATGCCCCCCTCAAGGACCCCGGCATCTTCAGCTTCCGCCAACTGGGGATGGAAGAGAACAAGAGCATCCAGGGGTGGAATACCGACAACGCCAAGCTCGAGATCTACATGCCTGGAGACCTTTCTCAGGATGATGGCAGCAATATCGAGCTGCGGCTTCACTTTGCCTATGGAGCGGCGTTCCGACAGGACTCTGTCCTCAACGTTTTCGTCAATCACCAGTTCCAATACGCGATTCGCATGGACGACATGCGCGGGGCGATGCACTACGGGCATCGGGTATATCTGCCGGTCAAGGCCTTCCAGCCTGGCCGCAACCTCGTCGAAATTTCGCCGAAGATGGTTCCGCTCATGACGGATCACTGCCAGATGATTCAGGACGAGAATCTCTGGTTCACGCTCTACCGTGACTCGGATTTCGTGGTGCCGCACCTCGAAAGGAAGGCTCGCCTGCCCAACTTCAACCTCTTCTCGCAGACGGGCTTCCCGTATACCAATACACCGGACGGCTCCGATCTGGCCCTCGCGGTTACAGGCAAGGATAACACTTCTGTCTGCGCCGCATGGATGCTCCTGGGCAAGATGGCCCAGATCAGCGGAGCTGTGCTCTACCGCGCGGAGGTCACCTTTGATGCGCCGCAGGACCGTGGCAAGAGAGACATTCTCTTCGTGGGGCCGATCGATACAATCCCTGAGGATGCTTTCGCCACTGCGCCGATCTCGCTGTCGCAGGCAGCCCGTCTCCGCTATCTGGTGCAGGTGAATCCGAGCCCCGAGGCGACGGCTGTGGGCCCGATCGAGGAGCTCCTCGAGAAACTTCGCGGCGTACCGGGCGAGCGCTCCGAGCGCGAGCAGCCGACGGCCATCGAGATGGCGGGCGTCGTGGCCAATACCCTCGATGACACCGTCGCGGTGAGTTACGAGTCGCCCTACAGTCGGGCGCGCAGTGCGACGGTCATCACTGCGCACGACTCACAGACGCTCTATCGCGGCATCTTCAATCTGCAGGATCGCGAGTACTGGGATAATCTGTCCGGCAATCTGGCCGTGTGGAATACCACGCCGCAATCGCTGGCCACGGCCCGCCTTGGTCCGGAGTTCCTTTACAAGATCTCCAACCCGATCCGACGCACCGAAAACCAGTTCAATAGCAATCCCTTGCTGTTCGTGGGCGTCGTATTCGTCACGCTCGGCGCCCTGGCGGTCCTGATGCGGCTGCTCCTGCGGAAGCGCGAGAAGAAGGAAGAATAGGTCCAACTGATAGCGCCCGCATGGCGATATGAAAGAGCGCCACAACCAACGCGGTGACCACCACGGCGGAGGGAAGGGCCATGGCCGTCATGCAGATGATGGCCATCATGCGGCGCACAGTCATAGCTCCGCCCATGCGGGCGGAGGGATGGCTCATGCCCACGGACCGGCGTCCCATCCGAGGCAACATCATAAGAAGCGTGCGCATCTTCCGATCTGGAGGCGATACTGGCGCCTGGGAGCGCTCGCCTTGGCCATCTTGGCTGCGGTCCTTGCGTGGTTGTTCTGGCCCCGCGACCCCTATGCGCTCCCGCGCTCGGACTGGAGCCTGTTCAAGCAACGCTTCCTCGCGACCGACGGGCGTATCGTGGACGATGGCAATGGTGGCGTTTCGCACAGCGAGGGCCAGGGCTACGGAATGCTGCTGGCTGTGGCATTCCACGATCGCCGGGCATTCGACCTTATCTGGGGATGGACTCTTTCGCATCTCAAGCAGAAGGACGACTTCCTTTTCAGCTGGCAATGGCTCCCTACCGATGGGGGGAGGATCGGCGATGTCAACAATGCCTCCGATGGCGACCTCCTCATTGCGTGGGCGTTGGAGCGCGCCTTCCAGGAATGGAAGGATTACGATTACTTGAAGGCCTCCGGCCAGATCGTCACATCGTATCTCTCTCGCATGACGGTCGATACCTGGCTCGGTACGCAGATCCTGCCGGGTGCCATCGGATTCCAAAAGCCCGATGGAGTCGTGCTGAATCCCTCGTATTACGTTTTCCCGGCCATCTCCGAGATGGGATCCGCATTTCGCTCGCCCAAATGGGCGGCGATCTATTCGGGCGGCATTGCGCTGCTCGAGGCATCACAGTTCGGAAATTGGAAGCTCGCGCCCGATTGGGTGCTCGTGGGAGCGAAATGGGTCTCTCTTCCTGCCGACCACGACCCGGTTTTTGGATATAACGCCATCCGCGTGCCGCTGAACATCGCCTGGGACGATCCGCGGTCTCCGCTGCTTCATGCCTATGCGGAGTTCTGGGAGAGTCTACCGGCGGGAAGCGAGGCCCCCGCCACGGTGAATCTCAAGACTGGCCAATTTTGTCCCTACGCAGCCCTTCCCGGTATGCTCGCGGTGAAGGAGTTGACTCTCGCCTGCGCAAAATCACGCACCATCACGGTAGCCGAAATTCCGCGGCTCCGAACAGAAGAAACCTACTATTCTGCCAGCTTGAAACTACTCACGAAAATAGCGATTCGAGAACGGTTTGGTCCAAAAATGAATTGACTTCCAAGTGTATAAAATTCGATTCATCTGCACCTTGTTGGACGGCATTTCATCTTCAAAACGACCCTTTGCGGCATGTCTCATGGCCGGAGTGCTCGGCGCACTCTCGATCGCATACGGACAGCAGGCAAGTTCTACCCCTGCGGAGACGCCGGGCACGGTGCCCCCTCCCACGCAAACGCCGGGTGTCACCCCTGAGCCGGACTCCCTTTTCGTGCCCGTGGTACCGGGTGCTACTCCCAAGCCGACTCCGGCCCCGGAGAAGAAGGAATTCGTTCCCTCCGATATCCCAGCTCCGGCCATCCAGGCTACCCCGGAAACCACCGACGAGGTGGACACCGGAATGACGGGTGCGGCAACCACCAGTCTCCAGCCGGCCATGACGCTCCGACCGACTCCTGCGCCGATCCCGCAGACGACTCTTCCGCCCGCCACGGCTCTGCCTGCGGCGACTCCGGCAATGACACTGCCGACTCTCGAGCAGGAGCCTACGCCCGCCCCCACGCGCGCTTATACGCGGACGACGGGCGAGCGGACGACGACGCGTACTCGCACATACACCCGCCATGCCAGCTCGGAAGTAAGCGAGGCGATCAGCGGCGAGAAACTCGAGCAGATGATGACCCAGGCTCGGGCGACCCAGAGCGCGAAGCTTGCCACGGCCGTGGGCTGGGCCGAGTTCAACCGGAAGGATTACGAATCCGCCGGCATGTGGTTCGAGCAGGCCATCTCATGGAATACGGAGCTTGGAGAGGCTTACTACGGACTGGCGCTTACCCGATTCACGCAGGGTGATACATCCCAGGCGGAGGCCATTGCCGGCTATCGCGCGAATTCCTACCCGAAGATGCGCACGCTTTTTGGAGACATCCTGGTGCGCCGTGCGATGGAAGATTATCAGGCCCGCCGCTATACGAGCGCGATCGACGCCCTCAATAAGGCATCTCATTACCGCACGCTTAGCCGCAACGAGCTCATTATCGAGGGCTGGAGCTACTACTACGCGGGCGATTACCGGAGCTCCGCAAATATCTTCGAGAGCCTGTATCGCAAGCGTCCCGACCAGCCCAGCGCGGAAGGTTTGTACGCGGTACTGTCTCGTACGAAGGACTGGGCTCGCCTCCAGCGCATTTGTGGCCAGGTGCCCGGCCCGCTCAATCACATCTACATGACGTACGACACGGAGCAGTACTACAAATCCGGTCTGTACGTCGCAGCCTACAGTTCGAACGAGAAGGCCTATCCCGAGCTGCAGAATATCGATTCCCCGTCCGCGGCAGTGGGTCTCGAGTACGGTTACAAGTCTGGCACCTCCGGAGAGGGTCAGTTGGTCACCGAGCGCCTGCCCGTGGGACAGATCAAGTTCTATCCGGCGAACCAGGTGGAGATCTCCGCAGAGGTCGCTCGTCTGGTCCTGAGGTCCGGCACGCCGAGCGAAGGCGCGCAGATCGGTACGCCGCCGGAGGAGTTTCAGCCTTTCAGCCAGAATATCACCACGTCTTACAACAATCTGTACGAGATGAAGGGACGCATCTCGTATCAGGATTGGTTCTCGCCTTACCTCGAGATCGGGAGCACGCCGATCAATGGCCCGATCAATGCGAGTGTGACGGGGAAGGCAGGAGCCCAGTACCGCTATAGCTCCGGCTACGTGCAGGGTGAGTTTTATTCCCAGTCGAATCGGGAATCCATGCTCAGCTATATCGGCATGCAGGATCCCTATGTGGCCGGTCGCACCTGGGGTCGCGTGCAGGAGACGGGAGGATCACTGCAGGTTTTCCAAGGCTTCTTGCAGGACTACACGGCGTACGGGAAGGTCAGCTACGGCGAGCTGACCGGCGTGAACGTCGAGAATAACTACCACCTTTCGCTCATTGGCTCGATCTCGCGTGTGTTCAAGCCCGAGGGCTTCGAGTATGTGAGCGTCGGTCCGGCTGTTTCGTACGATCAGTTCAACAACAACCAGAACTTCTTTACATACGGCAACGGTGGGTACTTCTCGCCGCAATACATCATCCAGGGCATCCTCCAGGCACAGGCGCTCACCAAGGAAGGCCAGAACTGGTTGCTTTACGGCTCGATCGGCGCCGGTGCGCAGCAGAACCAGCAGGATGCCGCCCCGTTGTTCCCGCTCGATCCGGATGGTCGCATGTACTCTGGCAGCACGGCTTCGACTGGTATCTTCCTCGCGACGGCGGAGGGAGGCGTGCTCCTGGGCTCGCAAGTGATGGTCGGTGGAAAGCTCTCGTACGCCAAGACGGCCGATTACAACGAGGGATTTGCATCCATCTACATCAAGTACTTCTTCGAGCCGCGAGCTGGCCTGTTCCGCTCCGATCTCGACATGAGCTACTGGTAGGAGCGCCTCCATCGGTGATTCGAATCTGTTGAATTCGGTGGCAGCGTCCGTTTCCATTTCCGTTCACATGGCATCCATACCTGCGACATCCGCGCTACGCCCTGCGGTCTTCCTCGACCGCGATGGCACCCTCATGGAGGAAGTGAACTTTTGCCGCAATCCAGCCGACGTGCGCGCGATCGAAGGCGCAGCCGAGAGGCTGGCTGCACTTCGCCGCAATGGGTGGGCGATCGTCGTTGTGACGAATCAAAGCGGCATTGGGCGCGGGTTCATTACCCTGGAGGAATACGAAGCAGTGCACTCCGAGCTTCTGCGTCAGCTCGACCAGCAGGTCGATGCGGCCTATTACTGTCCCGACGTTCCGCCGAATGTCACCCCCCGGCGCAAACCGGGTATCGGGATGATCGAGGATGCGGTGCGGGACCTTAGTCTCGATCTCCGGCGCGCCTATTTCGTGGGGGACAAGCTCATCGATATCGAATGCGGGCGAAATGCCAGTCTCCCGAGCATCCTGGTGCGGACGGGATACGGCAGCAAATGCACCAACAGCGGGGCCACATACGAGGCCGACGACGTGACAGGTGCGCTCGACTGGATCATCCAGCGGGAAGGCATCGGCCGATAGGCGGCCAGGACGACCGCATTCCGGCATCGCCCGGTTCGCCCGCCTTTCATATAACGACTCAAATGCCCGGTATCGCCATTATTCCCGCCCGCTGGGCATCCACCAGATTTCCCGGTAAGCCGCTCGCACTGCTGGCGGGCAAGCCTCTGGTCCAGCACGTCTGGGAGCGCTGCAGCGCGGCGGAAAAAATTTCGCGAGTGATTGTCGCGACCGACGACATGCGCATCGCTGAGGCGGCATTCGACTTCGGCGCCGAGGTGGCGGTGACGTCTCCCAAGCACCCAACCGGCTCCGACAGGCTCGCCGAAGTGGCCGCGCGGCTGACGGGGGCTGCCTGCATCATCAATGTCCAGGGCGACGAGCCGATGATCGACTCGCGTCTGGTGGATCGACTCGTGGATGAAATGGAGAAACATCCCCGGGCGCAGATGGTCACAGCGGCCACACCATTCGCCGATCTTGCAGCCGCCGGAAACCCGAACAATGTAAAGGTCGTGGCAGACCGCCTCGGGCAGGCGCTTTATTTCTCGAGGAGTCTCATACCGTTCGACCGCGACGGCACGAGCCAGGCGATGCCATTGCACCATCTGGGCATTTACGGTTACCGGAGGAAATTTCTCCTCCAATTCGTCAAATGGAAGCCCACGCCGCTGGAGCACGCAGAGAAGCTCGAGCAACTTCGCGCCCTTGAAATGGGTGCGAAAATCCGGCTAATCCTTACCGAGCATCGCAGCATCGGCGTGGACACGCCGGAAGACCTCGCGGCCGCCGAGCAGCTATTCCAGCAGGGCAAGGGCGTCTCTGCGCGCAAGGCCCGCGGGACGACCCGACGGGCTCGCTCATAGTCCGCGTTACTGGACTTCCACGGGTGTCCCCGCCTTGATTCGCTGGGCCAGCACCCAGGCATCCCAATTGGCGAGGCGGATGCAGCCGTGGCTCTCATTGCGGCCGATCTGGTCAGGATTCGGCGTGCCATGCATGCCTCGGCTCGGAATATTCAACGCGAGCCAGACAATGCCCACCGGGTTATTGGGGCCGGGCGGCAGTTCGTAGGCGGTATCGCTGCGCTTGCCGGTCTCCAAGACGGATTTGTCCCAGCGGAATTCGGGCATGAGCGTGTTCGACAGGATGCGGTATTTCCCGGGAGGGACCGGAAATTGCTTGGAACCCGGCGTGCAGGGGAAGCATCCGGCGAGTTTGTCGTTCTCGTAGAGCTCGATGATCCGGGGCGCGCGGAGAAGCACGAGGCGGCGTTTCGGCTCGGGAGCGGGTGTGGAAGTTGGCGTGGCAGCTGCAATGGGAGAAGCGGAGGGCGCGCCAGCCAGCGGGGATCCCGTCGCCGAGGGAGAGACTGTCGCAGCAGCGCCTGTACGCTTCTGCATGCGGCGCTGGCGCGCGAGTTCGACGACGGACTGCACGGCGAACGGTTCGACATCTGGTACGCGTACTGTCTCGCCCACCTTGGGTGCCTCCTTGAACGAAGGGTTCAGGATCTGAATGAAATTCAGGTCACAGTGGAACTTCTCGGCGAGTTCCTCCCAGGTATCCGCATAGGGAAGTCGCTTGAGCTTCACCTGGTCCTGCGGCTTCGTGGCTGTCGGCCCGATCCACATGAGGTCGTCCTGAGTGACTGTATAGGTGCGGTAGGGCTGGGGAATCGAGGTCGTGTCCAGGCGGGCGCCCGGCTGGAGCGCGTATGCCGTACAATAGCGATCTGCCGCCTTCTGGGTGAATTCTCCGCCGAGGCCGTCGATTTTTCCCGGCCGGAAATTCGCCCGGTCGAGCAGGATCTGCACGCGGACCATTTCCATGCGCTCCGGATCATCAGGGCTGAGTGTGGCAAGATGGCCGATCGGCGCCTCCGGCGTCTCCGCAGCATGCAGAAACGGGTAGGAGAGCAGTGCAAAAATTGCGGCGAGAAGGGCGTGGCGCGGCATGTGAGCCACGGATGTTCCCACGCCTTCGCCGAAATTCAAGGGTCTCGTATAAGAGTTTCATGGCAGGACCGTTACGAATCTTCGAATTTTCTCGTTTGCGCCCGAGCCATCTTCATGGGAGATAAACCGCCTATCGCTAGAAATTATTACAGTTGGGAGGAACACCCTCAGCGTAAGCGGAAACCGTTTTACACTCGATGGTGGTTCTGGGGGCCGCTTGCCGCTTTTGCACTGCTCGCAGTTGCCGGAGCGGTGGGCATTTCCATTTTTACCGCCAAGTTCCGCGCGATCGCCTACTCGATCGACCTGTCGGACATCAACAAGATGGAGTCCGCCACGCTGGTGTACGACCGTCACAATACCTTGGTGGGTAAATTTTTCCTGCAGGACCGCATCCCGGTCACTGCGGATCAAATCTCGCCGTGGATGACGAAGGCCGTGATCTCAGCGGAGGACAACCGCTTCTACGAGCACAATGGCGTGGACTTCTGGGGCATCTTCCGTGCCGCGCTCAAAAACTATCGCTCCGGCCGCATCCGCCAGGGAGCCAGTACCGTTACCCAGCAGCTCGCGCGTAATTCGTTCGACATGCACGAGCGCACTTACCAGCGGAAGATCGTGGAGATCTTCCTGGCCGAGCGCATCGAGAAGTATTTCACGAAAGAGCAGATCATGACGATGTACCTGAACCGGGTCTATTTCGGTTCGGGACTCTATGGCATCGAGGCGGCCGCCAGAGGCTACTTCGGCGTGCCAGCGAAGGATCTCACCGTCGCACAATCCGCCACGCTGGCCAGTCTGCTCAAGAACCCCAACCGGCTCTCCCCATGGAATAATCCGGAAGGGGCTCGGGACACCCGGAACTTCGTACTCGGTCGCATGCACGACCTCGGGTTCATCGATGGAGACGAGATGAAGCGCCTGCAGGACAGCCTCCTCGTCACCAGCCGCCGTACGAACGCCCACAAGGTGTCCTACGCCGTGGATTACGTGCGGCAGCAGGCGATCGCCACGCTTGGATACCACGACGCGATGCGAGGCGGCTTCAAGATTTATACGACGCTCGATCTCCCCATGCAGCGGACGGCGGAGATCACGCTGCGCGGTGAGCTCAATGCCATCGAGCAGCAGCCTGGGTACAATCACGAGACCTACGCCCAGTTTGCGGACAAGTTCAAACCGTTCGACGACATCCTGCGTACGGGTGGATTTCCGACGACGCAGCCACCGACACCGCAGTACCTCCAGGGTGCTGTGCTTGCATACGACAACCGCGATGGTGGCATCCTCGTGCTGATCGGTGGTCGGGAGTTCAAACACAGCGAGTACAATCGGGCAATGCAGGCCAAAAGACCGGCTGGCACGGCTTTCACGCCATTTGTGCTCGCCGCGGCTTGCGAGAAGGGAATGTTCCCCGGCGAGATCGTGCAGGACTCCGCTCTGGACAACCGCTATATCGGTATCGGCGGCACCACAGGCATCCTCGGAGAATGGGGCGTCGAGCGGGCAGGCAATAAATACGAAGGGGGCATCCCCGCGCGCGAAGCCATCGCAGAAGGCAAAAATGCCGCGACCGTGCGCATCGGCTGGGAGGCCGGCCTCGATGCCGTGCGGGATGTGGCGCGGAAGGCCGGGATCCGGTCTCCGCTGCGCAATTTCTCGAATACGCTTCTCGGTGCGAGTGAAGTCTCCCTGGACGAACTCACGCTCGCATACACGATCTTCCCGGATGGGGGCATGCGGCCGAAGAAACCCTATATTATCGACCGGATTGTCGATGGCGACGGCCAGACTGTTTTCAAATCCACGACCGGCCTTGTACCAGCCATCTCGGACTCGACGGCCTTTCAGGTGAATGCCGCGCTGCAGGATGTCCTCCGCACCGGGACCGGAGCGGAGGCGCGCTCGAAGTTCCATCTCGGCGACTTTCCCGCCGCCGCGAAGACCGGCACGGCATATAACTTCACGGACGTCTATACGCTCGGCTACACGAGTGCGGTGACATGCGGAGTCTGGATCGGCTTCGACCGCCCAACGAAGATTTACCGCGGCGCATTCGGCAACGACCTCGCACTCCCGGTCTGGTCGTCGATCATGAATACCTCTGCCGAGGAATTTCCTCCGCAGCCAATCAAGCAGCCGCCGTCGATTGTCCCGGTCTCGGTCTGCAAGGCATCCGGGTTGCTCGAAACGCCGCGTTGCATCGAGGAGGTCACGGACCCCGCCACCGGACAGGTCCGCAAGGAAAGGACATCGTACATCGAGTACGCGACCCTCAAGAGCAAGCCGACAATTCCCTGCGATGTCCACGGCACCGGTGTGCGTCTCTACACCCAGGAACTCGAACAATCCGAGTGGCCGCGAGCATCGTCCGCCGTTGATCTGAGCACCATCCGGCCGATCGCCGTCAGTGCCCCGGCCCTTGTCGGCCTGAACGATGTGTACCATTCCGTCCGCCCCGCGGCGCTCCGCATCAATGACGACGAGATTCCTGTCGCGAAGGCAGAGCCCGTGGATCAACAGGCCGCGGCTGCGGCTCTCGCGGCGAGCAAGGATCCCGTGCCTGTCGCCCGAGCGGTGGCAGTGGATCCGAAGGTCGCCTCGAATCAGCCCGACACATCGACTCCTCCCGCATCCTCCGGTCCGCCGGAGGTCCGGCGCGCCGAGCCGGTGAAGCCGCTGGACGTTCCTGCCTCGTCGCCCGCTGTGCCCGTGGCGGTCCCGCCGCCGATTCAATTCTAGCCCGTTAATTCGCGTGCCCGTACGCGGGCTCCAGGCGGGGCGGAAATGGGAATCCACGGCTCGGACGGAGCTTCGCCCTCCCATCCAAGGAATAGCTCGCGCCGAGGACATCCGGCATTTGTCGGGTTCGTTTTGGATGGTAGGGCGCGTCGCGCCGCCGGCCGCCGTAGATTTTTCCTGCGTCGCAGATTTCCTGAACGACGCATTAAGGAACGGAATTTTCGGATCAGACAGCTCTTAGACCGCCCGAGGAATGCCCCGGGGCGTGGGTCGCGTCGAACGCGTCGACCTGATCGAGAATCACATCAGCCAGCGACGGTTCCGTGCCGATCGCGCTCGCATAGTATAGGCGGCGTCCGCGTGCGAGATGGGGATTGTGGCGGAAAATCTCCCGCTGGCTCGCAGCGGGCAGGCCCTCTTCCTCGATGCCGAGGAGGACAGGGATGTCCTGGTAGCTGTGGAGCCCGTCGGCGATGAAGAATGGGACGACGACGACGTTTTCACAGCGCGTGACCCTGTCCCATTCCGCGATGAGCGGCGGTTCCTCCATATAGGCGGCTGCGACTTCGCCGTAGATTCCCATGGCTCCGATGCGGCGCACCTGCTCTTTTGCCGCAATCGCGGAATTATCGTTGAGCGCGGTGCCATGGCCGACAATCACGAGGCTGGTTTCCCTCGGCGATGCATCGGGGGCTGTCTCCCTGGCTCGCCGGAGGATCACATCCGTCATGTGGGGATGGTTGCCGACCGGATCGCAATATTTGATCGTGCGCCGGCCTCGCAGCGTGATTGGTCCATCGAGGTCGAGTTCACGCGGAATCACCGTGCGCGTGAAGTATCCTTCGCTGATGAAATCGGGCACCACATACACATCGTCGCTCTCGACCATGCGGAATACCTCGCGCATCGACGGCTCTTCCTTCCAGAAGCACACGGCGACCTCGCCGAAGGTGCCGCGCTCGCGAATGAGGTCGGCATGGTCATGCATCGGCGCGCTCGAGTCGGGGTTGAGCGTCGACCCATGGCCGACGATCACCAGCGCGGATTGAGGTTTGGCTTCCATCAAATTTTACCATGCCCCGGAGACCATCCGGCCCGCAAATGAAAATCCCGATTGGCGCTGCGGGTCCAGATCGTGTATTCGGGCCGAATGTCCGTTTGTTCTGATCAGTGGATTCGCCGCATGGCGAAGGAGAAGGGGATGATCGAGCCGTTCGCCGACGGCCAGGTGCGCACGAATGAGTCAGGCCGCCTCATCAGCTACGGTTTGTCGAGCTATGGGTACGACCTGCGCGTGTCAGACGAATTCAAGGTCTTCACCAACGTCTTCAATACGGTTGTCGATCCCAAGCAGTTCGACGAGCGCTCGTTCGTGGACATCAAGACGGACATCTGCATCGTGCCGCCGAATTCCTTCGCCCTCGCACGCAGTGTGGAGTACTTCCGCATCCCGCGAGAGGTCCTCACCATCTGCGTCGGCAAGTCGACCTATGCGCGCTGCGGCATCATCGTGAACGTCACGCCCTTCGAGCCGGAATGGGAAGGCCACGTCACGCTCGAAATCTCGAACACCACGCCGCTGCCGGCCCGCATTTACGCAAACGAGGGACTCGCGCAGGTCGTGTTCTTCAAGGCGGAGGAAGTCTGCGAGACGAGCTACGCCGATCGCGGCGGCAAGTACATGATGCAGCGCGGCATCACTGTGCCGCGGATGTAGAATCGGACGGGCGGAGCGAGCCGGGTAACTCCGGCTCCTTTCGCCGCAGGTTCGGGGATTTTCGCACCTTTCGGCAGGCTCCAGCCCATTGCGATAAGAAATCGCTCGCCGCGCCCGATCTTCATCCTCAGAAATAGTGCGCTCATGCGCATTGTCTTCGCCTCTCTCGGCTCCCTGGGCGACCTGCATCCGTTGCTGGCGCTCGCCCGTGCCGCAATGGAGCGTGGGCATGTGCCGGTCATTGCGGCTTCCTCGGGCTATCGGGCCTATGTGGAGGGGCTGGGATTCGAGTTTCGGCCGATCCGTCCCGACCTCGCATTCGAGCCGGAGCTGGTCGGTAGGCTTTTTCATCCGCAGCGGGGTCCGGAGCGCCTCATGTGCGAGCAGATCTTCCCGAGTGTGCGCGAGACCTATGCCGACCTGCTGGCGGCCGCGACAGGTGCGGATCTGCTGGTCGTCGGCGAGCTGCTTTACGTCGCTCCGCTGGTGGCCGCCACCCTCGGCATTCCCTGGGCGAACGCCATCCTTGCGCCGACGTCATTCCTCTCGGCCTCCGATCCATGCATCCTTGCCCCGGTGCCTGCCCTATACGCATTGCGCCGGCTTGGCAAATGGCCATACCGACTGGTTTTCGCTCTCGGGCGCAGGGTGACAGGGCAATGGAGTGCGCCGTTGAACGCCCTGTGCCGGGAGCTGGGCCAGCGCCCCGGGGCGAATCCCGTATTCGATGCCAAGCACTCTCCACTGCTCACGCTGACGCTGTTTCCCGCATTTCTTGCCGCTCCGCAGCCGGACTGGCCGGCAAAGGTAATACAGACCGGATTCCTGTTTTTCGCGCAACGTCCGCGGCCGGAAGTGGTGTCGCGCCTGGATCGCTTTTTCGACGAGGGGGAGGCGCCCATCGTCTTTACGCTCGGCTCCTCGGTGATCGAGATCGCCCTCGACTTCTTCCATGCTGCGGCTGACGTCGCGCAACGGCTGGCCCGCCGTGCAATCCTGCTCACCGGGCGCAATGCGATTCCGCCCAATCTGCCCGAGTCGATACTTGCGGTCGATTATGCCCCCTTGGATCGCGTCCTGCCGCGGGCCGCGGCGGTTGTGCATCAAGGGGGAATCGGCACCTGCGCCGAGGCCTTGCGCTGGGGAGTGCCATCGGTGGTGATCCCATTCGGATACGACCAGCCCGATAATGCCGAGCGGTTGCGGCGGCTGGGCGTGGCGGAGGTACTGCCGAGGCCGCATTTCTCGGGACCTCGACTGCAGACAATGCTGGAGCGCATTTTCGCGTCCGAGTCGATGCAATCGCGGGCTCGCGACCTGGCAGGGAAAATTCAACCCGAGGATGACCTCGAGCATTCGCTCGATGCGCTCGAGAACCTCGTTAATGCGGGGCAGAAGTCACGCATGGCATGGAAGTGATGGCCGACGCACCGACCGACTCCAAGCCGCGCATCACAGCCGGTGCTCTCGGACATGCGGCCGGGATCCTGAAGTATCTCGCGCCCTATCGAGTGCGGTTTGCCGCAGCCGTCGCGATGCTCCTGGTTTCCACGGGTGTGGGCCTGTCGTTCCCATATCTTACCGGGCTGCTGCTCGACGCCGCGACCGGCAAGGGCTCGGGGTGGAAGGCGAGCCTGGACACGATCACATTCATTCTCCTCGGCACTCTCGCGGCCCAGGCGGTCTTCTCGTTTTTCGCCACCAATTGGTTCTACGCATGCGGCGAGAGCGCGATGGTCGATCTGCGACGGGACATTTTCGCCCGTCTCGTCGCCCTGCCAATGAGCTTCTTCGCGCAGCGAAGGGTGGGGGAACTCTCGAGCCGGATGACATCCGATATCACGCTCCTGCAGGACACGCTCACCATGACTGTGCCGCAATTTCTGCGCCAGTGCCTGCTGATGGGCGGCGGGCTCACGCTTGTCGCACTGACATCTCTGAGGCTCACGGGATTGATGGTATGCACGTTTCCCGTGCTCATTCTCGCGGCGGTTATTTTTGGCCGCTTTATTCGGGTGCACTCACGCGAGGCTCAGGATCGCATGGCGGACAGCGTGACCGTGATCGAGGAGTCGCTGCAGAGCATTGCGAATGTGAAGGCCTTTGGTAATGAGCCATTCGAATATCGCAGATATTCCGACGAGCTGGCGGCATTCCTTCGCGTGATCTTACGGACCGCACGGCTGCGCGCGGGGATGGTCTCGTTCATTATCTTCGGCATCTTCGGCTCGGTCGTGCTCGTCTTCTGGTACGGGGCGCATTTGATGCAATCCGGCGCCCTCACATTCGGCGAGTTCACCCGGTTCATCCTCTATACGACTTTCGTAGGTGGCTCTGTGGCATCTTTCGCCGATGTCATCAGCCACGTGCAGAAGACCCTTGGCGCCACCGAGCGCGTGCGCGAGCTGATGGTGGAGGAGCCGGAGATTGCGACCAATGCACCGAAGGAAGTTTTCCCGAGAGTAGCGGGGGACGTGAGCTTCGAGCACGTCTCGTTCCGCTACCCTTCCCGACGCGAGACGGTGGTGCTGCGGGATCTTTCATTGGAAGCGAGAGCGGGGCAGAGGATCGCGCTCGTAGGGCCGAGTGGCGCAGGGAAGTCCACCATTGTCTCGCTGCTGCTGCGCTTCTATGAGCCGGATGCCGGCGCAATACGCATAGATGGAAGGCTGGCATCGGATTTCAGCCTGCCCGAGCTGCGGGAGCAAATGGCGGTGGTGCCGCAGGAGGTGCTGCTTTTCGGAGGCTCGATCGAGGAAAATATCCGCTACGGCCGGCCCGGAGCGACGCGCGAGGAAGTGCTCGCAGCCTCGAAGCAGGCGGCCTGCCACGAATTCATCGAGCGCTTCCCGGAAGGCTACGCAACACTCGTGGGTGAGCGCGGTGTGAAGCTCTCCGGCGGGCAGCGCCAGCGCATCGCCATCGCCCGAGCCCTGCTCAAGAATCCGGCGATCCTCATTCTCGACGAAGCGACCAGCGCACTCGACTCCGAGAGCGAGCGACTCGTCCAGATGGCACTCGGTGCGTTGTTGGAGAATCGGACCGCATTCATTATCGCGCACAGGCTGGCGACCATCCGCATGGCGGATCGCATCTATGTAATCGAGGACGGCAGCGTGCTGGAATCCGGCACCCACGACGAACTCGTCTTGCGCGAGGACGGTCGCTACCGGCGGCTTGCGGAAATGCAGTTTGGAGCTGGCACGCAGGACTAAAGTATCCCACCAAGACAATCGGGTTGCCCGATTCCCCTGCCTGGACTCCTGGGAAATGCCTCAGAACTCCCACGTCAAATCGGCCATCAGCGGCAGGTGATCGGAGGCCAGGCGAGTGATTCCATTGCGCACAACGGATACGCCCTCCGTGCGAAAGTGCCGGGAGGCAAAGATATGGTCGATCCGCACAAAGGGGCGGGTGGAGGCGAAAGTATGCATGCGAGGCACCCCCGCCTTGGCGACATCCTGCAGACGGGCGGTGGCCAGTCGAAAGGGAGCGCTCCCCGGCACGAAGTTGAAGTCGCCGCAGATGACCGCTGGTTCGCTGTCAAGGATGGGGCCGAGCCAGTCGGTCCCGAGCAGAGCCTGCATCTGTGCCAGCCGTTCGCGCGGGCTCAGGCTCAAATGCGTACTGACCACGTTCACAACGAGGGTATCAAGGCGAACCCTGGTCCACAGTGCGGCGCGGGGTTCTGGCCAAACGCCGCCTGGCACCGCCGGGAGGAGCTCGCTTTTGACGGTCTCGATCGGTCGCCGGCTGAGTATGGCATGCCCATAGTGCTCATCGCCGCTCACAATGGTCGGGCAGAATACGACGTGGTAGCCGAGCAACTCTGCGATGGCAGAGGCCTGATGTTCGCCGCGGGATCGCGCGCGGCCACGGTCCAGCTCCTGGAGGGCGACCAGGTCGGGGGATTGTGCGGCGATGACGCGTGCGATGCGCCGGGGGGACGTCCGGCCATCCATGCCCTGGCAACCATGCACATTGTAGCTCATCACGCGGAGGCGGGCGGGGGCCGGGTTGGTGACGTGTGAATTTTCCATGCGCCGCCTGCCGAGCAGATCGAGGGCGGCGTGGCGGAGGGCGTCGGGCCTCGTGAAATGGTCGACCCCCGCCGGTAAGCGAGTCGCATCCGGCAGGAGCAGAAATCCCCGTGTCTCCTCTGGTCCCGGTCCGGCATGAGCTCCGCGCTCTGGTGCGAAGCTCCAGGATGCGCCATCCGGTCCCCATCCGAGGAGGACGAGATCGCCGGCATTCTCCTGCCTGCAAAGAGACTCCAGGTCGCGCGCGATTTCCGCACGGAGTGGCTCGGGATGTGTCGTGAGCAGATCGGGCACCCCGGCGGGCACGGCGGTCTCTCCGAGTGCGTGATACCACGTGATGGCGCCATCCGAGGCTTTGCGCAGCACTCCAGCTACGCGCCCACGGCTCACGAGACGTTGGGATAGTTCGCGCATTTCCGCTTCGTCTCGCGGTTCTGCGAGATAGAGATGACCGAGCGAGCCCATCGCGGTGAGCGTGAAGCGATGCCGTGGCGAGGGATCTTGGATGCCGGCGGGTCGCCGATTCGACCATCTATTCGAGAGAGCGCGCCACCATAGCTCCCATTGCGGCTGGGAACCGCCCTCGGCTTTCGCGCCGAGGCAGGAGGCGACGACTGCCTGGAGCCCCCCGGGGAATTCGTCGGAGAATGGGCGCGTCGACTCCTGGCCATGGTCGGAGAAGATCCAGACGTGATAATCGCGGCGCCGCGATCCATGGGCCGCGCGATGAAGATCGCGGATCGCACGGTCGATCCCCCGCAGCGACCAATGCGCGAATCGCGAGTCCGGCCCGCGCCGATGCGCCAGCTCATCGTAGCCGAGGAAGTTCACGTGCACGATCGGCAGCCCGCGCGCGATGTCCACCTTTCCACCGACGCGGATGATTTCCCGCACGCCAATGCCCACGCACATTCTCGAGAGCAGCATGCCGAATTCGAGTGCGACCCATTGTCGTCGAAGGATTGCGCCGACGATCCCGCTGGCACCGATCGCCAGCTCGAGCAGGCCTAGCACGGCGATTCGTGCGAGCGCCGGAATCTGGAGTACCAGATAGAGCAGTTGCGGCCCGACTCGGCCGGCGCTCCACCATGCTCCCAGGCCGGAAGATGCGATGCAGAAATGACTCTCTGCTGGATCCGCCCCGCCGGAGTAGATGTTCGACCATGAGCTGCCACCCCGAAGGAGGCCCTCGGTCCGCACGGCGAAGCGGGTCTCAAACTCCCGCGCCCAGTCCGAATCGAACATCGTGCCCGCTTCCCCGCGGGTTCGATCCACAAAGCTGAATGCAGGCACGCCCGTGCGCACGCCATAGTAGAGCTCTGCTTGCACGGCAGGCGTGGTGCTTGGAAGGCCGGAGTAAAACGTGCGAAGGCCATAGCCCTCGCGCCGGAGGAGCGACTCGAGAAAGGGCATTCGTCCCGCCGCGATCGCCGCCTCGAGCTGGCTCCGCGCCAGACCATCGATCTGGATGAGCAGCAGGCCGGGCTCCTCGCCCGAATCATCATATGTCCGGAGGCCGAAGTGCCGCGCCGCCCACTCACTGCGGCTGAAGAATCTCCGGCGAAGCCAGTGGACGATGGATTCGACGCTTGCGAGCATGGATTATCGGTACCTGCTTCTCACAGGATCGTGCCTCGGGGAAAACCAGGCCTTACAATCTCCCTTCTCCGATGGGTCGCGGGCTATTCGGACTCTCCGCTTTCTTCTCCGGAGGATTGCGATTCCTGGATTTTCTCGAGCACGTCCGTCATATCCTCGACCTCGTCCCAGACGCTCTGGCTCACGTAGATGGGCGCGCGCTGCTGCGTGGCCATCGCGATGCAATCACTGGGGCGCGCGTCGAGTTCGATGATCTTCCTCTGGTGGATTTCGTTCTCCGCCGTAATGATGAGTCGTCCGAAATACGTGCCGCTTTTGAGATCGTTGATGATCACTCGCTCGACTCGCGCTCCCACTGCCTCGAGTAGCAGGGCCATCAGATCATGGGTCAAGGGTCGTTCTTTCTCCTGGCCATCGACGAACATGCCGATCGCGCTCCCCACACTGGGATCGACGTAGATCACAAAGATCTTTTCCTCGTTGCCCAGGAAGACCGCACAGCCGCTGCCCGTGGGAATCAGCGCGCGGACACGGACCTCGACCACGGACTTGCTCATGACTCACTATTAGCAGCAACGCTGCCTGCCGACAACTCTGGCTCTCCCGCGGTGGCTGATGTGATCAGGCTCCGCGATGGAGATATGCGCGCGAGAGGGTCACATAGCGCTCCGCCCACACGCGCACGCCTGCCTGCTCCTCGGGAGAGAGGAGGCGTTTCACCTTCGCCGGAGAGCCCAGGACGAGCGAGCCGGGCGGGATAATGGTATCCGCAGTAACGGTCGCATTCGCTCCGATGATCGAGCGTGTGCCGATGCGTGCGCCATCGAGAATGATTGCGCCCATGCCGATGAGCACTTCGTCCTCGATCGTGCAGGCATGGACGATCGCCTTGTGCCCGATCGTCACCCACTTTCCAACGATGGCGGGAAGATTGTCCGCGACATGCACTACGCTGCCATCCTGCACATTGGAATGTGCGCCGATCCGAATGGGAGCGATATCGCCGCGTAGCGAGCAGCCGGGCCAGATGCTGGCTTCATCCCCTATCTCCACATCGCCTGCGATGAACGTATGCGGCGCAATAAAGGCCGATGCCGAAATGCGCGGATGCATGCCGAGGAACTGGGCGATCTGTTCGTCGAAGGTCATGGTTGACAACCTAATATGACGCAATCGCTCTCCAAGCATGAATTTATCGGTGCTTGCGGCCGGGCAGGATGGAAAATTTTTCGAAAGTGAGTTGACAACTTCGTCCGAAAGCTACTAGGCTCATCAACACTCGAAGGTTCTCCAATCCCTTATATGAACAAAGTCGAACTCGTCGAAGCCGTCCAGAAGTCCCTCGGCAAGGAAACCAGCAAAGCAGAAGCCGAGCGCGCAGTGAATGCGGTGATCGACGCGATCAAGACGGGCGTCAAGAAGACCAAGACCGTCCAGCTCATCGGCTTCGGAACCTTCAAGGTCGCTTCCCGCAAGGCCCGCACGGGTGTCAACCCGAAGACCGGCCAGAAGATCAAGATCAAGGCTTCGAAGACTGTCAAGTTCGTCGCCGGCAAGGCTTTCAAGACCGCCATCTAACAAACTTTCCCCACAGCGGATTTCCCCCCCGCACCGAGAAGACCCGTTTGGCCATACGGCAAAACGGGTCTTCTCATTTTTATGCATCATGCAGTCCCTTTGAGACTGCTTCCTCGTGCTGCGCGGCAGCTTACGCCGGCAACGGATTTTTCGATTTTCGCCGCTTCACCCAGGCAAGCCAGATCATGCCTGCGATGAGGCCGACAAGGCCGCCGAGATAGCTGCCATTGTGCACGTAGGCTACCCAGACGAAGCGGTCTGGCTGGGCGATCTTCAGGGGCAGGAGATAGCCATCCCAATTCGAGAAATCACTGTCGCTTGCGCGGGCACGCCCGAGAAGGAATCCTAGGGATCCGCCGACCAGCGCGCATGCAAGCAGGATGCCATAGGCCATGATAACGCGCCGTATGGCGATGGCGGAATCCGAGTCGGAAATGGCTGCGCGGGCGAAGAACCAACCCGCAATTGCCCCGACCCACCATGTCGCAAGGAAGCCGATTTCCGCCACATGCCAGCGCAGCGGCAGGCCAATATCTGCCCACGCGAATTGATGGAACTTCAGCTTCGCGAAATATTCCGGCCCAATGGACCAGGTGATCTGATCATGCAGGGCTCCATAAAGGCCTGCGATCAGCGCGGCGGCCAGTGCAAGCGCGATCATTACAGGCAACTGGCGTGGATTAAGGTGAGGATAGAGAAGGCGCCGCAGTTTCATGTGCGTCAAAGAAATTGAGATCGCACCTTCCCCGTGCCAATGCTGAAATTCATCATACCTCCCACATGAAAGCACCCATCAAAGTCGCAGTCACCGGCGCGGCCGGCCAGATTGGTTACGCGCTTCTTTTTCGCATCGCCTCGGGCGCGATGTTCGGTCCCGAGCAGCCCGTGATTCTCCAGCTCCTCGAGGTTCCCGTCGAGAAGGCACTCAAAGCGCTCGAGGGCGTCGCCATGGAACTCGAAGACTGTGCATTCCCGCTGTTGAAGGGTCTCGTGCTTACGAGCGATCCGCGGGTCGGATTCGCGGATGCGAACTGGTCGCTGCTCGTCGGGGCAAAGCCGCGTGGTCCCGGAATGGAGCGCGCCGACCTTCTCAAGGACAATGGCAGGATCTTCATCGGCCAAGGCAAGGTGATCGACGAAGTCGCTGCGGATGACGCGCGTGTCGCCGTCGTAGGCAACCCGGCCAATACGAACACGATGATCGCCGCCAGCCAGGCGAAGCGCCTCACGTCCGATCGCTTCACCGCCATGGTGCGCCTCGACCAGAATCGCGCACAGACCCAGCTCGCGAAGAAGGCCGGCGTGCAGACGACCGATGTCTCCAATATCTATATTTACGGCAATCACAGCCCGACCATGTTCCCGGCCTTCGCCCACGCGAAGATCGGCGGCAAGCCTGCGACGGAAGTCATCGGTGACGATGCCTGGTTGCAGGGGCCATTCTGCGAAACCGTCGGCAAGCGCGGAGCAGCCATCATCGCGGCCCGCGGCGCCAGCTCGGCGGCCTCGGCGGCGAACGCCCTCGTCGATCACGTCCGCAGTCTCGTTACTCCCGGTGCGGTGCACTCGGTGGCGGTGAAGTCCGAGGGCCACTACGGCTTCGACCCGAATATCTGGGCAGGCCTGCCTGTGCGTACGACGACTCCCGGCAGCTACGAGGTGATCACCGGGTACGAGATGGACGACTTTGCGAAGGGCAAGATTGCCGCGACGAACAAGGAGCTCCTCGAAGAGCGCGCCTTTGTCACCGAGCTCATCGGCTAAAACCATCATCAGTCCACCGCTCGCGCCTGCGCGACGGATGATCCAGATCTTCGACAGCCCGTGAAATCCGGTACAAGGAGCGACTTTGTCCGGATAATCCGCGAAAAAGGCGCTCCCGGACTCCTGTCTCCAGCGGCGCCCAGGGGCAGGAACCTCAAATCTCCAGTTTTCGCGTCGTTG
>Ga0068856_100000315_pt1 | contig 53098 bp, 45 predicted proteins | sample KBSCornC62_FD_66595 | JGI IMG/M metagenome (GOLD analysis project Ga0068856, IMG submission 66595) | Corn rhizosphere microbial communities from Kellogg Biological Station, Michigan, USA - KBS Corn C6-2 | ecosystem: Host-associated > Plants > Roots > Rhizosphere > Soil ...
GATCAAGCGCAATTCGGCGAGCGTGGTCGAGGCAGTTTCGGCCGAGGAAATCGGCAAGCTGCCCGACGTCTCGATCGCCGAATCGATCGCGCGTTTGCCGGGCATCGCGGCGCAGCGCGTTGGCGGACGCGCCGAGGTCATTTCCATCCGTGGTTTTTCGCCTGACTTCACGACGGTTCTTCTGAACGGCCGCCAGCAGGCGAGCTCGGGCTTCAACCGAGCGGTCGAATTCGATCAATATCCGTCCGAGCTGATGGGCGCCGTCGTCGTCTACAAAACGCCCGATGCAGGCATAACGGGCATGGGACTCGCGGGCACCGTCGATCTCCGCACCATTCGACCGCTCGAATACGGCAAGCGCGCGATCGCGCTGAATATTCGCGGGCAGCTGGACGAAGGCGGCGGCCGTAACAACGACTTCTCGAAATATGGCTGGCGGGGAAGCGCCAGCTACATCGACCAGAACGAGAGCGGCACGCTCGGCTGGATGGTGAGCTATTCGCATCTCGACGCGCCGAGCCACACCGACGAGACCAAGAACTGGTTCTATACCGACGCGGCCAACTACACCGTCCCGGATCCGCTCCCAGACGATCCAGACCATACTAAACCGGAACAGCCCGAGCTCGCTGGCGTGCAAGTCCTGTCCGGCTACGAAATCCGTGCGACCAACGCCCGCGACATCCGCGACGGCATCACGGGCACATTGGAATGGAAGCCGAGCGACTCCGTCCATTCCGTCCTCGACCTGTACTATTCGCGTTTCAAGCAGGACACCCTGACTCGCGGAATCGAAGGACCCACCGCCGGCCAGTCCTGGACGCAGGATCCGACGACCTTCAGCAATGTCCAGACGAAAACGATCAACGGCGTTCCGTTCGAGATTTCAGACCATGTGAACAATTTCGTCCCGGGCGTTCGATGGGACGAGAATACGCGCGTCGACCACCTCTTCTCCGCCGGGCTGAACAACGACTTCCGCCTCGCGGAACACACGCATCTTCTCGCCGACCTTTCTTATTCGACCAACAAGCGTGACGAGACGGACACCGAGCTCTTCGGCGGCTATGGTTGCTGCGGCCTCACCGTCCAAGGTGCGATCCCGAACCGCACACTCGATAGCGCCGATCGCGTGATCCCGTCTGACGACTTCGTGCAGATGACGGGTTTTGGCCTGGATTATGCGGACGCCAGCCATGTCGCGCTCGGCGACCACGCAAGCTGGGGCGGAAACGGGTCCGATGGCCACATCAAATCGCCCCACATCGAGGAGCGGCTGGCGTCGGGTGACCTTACTCTCCGGCAGGACCTGGAAGGCACCGGAATCGGCAACTTCTTCAGCAGCGTCGAAGCGGGTGTGGACTACACGCACCGCCATAAGGACAAGACGGTCAACGAGCTGGACCTCTTCCTGAAGAACGATCGTTTGCAGACCTTGGTCGATCCGCGGTTCCTGACCGACCCTACGTCCCTGGGCTTCGCCAGCGATATCAGCGTCCTGGGAGTCCAGGTCGACGACCTGGTCGACAACGGCAATTACTACGACACCCGAGATCTGCTGGGCGATCCTAATCATTTCGACCAGTCATGGGACATCAAGGAAGGCCTCCTGACCTTCAAGGCGAAGGCCACCATCGATCACGACGATCTGCACGGAAATGTCGGCGTGCAAGTGGTTCGGCAAAGGCAGGAATCCACGGGCCTGCGCATCAATCCGCTACCGGACGGTATCGAGCTCGTCCAAGCTGATGAAAGTGCCTCCTACACCGACGTGCTGCCCAGCCTGAACCTCTACTACGATCTGGACCGGCGGAATCGCATCCGCTTCGCGGCGGCCAAGGTCATGGCGCGACCGCGCATGGACGACATGCGCGCCAACTTGATTCCCAGCTTCAGTGGGGGCGTGTGCGAGAACAGAGATCCCGCCACTCAGGAGCCTTGTGGGCCCGGTGTAGTGGTCAATCCTTGGTCGGCATCGGGAGGCAATCCAAAGCTCGAGCCATGGCGCGCCAAGGAATTGGACGTCGGCTACGAGTGGTACGGAGGAGCGGCGAGCTATTTTTCCGTCCACGGCTGGTACATGTGGTTGGATAATTACATCTATACGCAGACTATTGCCGCTGACTTCACGGGCCTGACGCCGGACCCGACTGAGCTCGAAAAGCTCCAAACCACTTGTCCCGGATGCGTCATCAGTACGATTGGCTCGTTGAGCGCGCCGGCCAACGGACAAGGCGGCTGGATTCGCGGGATCGAGGTGAGCGGCGCGTTCGAATTCGGCAGACTATCTCGCATTTTGGACGGCTTCGGCGCGACAGGCAGCATTTCCTACACCGACTATAAACTGAAGAAGGTAGCGACAGACCAACTGGCCAACGCAGTTCTGCCTGGCTTCTCCAAGTGGGTGTACGACATCACCGGCTATTACGAGAAGAACGGGTTCCAGGCCCGCGCATCGTACCGTCACCGGTCGAAATACGAGGGCGAAGTCATCGGGCTATTTTCGAGACTTCAGCCCACACTGACCCAGCCGGACGCCCAGCTCGACGCCCAGATCGGCTACACCTTCCAGCCGGGTTCGAGGTTTAACGGGCTCGGCATCGTGCTCCAGGTCGGAAACGTCCTGAATTCGCCCTATCGAACTTACATTCCCTACGGTCCGAACGGGGATATCCCGATGCTCGAGAGGGTCGAAAAATACGGGCGGTCGTGGCTGCTCGGCGCCAGCTATCACTTCCAGTAGGCGGGTTTGAAATGAAGCTCTTGGCCGGTCGTTCTCGGCCGAAGGTAGTCCTGTGCCTTGCGGCCACGCTGCTTGCGCCGGCCGCGGCTGCGGCCGTCAATTGGCCGCGCGCCCGGGCGCCGGCGCCTGACGCGGCTCTCGATGCCCGCGTCCGTTCGATCGTCGCCGGCATGACGCTCGAGCAGAAGGTCGGGCAGATGACGCAGGCGGATATCCGCTCGATCACGCCGGACGATGTCCGCCGTTATTATATCGGTTCGGTCCTCAACGGCGGCGGCGCGTGGCCCTCGATGAACATGCATTCGAGCGTCGACGACTGGCTGAAGCTCTCCGATGCCTATTATCGTGCGTCCATGTCGACGGACATGAAGGTGAAGGTGCCCGTGATTTGGGGCACCGATGCCGTCCACGGGCACAACAATGTCTATGGCGCCACGCTTTTCCCGCACAATATCGGGCTCGGCGCAGCCCATGATCCGCAGCTGATCGAACGCATCGGCCATGCAACCGCCGAACAGGTTCGCGCGACCGGAATCACCTGGGCCTTCGCGCCGACCCTTGCCGTCGTCGAGAACCCGCGCTGGGGCCGGACCTACGAGAGCTACAGTTCCAACCCGGACCTCGTTCGCTCCTACGGTGAGGCGATGGTGCGCGGCCTCCAGAGCCAGCTCGGGTCGCCGACGTCCGTGCTCGCCACGGCGAAGCACTATCTCGGCGACGGGGGCACCTGGCACGGCAAGGACCAGGGCGAGACCCGGACGACCGAGGCCAATCTCGCCCGCACTCACGCAGCCGGATATTACGGAGCGCTGAGGGCCAACGTGCAGACGGTGATGGTGAGCTATTCGAGCTTCACCGACACAGCGACGGGCAAGCATTGGGGCAAGATGCATGGCAATGCCCACCTCGTGGGCGATGTGCTCAAGCGGCGCATGGGCTTTGAGGGCTTGGTCGTCAGCGACTGGAACGGCGTCGAGCAGGTCCCCGGCTGCACCAGGTGGCACTGCCCCCAGGCAATCAATGCCGGGATCGACCTCGTCATGGTCCCCGACGACTGGAAGAAATTCATCGATTCGACGGTGGCGGACGTGCGCGCCGGGCGGATCAAGATGAGCCGAGTCGACGATGCCGTGTCGCGGATCGTTCGAGTCAAACTGGAGTCGGGCCTGTTTGCAAACTCCCCTGCGACAGGCCCGCACCCGGACCTTGGAGTCATTCACTCCGATCAGGTCCGGGAGCTGGCGCGCGAGGCCGTTCGCGAATCCCTCGTTCTCCTGAAGAACGATGGCGACGTCCTCCCGCTCCAGCGCAGGAGCAGGATCCTCGTCGTCGGCGTGGGCGCCGACAGCATGCCGATGCAGGCCGGCGGGTGGTCGTTGACCTGGCAGGGCGACCAGACGAAGACGTCGGACTTTCCTTATGCGGACACGCTTCTCTCCGCGCTGAGGAAGACGCTGGGTCGCGACGAGGTCGATTACAGCCGGGACGGCAAAGGCGTCGATGTTCGCAAGTATAGCGCCGTCGTCATGGTCGCTGCGGAGAAGCCCTATGCAGAAGGCGCTGGCGACATCAGCTTCCCCAAGAGCGTCCGCCACACGAGTAGTTATCCGACCGACCTCGCCGCGCTGAAGCGCGTCAGCGGGAAAGGCGTGCCGGTCGTTACGTTGCTCTTTTCGGGAAGGCCGGTCGGCGCGAACGACCTGATCAACCGGTCGGATGCATTCATCGCTGCGTGGCTGCCGGGAACCGAAGGCCTGGGACTCGCCGAGATGCTGGTCGCTGGGCCCGACGGGCGCCCGGCCTACGATTTCAGCGGCCGCCTTCCGTTCGATTGGCCCGCCGGCGACTGCCTTCCGAAGAAGGGCGGAATCCAGTTCCGCCGCGGTTACGGGCTCACGCTCGCAAGCAGGCCGACGCTCGGCCGGTTGCCAGAATCGCGGCCCGTGATGGTCTGCCCAGCTGAAAGTCGTTAGTCGGCTAGGCCATGCAGAAGATCCTCATCGTGGGCGGCGGCACGGCCGGATGGATGACCGCCGCTTTGTTCGGCAAGCTGTTCCAGGGCCTCTACGACATCGAGCTGGTCGAGAGCGAAGCGATCGGCACCGTTGGCGTCGGCGAATCGACCATTCCCGCGATCAAGACCTACAATGAGCTGATCCAGCTCGACGAGCCCGAGTTCATGCGGCGCACCCAGGCGACCTTCAAGCTGGGCGTCCAGTTCATCGACTGGCTGAGGCCCGGGCACAGCTACATCCATGGCTTCGGGGTCATCGGCCAGAACTGGGAATGGCTCCGCTGCCATCAATATTGGCTTCGAGCCAATGAGCGCGGCCGCGCCGGCGATTTCGTCGATTACTCGATCAACACCGCCGCCGCCCTCGCCAACAAATTCATGCACGCCCGTCCGGAGATGAAGGAATCGCCGATCGGCCAGATCGCCTTCGCGTTCCAGTTCGATGCGTCGCTCTACGCCAAATATCTCCGCTCGCTTGCCGAGCAGCACGGGGTCGAGCGCACCGAGGGACGGATCGTCGACGTCGAACTGGCCGAGAACGGCGACATCGCCTCGCTAGCTCTCGAAGGCGATCGCAAGATCGCGGCCGACTTCTTCATTGACTGCTCGGGCTTCCGCGGGCTCCTCATCGAGCAGGCGCTCAAGACTGGATATGAGGATTGGACCCACTGGCTGCCGTGCGATCGCGCAATCGCGGTGCCCTGCGCTCGCGAGGGTCCGCTCACTCCCTACACCCGGGCAACAGCGCGAGAGCCCGGCTGGCAGTGGCGAATCCCGCTCCAGCACCGAACTGGCAACGGACTTGTCTATTCGAGCAAGCATATCGACGATGACTCGGCCGAGAAGCTGCTGCTCGCCAACCTCGAAGGGGAGCAGCTGGCGAACCCGAACCGGCTCCGATTCACCAGCGGCAAACGCCGCAAGATGTGGAACCGCAATTGTGTCGCGCTCGGTCTTGCGGCTGGCTTTCTCGAGCCGCTGGAATCAACCAGCATTCATTTGGTCCAGTCGGCGGCGATCCGGTTTGTCCGGCTGTTCCCCAACGGCGCCACCGACCAGGCGACGATCGACGAGTTCAACCGCCAGTCGGATTTCGAGTGGGAGCGGGTCCGCGACTTCCTCGTGCTCCATTATTGGGCAAACGAACGCGATGGCGATTTCTGGAAATATTGCCGCACGATGGAGCTCCCTGAAACGCTCCGGCGCAGGATCGATTTGTGGTGCTCGAACGGGCGCGTATTCCGCGAAAATGAGGAGCTGTTTGCCGAGGAGAGCTGGATCGAGGTGTTTCTCGGCCAGGGGGTCGTGCCGCGGAGCCACGACCCGCTCGTCGCGATCAAGAGCGATCCGCAGATCGAGCAATATCTCGGCAACATCGCGGCGACCATCCGGCGCTGCCTGGATGTGATGCCGGCCCACGAGGAATATGTGAGAAAATATTGCCCCGCGGACCCGGTCGCGTGAGGCGTCTCCTCCCGCTTTTTCTGTTAGCCTTCCTCGCCGCTGGCTGCTCCGCGAAACCATCGCCAGCCCAAATGTGGCTGACGACCGCGGACGAGAGTCGGAAGCTTGCGGCGCAGCCCGCGCAACAGGCTTCCGGTCCAGCGAAAGGCGACGAAGCGATCACAATCGACACGTCGAAGCATTTCCAGAAGATGCACGGCTTCGGGGCCGCGATGACGGACGCTTCCGCGGAGGTCCTGAGCGAGCTTCCGGAGAGCAAGCGCAGGGCGATCATGGCCGAGCTGTTCGGACGGGCGAATGGCGGCCTCGGGCTGTCCTTCACGCGGCTGACGGTCGGCGCGTCCGACTTCTCCAGCAGCGACTATAGTTACGACGACACGCCTGGGAACGTGCCCGACCCCCAGCTTCGCTATTTCTCGATTGAGCCGGCGAAGAAGTACGTCCTTCCGCGCACCCGCGAGGCGCTCGCGATCAATCCCGACCTGCTCGTGATGATCAGCCCGTGGAGTGCGCCGGCCTGGATGAAGACCACGCGGAGCCTGATCAAGGGCGAGATCGTGCCTGAATATTATCCGGCCTTCGCGAATTATCTCGCTCGAACGGTCCAGTCATTCGACGGCGAGGGAGTTCCGGTCTCGATGCTGACGATCCAGAACGAGCCCAATTTCGAGCCCGGCGATTATCCCGGCGAGCGGGTCGATCCGCCGCAGCGCGCCGACATCATCGGAAAGCATGTCGGGCCGACGTTCAGGCGGCTCGGGCTCCGCACGCAGATCCTCGATTGGGATCACAATTGGGACCGCCCGGAAATGCCGCTTGCCGTGCTCGAGAATCCCGCCGCCCGGCAATACATCTCGGGCGTCGCATGGCATTGCTACAATGGCGACGTCCCGGCGCAGACGCCGGTTCACGACGCCTTTCCCCAAAAGGATGCATGGATCACCGAATGTTCGGGTGGCGAATGGTCGCCGAACTATGCCGAGGTCCTCGGCTGGATGACGGACAAGCTGATCATCGGCGGCGCCAACAATTGGGCGCGCGGGACCTTGCTTTGGAATCTTGCGCTCGATCCGGCGCACGGGCCGCACACCGGCGGCTGCGCCGATTGCCGCGGCGTAGTGACGATCGACCCGAAGACGGGCGCGATCACCCGCAACGTCGAATATTATGTGCTCGGCCACGCCAGCCGGTTCGTTCTTCCGGGTGCTTACCGCGTCACGACAAGCAAGCGCGGCGCGCAGGTCGAAGCCGCGGCTTTCGTCAATCCAGACGGCAGCAGGATCGCGATCCTTCATCGGCAATCCGGCGACGGTCAGGTCACTGTCGCGCTGGATGGCGAGCGCTACTCGGTCGCGCTTCCCAACGGTTCGGTCGCAACCCTGCGCTGGAGGGCGCGAAGCGGCGGCAAGTGACTGCGGATCGTCAACAAAGGCAGCGCACGCTCGCCTTCGCGGCGGTCACGACACTCTTCTTCGCTTGGGGCTTTATCACCTCGAACAATGATCCGCTGCTCGTTGCTCTGCGCGCGGCCTTCCACCTCGATTACACCGAAGCGCTCCTTACCCAGATCGTCTTCTTCGTCGCCTACGGACTGCTGTCGCTTCCCGCGGCGTGGATCACGAGCCGGATCGGCGCCGTGGACACGATCCTCGCTGCTCTCGCGGCGATGGCATTCGGCTGCGTGCTCGTGGCGCTCAGCACACGCGGAGGCGACTTTCTGCCGATCCTCGCCGCGCTGTTCGTGCTCGCCGGCGGGTTTACCGCGCTGCAGGTCGCGACCAACCCCCTGGCGGCGGAGCTCGGTCCTCCGCACCGCAGCCATTTCAGGTTGAACTTCGCGCAGGCATTCAACTCGATCGGAGTCGTGATCGGCGTTCACTTCGGCTCGCTGATCATGCTTCGGGACCCGGCGCTGCGCACCGTCCGCGCCGCGGCGATGAACCCGGCGCAAAGGAGCGACCTGCTTCGTGCTGTCGATCGCGCCTTTCTCATCATGGCGGTCTTGCTGGGAGCGCTGCTCCTGCTCTTCGCGATACTCCGCCGCTTCCTCATCCGAGTCGCGCCGAGCGAGCGGGCGGCGGCGCCCGCGGCGATGTTCGACGCACTGCGCTCGCCGTGGGCCGTGTTCGGCGCCGCCGCGATCGGCCTTTACGTCGGCGCGGAGGTGTCGATCAGCAGCATCATGATCAATTTCCTCAATCAGCGATCGGTGCTCGGACTGCCGTTCGACGACGCGGGCGCATATCTCGCAAACTTCTACTGGGGCGGTGCACTTTGCGGACGGCTGGTGGGGACCGCGCTGCTGACGAAGGTCAGGGCGACCGGCCTCCTCGCCGGCTGTGGCATCGTCGCCGCGATGCTCTGCGTCACCGTTTTGGAAGTGCACGGGCCAATCGCCGGTTATGCAGCGCTTGCGATTGGCTTCTTCAATTCCATCATGTTCCCGACGATCTTCACGATCACGCTCGAGCGCTCGGGCGTGTCACAAAGCTCGACGTCGGGCCTGCTGTGCCTGGCGATCTTCGGTGGGGCAGTCTTGCCGGTCGCAGTAGGTGCGATCGCCGACCGGTTCGGCCTTAGCGTTTCATTCGTCGTTCCGCTGGTCGCATATGCTTTTATAGCCCTCTTCGCGGCCGCCGCTCGTGGGGAAAGACGCAGACCAACCGCGATCGAGCCGCCGGTGAGCGCCTCGCCGATCCCATAGACGGAGATCAGCCGATGTCCCTGTTCCTGTTGCTCACAGCCGCATCAGCGGCAACCGCTCAGCCGCCGCGCTCCATCCTGTTCATCGGCAACAGCTTCACATTCGGAGCGGATTCCGATGCGATGACCTATCGCAAAGACAGCGTGACCGACCTTAACGGCGACGGCATGGGCGGGGTGCCGGCACTCTTCAAGCGGTTCGCTGAACAGGCGGGTCTGTCCTATCGGGTGTCGCTCGAGACCGCGGCGGGCCAAACGCTGGCCTGGCATCTCGCCAACAAGAGTGCCGTGATCGACAGGCCGTGGGATGCAGTTGTTCTTCAGCAGTACAGTACCCTGGATCCTGACAAGCCCGGGGATGTGACCGCGACGATTCCAGCCGCGCGAGATCTCGCCATGCTCTTGCGTCAACGAAATCCGCGCGTCGACATTAGTCTCGTCGCTACCTGGACGAGGCCCGACCTTACTTATCCCGAAGGGAAGGCTTGGTCCGGCAAGCCGGTCGAGCGCATGGCTCTGGACCTGCGGAAAGCCGACGACAATGTTCGAGCGGCTGTTCCTACGATCAGCCGCGTTGTGCCTGTCGGTGAGGCATTCAATTGCGCCATTGCCCGGAAAGTCGCGGACCCGAATCCTTATGATGGATTGTCGCCGGGCCGGATCGATCTCTGGGCCAGCGATCACTACCACGCCTCGACCGAGGGCTATTATCTCGAGGCGCTCACGATCTTTGCCGCCGTCACCCACTCCGATCCTCGAAAGCTCGGACGAGCTGAGGCGGCAGCTCGCGATCTCAAGATTCGGCCGCAGATCGCGGTCAAATTGCAGGACATTGCATTCCAAGTCGGTAGGGTAGGGAGCTGCAGCTCGATCTGAGCTGAGCAGGAGAGGATATGCGTCTGCTTCCAATCTGCGCGATGTGCGGGATCCTTTCGCTAGCCACTGCAGCGACTGCTGGGGATACCGCGAAGCAGCTCCTCCCGACGGGGCAAGCCATTACCCCGTTCGCGGTGCCGGGTGCTCGCTTTACACCGCTCGTCGCGCAAATCGGGCCAAATCCCTCCTACGTCGCCGATGGGGCGGCGGCGATCGCGGTCAGCCCCAACGGTCGCGAGATGCTGGTGCTGACCAGCGGCTTCAATCGGTACAATGACGCCGCTGGCAAGCCGGTCGAAGAGCAGTCGACCCAATATGTCTTCCGCTATGCCATCGGCGAGAGCGGTGCGCGGCGATTGCAGACGTTGCAGGTGCCGAACAGCTTCGGCGGAATCGCATGGCAACCCGGCGGTCGCGGCTTCGTCGTCGGCGGAGGCGTTGACGACGCGCTGTACGTCTTCACTCAGCGCGGCTCGAAGTTCATGCTCGCAAGCAAGATCGGGCTCGGTCATAAGGCAGGGCTGGGTGCCGATGTGCAGCCGCAGGCCGCGGGCGTGTCCGTCAGCCCCGACGGGCGCCGCGCGCTGGTAGCGAATTACTATAACGATTCCGTGAGCCTCGTTGATCTCGCGGCAAGGAAGGTCGTCGCCGAGCAGGACCTCCGCCCAGGGAAGATCGATCCGGCATTCTCGGGCGTGGGCGGCGGCGAGTTCCCCTTTGCGACAGCGTGGATTGACGCGTCGCACGCCTGGATATCGTCTCCCCGCGACCGGCAGCTGGTCGCAATCTCGGTGACCGGCACCCGGCTGCGTGTCAGCTCACGCGTGTCGACGATCGGCGAACCCACCGCACTGTTGGTCGACCGCAAGGCGCACAGGCTCCTTGCCACCGAAGACAATGCGGACCGCCTCGCGGTCATCGACACGGCGAAGGGGAAACTGGTCGCCGAGCCGCGGCTGTTGCTGCCCGCTGCGCTCGCCGCGCCTCCGCTCGGAAAGGGCCTCAACCCCAACGGCATGGCGATGCTCCCGGACGGGCGGCTGCTCGTTACCCTGGGCGGCATCAATGCGCTGGCGGTGGTGACTCCTGAAGCCGGCGAAAACGCGGTTGAAGGATTGATCCCGACGGCATGGTACCCAAGCGCTGCCGCGACGAGCTCCAGCGGCCGGCGAGTGTTTGTTGCCAACCGCAAGAGCCCGCCCGGTCCGAATCCCAAAGGCTGCCCGCCCGAGCTCGCGATCTACCGCGGTCAGCCAAACGGCTGCGACGGCGCAAACCAATATATCTACCAGCTCGAAAAGGCCGGGCTACTCGAATTCCCGCTGCCCGACAGGCATGCGCTCGCAGAAACAACGATGCAGGTCGCCGCCAATATCGGTCTGCCCGGTGCCGCGGAACGCGCCGCCGCGGACGCGCGAATGGCGCAAATACGCGCCCGCGTGAAACATGTCGTGTTCATCATCAAAGAGAACCGCACCTACGATCAGGTGCTTGGCGATCTCGAGGTTGGCAACGGAGATCCGCATCTGGCGCTCCTCGGTGGGGCGTTGTCACCCAACCATCATCAGCTCGCCCGGCAATTTGTGACCCTCGATAACTTTTACGATTCAGGGGAGGTGTCCGCGACCGGCTGGGCCTGGTCCACGGCCGCTCGGGCAACGGACCTGATGGAGAAAACAGCTCCGGTGAATTACGCCGGCCGGGGCCTCGCCTATGAAGCGGAGGAGGCCGACCGCTTCATCTACACGCAGCAGACTCCGGCCGAGCGGCACGCGACGAATCCCAAGCTGTCGACCGATCCCGACCTGCTTCCGGGACCGGCGCTGCTCACCGCTGCGGACCCGGACGACGACGATCGGCCCAACGAAGGATTTCTGTGGAACGCCGCGATCCGCGCGGGTCTTTCGGTACGAAACTACGGCTTTGCCGACGCGAGCATCTACGACGTTGGTGCTCCGGGCTCGATCCCCGTCGTGCGCGAGCCGTTCAAGGAAAAACGCCGGATCTACACGCCTGGCGACCGCCTTCTCGCAACCCGCAGTGACCCCTATTTCCGAGGCTTCGACCAGAAACTCGCCGATTATTGGCGAGTCCTCGAATGGCAGCGCGAATATGATGAAGAAGAAGCGGCGGGAACGCTCCCCCAGCTCACTCTCCTAAGGCTTAGTCACGACCATTTCGGCGACTTCGACCAGGCGATCGACGGAGTGAACACGGTCGAAACGCAAATGGCCGACAACGATTATTCCCTCGGCCTCATCGTCGAGCGCATCGCTCGCGGCAGGGCGGCGGATTCGACCCTGATCTTCGTCATCGAGGATGATGCGCAAAACGGCGCTGACCATGTCGACGCCCGGCGCAGCCTGGCCTTCATTGTCGGTCCCTATGTGCGTCAGCACGCGTTGGTTTCGACACGCTACACGACGATCAACATCCTGCGCACGATCGAGGCCGTTCTCGGTCTAGACCCGCTCGGGCTGAACGATGCGCTCGCCATGCCGATGGCCAACGTTTTCGACCCCGCCCAGGCGAAATGGAGCTATCAGGCCGAAGCCGCCGATGTCCTTCGCGCGACCCGGTTGCCGATTCCTTCCGAACGGTTTGCGGCGAAGCAGTCGACGGCTGCCGATTGCGGGAGACACGACTCCGATTATTGGACAGCCGCGATGAAGGGGCAGAACTTCTCCTCGGAAGACCGGTTGAACACCGCGGCGTTCAATAGCGCGCTTTGGCACGGCCTCGGCGACGGACCCGAGCCGAAAGTTCGCGACGCCCGCGACCTCGGTCAGGATCGGCACAATCGCATCAAGGACATCGAACCGGCGGCATGCGCCTCACTTAGCTACTCTGTCCCTCACCGCGGCTAGGCCCTCGGTGTCGGAGGGCGGGGGCTCACTAAGTTCAGGTTTCCGGGTCCGCGTTAGGGGGGGCAGCGATATCACTGCAAAAATGGTGGACGCACTAGGGCTCGAACCTAGGACCCGCTGATTAAGAGTCAGCTGCTCTACCAACTGAGCTATGCGTCCACTGCCGTGAGGCGGATGCTCCGGCGATCAGTTCGCGCCCTGAGCGGCGGCGCCGGTAGCATGGCATCAGATGGTGCGCAACCGCCGGTTTTCAAGCGCGGCTACGCAAGCGTCGAAACGCTCCGCTGCTGGCGCTCAAGCGCCATGAGCAATCCGATGCAAAGCATCACCGTCATGACCGCCGATCCGCCGAAGCTGACGAGGGGGAGGGGAACTCCGACCACGGGCGCGAGGCCCGTCACCATCATGAGGTTGATCGCAACGTAGAAGAAGATCGTGGCCGAGAGCCCCGCGGCCGTGAGCTGACCGAAGCGAGTCTTGGAGTTCGAGCTCACCTTCATTCCCCAGCGGATCACGGCGGCAAAGGAGAGGATCAGAAGGACGCCGCCGACCAGCCCCCATTCCTCCGCCATCGTCGCGAAGACGAAATCCGTGTGGCCTTCGGGCAGATAGTCGAGGTGGCTCTGGCTGCCGTGGAGGAACCCCTTGCCCCAGATCCCGCCCGAGCCGATCGCGATCTTCGACTGGGCGATGTGGTAGCCGGCCCCCAGCGGGTCGCTTTCGGGATCGAGGAAGACGTCGATCCGCTTGCGCTGATAGCCGTGCATCATGTTGTAGACGATGGGTGCGGCGACCGCTCCAGCCGCGAGCGGAGCGATGAAGATCCACATCGGTAGCCCGGCGAGGAACATGACCGTGACGCCGCACAGGAGCACCATGATGCACGTGCCGAGGTCGGGCTGGACGAGGATCAGGAAGGCCGGGACTCCGAGCAGCACCGCGGCCGGCCAGATCGCACGCCAGCGCCGTATCTCCGCGGCCGGAACCAGCTCGTAGAAACGTGCCAAAGTTAGAACGATCGCCGGCTTCATGAACTCGGACGGCTGCAATCGGATCGGGCCGAGGTCGAGCCAGCGCTGAGCGCCCTTGCTGACGAAGCCGAGCGCCTCCACTCCAACGAGCATCACGACGGTCACGCCGTAGAGAGGAAAGGCGATCGACTTGATCGTCGCCTCGCTCATCCACGACATGGCGATGGCGACGCCGAGGAAGAACAGGAAGACGATACCCTGCTTGACCGCCCACGGCTGCGCCGACCCGCCGGCCGCCGAATAGAGAACGATAAGGCCGAACGTCGCGATCGCAGCGATCAGGAAGATCAAGCGCCAGGGCAGCCGCGCGAGCGGCCGCGGGATGATCGCTGAGGTGATCATGCCTGCTTGGCGGGGAGGGGCGGAAAACCGTTGGCCTGACGCCACGCAGCAGTCTTGCGCGCGACTCGCTCGTCAAGCGTTCCGCCGATGCTCTGCTCGAAGGTATCGAGCGCAACGAGCGCCTTCTGCTTGTCGTAAAGATACAGCAGGGTGTCCCGAACCAGCGGCGCCGCGACGGCCGCGCCAAACCCGCCATGCTCGACGATCGCACCGCACGCGTAGCGCGGATTGTTGAATGGGACGAAGGCCATGAACAAGGAGTGGTCGCGAAGCTTCCAGTTCGCCGCCGTATAGTTGCCGCGTTCGCCTGCGCTAAGGTTGTGGGTCTGGGCTGTCCCGGTCTTGCCCGCCATCTGGATACCATCGAGCGGCAGCTTGGCGGCCGCCGCAGTGCCATGATCGACGACGCCAGCCATAGCGAGGCGGATGAAATCGAGGTGGTCCTGATCGACGGCGAGCTGCGTCTGCGGCGTGACCGGCTTGTTCTTGAGTAGCCGTGGGACCACGCGCTTTCCTGTCGCAAGCCGGCTCGCCATCACCGCGAGCTGCATCGGGTTGATGAGCACCATGCCCTGGCCAATCGACATGTTGACCGTGTCGTACCCCTGCCATTCGCGATGATATTTGCGCATCATCCATTCGGGATCGGGGATGGTGCCGTAGCGCTGGTGGTCGAACGGCAGGTCGAACTTCTCACCGAAGCCCATCGAACGGACCATGGGGGAGAGCTTCTCGGCGCCAACTCGCAGGCACATCGTGTAGAAGTAAACGTCACAACTGTGGACCACGGCCCCGTCCATATCGAGGGGCCCGTGGCGCTTATCGCAGTGGAAGGTGTGATTTCCGAGCTGAAAGGCGCCCGTGCAATTGACTCGCTGCTTGCGGTCGATCCCGGCGTTCAAGAGGGCCATCGCCATCGACGGCTTGATCGTCGAGCCGGACGGATAAAGGCTCTCCAGTGACTTATCGACCAGCGGCAAATGGTCGTCTTGCGACAGCATCTTCCATTCGGCCTGGCTGATCCCGTCCGAGAAATTGTTGGGATCGAAAGAAGGCATCGACGGCATCGCCAGGATGTCGCCATTGCTCACGTCGAGGACCACGATCGAGCAGGATTGGTCGCCGATCCGCCGCGCCGCATATTGGTGAAGGTCGCTGTCGATGGTCAGCTGGACCGTCCCGCCGCTAATGTCGGGCTTCGGGTCGAGTTCCTTGACGAGGCGGCCCCGCGCCGTCACCTCCACCCGCTGCCCGCCGGGCTGCCCGCGTAGCGTTCCTTCGAGCGCCTTCTCGAGACCCTCCTTGCCGATCTTCACGCCGGGGACGAGGAGGAGCGGGTTCTTGTTCTCCTTCTCATATTCCGTCGCGTTTGCGGCGCCGACATAGCCGACCAGCTGCCCAACCGCCGACCCGCCGGGATAGAAGCGCGTGAAGCCTTGCGACGCGGCGACCCCGGGAAGATCGGGGAGGCGTACGGTGATCGCCGCATATTGATCGTACGGAACATTGTCCGCCACCGAGACAGGCTGGAAGCCGCGCGATTGCGCGAGCTCGTGCCTGATCCGGTCGACGTCGTCCGGCTCGAGGTCGAGCAATCTTGCGACTTCGGGGACGATGTCCCGGTCTTTTTCGAGCTGCTGCGGAATGATGTCGACGCGGAAGCTCGCCCGGTTGATGGCGATCGGCTTCCCGAAGCGGTCGATCAGCCAGCCGCGGCGCGGCGGAACCGGGATCAGCTGCACGCGATTGCTCTCGCTAAGCAGCTGGTATTTCTCGTTCTGAGCGATGGCGAGCCAGCCGAGACGGCCAATCAACAACCCTCCAACCGCCGCCTGCGCGCCGCCCAGGAGCAGCATTCGCCTGGAGAAGGTGATCGACTGATGCGTGGAGGTGATCCGGATCGGCTTCATCGGCCAAGCCTCCACCGGTCAATCCGTGAGATGGCCCAGGCGCTGAGCGGAAAAGCGCACACCGAGATGAGGAGCTGCGGGAGCATCATTCTGAACGGAATGTCGGCGCCGCCCAGCAGAGTCACGCGCCATTGCAGACATTCGTCAAGCGCAATCAGCACCGCCGCAACCATCCATTCGATCCAATAATCGCGCCACATCGTGCGACGGTCGACCAGGTCGAGCGCAAGCATGGTCGCACTCCACAAAGCTATTGAAAAGCCTATCGGATATCCAGTGAACAGGTCGTTGACGAGACCGAGCGGAGCCGCCCACCAAGCAGGCCACGGATCAGCTCTCAACAAACGCCAGCTGAGCAGGGCAAGATAGCCGAAATCGGGAAACCAGCCGCTCGTCGACACGATCGGAAGCGCTGAGAGTAAAGATGCCAGCACGACCGTCAGGGCTGGCACGAACAGCGCGTACCGGTTCGGTGCGTGGCCGAACCGTTTCGGCTGCGCGAGCGCTGCGCGGACCATCAGGGCGCAGTGTCCGCCGGCTGCTTCTCCGCCGTGATGACGGCGGGCTCGTAAGGCGGCTCGACGATTGCGAAGCTCGTGGTCGCCGGGTCAGCCAGCGGCAGAGCAATGGCGCCGTCATCTTTCAGCCGGATCACTCGAGCGACAGGCACCAGGGGTGGATAGAGGCCGCCGGTTCCCGAGCTGATGACGAGATCTCCTGGTCGGAAGGGATTGCGACCGACCTCGAGCGGCCGGACCTCGACGGTGCCGTCGCCGCGGCCCTGGGCGATGACCGGGATGCCGGTTCGAAGCAGCCGTGAGGGAACGATGCTCGACCGGTCGGAGACGAGCAATACCCGGGAGGCGAGCGCACCAACATCGATGATCCGCCCGACCAGCCCGTCCGCCGAGCGCACCGGCATGCCTTCGCGGATCCCGTTCTGGGCACCCGCCGAGAGGATGGCGAAGCGCCGCGGGCTGTTGAAGGACGAGCCGACAATCCGCCCGGTCGCAACGGTGTCGGTCGCGCGTTGGCGCAACTGAAGCACGGCCTTAAGCTGACGGTTCTCCTGGAAGATGGCCCTGGCTTCGACCATCCGCTGCAGCATCGCGCGGTTGTCGCGCTTGAGTTGGCTGTTCTGACGAGCGGCGTCCCAATAATCTCCGGCGCCGGTCATCAATCCTTCCGCAGTCGCGGTGACTTCATGAAGCGCCGATGCAACCGGCCCAGTGATGTCGAGCGCCGCCCCGCGGATTCCGTCGAACGTCTTGGGCGCTACGAGGGAGATAACAAGCAGAATGAGGCCGACGACGATGCCGGCGATCACCCCGAGGAAGCTGAAGAACAGCCCGTATTGCGCTCGACGCGACCAGCCGGGGCGCGTGGTCGCCACCGCTCAGTGCCTCGCTATGCGGTCTGGAGGACGCCGCGAAACTGCTCTTCCTCAAGCGCGCGCCCGGTGCCGAGCGCGACGCAGGTGAGCGGGTCGTCGGCGACCGTCACGGGAAGGCCGGTTTCGTCGCGAAGAACCTCGTCCAGTCCCTGGAGAAGCGCTCCGCCGCCGGTGAGGACGATGCCCTGGTCGCAGATGTCGGCGGCAAGCTCCGGCGCAGTATTCTCCAGCGCGATTCGGACGCCCTCGACGATGGTTCCGACAGGCTCTGAAAGCGCCTCGGCGATCTGGCCCTGGTTGATCGAGATTTCCTTGGGCACGCCGTTGACGAGATCTCGGCCCTTGATGTGGACGGTCTTGCCGATGCCGTCGACCGGGGGCTTGGCGATTCCGACTTCCTTCTTGATCCGTTCGGCCGTGGCTTCGCCGATCAGCAGGTTGTGGTTGCGCCGGACGTAGGAACTGATCGCTTCGTCCATCTTGTCCCCGCCGACGCGGACCGAGGTGGTGTAAGCGAGGCCGCGCAGCGAGAGCACGGCGACCTCAGTGGTCCCGCCGCCGATGTCGACGACCATCGACCCGATCGGCGCGGTTACCGGCATGTCGGCTCCGATCGCGGCCGCCATCGGCTCCTCGATCAGATAGACAGCGCTCGCGCCGGCGTTGGACGCAGCATCGCGGATTGCGCGGCGCTCGACCGAAGTCGATCCGGATGGGACACAGATAACGATTTCGGGAAAGCGCCAGGCGCGCATCTTGCCGCCGTGCACCTTGTGGATGAAGTGCTTGATCATCTGCTCGGCGACATCGATGTCGGCGATCACGCCGTCGCGAAGGGGCCGGATCGCCTCGATCTGGTCGGGCGTCTTGCCCATCATCAGCTTCGCGTCCTCGCCGACGGCCTTGACCTTCTTGACCCCGTTGACGGTCTCGATCGCGACGACCGACGGCTCATTCAGAACGATGCCGCGCCCCCGGACATAGACGAGCGTATTGGCGGTTCCGAGATCGATCGCCATGTCGTGCGACATCCATTTGAACCAACGATTCCAGAACATTCCTACCCCGTCTCTCGCCCTTGTTTGTGAGCAGCGTTAACCACGCCGAATTTTAATTAAGAATTGGTAACCGACCATTGAATGCGGTCTGAATTTCTTGGAAAAATCAGTGCTTCGCCGGCCCGCTCGGATTGGGATAAGACCCCTGACATGTCAATAAGAAGGCTGCCGCCGGATCTCATCAATCGCATCGCCGCCGGCGAGGTGGTGGAGCGGCCGTCAAGCGCCCTCAAGGAACTGATTGAAAACGCACTCGATGCCGGCGCGAATCAGGTCGCGGTCCGGCTCCATGCCGGCGGGCTCGAGCTGATCGAAGTGACCGACAATGGCTCCGGGATGACGCCCGATGAGATGGGCCTTGCGCTCGAGCGGCATGCCACATCGAAGCTTCCGGAGGACGCGATCGACCGCGTCACCAGCTTCGGCTTCCGCGGCGAGGCATTGCCGTCGATCGCGAGCGTGTCGCGGCTGACGATCGAAAGCCGGGTCCGTGGCGCGGACGGCTGGCGGTTCGAGATCGACCATGGTGAAAAAATCGCCGGAGGGCCGGCGGCGCTGCCGCCCGGCACTCGGATCAGGGTCGAGGGGCTGTTCGACAAGGTGCCCGCGCGCCGCAAGTTCTTGCGTAGCCCGCGGTCCGAATATGCCGCGTGCCTCGATGTGGTGAAGCGGCTGGCCATGGCTCGTCCCGATTCCGCCTTCACGCTCGACCATGACGGTCGGCGGATCCTGACGCTTGCTAACGCCGAGGCGCCGGTACGTGTAGCGGAGCTGCTGACCCACGAGCTCGAACGGCACGGAATCGGCATCGACTGCGTACGCGAGGGCATGCGCCTCACCGGTGTCATCAGCCTTCCGACCTTCAATCGGGGCGTTGCCGATCAGCAATTCCTGTTCGTGAACTCACGGCCGGTGAAGGACCGGTTGCTAGTTGGTGCATTGCGCGCTGCCTACCGCGACCTCATCGCCCGGGATCGGCACCCGATTGCAGCTCTGTTCCTTGAGGTCCCGCTCGAGGAGGTCGACGTCAATGTGCATCCCGCTAAAACCGAGGTCCGCTTCCGCGATCCGTCCGCCGTGCGCGGGTTGATCATCGGCGGCCTTCGACACGCGCTCGACGAGGAAAGTCAGCGCAGCGCCGCGCGCGAGCAATCCGCTGCGCCCGTGATGTGGACCACGAGCGCAACCTACGATTCCGATGCAGTCCGTCATCTCCGCGCAAGCGGGGACCCAGCAAAAGAAGGCTGGGCTCCCGCTCACGCGGGAGTGACGACCGTAAGCGAGGGCCAACGCCTTTTCTCGGAAGCGCCAGCCGCCCGGGCCGAACCGGCGTTTGAGCCCGTCACATCTTTCCCGCTCGGCGTAGCCCGGGGGCAGGTTGCCGCGACCTACATCGTCGCCGAGGCGGAAGACGGCCTCGTCATCGTCGACCAGCATGCGGCCCACGAACGGCTCGTCCTCGAGCGGATGCGCGCCGCGCGCGAGGGCGGGGTGGTTGCTCGCCAGGCGCTTCTCATTCCTGAGGTCGTCGAGCTTGAGGAGCCTGATTGTGATCGGCTCGAAGGCGCTGCGGCGGACCTCTCCGATCTGGGGCTCGACGTCGAGCGGTTTGGCCCGACTGCGATGCTGGTGCGAACCGTGCCGGCCCCGCTCGGCAAGACCGATGTGCCCGGACTCCTCGCCGATCTTGCCGGGGAGATTGCGGAGCTCGGCGGCCCGCTGAGCCTGCGTGACAGGCTGGACCATGTCGCAGCGACGATCGCCTGCCACGGTTCCGTGCGCGCCGGTCGCATCCTCTCAGTTGCGGAAATGAACGCGCTGCTTCGAGAGATGGAGGTTACGCCGCGCTCGGGTCAGTGCAACCATGGCCGCCCCACCTGGGTGAAGCTCGGTCACGGCGAGATCGAGAGGCTCTTCGGGCGGAAGTAGCTTGTTCGCGGCGATCCGCCTGCTAATGTTTGCAACGCAGGGAATGGGGTCTCCCTTATAACCGCCGTTCGGCTGATGGCTCCTACAGGCGCACTTGTGCTGCAGTAGGAGGAATATGCTTTACCTGATCGTCTTTCTCGGCGCCGGAATCGGCGGAGCGCTTCGCCACGGCGTGAACGTCGGCGCCGCCAAGCTATTCGGCTACGACTTCCCCTTCGGGACATTCATCGTCAACGTAGTCGGCTCCTTCGTGATGGGCCTCTTCGCAGGCTACTTCGCATACCGAGCCGGAGTCCCGCAGCATGTCCGGCTTTTCCTCACGACAGGAGTCCTCGGTGGCTTCACCACCTTCTCATCCTTCTCGCTGGACGCCGCGTTGCTGATCGAGAGACATGCGTTCGGCATGGCTGCGGGGTATATCGTCGGATCGGTTGCGGCGGGGCTCGCAGGATTGTTCTTCGGGATGGCGGTGTTTAGGAGCGCCGGGCATCTGCCATGAACATCGACCTCATCCCCATCGGCGACGATCCGCCGAACACCATCAACGTCATCATCGAAGTGCCCGTCGGCGGCGAGCCGGTGAAATATGAGTTCGACAAGAAGTCGGGCGCGTTGTTCGTGGACCGCATCCTCCACACTCCGATGCGCTATCCGGCGAACTACGGCTTCGTGCCGCATACGCTGTCGCCCGACGGCGATCCGATCGACGCGTTGGTCGTGGCGCGATCGCCGTTCATTCCCGGGTGCGTCGTCAGGGTCAGGCCGATCGGCGTGCTGTTCCTCGAGGACGAGCATGGCGGCGACGAGAAACTGATCTGCGTGCCGGTGGATTCGACCTTTCCTTATTATACCGACGTCGGCGAACGGCACGATCTCCCGTCGATCATCTTCCAGCAGATCGAGCACTTCTTCACCCACTACAAAGACCTCGAGCCCGACAAATGGGTGCGCGTCGGGCGCTGGGGTGATGCAGAAGAGGCCAAGCGCGTTCTCGGCGAAGCGGTTGCCCGTGCGATGGAAGGGACGCAGGAACACGCCTGAAGGGCGACTTGCTGCGACAATTTTGTTACAAGCGGCGCTTCCCCTTGAGGAGGCGTAGCATGGCGACCGAAGACCGCATCTATTTCGCTCGCCGCGCCGCCGAGGAGCAAGAGCTGGCCCAAAGCGCTGGCGATCCGGAAGTTGCCGAGGCGCACAAGAAGCTTCAGCGCGCCTATCTCGAGCGGGCCAGCGTCGGCGAGCGGTCGGAGCTCCAGCTGCCCGCGCAGCCGATCGGCTAGGACGTTTCGCTGAGGCGGCGGCAGGTTTGTTCGAGAAGCGTTCGGCGAGCTTCCGCGCGCGCCCTTTCGAGGCGTCCGTAGCCGCTCGCTTCCTCCGCCGACAATTGCTCGGCAAAGCGGCCGGCGCGCACCTCCGCCAGCACCTCTTTCATCCGCGCCCTGACGCCGCCGTCGACGATCCGAACGCCGCCAAGGAGGGCCCCAAGCTCGGCGGTGTTCGAGATCGCCTCGCGCATCCCCGCGATCCCGCGCGCTTCGATTAGCTCGGCGATGAGGTGAAGCTCTCCGACGCATTCGAGGTAGGCGACTTCGGGTGAAATCCCGCCGGCAACCAAAGTGTCGAAACCGGCGATCAGGATTTCGGGAACGGCGCCCCACACGACCGCCTGCTCGTTGAAGAGATCGGCTTCGGCCTCCTCAGCGAAGGACGAGGCGATGAGCCCAGCGCGTCCACAGCCGATCGCCCGGCCGTAGGCGAGGGCGATCAAGCCCGCGTTCCCGGTCGCGTCCTGAGCCACGGCCCACAGCCCAATCATTCCCTTGCTCTCCAGGTACAGAGAGCGAAGCGCGGTGCCGGGCCCTTTGGGCGCGACCATGAAGACGTCGAGGTCCGGGCGCGGGGTGACGAACCCGAAGCGGACCGAAAGGCCGTGGCTGAATCCGAGCGCCCCGCCATTGCGGAGCTGCGGCTCGATCTCCCGGTACAAGGCCTGGTGGACTTCGTCGGGCGCCAGCATCATCACGACGTCCGCCGATGCGACCGCATCTTCGAGCAGCGCGGTCTGCAGGCCCGCCGCTTCAGCGTCCGCAGTGCTTCCCGAACCGCCCCTCAGCCCGACCACGACATCGATGCCACTGTCCTTCAGGTTGAGCGACTGCGCCCGGCCCTGGTTGCCGTAGCCGACGATCGCCACCCGCTTGCCTTCGAGCGGCGAGGGATCGATGTCCGGATCGCGCATGATGTCCATCGGGGCCGACTAGCCCTTCCCCTTCAGCAGGGCCAGCGCTTCGCCGAGCCGATCGAGATCGAGCGCTTCCTGGAACCGCGGCCAGTCGGCCGGCGGCTGGTGTGCGAACCACGTATATTGGCGCTTGGCGTAGCGGCGGGTGGCCCGGCGGCCCGCGGCGATAGCGTCGTCCAAAGTCGCGTGGCTGAGCAGATAGCCAGCAATCTCCTTCACTCCGATAGCCCGCATGACGGGGAGGTTCGGGTTGAGCTTGCGCGCCAGCAGCCCCTCGACCTCACTGACCGCTCCCTTGTCGACCATTTGCGCGAACCGGTCGTCGCAGCGCGCGTACAGCCATTTGCGCGGGGGGAGGAGGATCAGCGGCTTGAGCTCAACCTTTCCACCTATTCCTCCTTCGCGCTGCCGTTGCCACTCTGCGAGCGTTCGCCCGGTCGAGAGAATCACCTCCAGCGCGCGATTGATCCGCGCGGTGTCGCCCCGATTGAGGCGCGCCGCCGCTGCAGGATCGAGGCTTTCGAGCTTGGTGCGATTCTCATCGGCGGGCGCGGCCCGCACGCGCGCGCGAACATCCGCCTCGATCGCCGGCACGGGCGCGATTCCATCGAGCAAAGTCCGGAGATAGAGTCCTGTTCCTCCGACTAGGATCGGTGTCCGTCCGAGGGCGTGGACGTCCGCGATCTCGCGCCGCGCCATAGCCGCCCACTCAGCGGCGGAGCAGGGGAGGGCGCCGTCCTGCACGCCGTAGAGCCGGTGCTCGGCGGCTTTCAGCTCCTCGTCGGTCGGCGCAGCGCTCAAGATGCGAAGATCGCGATAGACTTGAGCGCTATCCGCGTTGACGATCACGCCGCGGATTTGCTGAGCAAGGGCGAGCGCTAACGCCGACTTGCCGCTGGCGGTCGGTCCGGCGATGACGACAAGTGGAGGATTCGGGCGAACCATGGGCGTAGCGACGCTGATAGCAGCGGGACGGCTCGATGACAGGCTGGTCGAGCGGACGCTCGGGCTGCTCCGCGAGATCGATCCAAAGGCGGCGTTCCTCCACTGGATCGATGAAGGCGACGCCGCGGACCTGCGTTTCTCCGGAGATTCGAAGGCGGCGCGATGGGCGGTGGACGCACTCGAAGGCGTCGACCTCGTCGTTCAGCCGGACGAACCGCGATGGAAGCGGCTGTTCGTGGCCGACATGGATTCCACCATCATCGGGCAGGAATGCATCGACGAGCTCGCCGATTACGTCGGATTGAAGGAAAAGGTCGCCCGGATCACCGAGCGCGCGATGCAGGGCGAGCTCGACTTTCCCGGAGCGCTTCGCGAGCGTGTGCGGCTGCTCGCCGGACTTGACGAGCGGGCGCTCAAGCGCTGCCTCAACGAGCGTGTCGAAGTGACTGCAGGCGCCGAGGCTCTCGTGCAAACCATGCGCGCGGGCGGATCGAGCTGCCTGCTCGTATCAGGCGGCTTTCTTTCCTTTGCTGAGCCGATAGCCGGCGCAGTCGGATTCGATCGCGTGAAGGCCAACCGCCTCGTCTTCACCGGCGGCAAGCTCAGCGGCGAGGTCGGCGATCCGATTATCGATGCCATGGCCAAGCATGACGCCCTCGTCGAAGCGCGCGAGCAGCTGGGCTTGCGGCGCGAGGACGTTCTTGCCGTGGGGGACGGAGCGAACGACAAGCTGATGATCGAGGAAGCGGGGCTGGGGATCGCCTTCCGGGCCAAGCCGGCGCTTGTCGAGGTCGCCGATGCAGAGCTCAGGAGTCACGGCCTCGATGCGTTGCTGTGGGTCCAGGGTGTGCGACGCCGCGATTGGTTCCGGGCTTAGCTATTTGGCGGAGACGGGAAAGCAGGCGATCCCGACCGCACTGCAGGCGCCCTGGGCAGCGGCCTTGCTTTCGAACGGCCCGACCTGCAGCCGCGTGATGGCGCCGACCGGTATGTAGAAGGCATGCCGGCCCGAAAGCGCAGAATTGCCGGAGAGCGTCCTGAATAGCGCTTCGGCCGATCCTCTTTGTGAAAAGGCGCCAAGCTGAATCCGCCATGCACCGCTCGGGACAGGAGCAGTGGAAACCTTGGCGGGAACGGAAGACGCGGCTGCTTTCCGGACCGCGGCTTTTGGCGGCTTGGAGGGAGGCTTCGCGACTGGCTTGGCCGCAGCGGTCTGGACCCGCGCTGCCTCGGCCGGAGTGGAGCGGGGTGCAGGAGCGCCCTTCGCGAGGTTGCGTGCAATTGCGACTCCCCGCTTCCGATCGGCCAGCGGCATTATTCGGTCGAGCTGATCGAGCGTTTCCTTCGCGGGTTGCAGGCCCTGCGCGGCGGCGCGGCTGACGAAGGCGTATCCGAGCACCGGATCCTGGGTGACGCTATCGCCGTTGACGAGCGCCGTACCGTAGACGAGCAGCGCTCGCGGTTCGCCCTGATCCGCGGCCTTCTTGAGCCACTTGAGCCCGTCGGGCTGTTCTCCGTTCTGGAACAGCAGCAGCCCAAGCGTCGTCTCGGCATCGACATGTCCTTGGCTTGCCGAGCGTTCGAACCAGGTCTTGGCCGCCGCGAGGTTGGTCGCGACGCCGCGGCCGAGGCGATAGGCCTGGCCGAGGTTGAACTCGGCGTCGGCATCGCCCTTCTCCGCGAGGGGTCTCCAAATGGCAACCGCGCCTGAATAATCGGACCGTTGCCAGGCATCGATTCCCGCCTTCACCGACTGCGCAGACAGCGACGAAGCCGCCCAGACCAGTAGCGCTGCAGCAACTAAATGTTTGCGATTCATGCCCAAACCTACCCCTCGCCGAGCTTAGCCGAGCCAAGCGCTGGCGGGAACAGGGTCTTGGGTCCGTTAACCAGATTTTAGAGCCTCTGGTGCCACTTCGCTCTCTGAACTGACGTCAATTCACGCGAGGGGAAAAGCATGCGCGTCCTGGCAATGGCATCGCAGAAGGGCGGGTCGGGCAAGACGACTCTGTCCGGACATCTTGCGGTGCAGGCCCAGCTCTCGGGGGCGGGCCCGGTCTGCCTGATCGACATCGATCCGCAGGGCAGCCTTGCCGACTGGTGGAACGAGCGTGAGGCCGACATGCCGGCTTTTGCCCAGACCACCGTCGCCCGTCTCGCTTCGGACCTCGAAGTGCTTCGTCAGCAGGGCTTCCGCCTCGCCGTGATCGACACCCCTCCGGCGATCACCATGGCCATCCAGAGCGTCATCGCCGTTGCCGAACTGATCGTCATTCCGACCCGCCCGAGTCCGCACGACCTCCGCGCCGTCGGTGCCACCGTCGACCTTTGCGATCGCGCCGGAAAGCCTTTGATCTTCGTGGTGAACGCGGCGACGCCCAAGGCCAAGATCACCTATGAGGCGGCGGTTGCGCTTTCGCAGCATGGTACCGTCGCTCCGGTCACGCTTCACCACCGCACCGACTTCGCCGCCTCGATGATCGACGGGCGGACCGTCATGGAGATCGATCCGCAGGGCCGCTCCGCCAAGGAAGTCGTCGAGCTGTGGGAATATATCTCCGACCGCCTCGAAAAGAATTTCCGCCGAACCGTGTTCGCTGCCCCCGGGGCCGCGCCCGGCATCAGTCCGGCCAGTCCGCGTCCCGTCGGCGGCTTCGGTCGCCGAGTCGTGGGTCAGTAAGGGGTACGAAGGTGGCTAGCGAAGCAAAGCCTTTCGCCTCTCTCTCCTCCGGTCTCCTCGCTCGCAAGGGTGCCGCCCGCCCGGCCATGCGCCCGCAAGGGTTCGGCCAGACCGGCAACGGCCTCGAGGATCTCGGCTGGAATGACATGGGTTTCGAACCGCCCAAGCCGGTCGAAACGGCACGCGACGAGGAACATGACGCGTTCGGCGAGGATGTCGTCGAGCATCCGCGCGCCCATCCAACCGGCCTGACGCCTGTCGGCTCCCCGGTCCACGACCAGCAGGCCGAGATCGAGGGTCGCCTGAGCGCTGACGAGACCGAGGAAGAATTCGACGACACCGCCGAGCCCTTCGATGCGGAGGTCGACGCCGAAGTAGAGGAAACCGCAGCGACGCCTGCTCCGGTGGTTGTCGCAACTCCGATGGTCGTTGCCTCTCCGGCTACCGTTACGGCTCCCGTTCCGGCTCCGCGGCGTGCGCCGCGCCCGCGTTCCGCTCCCGGAAGTAAGGGCAAGGCTGCCTTCACGCTTCGGCTGGACCCCGATCGTCACCTCAAACTGCGCCTCGCCTGTGCGGTCGACGGACGTTCGGCGCAACAGATCGTCACCGACGCACTCGACCAGATGCTCGGTCGCATGCCCGAAATCGACTCCCTGGCCTCCAAGGCCCAACGCAAGGGGTAATATTCATGTCCAGGCCGCTCCAACTCGGTTCTGCCGTTTCCGCCGTCGCTCTCGCCGCGATGCTCTCTGGCTGCGCGGCTTCGCACGAGAAGACAGGTTTCGGCGGCAGGACGGGTGACAATGTCGGCCTCGCGACCCGCGCGCTGATGGCCCTCCATTCGAACGACACCGCAACCGCGATCGACTTTGCCGAGCGCGCGGTAGCGAATACGCCGGACGACGCCGGCTTCCGGGCGATCCTCGGCAATGCCTATTTCAAGGCGGGGCGGTTCGCCTCGGCCGAAGCGGCCTACAAGGATTCGCTGACCATCTATTCGAACCAGCCGCAGGTGATTCTGCGCCTAGCCCTGGTCGAAACGGCCCTGGGCAAGCAGGACGAGGCCGTGGCGTTCCTCGAGAACGGCCGCTCGGTCCTGGATTCATCGAATTACGGGCTTGCCCTTGCGCTCGCCGGCCGCCCCGCAGATGCGATCGAAGTCCTGGAGACTGCCGCTCGCCAGCCGGGTGCGGATGCGACCGTTCGGCAGAATCTCGCGCTGGCCCATGCGCTCGCAGGCGACTGGACCGAGGCTCGCACTATCGCAGCGCAGGACGTACCGGGCGACAAGCTCGATGCGCGGATGGCCCAGTGGATGCAGCTCGCCAGCCCGAAGAAGGCGTCCGACCAGGTCGCAGCAATCGCTGGCGTCACTCCAGCCGCAGTCGACCGCGGTCAGCCGGTCCGCCTCGCGCTTCGCAAGGCGGACACGATGGTCGCGCAGGCCGCCGCACCGGCGCCTGCGCCAGCCACCCAGGCTAGGCCTGCGCCGAAATTGCAGGTCGCCGAAGCCGCTCCGCCGGTGACCGGACCGACGTTCGTCCAGGCCGCTGCAGCGCCGACCCTGGCGCCGGAACCGGCCCCGGCCCCTGCGATTGTTGCTGCCGCTCCCGCACCGACGCCCGAGCCGGTCGTCGCCGAAGCTCCGGCGCCGACCCCGGTCGCGATGATCGCGGCCGCCGCGAGGGACGTCACCACCGCTGCGGCGCGCGAAGTTTCGACCGTCGTCGGCGCCTTCATGCCGAAAAAGGCCGCGCTGACCGTCCACCATGCGAAGCCGCGCCGAGTCGCTGCCGTTCATCGGCCTGCGGGGCCGGGCACGGCTGTGATGCAACTCGGGTCCTATCGCTCGCCCGAACAGGTGACCGCGGGCTGGAACAACCTTACGAAGCGCTACCCGGCGCTCCGCGCCTATCTTCCGTCCAAGGCCCGGTTCGACTCGCCCAAGGGCACCTTCTGGCGCCTTTCGGTCCAGGGCTTCGACAACCAACGCGATGCGGTCGCCCGCTGCAACATTCTCAAGAGCCATGGCGGCCAGTGCTTTGTGCGCAATTTCGCCGGCGACGCGCCGGTCGAGATCGCTTCGAACTAAGCCCCGGTTTCGCGCAGCAGCATTTCGAGGCAGGCCATTCGCATGGCCACGCCCATTTCCACCTGAAGCGTGATGAGCGAGCGCTCGCGATCGTCGGCGACGCCGCTGTCGATCTCGATTCCGCGGTTCATCGGGCCCGGGTGCATGACGACGGCATTCGGCGCCGCCGTCGCCAGCCGATCGGTAGTAAGGCCGTAACGCCCGAGATATTCCCCCGGAGCATCGCCGAACTCCTCCTCCAGCCGCTCACGCTGGACGCGCAGCATCATCACGACGTCCGCGCCATCGATCGCTTCATCGACCGATAGCTGGGGAAGCTCGCTCGGCATGAGCTCGGGCGGGCCGGCAAGCCGGACGTCTGCGCCGAGCCGAGGCAGCAGCTTGGCATTGGAGCGGGCGACTCGGCTGTGACGGATGTCGCCGCAGATTGCGATCTTGAGCCCCTCGATGCGCCCAAGCCGATAGCGAATCGTCGCGGCGTCGAGCAGGGCCTGGGTCGGATGCTCGTTGGTGCCGTCCCCCGCATTGATCACCGGCGCATCGACGATTTCCGCGACCGTGGCGGGAGCGCCATTGTCGCGGTGCCGGATGACGAGAGCATCGGGCCGCATCGCGCCAAGGGTCCGCGCCGTATCCTCCAGCGTTTCGCCCTTCTTCACGGACGAATGCTCGACCGACAGCGACAGCGCCGACGCGCCAAGCCGATGCGTGGCGGTCGCGAACGACATCGCCGTGCGCGTCGAACTTTCATAGAAAAGGTTGAAGACGATCCGCCCGGCGAGGGTGCGAACGGGCTTGGTATCGGAACGGTCGTCCTCGAACAGGAGCTGCGACCGATCAAGCAGCTCCTCGATCTGCGCGTCGCTCAGCGAATCGATCGAGAGTAGGTCCACAAGCGCTTTCGCTAACTGCCGTCGCCAAGATTGGCCAGCGCGTCGATCGCTCCCTGGAGGATGTGCGCCGCGGCGAGCGCGTCGACCTTCTCGGCGCGCTTGGCGCGGCTGACGTCGGCATCGATCATCGCCCGCTCGACCGCCTGCGTCGACCAGCGCTCGTCCCAAAGGAGGATCGGCAGCCCCAGCGGGGCGAGGTTGCGGGCGAAGGCGCGGACCGACTGCGTTCGCGGACTGTCGCTACCGTCCATGTTGAGCGGAAGCCCGACGACGAGGCCGAACACATGCTCATGCTCGATGATTCGACGGAGGCTCGCCAGGTCCTGGGTGAACTTGGTTCGGCGGATCGTTTCCGACGGCCCCGCGAAATGCCAGCCGGCGTCGCAGATCGCGATCCCGATCGTTTTGGTGCCGACGTCGAGACCGAGCAGCTTGCCGCCGTTGGGAAGCGCAGCTTCGAATTCCGAGCTCGAAAGCGTGATCAGCCCCGCCATGCAGCGACCCTCCGTTCCGCGTCGCGCCGGATCGCTCCCCAAAAGAGCGCATAATCATAGACGTGATAATTGTTGCCCGGGAGAACGAACGGCCCGAGCGGTGGGATTTTGCCGTCGGTGATCAGCAGGCCCTTGTCGCAATGGGCGCCGACGTTGCCGGCTACCAAAGTTGCCGACATCAAATCGTCCGTTGGGATCAGCGTGCCGGGGTTCGCCGCCGGGGGGGCGCCGCCGTCCTTCGTGCCCGTAATCGGATCGACGCAGAGGATCCGGTCCGGCCTCCTCTCGCCGCCATTCAACCCCCAGCTCCTCTTCCATTGCTCGAGGATGAGAGATGGATTGGCAGGCTCGGCGAAGCTCATCCATGACAGAATACAGCCGAAGTCCGCCGCGGTTTGGCAGGCGGGCAGGCCGAGTGCCGGGAGGTCGCTCTGCGTATCGATGGGCCAGCCGACGACGTAAGCCGCAACGAGCCGCTTCCCAAGATCGGCCCTGTGCTCGCGAAGCAGCCGGATGAGGTGAAGCGCTCCCTGGCTGTGGCCGGCGAGGATGATCGGCCTGTTCCCGGCTTCCTTCAGGAACTGGCGGAAGGCAGCGTCGACGTCCCTGTAGGCGAAATCTAGCGCGCTCTGCGCATCTGCGCTGTCGAGCAGGAAGGCGCCGAACGCCGCTTGTCGGTAGCGAGGAGCCCAGACCTGGCCGACACTGCTGAACGCGCTCGCCTGGCTCTCGGTGAAAATCCTCGTCCGGAATGCCGCGTCGCCGCCGGCGTCCAACGGCGCATTCCAGCGGTCGTTGAGGAGGTAGGTCGTCGGGTGGACGTAGAAGATTGCGACGTTTCCGCTGCCCGCCGCTACGCCATCGGGCAGCCACTCGGCCGGATCATTCTCCATCCCCGGGCGAGCGACCCAGCTTGAAGATTGAGCATAGTCCGGCCCGCCGCCTGCCTGCGCGGCCTCGAAATGGCCCTTCGGCGTCGCTTCTTTCAGGAGCACGTTTCCGCCCCACTGAAAGATCGCGAATGCCCCCGCGACGATGAGGAGTGTCAGAATGAAGATCACGAACAGGAAGCGGCGGGCACACATGCGCGGCAGCCCTATTTGGCCGCACCGTGGAGGGCAACTGCGTGGACCCGCATCGGGGTTAACCCGCATTGAGTCGGCTGCGTGGCGGCTTCATCCATTCGCCAAGGAGAGTGCGGGAGAACCCCGATCGCGACGTTCACCGACACGATAGCGCTGACGATCGGGACGCTGCTGCCGATCATGAATCCGTTCAGCACGGCGCCGTTGTTCGTATCGTTGACGACAGGCCGCGCCGCGAAATACCGGAATCAACAGGCGCTGATGGCCTGCGTTTACGCATTCTGCATCCTCGTCGTCTTCCTGCTGCTTGGAGCGGCGATCATCGACTTTTTCGGGATTTCGGTTCCCGGGCTCCGCGTCGCCGGAGGCCTCATCATTTCGGTGATCGGTTTCCGGATGCTGTTTCCCGCTCCGCCCGCGGGCGGTTCCGGGGTGAACGGCCATTCCCCGCAGGAGGTCGACATTGCATTCACGCCGCTGGCAATGCCGAGCCTTGCAGGGCCCGGCTCGATTTCGGTGGTCCTCACCGCTGCGGCTCAGATCGAAAGCAGGCATGCCGCCAATTACGGGCTGATCATCGCCGCGGTCGTGACCGGCATGATCCTGACGCTCGTGTTCAGCTACCTCGTGCTTCGCGCCGCGGACGTCATGGTAAAGTTCCTCGGCGTTCGGGGCATCGACGCGATGACCCGGATCTTCGGCTTCCTCCTGATCGCCATCGCAATGCAGTTCCTCCTTACGGGGATCGCCGACTTCTACGGCATAACCGTCGGCTGACCCCGTTGCGCTTGCCGCTCTGACACCCCGCCGCTATCCGGCGCGCCATGTCCGTTTCCCCCGAACAGGTGCGCCATATCGCCAAGCTCGCGCGCATCGCGATGAGCGACGAGGAGCTCGAGCGATTGGTCCCCGAGCTCAACAACATCCTCGGCTGGGTCGAGCAGCTCGGCGAGGTCGATACCGACGGGGTCGAGCCGCTGGCGACCGTCATCGACCAGAAGCTTCGGCTTCGCGACGATGTGGTGACCGAGGGTGACATCCGCGACGAGGTGCTCGCCAATGCTCCCGAGGCTCAGCATGGCTTTTTCGCGGTTCCGAAGGTGATCGAGTGACCGAGCTTACGTCAAAGACGATTGCCGAACTTCGCGACGGGTTCCGGTCGGGCGAGTTCAGCGCGCGCGAGATCGCGGAGGCTTACAATGACGCGGTCGATGCTGCTCGGCTACTGAACGCTTACACGGTCACGACGCCGCACGACGCACTCGCGGCGGCGGAAGTCGCGGACAAGGCGCGCGGATCGAGCGATCTCCTTTCGCTCGCGGGCATTCCGCTCGGCATCAAGGATCTGTTCGCGACCGAGGGCGTCGACACGACGGCGGGCAGCCGGATCCTGAAGGGATTCAAGCCGCCGTACGAGAGCACCGTCTCAGCCAACCTCCGCAAGGCGGGGGCGGGGATGCTCGGCAAGCTCAACATGGACGAGTTCGCCATGGGCTCGTCGAACGAGACCAGCGCTTACGGTCCGGTGATCAGCCCATGGCGGCGCAAGGGCAGCAATGTCGGACTCACTCCGGGCGGTTCGTCCGGTGGATCGGCGGCGGCTGTCGCGGCTGGGATTGCGCCGGGCGCTACCGGAACGGATACCGGCGGCTCGATCCGCCAGCCGGCGGCGTTCGCAGGGATCTGCGGGATCAAGCCGACCTATGGGCGTTGCTCGCGCTGGGGCATCGTCGCCTTCGCCAGCTCGCTGGACCAGGCTGGGCCGATGGCAAAGAGCGTTCGCGATTGCGCGATCCTGCTCGAGGCGATGGCCGGGTTCGACCCCAAGGACTCGACATCGCTCGACCTTCCGGTTCCGCAGTGGGAAGCGGGATTGTCGGGCGATCTCAAGGGCAAGCGCGTCGGTATTCCGAAAGAATATCGCATCGACGGAGTACCTGCGGAGATCAACGCGCTGTGGGACCAGGGCATCGAGTGGCTGAAGGACGCCGGCGCGACTCCGGTCGAGATCGGCCTTCCGCACACCAAATATGCGCTTCCGACTTATTACATCATCGCCCCGGCGGAGGCCTCGTCCAACCTCGCCCGCTATGACGGCGTCCGATACGGGCTGCGCGAAGAAGGGGTGAAGACCCTCGACGACATGTACGCCGCGACCCGCGCGGCGGGCTTCGGCGCGGAGGTGAAGCGGCGGATCATGATCGGCACTTACGTGCTGTCGGCGGGCTTCTACGACGCTTACTTCACCAAAGCGCAGAAGGTGCGGGCGCTGATCAAGCATGACTTTCGCAAGGCCTTCGAGAAGTGCGATGTGATCCTGACCCCGACCGCCCCCTCGGCGGCGTTTGGGATTGGCGAGACGACCGATCCGCTCGCTATGTACCTCAACGACGTGTTCGCGGTGCCCGCGAGCCTAGCGGGCCTGCCGGCGATGAGCGTTCCGGGGGGGCTCGACGGGCAGGGACTTCCGCTCGGCCTTCACCTCATCGGCAACGAGCTAGACGAGCAGACGGTGCTGAACGCCGGCCTCGCGATCGAGGAGCGCGCGGGGTTCACCGCGCGTCCGGAGAGATGGTGGTGAAGCTTAGGCTTCACGACGAGGGCGAAGAGCTCGACCGGCGCATCGACCTGGTCAACGTCGTCTTCGGAGCCGCGCTGGGCGGCTATATCGGCGTCGTTATGACCCAGCGCGACCTCGACGTCTATCGCGGACTGGTCCTGTCGCTGCTCTTGATCATCGTCGTTTGCATGCTGGTGGCGATCAGAAACCTCATCCACATCCTTCGCGGAACGCGGTCGGGAAGCTGGAAGCTACCACTGGTGATCTTCTTCCTCGCATTGGCATTCTTTGCGCTGATCCGAGGGGACACCTATCTCGACATGACGGTGCTGATCCCGATTGCGATCGGCTGGCTATTCGCCTTCGTCGTTGTTGTTTCATCCCATGTGATCGTCTGCAAAGAAGTTGAACATGAGCGCACCCTTTAGGATCAAAGGCGAAACAGGTGAGTGGGAGGTCGTGGTCGGCCTCGAGGTCCACGCGCAGGTCGTTTCCAACGCCAAGCTCTTCTCGGGCGCCGCGACGGCCTTCGGGGCTGAGCCGAACACGCAGGTGAGCCTGGTCGACGCGGCGATGCCGGGGATGCTCCCGGTGCCGAACCGCGAGTGCATTCGTCAGGCGGTCCGGACCGGAATGGCGATCGACGCAAAGATCAACAAATGGTCGCGCTTCGACCGGAAGAATTACTTCTACGCCGACCTGCCGCAGGGCTACCAGATCAGCCAGCTCTATCACCCGCTGGTCGGCGAGGGAGAGCTCGAGATCTTGGTCGACGAGAAGGACGAAGGCTCGGCCAAGACGATCGGGATCGAGCGCATCCACGTCGAGCAGGACGCGGGCAAGCTGATGCACGACCAGCATGCGACGATGAGCTACGTCGACCTCAACCGCTGCGGCGTCGCTCTGATGGAGATCGTGTCGCGGCCGGACATGCGTTCGCCAGCGGAAGCGGGTGCATATCTCAGGAAGCTGCGATCGATCCTGCGCTATGTCGGCTCGTGCGACGGCAATATGGAAGAGGGCTCGATGCGCGCCGACGTCAATGTCAGCGTGCGCAAGCCCGGCGGGGAGCTCGGAACGCGGACAGAGACGAAAAACGTCAACTCAGTGCGCTTCGTCATGGCGGTCGTCGAGCATGAGGCCAAGCGCCAGGTCGAGCTGCTCGAAAGCGGCGGCGCGGTCGCGCAGGAAACGCGCCTTTACGACCCGGACAAGAACGTCACGCGGTCGCTGCGGTCCAAGGAGGACGCTCACGACTACCGCTATTTCCCGGACCCGGACCTGCTTCCGCTTGAGCTCGACGATGCGTTCCTGGAAGAGTGCCGGTCGACCCTTCCGGAGCTGCCGGACGCCAAGCGCAAGCGTTACGAGAATCTCGGAATAACGCCCTACAATGCAAGCGTCCTGACCGCTGAGGTCGAGACTGCGCGATGGTTCGATGCGCTGCTGAAGGCGGGCGGAGAGCCGACGCAGGCGGCGAACTGGGTGGTCGCGGAGCTCTTCGGAGCGCTCAACCGCCGCAGCGAGAGCATTGCCGATACGCCGATTTCACCCGAAGAGGCTGCGGACCTGCTCAAGCTTGTGGCTGACGGCACGATCAGCGGCACCATCGCCAAGCAGGTGTTCGAGATCATGCTCGAGACCGGCGAAGCGCCGTCGAAGATCGTCGAAGAGCGCGGGCTCAAGCAGACCAGCGACACTGGCGCTATCGATGCCGAGATCGACAAGGTCCTCGCTGCAAACGCCGAGAAGGTCGCCGAATACAAGAGCGGCAAGCAGCAGCTGTTCGGCTTCTTCGTGGGCCAGACGATGAAGGCAATGCAGGGCAAGGGGAATCCAAAGCTGGTCAACGAGCGGCTGCGGGCGAAGCTGGATTGATCCGCAGGCTCCTGCTCGGTCTGGTGGCGGCACTGCTTGCGGTGCCCGCGGTCGCGCAGCGGCCGCCCCCGCCGAAGCTGCTGGTGGTTATCAGGATCGACGGCCTGTCGAGCGACCTCTTCGCTCAATACCGCGCGCAGTTCGCTGGCGGGTTTGCGCGGCTTGCATCGGGCACGACGTTCGTGAGCGCCGACGCGGCCTCGCCAAATGAGCCTGCGCTCGGCGATCGGATGAAGTCGCAGTGGCCGACGAGCCGGAGCATTGCCGTCTCCGGCGGCCGGGTTGCGGACCCGTCCGAGGCCGGTCATCGTTATTACTGGGCCGGCACCAGCTTCGTTACGGACTCGGCCGCCATGGCGCCTCCCGTTCTTGCGAAGGTCAACGGCGTGATTGCGGCCGCCCTGGCGCAGCCGCGGCCGCCCCTCGAAGCAACCGCTTCTTGCTCCTCGAAAGCTTCCGCCAAGGGTGGCGGGCTAGCGCGTCCCGCGGGTGATTCGACTCGCTTCGCGGCTTCGCCTGAGCTCGACGGGGACACGCTGGCGCTCACCGGCGGGCTGATCGAGTCGATGCAGCTTGGCCGGGGAGCCACTCCCGACATGGTCACCATCGGCCTCTCCGCGACAGACAATGTCGCGCAAGCCTACGGTGGTGGGGGGCAGGAGATGTGCCTCCAACTGACGGAGCTAGACCGCGAGATCGGCGACTTCCTCTCGCTGCTCGATAGCCGTGGGATCGATTATGCGGTCGCGCTGGAAGGCGAAGCCGCTCCCCGGGTGCCGATCCTCTTGTGGCGTCCAGGTTTCAGGGGTGCGACGGTCCAGGCTCCTGTAACGAGCGCGGACTTGAGCGCGACTCTCGCGGCGCTCATCGAATTGCCGCTGCCGGCCGGCTCTTCCCCCGGGCGCTGCCTCGAAGGCACACCGGCATTTTGTCAGAAGCGCTAAGCATCTAAAAACACGGGCTTTTATTTCATTCGCCATTCAGGCATGAAGCAACAAAAGCAACTGTGGGGAGGGGCGCCGGCGCGTCCTGGAGGAATCGCGGATGCGTAAATGGGGTATGGCGTTCGCGCTGGCGGCCAGTGCTGCACTGGGCGGATGCGTCCAGACTCTTCAATATGCCGACGTCCAGTTCACGCCGCCTGACGGCAATTACAAGTTGCTCGTGCTTCGGCCCGACGTCACAGTCGGATCGCTGACCACGGGCGGGATGGTCGAGCCGCGCGCCGAATGGACCGATCAGGCGCGTTCGAACATTATCGCGGCGCTTCGCGCGCAACAGGCGGCGCGCGGCGGCAACGTCACGATCATCGAGCACCGCAACGCGCTCCCGGGAGTGTCCGAGCAGGAGCTCGCCGACGTCGAGCGGCTGAACTTCGTGGTCGACGAAGCAATCGTCCAGCACAAATATCTCGGCGACACGCTGCCGACGAAATACGGCCGCGGCCTCGACTGGACGCTCGGCGCCGACGCGGTGAAGCTCGGGCAGAAGAGCGGCTATGATTATGCGCTCTTCCTCCATGCGGAGGACCAGGTCGCCTCGACCGGCCGGATCGCGCTTGGAGTTCTCGGGCTCGCCGGCTGCGTCGTCGGCTTCTGCGCCCCCAACGTCGGCGGCGCCGAGCAACTGGATTATGCCTCGCTCGTCGACCTCAAGACCGGCGAGGTGGTGTGGTTCAACGTAGTCGACGCTGCGAGCCAGGTGCCCGGCATCAAATTCGGCGAGCTGAGGACTCCGCAAGGCGCCGCGCAAATGGTCGAGCGCCTGCTTGGCCGGATGCGGCCTGGCCAGGACGTTCGGCGCCAGCAGGCTGCCCGCTGATGTGCGCGCGATGCCTCGAGATCAGCCGCCGTTCGCTGCTGACCGGCGGAGCAGCCGCGATGGCGGCGCTCCATGCCGGCGGCGCCGATGCACGCGTGAAGCCGGCCGACATGGTTCCGCTGGTCGGCCCCGGGTTCAAGCCGACCGAGAAGGATGAGCAAGGTCTGTGGAAGGAGATGGAGCGAGTCGAGGAGGAAATCGCCGATTCGAACCTCCTCATCACCGATCCGAACATCACCGGCTATTTGCGCGATCTGATCGGCACCGTCGGCGGACCTGCGGCGAAGGACTTCCGGATCTATCTCGCGCACATTCCCGACTTCAACGCGGCGATGTTCCCGACTGGGTTCGCGGTCGTCTTCTCGGGCCTGCTCCTGAGAATGCGCAACGAGGCGCAGCTTGCGGGAGTGATCGCGCACGAATCCGGGCATTTCCTTCGACGACACATGATCCGCTCGTGGCGCGACCAGCGCCGAAAATCCGATTTCTTCGCGATGGGCGCGATGCTCGCAGGAATCGGCGGCGCCGGAGCCGGGGTCTATCTCGGCGATTACGTCCAGCTCGCGCAGCTCGGCACCATCCTGTCGTTGTTCAAATACAGCCGCGACATGGAGGCGGAGGCCGATGCCATGGGCGCAAAGCTGATCGCGCAGGCCGGCTACGATCCGATGGAGATCTCAACCGTCTGGCAGCAGCTGATCGGCGAGGAGCAGGCGAGCGCCACATATCGCGGGAAGCACCGCCAGCGCGGGTCGTTGTTCGACACCCACCCCTCGGACGATGCGCGCATGGCCGACCTCAAGTCCGACGCGCTCGAACTCAAGGTCCCCGGCAAGCATTACGAAAGCTATCGCGAGCGCTATCTCGCCACAATCGGGCCGGTGCGGCAGATGCTTCTGGACGACCAGGTCAAGCTTAACGACCCGGGGGCGAGCCAATATCTGATCCAGACTCTCGCGCAGGACGGCTGGAACGGGCTTCTGCGATTCTATGAGGGCGAAGTGTGGCGGCTGCGCAACCGGAGCCGCCTCGGCGACGATGTTCGGGCCGCGCAAAGCTACGCTGCAGCGGTGGTTTATCCCGACGCCCCGGCCGACGCCTGGCGCTGGCACGGAATCGCGCTTCTGAAGGAAGGCCGCACAGGCGAGGCGAAGGCCGCCTTCTCGAAATATCTAACTATGAAGCCAGACGCGCCTGACGCCGCCTGGGTGCGACAGATGATCGGCTGAGGAGAACGAAGTGAAGCGTCATCCGATCGTTGTGCTGATTCTCGCCGGCTCCGCTCTGTCGGCCTGCTCGAGCCTGGGCGGAGAGGGCTATGGGCTCAGCGACTATTCCGCGGTCAACGTCCACAGAGTCAAGGTGGGCAACGGCAATATGACAGTCGTGCCGCCGCGGCCGTGGAACCGGCACCGGGCAACGCTGTTCGAGGACGTCGCATCGGTCGAGGACTGGACGCTGAACGGGCCGCTCCTTGACGGGATCACCTTCATCACCGGCCTCAAGAGCGGGCATTTCATGGTGCGCCAGCGTCGGACGACCGACCAGCAGGTACCGAAATTCCGTGCCGACATGACTCCCCCCGAAATCGCGGCGATGCTCGAGGGGCTTTACCGGGTGCGCGGGAGAGCGGTCGATTTCCGCACTTTGTCGATCAAGCCGCGGCCGTTCCTCGGCGCCAACGGCTTCCAGTTCGACTATGAGCATCTCGACGACGACGAGCTATGGCGGAAGGGCCGCGCGGTCGGCGCCGTGATCAACGGCGAGCTCTACCTAGTAATGTATGACGCTGCTCGCTCGCATTATTACGAAGCCGCGCTGCCGGATTTCGAGGCGATCGTCGGCTCGGCGCAGCTGCGCGCCTAACCCACAGGCGATATCGGACCGGGCGACGGGTTGGTCCCCGGCGACGGTGGCGAGGGCACGTCGATGTCCGGCGAATGTGTCGGAGTTTCCGGCGGGGGCTCGGTCGGCTGGCCGGGCTGCGACGGTTCGGGTGTTGCCGGTGCCGGCGTCGTCGGCGGTTCTTCCGGATGTTGTTGCATGAATGGCTCTCCTCGCTCCGGAACGCGCCTGAGAACAGTGAGTTGCTTTGGGTGCCGGGTTGCCCATCCGGCCACGCCTGTTATAGGCCCCGCCACCTACGGCGTCCGCGCGCGTGGCGGAATTGGTAGACGCGGCAGGTTTAGGTCCTGTTGTCGAAAGATGTGGGGGTTCGAGTCCCTCCGCGCGCACCATTTCCGCGCAGAGCCTGTCCGGGGGACAGGCGAGCACGGAAATCTGCCCGCAGCCAATTAGATCGGGATTTGGAAACGTGAGTATCAAGACCGTCGAGACGCAGAACGAAGGCCTGAAGCGCGCCTTCATGCTGACCATTCCGGCCAAGGACATCGAAGCGCGCGTGGACAAGGAAGTGAAGCGCATTGCGCCGCAGGTGCGCATGCCCGGCTTCCGCCCCGGCAAGGTGCCGCCGAACCTCATCAGGAAGATGCATGGCGAGGCGCTCCAGCGCGATGCGCTCGAGGGCGCGGTCCAGGAAGGCGTCCAGCAGCTTCTTACCGAGCAGAAGGTCCGCCCGGCGCTCCAGCCGCAGGTCGAGCTCGACGATCAATATGAGCCCGGCAAGGACGCTGAGATTTATGTCAGCCTCGAAGCGCTGCCCGATGTTCCGCCGGCCCAGATCGACGGGCTCAAGCTCGAGCGGCTGACGGTTGCGCCCGACGAAGGCGCGGTTGACCAGCAGATCGGTCAGCTCGCCGCTCAGGCGAAGCGCTGGGAAGATGCTCCGAAGAAGCATGCCGCGGCCATTGGCGATCTCCTGGTCATGGACTTCGAGGGCGAAGTCGGTGGCAAGCCGTTCGAAGGCGGCAAGGGCGAGGACATGTCGGTCGAGCTCGGGTCCGGCCGCCTAATCCCGGGCTTCGAGGACCAGCTTGTCGGCGCCAAGACGGGCGACACGCGCGAGGTCAAGGTGACCTTCCCGGGCGACTATCCAGTCGAAAATCTGAAGGGTAAGGACGCGATCTTCGCGGTCAGTGTGAAGGGCGTTCGCACCGCCGGCGATACCAAGATCGACGACGAGTTCGCAAAATCGCTCGGTCTCAACGATCTCGACCAGCTCAAGGGCCTGATCCGCGACCAGCTGGCGCAGGAGCTGAACGGTCTTACTCGGACGCACATGAAGCGCCAGCTGTTGGACCTGCTCGCCGAGCGCCACGACTTCGGCGTTCCTGATTCGATGGTAGAGGCCGAGTTCCAGAACATCATGAACCAGCTTCGTCACGAGGCGAGCCATGAGGCGGACCCGACGGCGGCGCTTGCCGAGATCGAGAGGGAGTCGGCCGATTATCGCCGGATCGCGGAACGCCGTGTCCGCCTCGGCCTGCTGTTGTCGGAAATCGGGGCAGCGAACGGCGTCGAAATCAGCGATCAGGAAATGAATCGGCTGATCGGCCAGGCGGCCTCGCAGTATCAGGGCAAGGACCGCGAGCGCTTTCTGCAGCTCGTGCAGCGGGAGCCCATGTTCGCGGCGCAGCTTCGTGCGCCGCTTTATGAGGACAAGGTCGTCGACTTCCTGTTCGGCAAGGCCGACATCAGCGACCGCGCCGCAACGCGCGAGCAGCTCGAGGCGGATCTCGAGAGCGAGGAAGGCCATGTCCACGGCCCCGGCTGCGGACACGATCATGCCGCAGTGAGCGAAAAGCCCAAGACGAAGAAGGCTCCGGCAAAGAAGGCGCAGGCTGCCAAGGTGTCTGAAGCCGCTGCCGAGGTCGCCCCGGCCAAGCCCGTCAAGCCCACGAAGGCTGCGGCGAAGAAGGCCGATGTCGTCGAGACGAAGGCGGAAGCGCCCAAGCCCGCAAAGCCGAAGAAGAGCGAGCCGGCCAACAAGGCTGCGGCCGAGGCAGTCGGCAAGAAGGAAGCCAAGCCCGCTGCGAAGCCGAAGGCGCAAGACAAGCCTGTCGCAAAAGCGGAAAGCAAGGCTGCGCCAAAGCCCAAAAAGGCGGCAAAGAAGGGTTGAGCGAGCGCGAGATCGTTTGCGCGGACCTCAGCCGCGCGATCGACGATCTCAGCCGTGACGGATTCCGGCTGGAAGTCATCTATCCCGCCGACGATCCGCACACCGCGGTCCTGAGCCACGGCAGCGATGACGTGCGGGTTACGACCCGTCCGGATGCGCCGCCGATCCCTGCTGAGCTTCCGGCGTTCATCCCGGAATTCGTGCTTACGCGCGTCGGCGGATCGTCAGGGCACGGACGCGCAGGGATGCTGTACCGCGATCTGATCCCAAGCCGCCTGGGCGGGCGTTACATCGGATCGAACATCGCCATCCCGGGCGGCGGGCCGGTCAGCGACTGGGTGCATTATCATCGCATCGCATTCCAGATCATCTACGTCCGGCGCGGATGGGTGCGCGTGGTCTATGAAGGGCAGGGCGAGCCTTTCCTGATGGAACCGGGCGATTTCGTGCTTCAGCCGCCGCTCATCCGCCATCGCGTGCTGGAAAGCTCGCCCGGACTCGAAGTGATCGAGATCACCGCGCCCGCAATGCACGAGACGTTCGCCGATCATGCCATGCAGCTACCCAACGGCGTGGATCGGGCGCTTGTTTTCGGCCGGCAGCGTTTCCTGCTGCACGCGGCGAGCGAGACGCCGTGGGCCCCATTCAACGGAGGTGAGGCACAGGAATCAGCGCTTGCCGAAGCGACTGGAGGACTGGCGAACGCGAGATCGATCCGCGCGGGCGCTGGGCCGATCGACTTTCCGCCGCACGAGGGCGAGCTGGTGTTCGGCTTCGTCCTCGATGGTTCAGCGACCTTGGACTACCGCGAGAAGTCGCCATTTCACGCCGGCGACGCGTTCGTGATTCCTCCGAATGAAGCCTGGCGCATTACGGACCCGTCAGCGGACTTTCGGCTACTGCACGTCACCACGGCTCGGCTGGACTAGCGGACTTCGCCGCTATAGCCGTTCGGCTGAGCCAAAGGGGATCAGCTTGGACCGCGCGCCGCCCAGAATTGCCGTGCTTCTGCCGTGCTACAACGAGGAAATGGCCATTGCTGCAACGGTTGCGGGCTTCAAGGCCGCGCTGCCCGGCGCGATCGTCTACGTCTATGACAACAACAGCCGCGACCGGACGCGCGAGGTTGCGGTCGAGGCCGGCGCCGTTGTCCGCACCGAGAAGCAGCAGGGCAAGGGCCATGTCGTCCGCCGCATGTTCGCCGACATCGATGCCGACGTGTACCTGATGGCCGACGGCGACCTTACGTACGATCCCGCCGCCGCGCCGAAGATGGTCGACATGCTGCTTGCGGAGCAACTCGATATGGTCGTCGGCACGCGCATTCACGAAGCGAAGGATGCCTATCGCGGCGGGCATGTGCTCGGGAACAGGATCTTCACCGGGCTTCTCGCCGGTCTCTTCGGCCGCAGCTTCAGTGACATTTTCTCCGGCTATCGAGCCTTCTCGCGGCGGTTCGTGAAGAGTTTCCCAGTGCTGTCGGCAGGGTTCGAGATCGAGACCGAGATGAGCGTCCATGCGCTGGAGCTGAGGATGCCGGTCGGCGAGATCGAGACGAGCTACGGAACGCGTCCGGAAGGGTCGCAATCCAAGCTTTCGACCTATGGCGACGGCTGGAAGATTCTGAAGACGATCGGGACGCTCTATAGGGTCGAGCGGCCGGTGCTGTTTTATGGAGCTATTGGCGCGCTGCTCGTAATTGCCGCGATCCTGTTAGCGGTTCCTCTAGTCGAGACTTATCTAAAGACAGGGTTGGTGCCCCGTTTTCCGACCGCAATTCTGGTCACCGGCATGGTGATCGTAGCAGTTCTCTGCGTCTTCGCTGGCCTAATTCTGGACACTGTAACACGCGGCAGGCGCGAGGTCAGACGCTTAGCCTATCTTTCGTTAGAGGCCCCTGGAGAACTGTAACAGCATTACATCAGCGTTACAGAATAATGTACGTCATCCGACACTGAATCCTTCTTCGCTCCGATATCCTTGATTACGGTTGTTTCCCTAGGTGCGGCCGACGCGACCGCGCCGACGAGGGGGGAATGACCATGCGGACGAATTCGGCTCTACGTGCGGGCGTTGCGTTTGGTGCTTTGGCAATCACGGCAACAGGAGCGGCGGCGCAGAGCAACGTCCCTCCACCGAGCGTCGTAACAAACCAGCCGACGACGCCTGGCCCGGGGACCGACATCATCATCACCGGATCGCGCATCCGGCATAATCCGCTCGACCAGGACGCGCCGATCGTCTTCCTCGATCAATCCGACATCCAGAAGACCGGCCTCAACAACGTCAACGACGTGTTGCAGCGCTTGCCCGCCTCGGGCGGCGGCCTCAACGCCGGAAACAATTCGTCGGGCAACATCGGCAGCCCGCCTGACGGCAGTGGCGTCGGCGCCGGCGCCGCCGAGATCGACCTTCGCTACCTCGGCTCCCGCCGCGTGCTCGTGCTGGTCGACGGCCTGCGCTACGTGAACGGTGCGTCGGCATCGGGCGTTCCGGGCGCGGTCGATCTCAACTCGATCCCGGCCAGCGCAATCGATCGGGTCGAGGTGCTCCTGAACGGTGCATCGGCGATTTATGGTTCGGATGCGATCGCCGGTGTCGTCAACATCATCACCAAGAAGCACCAGGCGGGTTTCGACCTTTCGGCACAACTCGGAGGCTACTGGGACGAGGGCGACGGATTTTCACAGAATTACCAGGCGAGTTGGGGTAACGGCGACAGCGGCCCGCTCCAGGTCGTCGTCGGCGGCAATTTCGTGAAGTCGAACGGTGTCCTCGCGGGCGACCGGGCGATTTCTGCTTTTGCCGACCCGTACACGACGGACTGTTTAGGCGGCGGCTGCTCCACCTTCATGGAAACGGGACGTTTCCAGGTGCTTCAGGACCCCACCAAGCCGTTCGTACCGCTGCCGGCGAACTGCGACGACGAAGCGCATTGCGTTCTGCCGCCGGGATATAACCCGTTCCGGGGATTTACGCTGAACAAGCCGGTCACCAACGGGCTGCCGCCAAATTATCCGGGCGATTTTAAGCTCTTTGGGAACGCGGACACGTATAACTTCGCGCCGTTCAATTATATTGAGACGCCCAACAAGCGCATCGGCGTGTTCGGCAACCTCAAATATGAGCTTGCGGAGAACATCAACTTCTCTGCCAAGGCGATCTACAACCACCGCACGTCGAAGAACCAGGCCGCCCCGCTGCCGCTCGGGATCGGTCCTGACGTCGGCAACGGCAACCTGCTCGATACGATCACCGTCTCGGCCAGTAACCCATTCAATCCATTCGGGGTCGATCTGGTCCCGGGCGAGAACTACCGGCAGATCCGGCGCCGTCTGACTGAGATCGGCAATCGCCGCTACTCGCAGACCGTCGATACCTATTATGGCACTGCCACTCTCGACGGACGGTTCGCCTTCCTTGCCGGCGATTGGTTCTGGGACATCAACGCCCTCTACGGCAAGAATAAAGCCAAGCAGACCTTCCTCGGGAATATCAATGCCGCCCATCTCCAGCAGGCGCTGGGGCCGGTCGCGGACTGCACCGCACCTTGCGTACCATTCAACATCTTTGGGACGGTGGGCTCGGTCACCCCGGAAATGCTCGACTGGATAGGTTTCGACGAGCACGATTCGAGCGAGCAAAAGACGTTCGATACGAGCGCGAATATTTCCGGCAAGCTGTTCCCGCTGCCAGGCGGTGATCTCGGGCTCGCGGCGGGACTCGAATATCGAGACCTCAAGGGCCGCTACGACCCCGACCCGGTGATCGCTGCGGGCCTCGGCGCCGACATTCCGTCGCAGCCGACCAAGGGAGGCTACAACGTCAAGGAAGCCTATGCGGAACTCGATGCTCCGCTTCTCAAGGGCGTGACGATGGCAGAGCTGGTCGAACTTACGGGCGCGGTGCGCTGGTTCGATTACTCGACCTCCGGATCGGATACGACATTCCAGGCGGGCTTGAACTGGATGCCCATTCGTGACCTCCGGCTTCGCGCCAATTGGGCGCAGGGTTTCCGCGCTCCCTCCATCGGTGAATTGTTCGGGTCGCAGTCGCGCTTCGACACCACGCTTGACGATCCCTGCTCGATCAACAGCGCGCGTGACCGCAGGTTCGGCAACGACACGACCGTCGCCGCGAATTGCGCAGCGCAAGGAGCGCCGAACGGGTCGGATACCCGGCCGAAGGATCAGTTGTCCGTCCTTACCGGGGGCAATGAGAACTTGAAGCCTGAAACGTCGAAGAGCTGGGTGATCGGCGGCGTGTTCAGCCCAGGGTTCTTCCCGGGCTTCTCCTTCGAGGTCAATTGGTACGACATCCGCGTGGACGGTGCGATCCAGTCGGTCACGCCGGAGACGACAGTACTGACCTGCGTATATCAGGCTGATCCGCTCGCCTGCAGCAACGTCCATCGCGCTGGCAGCGGCAACATCACGCAGATCGAAGGAACCCTCCAGAACATCGCCGGCATCAAGACGCAGGGCTGGGATCTGAACTTCGCCTATCACACGCCAAAGCTGAGCTTTGGACGGCTGGGCTTCACCTGGAACAACACCTTGCTCCACAAGTTCGACGTGATCACGCCGACCATAGATGGGACCCAGGTCGACCATCGCCGGGGGCAGGAGATCGGCAGCCCCGTGGGAGGATATCCGAAGTGGCGCTCGCTCGGCATAATCGACTGGGATTACGCTGAATTCGGTGCCAGCCTGACCGGTCGCTACATGTCGGCCATTACCGAGAGCGACGGCCACAAGTTGGACTCGATCTTCTATACCGACGTCCAGCTGCGGTGGAACCCTTCGTTCGGGGCGATCGGACTGCACAACATCGGCCTCGCGGCCGGCGTGAACAATCTGTTCAACGCGCATACGCCGGGCTGCAACACCTGCGACCTCAACAATATGGATCCGACGCTCTACAACACGCCGGGCCGCTACTATTACGTCCGCGTCGGCGTGAAGTTGGACACCGGTCGTTCGGCCCCTCCGCCCTATACGCCGCCGCCGCCGCCTCCGCCTCCGGCAGCTGAACCTGCGCCGCCGCCACCACCTCCGCCTTCACCTCCGCCGCCTCCGGCACCAGTGGAGCGGGGCGAGCGCGGCATCTAGGGAAGTCCGCTGACTTGGAGAAAGGCTCCGCCCGCCGGCGGGGCCTTTTTCTTCGCCTTGAACCTTCGCGCTTTCGCGCCGATGTAGGCTCACGCCACAAAAGAGGACCCATTTCCCGTGATCGACCATCAGGACATCGTTTCGCAGCTCGTCCCCATCGTTATCGAGCAATCCAACCGGGGCGAACGCAGCTTCGACATCTATTCGCGGCTGCTGCGCGAGCGGATCGTCTTCATCACGGGGCCGATCGAGGATCATATGGCCAGCCTCGTCACCGCCCAGCTGCTCTTCCTCGAGTCCGAGAACCCGAAGAAGGACATCTTCATGTACATCAACTCGCCGGGCGGCGTGGTGACGGCGGGCCTCGCGATCCACGACACGATGCAATACATCCGGCCGAAGATCAGCACCGTGTGCATCGGCCAGGCGGCGTCGATGGGCAGCTTCCTTCTGGCAGCGGGCGAGCCCGGCATGCGCGTCGCGCTCACCAACAGCCGGATCATGATCCACCAGCCCTCGGGCGGCGCTCAGGGCATGGCCGCTGACATCGAGATCCAGGCGCGCGAGATCCTGCGCATGCGCCAGCGTCTTAATGAGCTCTATGCGAAGTACACCCGCCAGAAGCTCGAGGAGATCGAGAAGGCCATGGACCGCGACAAGTTCCTCGAAGCTGACGAAGCGAAGGCGTTCGGGCTGATCGACGAAGTGTTCGATACTCGGCCGGAGCCGGGCGACGATGCCGGCACGGGCGCGGGGGATGTGACGCCGTCGTAGAAGCGGAAGCGAGGTAAGACTGTGAGCGTTGAGCGGCCCTTGCAACAAGGGTTGAGTCCGGAGCGCGTGGGTGCGCTCAAGTTTCGGCAACAGCCGGCGCTCGGAAGGGCCTGGGGCGGGCCGATGAACGGCCAGCGGTGGCGGTGCCTCATGTTCGCCGAGCTGGTCCACAAGACCGCGCCCAAGGCTATCGTCGAAACTGGGACTTACCTCGGCACGACGACGGAGTGGCTGGCGGCCTTTCAACTACCGGTCTTTACGTGCGAGGCGCACCCAGAGAATTACGGGTTTTCCAAAGCCAGACTTCAGGCAACTCCCAACGTTAGGGTGGTGCGGGCGGACAGTCGTGCTTTCCTCGCCCAGCTAATGCGCAGTCCATTTGGGGAAGGACCGAACCTCTTTTACCTGGACGCACACTGGAACGCCGACCTGCCCCTTGCGGAGGAGCTCGAGATCATCTTCGGCCGGTCGCCGGACTCCGTCGTCGTGATCGATGATTTCGAGGTGCCGGGCGATCCTGGTTACGCCTTCGACGACTACGGCGTCGGCAAGGCGCTAACCGCGGAATATATTTCCGGGGTAGCCGAGCGGTTCAAGCTGCACGCAAATTATCCGACCACACCTTCGGCAGATGAAACCGGCGCGGTACGCGGCTGCGTTGTCCTCGCTCAGGCCGCACTAAGCGGCGTTTCGCTGCTCCGCTGCTCGTAGATCCCGACCTTCCTCGCTACGCGCCGCAACGCTCTCCTGACGCGGCTTGAAGTCGCCCCGGAGCCACGCCCACCGCAGGAACGCCGCGCTTGCGGCCAGTGAGACGAGCAGGGCGGCGAGAGAAGCTTCCGGGCCGAAACCGCCTCCGGTCAAGAGGTCCGGCACTCGTGCTGCTGGTTTGAGGGTGAGCGGACCGCCCGCGATTTCTGTAACACCCGACACCACGGCTCCGAAGATCCAGCCTTGGGTGAAATTCCAGGCGGCGTGCATGCCGATTGGCGCCCAGATGCGGCCGGTGATGAGGTAGAGCGCGATACCGATGCCTTCGCCGGCAATCAGGCACAGTGCCGCGAACCAGTCCGAGCCGGGGTTGCCGAGATGCAGCAGGCCGAAGATTGTCGCCGCCATGAAAAGCGCCGGCCAAATGCCGAAGGCGCGCCAGAGCAAGCGGAAGATGACGAGGCGAAGCGCGAGTTCCTCCAAGACCCCCGAGCGGATCGAATCGCGGAGCGCCAACGCGACCGCGTCGACATTTCGCGGTCCGATGACGACCCAGCCGGCGAACCATTGGATGGCGATGACCGCAGCGATCGCGGCCCCTCCCGTTACCATGCCCACAAGAAGCTCGCGCGGGGCGGGGCGTAAATCGAGCTCGGAAACGGTCCGCCGCTCGCCCCATCGTACCGCCGCGGCATAAAGTAGCAGGATCGCCGCCGACCCCGCGATCGCCGCAAGCAGCCTGTCGGCCGGATGTGCCTGGTGGTGAAGCGTCAGAAGCCAAAGCACCGCCTTGGCGACCGCATTGTAGCCAATGACGATGCCAACGCACAGCGCCGCCATCCACCCCAAGGCGCGAAGCCACCGCCATTTTCCCGGCGCGAGCACGCCAGCCGACCCGATCGCGACCATGTTCCCCCCTTTGCGCTGCTTACTGACAGGTGTATTACTATGTCAATACACCTGTCAGATGGGTCTCGCCTGCTGATCCTTTTCCTCGGCGGGAGAGGCGGCCGCACAGCGACGGCGTGAGGCGGCTAATGGCAGCTTTCGACCCATTCCTGCCATTAGCGATTGCTTGCCTTCGACCCCTTGAGGACGACCGCGCAGCCCGTGCTAGCTCCGCGTAGTCCGATCAGGGAAACGCACCACCTTTTGGTCGCCCGCGAAAAGACTTCCCAGTGCTGCGGCAATCTCCGCCTGACCAAACGGTTTGGCCAAGCGAGGCAGGTGCAACACATCGTCGGTTGGGCCGGTGTAGCCGGTAATGAGCAGGACGGGGAGGTTCGGTCGAATCTCCGCTATGCGTCGCGACAGCGCCCCACCGTCCATTCCCGGCATCATATAGTCCGTGATCACGGCGTCGATCGAGAGGCCGCCTTCGATCCGCGCTAATCCCTCGGCGCCTCCGGCCGCTTCTTCGACGCCATGGCCCAGATCGCGGATCATCTCGGCGGTCGCCGTGCGAACCAACGGTTCGTCGTCGACGAGCAGGACCGAGAGCCGGCGCCCGATGGACTTGATCGTTTCGCGGGCTTGCCGGCGCTCGGCCAGCGCGGCTTTGCCAGCGACCGGGAGATAAAGATCGACCCGGGTCCCTTCGCCTAGTGCGCTGGTAAGCGCAAATCCGCCCCCCATCTGCGCGGCGAGGCCATGGACCATTGACAGCCCGAGACCGGTCCCGCGCCCAAACTCCTTGGTCGAATAGAATGGCTCAACAGCTCGGGCGAGCGTCGCCGAATCCATTCCACGGCCCGCGTCGATCACCGAGAGCTTGATATAAAGGCCAGGCTTGAGCTTCGGTGAGGATTGAGGCCCAATCGCCACTTCTTCGGCGAGGATAGTCAGAGGCCCGCCCTGCGGCATGGCGTCGCGGGCGTTGACCGTCAGGTTAAGGATCGCAAGCTCAAGCTGGTTTGGATCGACGAGCGCCGATGGCAGGTCGAGATCGATGCGGAGTTGCACGTCAACCGTCGGGCCGACCGAGCTTGAAACCAGATCGCGCATGCCTGACAGTAGCGCGCCGATGTCAACTGGCTGCGTGCGCAGCGCTTGCCGTCGGGCAAACCCGAGGAGCCGCTGGAGCAATATCTTTGCGCGGTCGGCGGCCTGAAGCGCATTGGAGAGCAGCCGCGCCGATCGCTCGTCATCATCCCCGTATTTTTTTTGCAGAATATCGAGAGCGCCGGTGATTGGGGTCAGCAAATTGTTGAAGTCGTGCGCGACACCGCCGGTCAGCTGCCCGAGCGTCTCGAGCTTCTGGGCCTCGTGGAGTTGCGCCATCGCCGCTTCGCGCTCCGCGGTGCGCTCCTCGACGCGCTTCTCAAGGTCCGCCGCGAGCTGGTTCAATTCTTCCAGCCTCGCTCGCGCTTCGTATTGCCGGCGTCGGCCGCGCAGCGCCGACTGGGCCAAGCTGACAAAGGTCGTCGGATGGAACGGCCGCTCGAGGAAAGTAACGTTCCCAAGAACTTCGAGGAAGCGCCCGGCCTCGGGATTGCGCTCCAATCCGCCGCCGCGCCGGGTCAGTAGAACAAAGGGAAAGTCGGACCATTCGGGCTGTCCATCGAGCCAATCAGAGAGTGCGCGAAGATCGGTTCCCGTGATCGCCTCCTCGGTGACCACCGCAAAGCCCGCACCGGCACGCAGCGACGAGACAAACTGCGAAGCGTCGTCAACGACATCGCCTCGCAATCCCGCTTCTCCGAGCATGGCGCGCGCCACGGCCCCGTCGCGACCCTGTGGCGCGAGAATCAGTGCACGTTCGGAGACCGCATTCGTCACTCGTCTGCAGGTCCCAGCAACGCCGGACGCTGTTCGACCAGCTCTGGCACTCCTCGAAGGACGCCTTGGAAGCCCATGAGCGGCTCGCCAAGCGTGATCCCGCGGCCGTCAATGCGATACTCACGGATCGTGTCCTCGTGCGCGCCGGTTCGCTTCTTGATCACAGACATTGCCCGGCGAACCCGTCCGAGCGCTTCGAAGTAACGCAACAGGATGACCGTGTCGGCGAGGTAGGTGACATCGACCGGCGCTTTCATGTCGCCAACCAAGCCGTGCTGCGCAACGGTCAGGAAGGTCGAGGCGCCCTGACGATTCAGGTATTGTAGAAGCTCGTGCATGTGGAGGATCAGTGCTTGCTCCTCGGGCATTGACGCCTGGTATCCATTGAGGCTGTCGATTACGACGGTTTGCGCCTGATGCTCCTCCACGCAACGCCGGACACGTGCCGACAGTTCGCCCGGAGTGAGCTCGGCCGCGTCAACCTGCTCAATCGTCAGCTGTCCGCCATCGACCATCGCCTGGATATCGATCCCGAGCCCGTTGGCACGCTCGAATAGCAATCCGAGCTCCTCATCAAAGATAAACATCGCGGCCTTTTCGCCACGGTGGATCGCACCGACCACGAAGGTGAGGGCCAACAGGGACTTGCCGGTTCCCGCGGGGCCCAAAATCAGCATGCTCGACCCACGCTCGATGCCACCGCCGAGCAGCGCGTTGAGCTCCGCCGACTCGGTCGACAATACCTCGCGCCTGAAGGCCATTCGGTGCTCGGCCGCGACAAGACGAGGAAATACGCGCACGCCGCCTGTCGCGATGACGAAGTCATGGTAGCCGCCGCGGTAGCGTTGGCCGCGATATTTGATGACCCGAAGCCGGCGGCGTTCGGCACCGTACTCCGGCGAAAGCTCTTCGAGCCGGATCACGCCGTGCGCGACGCTGTGCATTGTCCTGTCATTCGCCTCGCTCGATAGATCGTCGAGCATCAGCACGGTCGCTCCACTGCGTGCGAAGTAGTGCTTCAGTGCGAGGATCTGCCGCCGATAGCGAAGCGAGGATTGCGCGAGCAGGCGGATCTCCGACAGGCTGTCCAGCACGACGCGGGTCGGATTGACCTTTTCGAACGCCTCGAAAATGCGCTTGGTCGTTTCGCCAAGCTCCAGGTCCGAAGAATAGAGGAGACTCTGCTGTTGCTCGTCATCGAGCAGACTTTCGGGCGGGACCAGCTCGAAAATGTCGATCCCGTCAAGCAACCAGCCATGCGACGTCGCGCCTGACCTTAGTTCGTCCTCTGTTTCTGACAGCGTGATGTAAAGCGCTCGCTCGCCCGCCGCTGCTCCCGCCATCAGGAACTGAGTGGCGATCGTGGTCTTGCCTGTCCCTGGGCTCCCCTCAAGCAGGAATAGCCTGCCGCGAGACAGGCCGCCGACGGTAATGTCGTCGAGGCCTCTGACGCCAAAATTGGCTTTGTCTCTAGGTTCCGTCACTCCGCGCTCCGCAAATTACTGGTTGCGATCAACGCAGCGTAGCGCCGTAACGATCCGTGCCGTTTGTTCGTCACACAAGCTCCTCGGAGCGACTAGGCGCCGTCAAGCAAGCCGCTGAAAGCCCCGACTGTCCCCGGCTGCGAGGTGATCCGCGATGATGGCAAGAACGTAGGATCAATCGCGGAATAGTGTCAGCTTTCCACCCATTCCTGCCATTAGAAATCGCTGTCCTACAGCCCCCGACATGAGATAACTGCCTCGCCTCCTTTTTCGCTGGAGGCAGAATGGCAACATCCCCCAAAATCCCCGCAGATTTCGAGCCGGTCCCCCTTCGTCCCCGCCACGATGGCTGGACTCCCGAGCGGCAGATCGCCTTCGTCGAGAAGCTCGCCGACTGCGGCAGCATCGCCGCCGCGGCCAAGCATGTCGGCATGAGCCGCGAGTCCGTCCGCAGGCTGCGCCGGCGTCCCGAGGCGCGCGTGTTCCGGGATGCCTGCGACGCCGCGCTCGACTGCGGCTATGTCGACGTCGAGGAATCGGCGATGGAGCGATCGAAGAACGGCGTTGTCCGGCCCGTCTTCTACAAGGGCGAGCAGGTCGGCGAATGGCGGCATTTCGACGAGCACCTAACCCGGTTTCTCCTGCGCTTCCGCCGCCGTCATCGCTTCGGGGCCGGCGTGGACAGCCCCACGGATCCTCCCGTCAACCCGTTCACGTTCGACCCGGCAAAGGAGCTTCCCTTCGATCCGGAAGAGGAGCTTGACCGCTGCCTCGAGGAGCTCGACGCCGAACGCGAGCTTTACGAGGACGGCGAGAGCGACTCCTCCGGCCCGGATGGCGGCGAGGAATGAAACTTCGCCCTCGCGTGCGCACGCGCGTGTGCTGCCAACTTTGGCACCTTTCGGAAAACATGTTCCCCTCTTGTTCTCATGGAACAAATCGGATACGACGTTCATCCACAGGCGGGGCTCGACCGCCGACGATTGAGCTTGAATGGAGGCAGGGAGCATGGCAGCGCAGTTGAAGGTCATCGGTAGCGGAGTGGAAGTGCCCGGAATGGATCGTCAAAAGGCCCTGGAGGCCGCACTCGCGCAGATCGACCGCGCGTTCGGCAAGGGCTCGGCCATGAAGCTCGGCAGCCGCGAGAAGATCGAGATCGAAACCACCTCGACGGGTTCGCTCGGGCTCGACATCGCGCTCGG
>Ga0068856_100000317_pt1 | contig 52949 bp, 39 predicted proteins | sample KBSCornC62_FD_66595 | JGI IMG/M metagenome (GOLD analysis project Ga0068856, IMG submission 66595) | Corn rhizosphere microbial communities from Kellogg Biological Station, Michigan, USA - KBS Corn C6-2 | ecosystem: Host-associated > Plants > Roots > Rhizosphere > Soil ...
TACGGCCTGAAGAACGGCTGGGCTGCCTGATTCAACTACAACAACAACATCCTCGAAGAAAATTTGCCCGCATGAAAAAGCTGAAATTGCAAATGTGTCTTGCCGTCGCCATTTTGGCGGCGGCCATTTCAACCAACGCCCAGCCGGCGAAGATCACCGTGTCCGTGGACCAGCCCGGCCACCGGATTTCGCCGACGCTGTGGGGGATTTTCTTCGAGGACATCAATCTTTCCGCCGACGGAGGCATTTATCCCGAACTGGTGCGCAACCGCTCATTTGAGGACGCCGACAAGCCGGCGGACTGGAAGATCACCGGGGCCACGGCGACGATTGATGACAGCAAGCCGCTGAATCCCTTCAATCGCCAATCGCTCCGCTTGAAAACCGACGGCGCGTTTGCCGTGGAGAACGACGGCTATTGGGGGATGAATATTGCCAAGGGCGACGGTTACACGCTGAAGCTTGCGGCGCGCGGCGACAATTTCGGCGGCAAACTCACCGTCAAAATTTTGAGCGCGAACGGCGCAGTTTTGGCGAGCGGAACCATCCAGACCATTGGCAAAGGCTGGGAATACCACACGCTGGACCTGACCGCCACGGACAGCGACCCGAAGGCGAAGCTGGAAATTTCCGGCGACAGTCGCGGCGTGTTGTTTCTCGACATGGTTTCGCTGCTGCCGAAAAAGACGTGGAAAGATCACGGCTTGCGGATTGATCTCGCGGAAGCGCTCGATGCGTTGCATCCGAAATTCTTGCGTTTTCCCGGTGGCTGCTGGGTGGAAGGCAACGATCTGGCGCACATGAACCATTGGAAGGAGACCGTTGGCAACATTGATACGCGCACGCCGCTCTGGAACATTTGGAATTATTACGCCACGCAGGGGCTTGGTTATCATGAATATCTCCAGCTCGCGGAAGATCTCGGCGCGGAACCGCTGTTCTGCATCAACGTCGGCATGTCGCATCACGAAACCATCCCGATGGATCGCATGGGGCAATGGGTGCAGGATGCGCTCGATGCGATTGAATATGCCAACGGCCCGACGAACTCCGTCTGGGGCGGAATGCGCGCGGCGGCCGGGCACCCGGCACCGTTCAACCTAAAATATATGGAGATCGGCAACGAGAACGGCGGCCCAGCCTATCGCGAACGCTGGCCGTTGTTCGTGAATGCCATCCACGCCAAGTATCCGGGAATTAAATTTGTGGCGGATAACTGGCTGGGCGGTTATCCGAGCACGCCGAAAGCCGACATCGTGGACGAGCATTTCTACGACACGCCGGAATTCTTCATGCGCCACGCCACGCACTTCGACAAATATGACCGCACCGGCCCGAAGATTTTCGTCGGCGAATACGCGGTCACCAAAAACTGCGGCCTCGGCAATTTGCGCGGCGCGATCGGTGAAGCCGCCTTCATGACCGGCCTCGAGCGCAACTCGGATCACGTCATCATGGCGAGCTACGCGCCGTTGCTTGTGAACCTCAATCATCGCGCGTGGAATCCCGACCTCATCAATTTCGACAGCTCCAAGTGGTATGGCTTGCCGAGCTATTATGTGCAGCAATTGTTTGCCGCCAATCGCGGCGACGTGTATCTGCCGACCGCCGTGCAGTCGCCGTTGGCCGAGCCGACACAGACGGGCGGCATGATCGGCGTGGGCACTTGGAACACGGCGGCGGAATTCAAGGACATCAAGGTGGCTGCGCCGGATGGCAAGGTTTTGTTTAAATCGGATTTCAGCAAAGACGCCAAGGGCTGGAAATTGCTGGGCAATGGCGCGGACTGGAAGGTGCAGGACGGCGCGTTGCGGCAGGGTGCGGAAAAGGAATTCATCCGCGCATTGGCCGGTCAGCGCGAATGGACGGACTACACGCTCACGCTCAAAGCCCGGAAAATTTCCGGCGCGGAGGGCTTTCTGGTTTTGTTCCGCATCGGCGGCAACGAAGACCGCACCTGGTGGAACATCGGCGGGTGGAACAACACGGCGGATGGCATCGAGGCCGAGGGAACGCTGGATTCCAAGCCAGGCAATATCGAGACGGGACGCTGGTATGACTTGAAGGTCGTCGTCAGCGGCAAAAACGTGAAATGTTATCTGGACGGCATGCTCGTTCATAACGTGATGCTCGATACCGGCGGCCAAGTCGCCAGTATTTATGCAACTGCGGCGAGGGATGAAAAATCGGGCGACCTCATTGTGAAAGTGGTGAATGCCAATGACAAACCGCTGGAAACGGAATTGAATTTGTCCGGGGCCAAAAATCTTTCCGGCAGCGGCACCGCCATCGTGCTGACTTCGGCGAGTCCATCGGATGAAAATTCGCTGGAGGAACCGACGAAGGTTTCTCCGAAAATGGAAAGCCTGAGCTTCACCGGCACAACCTTGAAGCGCTCGTTCCCCGGAAATTCATTCACCGTGCTGCGGCTAATCAGCAAGTAACCTGTCGTGAAATTACCGTTCAACAAGTTCATTCTCGCGCTGGTCGGCGTCGTGGCGTTGACTATTTCTGCCGGGGCGGACGTGCCGGCGCTCAAGGTGCCGCGGCCGGCTGAGCCGTTTCCATTGACGGATGTGCGCCTGTTGGATGGGCCGTTTCGCGACGCGATGCTGCGCGACCAAAAGTATCTGTTGAGCCTTGAGCCCGACCGGTTGCTGCACACGTTCCGGCTGAACGTGAAATTGTCGTCCAGCGCGCAGCCGCTCGGCGGCTGGGAGGACCCGACCTGCGACCTGCGCGGGCACAGCCTGGGGCATTATCTGTCTGCCTTGTCGCTGATGTATGCCAGCACGGGCGATGCGCGCTTCAAACAGCGGGTGGATTACATTGTCGGCGCACTTGCCCAATGCCAAAGCAATTCCGTGAGCGCCGGATTCAACCCCGGATATCTCTCCGCGTTTCCCGAATCGCTCATTGACCGCGTGGAGAAATCCCAACCCGTCTGGGCGCCGTGGTATACGTTGCACAAGATCATGGCCGGCTTGCTGGATGCGTATCAATATTGCGGCAACCAGCAGGCGCTTGCGGTGCTGGAGAAGATGGCCAACTGGGTGAAATTTCGCGTGGATCGCCTGTCACCGGAGCAGATGCAGAAGTCGCTCAACACCGAGCACGGCGGCATGAACGAAGTCCTCGCCAATCTCTACGGGGTGACCGGCAACCCGAACTATCTCCAGCTTTCGGCGGCCTTCAATCACGCCCGGGTGCTCGATCCGCTGGCGCACGGTGAGGACCGGCTGAATGGCCTGCACGCGAACACGCAAATCCCCAAAGTCATCGGCGTCACGCGCGAATACGAATTCACCGGCGATACAAATTTCCTGGCGATGGCCGAGACGTTCTGGGATTCCGTCGCGCTGCGGCGTTCCTACGTCATCGGCGGCGACAGCGACCACGAACATTTCTTTCCGACCAACGATTTTGCGCAGCATCTCTCCACCGACACCGCCGAGACGTGCAACACTTACAACATGCTCAAGCTCACGCGCGAGCTGTTCTCGCTCCAGCCGGACGCGGCGAAGATGGACTTTTACGAGCGCGGCCTCTACAACCACATCCTTGCGTCCCAGGAACCGGAGACCGGCATGTTTGTGTATCTGATGTCGCTCAAGCCTGGCCATTTCAAGACTTATTCCACGCCAGAAAATTCCTTCTGGTGCTGCGTCGGCACCGGCATGGAGAATCATTCTAAATACGGCGACTCGATTTATTTTCATGACGCGAATTCGCTCTACGTGAATTTGTTCATCGCTTCGGAACTGAACTGGCCGGAGAAGCAGCTTTCCATCCGCCAGGAAACAAAATTTCCCGAGAGCGATACGAGCGTTTTGAAGATCAAAACCGCCAAGCCGCAAAAAATCACACTCAAAATCCGGCAGCCTGCCTGGGCGGCGCACGGCGTTAAAATATCCGTAAATGGCGTGACGGCGAAAATTGAAGCGACGTCGGCACCCGAAAGTTATGCTGCGATCTCCCGAGTGTGGCGCGACGGCGATGAAGTAGAAATCCAGATGCCGATGAAGCTACACACGGAATTTCTTCCCGGCACCACCAACGAAATCGCCGTGCTTTACGGCCCGATTGTGCTCGCCGGTGAACTCGGCACGAATGCCATGCCGTATCCTTTTGCGCGCACGCAGACGGAATTCAGCAAGTTGCCCGTGCCGTCCGCGCCGATGTTCGCGACTTCTGCTACAGATTTGCTCAAGCACATAAAGCCTGTCGCCGGCAGCCCGCTCACGTTTCGCACCGAGGGCATTGGCCGCCCCCACGATGTGACGCTCATTCCGTTTTACGAACTTCACCGCCAGCGTTACTCGGTCTATTGGCAGTTGATTTCTGACGCGGAGTGGAAATTGAAATCGGCCCGGATCGCCGCTGAGGAGGCACATCGCATGGCCGAGGAAGCGCGCGTAGTGGACGTCGTTCGCCCCGGCGAGACACAATCGGAAACCGATCACAAGTGGCAGGGCGAAGACACGCAGGCCGGCGACAGCTACGGCTTCAAATGGCGTCGTGCGCGCGGCTGGTTCAGCTACGAGGTCAAGGTCGTGCCCGGCATCCCTCAACTTGTCGCGGTCGCGCTGCGTGACGGCAGCGTGGAGGATTTTGAGCTGTCCGTGGACGGCAAGGCGCTGGCGCTTCAGCCCGAAGGTGATGGTGCGGAAAAGGAATTTCTCCTGCCCGCCGAACTTACCCGCGGCAGGCAAAGCGTAGTGCTGAAATTTTCCGCGCGTCCGCCGAAAAGCGTGCCGACCATTACCGGCGTGCGCGTTTTGAAATTTCCGGCCGAAACCAGCTCGGCATCGAACCTCGCGCCGGCGGCAACGGCTTCGACGTCGCATGTCTCTGGCGACACTTCGCTGGAGGCGCTGAACGACGGCTACACGCCGCGTAGTTCGCGTGATGACCGCCGCGGCTCTTACGGCAACTGGCCCAACACCGGCACGCAGTGGGTGGAATACGACTGGAGCCAGCCGATCAGCACGAAACAGATCGAGGTGTATTGGTGGGATGACAACCGCGGCGTGCGCCTGCCGAAGGCGTGTCGCGTGAAGTTTTGGAATGGCCGGGATTTCGTTGCCGTGACCAACGCCGCCGGGCTTGGCGTTGCAGCGGACAAGTTCAACGTGACGACGTTTCCCGAAGTCACCACCACGAAGCTGCGGCTGGAGATGGATGGCAATGAACAATTTTCCACCGGCGTGCTGGAGTGGCGTGTTTTGGATTCGGGCAAGTCGCCGGAATTTCCGCCGAAGGTGTGGGCCGGCGTGGACCGCGACGTGATGCTGAACGGTAAGACATATTTGTCAGGCATAGTGAAATTTTTGAAGCTGAATTCAGCGCCGAAAATCTTGTGGAGCAAGAGTTCCGGACCGGGCGAAGTTAGTTTCGCCGACGCGCAGACAGGTGTCACGACGGCGACATTCTCCAAGCCGGGCGCTTATGTTCTGAAGCTGACGGCGGGTGAAGGCAAGCTGGCTTCGTCTTCGACGCTCAAAGTTAAAGTTGTGACTCCGCCGCCGGCGGATCGGCTGGACGTGGTTTATACAAAGCGTTACCAGATTGATAATCCGCTGTGGAATGCCAAGGCGAAGGCGCTTATCGTGACGTGGATTCCGCATTGCATTGACGAGATCAATCGCACGAACATCCCGGCGAATCAGGGCGATGGCGGCATTGATAATTTTATCGAGGCGGCAAAGGCGTTGCGCTGCGAGCCGCACGGCCCGCACAAGGGCTACGTTTTCGCGAACGCATGGGTTCATCAGACCATCGAGTCTATGTGCATCGCGCTGATGGTGGATCCGCAGGGCGACAAGGAAATCATCGCCGCACAGGAAAAGATGAAAGCGACGCTGGAGGATTGGATCCCAAAAATCCTCGCGGCGCAGGAGCCGGACGGTTATTTGCAAACCGCCTACACTTTGGCAGATCGTAGGCAATGGCCTTCGCGCTGGAACCCCGCGCAGCGCGGCAATCACGAGGGCTACGTCATGGGGTATTTCATCGAGTCGGCGATCAACCATTACACGCTCACCGGTGGCACAGACAAACGGCTGTATAACGCGGCGAAAAAACTGTGCGACTGCTGGGTGGCGAACATCGGCCCCGGCAAGAAGGAGTGGTATGACGGCCACGAGCAGATGGAGCAGGGGTTGGTGCGCTTCGGACGTTTCGTGAACGACGTCGAGGGTGGCGGCAAAGGTGACAGCTACATCGCGCTCGCAAAATTTCTGCTCGACTGTCGAGGGCGTCATGGCGGCTCGGAATACGACCAGACCCAGTCGCCGGTGCAGCAGCAATACGAAGCCGTTGGCCATGCCGTGCGTGCCTCGTATCTTTTCTCCGCGATGTCGGATGTCGCGGCGGAGACCCACGATACGGATTATCAGAGCGCGGTGCTGTCGCTGTGGGATAATCTCATCAACAAGAAGTATTACGTCACGGGCGGCATCGGTAGCGGCGAGACGTCGGAGGGCTTTGGTGGAAATTATTCGTTGCCGAACAGCGCCTATTGCGAGTCATGCTCAAGCTGCGGGCTGATTTTCTTCCAATGGAAAATGAACCTCGCCTATCACGACGCGAAATACGCCGACCTTTACGAGGAGACGATGTATAACGCGCTGCTCGGCTCAACGGACGTGCAAGGCGCGCATTTCTACTACGACAACCCGCTTGTCGAGGACAAGGCTCGTTACGCATGGCATGTCTGCCCGTGCTGCGTGGGCAACATCCCGCGCACGCTGCTGATGATTCCGACATGGACTTACGTAAAAAGCGACGAGGGCATTTATGTCAATCTGTTCATCGGCAGCACCATCAACGTCGAGCGCGTCGCCGGCACGGATGTGCAGATGGTGCAGAAGACGGATTACCCGTGGAACGGCAAGGTAAGCATCACAGTGAATCCGAAGCAGACAAAAAAGTTTTCCGTATTCGTCCGCGTGCCGGACCGCACGACGAGTGAGCTTTACACGCCAACGCCGCAGGTCAGCGGATTGAAGTCACTCGTGGTGAACGGAAAGAATATTTCACCGAAGATTGAAAACGGTTATGCCATCATTACGCGCGAATGGAAGGCCGGCGACAAAATTGATTTCGAGCTGCCGATGGAGATTCAGGTCGTCCGGGCCGATGAACGCATCAAGGCCGATCGTGGTCTGGTCGCACTGCGCTACGGCCCGCTGCTTTACACGATTGAGACCGCCGATCAGCCGAAGCTGGATTTATCGCCCGACCTGAAATCGCTCACGCCCGCATGGCGCGGCGATCTGCTGGGCGGCGTGATGGTCATCCAAGGCAAATGGAGCAATGTCAGTCCGCTGCTCGCCATCCCGAATTACGCCCGCCAGAATCGTGGCGGGCAGTCGGCGGTCTGGTTGAAAGAATAAAATTATGAAACGATCATCGCACAAATTATTTACTGCTGCCGGGGCATTGCTCCTGGCTCCGGCGCTGTTGCTGAATGCGGCTGAAGCGACCTTGACCGTCCAAACGGAACAACCCGGTGTGGCGATCAACCACGGCATGTGGGGAATCTTCTTCGAGGACATCAACCTCGGCGCGGACGGCGGGCTTTACGCAGAGCTGGTGAAGAACCGTTCTTTTGAATTTCCCGACGCGTTGATGGGGTGGACCATCGCCAGTTCTGGCGTGAAGACGGGCAATATCAGCGTTGTGAGTGACACTCCGTTCAACAAAGCCAATCCGCACTATCTGCGGATAGATGCGGGCGATGCCCAAGAGTTTGGCGTTTCCAATGAAGGTTTTCGCGGCATCGGCGTGAAGGACGATGAAAAATATGATTTCTCCGCTCAAATCCGGGTGACGTCGGGTTCGCCGATACTTGTGGTCCGTTTGGTGGATTCGGCCGGGAAAATTCTGGCGGAGGAGAAGATCAAAATGCTTTCGGCCGATTGGACGTTGAGGAAGATCACATTAAAGCCGGATGCCACCGTGCAAAAGGCGGCGCTGAACATTCTCGTCGTCGGTGGCGGCGTGGTGGATCTTGACATGGTTTCGCTGTTCCCGCGCGATACGTGGAAGCATCGTCCCGGCGGCTTGCGTGCCGACATGGTGCAGTTGCTCGCGGACCTGAAACCCGGCTTCATGCGCTTTCCCGGCGGCTGCATCGTCGAGGGTCACACGCTCACGAACCGTTACCAATGGAAGACAACCATCGGTCCGATCGAAGAACGTAAGCTCATCATGAACCGCTGGAATGACGAATTTAAACACCGCCCGACGCCGGATTATTACCAGTCGTTCGGCCTCGGCTTCTTCGAATATTTTCAATTGTGCGAAGACATCGGCGCGTCGCCGCTGCCGATCTTGAACTGCGGCATGGCCTGCCAGTATAACTCGGGCGAACTCTGCCCGCTCGATGAGCTTGGACCTTACATCCAGGATGCGCTCGACCTGATCGAGTTTGCCAACGGCCCTACGAACAGCGTCTGGGGGGCAAAGCGCGCGGCGTTCGGACATCCCGCGCCGTTCAATCTGAAGATGATTGGTGTCGGCAACGAACAATGGGACCAGCAATATATCGAGCGCTATGCCAAATTTCACGCGGCGCTGAAGGCGCAACATCCGGAGATCAAATTGGTCTCCGCCGCCGGTCCGGGACCGGATGGCAAGCGGTTCGATTTCGCCTGGAAAAATCTACGCGAGTTGCACGCGGACATCGTGGACGAGCATTGCTACGCCAAACCCGACTGGTTTTACAACAACACGCATCGCTACGACAGCTACGACCGCAACGGCCCGAAGGTATTCTTCGGCGAATACGCTGCACAGAGTGACAAGACTGTCAGCATCAACAACCGCAACAATCTCGACTGCGCTCTTTCCGAAGCTGCCTGCATGACCGGCTTGGAACGCAACGGCGACGTGGTGCAGATGGCCAGCTACGCGCCGCTGTTCGCGCACGTGGACGGCTGGCAATGGAAGCCCGACCTTATCTGGGTCAATAACCTTCAGAGCTACGGCACGCCGAATTACTATGTTCAGAAGCTATTCGCCAATAACCCCGGCGACGTGACCGTGCCGTTGAAACTCGACGCGCCGAGCGGAGCAAAACTGTTCGCCTCGGCCACGCGGGACAAGGCTTCGGGCGAATTGATTCTGAAAGTCGTGAACGGCGGCAGTTCCCCGGCGGACGTGAAACTTGATTTGGCCGGCGTCAAGAAGGTTGCTTCCAAAGCCGCTGTGTCCACCTTGACCAGCGGCAGCGTGCAGGATGAAAATTCCTTCGCCGAGCCGAAGAAGGTTTTCCCGAAGGAATCAAAACTGAAAATTTCCGCACCGCAGTTTAGCTACACGTTCCCTGCGAACTCGCTGACGGTGCTGCGTCTCAAAATCACGAAATAAATTATGGCCACTCAATATACCATCGGTCTGGATTACGGCACGAATTCCGTTCGCGCCCTCATCGTCAATGTCGCCAACGGCGCGGAAGTTGCCGCCGCCGTCTGGATTTACGAACACGGCACGCAGGGCGTGATCCTTTCCCGCGACCCGAATCTCGCGCGGCAGCATCCGGCGGATTATCTCAAAGGCGCGGAAGTCACCATCAAGCAGGCGCTCGCCACGGCGAAGAAAGCCGTCAAAGGTTTTAAGCCGGAGCAGGTCATCGGCATCGGCGTGGACACGACCGGCAGCACGCCGCTGCCCGTGGATGCGAACGGCCAGCCGCTCGCGTTCCAGAAAAAGTTTGCCAATAATCCCGCCGCGATGGCGTGGTTGTGGAAAGACCACACCGGTATTGCCGAAGCCGCCGAGATCACTGCGCTCGCGAAGAAGATGCGCCCGCAATATCTCGCCAAGTGCGGCGGCACGTATTCGAGCGAATGGTTTTTCAGCAAGATTCTCAAGTGCCTGCGGAGCTCGCCCGAAGTGTTCAATGCCGCGCATTGCTGGATTGAACTCTCAGACCTCGTTCCCGCCGCGCTGACGGACACGCTGCATCCCGACAAATTCATCGCCGGCATCTGCGCCGCTGGTCACAAGGCAATGTATAGCGCGACGTGGGGCGGTTATCCTGACAAGGCGTTTCTCTCGAAGCTCGACCCGAAACTCGGGGCGCTGCGCGATCGTCTGCCCAAGCGGGTGCTCGCGGTGGATTCCGCCGTCGGCACATTGACCGTGGTCTGGGCAAAGCGCACTGGACTTTCCGCTGGCATTCCCGTGACGGTTGGCGCGTTCGATGCGCACACCGGCGCGATCGGCGCGGGCGTGAAACCCGGCACGCTCGTGAAAATCATCGGCACCAGCACCTGCGACATCAGCGTGCGCGTGAACACCGCGAAGCTCGCGGACATTCCCGGCGTTTGCGGCATCGTGGACGGCAGCGTCGTCCCCGGCTACTTCGGCATTGAGGCTGGTCAATCGGCGGTCGGCGACATGTTCAACTGGCTCGTGAATTACATCCAACCCGGCGGCGCGAAGGCGGGTTCGCATGAGGAGCTTACGAAGGGCGCATTGAAACTTCAGCCCGGCGAAAGCGGTCTGCTTGCACTTGACTGGAACAACGGCAATCGCACCATCCTCGTGGACCAGCAGCTCACCGGCTTGATTTTGGGTCAGACACTTTACACCACGCCGGCGGAAATTTACCGCGCGCTCATCGAGGCGACGGCTTACGGTGCGTTGACAATCATCAATCGCTACGAGGAATACGGCTGCAAAATCTCCGAAGTGGTGAACTGTGGCGGCATCGCTGAGAAAAGCCCGCTCGTCATGCAGACCTACGCCGACATCACGGGGCGTCCGATGAAGATCAGCCGCTCGGCGCAAACTTGCGCGCTCGGCTCCGCCATCGCGGCTGCCGTCGTGGCTGGTGCGCACAAGAATTTCGCCACGGCGCAAAAAAAGATGACCGGCCTCAAGCCCACCATCTACAAGCCGAATCCGAAAGCCCATGCAGTTTACAAGCGGCTCTACGCGCTCTATAAACAACTGCACGACGCGTTTGGCACGAAGCAATGGAACGGCAACTTGCATAACGTGATGAAAGAACTCATCGAAATCCGCAGCCTGGCCCGGCGGTAAGTCTGTAGCCAATTCATGCCACATTCATTAATTGGGAAAACTGCAACAATTACCCATTCCAACCATGTTAGAAAAATTAAAAGCTGAAGTCTGCAAGGCGAACCTTGACCTGGTGGCCGAAGGTTTGGTCATCCAGACGTGGGGCAACGCCAGCGCGGTGGATTGCGCAAGCGGCGTGATGGTCATCAAGCCGAGCGGCGTGCCGTATTCGGAGATGAAACCGCAGCACATGGTCTGCGTGTCGCTGAAAACCGGCGAGGTCGTCGAGGGCAAACTCAAGCCCAGCTCGGACACGGCCACGCATCTGGTTTTGTATCGCGCGTTTGCCGGCATTGGCGGCGTGGTGCATACGCATAGCCTCTACGCGACGTCGTGGGCGCAGGCGTGCCAGCCGTTGCTGGCCTACGGCACGACGCAGGCGGATTATTGGTATGGTGACGTGCCCTGCACACGCAAGTTGACGGCGGCGGAAATCAAAACCGATTACGAGGCGAACACGGGCGACGTCATCGTGGAGACGTTCAAGAAATTGAAATACGACGCGTTGCAACATCCGGCCGTGTTGGTGGCGAGCCACGGGCCATTCACCTGGGGCAAGGACGTGCATGATGCTGTTCACAATGCGAGCGTGCTGGAATTCATCGCCAAGCTGAACAGTGAGACGCTGCGCATTAATCCCAAGATCAAGCCGATGCAAGGCGTGTTGCTGGACAAACATTACCTGCGCAAGCACGGCAAGAACGCCTACTACGGACAGAAGTAAGCAAAATACATGACAAGACAACCCCATTGTAATCGGATATTTGTTTCCGTTATGCGCCACCTTTTCCTCATCGCCTTGCTGGCGTTTTGCCATGCGGCGGGCGCGGCTGAAAATAAAAACGCACTCCTTTTCACCTTCTTCCGTGAGCCGAACGGGCAGGGCGGTTTGCAATTGGCGACGAGCACGAACGGTTTGAAATGGACGGAGATCAAGCCGCCGTCTGGCGGCTTCATCAAGCCGGAAGTCGGCGGCAAGCTGATGCGCGATCCGAGTCTGGCAATGGGGCCGGACGGGACGTTTCACATGGTCTGGACGACGAGTTGGGGGCGTCCGCCGGTGTTCGGGTATGCGAGTTCCAAGGATTTGATCCATTGGTCGGCGCAGCGCGCGATTCCGGTGATGGAGGACGATCCGACGGCGCAAAACGTCTGGGCACCGGAATTGTTTTACGACGCGAAGAAAACGCAGTGGCTGATCTTCTGGGCTAGCACGATACCCGGCAAGTTTCCTGAAACGGAAAAGTCCGGCGACAACAACCATCGCATTTACTACGTCACGACGAAGGATTTCAAGACGTTCAGCAAGACGAAGCTGTTTTACGACGGCGGTTTCAATGTGATTGACGCCACAATTCTCCCGGCGAACGGGAAGTTTTATCTCGTGGTAAAAGATGAGACAAAGAACCCGGTGAAAAAGAATATTCACCTGGCTGTCAGCGATAAAGCCGAAGGACCTTACAGCAAGGCTGGCCCGGCGATCACAGGTGATTGGGTCGAGGGGCCTTCCGGCATTCAAATCGGCTCGGAGTTCTATATTTATTTTGACCATTACGGCAGTCCCAAGTATTACGGGGGCATCAAATCACCCGACATGGAACATTGGCAGGATATTTCTCCGGCAACGTCGTTTCCGAAAGGCTTCCGGCACGGCACGGTATTAAGGGTGCCGGCGTCGGTCGTGGAAAATTTGTCCCTCCTCAACAGCAATTCAACAACCAAAAACTGAACCATGAAAATAATGCAATTAGTCACTCTGGCAACGGCTGGACTCGGCGCGGCCTGTCTTGTAGGCTGCGCGACCATGTCCAAAACGCATCCCCCCATCACCAAGGCCGATTTCGGCAAAACCGCAGACGGCACGCCGGTGGAATTATACACGTTGCAAAATGCCAATGGCGCCGAGGCTAAAATCATGACCTACGGCGGCATTGTGCAGTCGCTTTCCGTGCCGGACAAGAACGGCAAATTTGCCGACGTCGTGCTCGGCTTCGATAATTTGCAAGGCTACATTGACAAGTCGCCATACTTCGGCGCGTTGATCGGTCGCTACGGCAACCGCATTGGCGGCGCGAAGTTCACGCTCGAAGGCAAGACTTACAACCTCGCGACCAACAACGGCCCGAACTCGCTGCACGGCGGACTCGTCGGCTTTGACAAGGTCGTGTGGACGGCTCGCCCGATGGAAACGGCGCATGGACCGGCCTTGATCCTGACGTATCTGAGCAAGGACGGCGAAGAAGGTTTCCCCGGCAACCTGATGGTGACGGCCATCTACACGCTGACGGATGACAACGCATTGAAGCTTGAATTCACCGCCAAGACGGACATGCCGACGGTGGTGAACCTGACGCATCATTCCTATTTCAACCTCGCCGGGCAGGGGAACGGTGACATCCTCGGTCACGTGGTTTACATCAATGCCGACAAGACCACGCCGGTGGACAGCGGTTTGATCACGACCGGTGAATTTGCCGACGTGACGGGAACGCCGTTCGACTTCCGCAAGCCAACGGCGATCGGGGCGCGCATCAACGATCCGAATCCCGTGCTGCGTTATGGCCCCGGCTACGATCACAACTGGGTCATCAACAAACCGCTGGGACAGCTCGGCCTGATGGCGCGGGTGAAGGAACCGACCAGCGGTCGCGTGATGGAAGTGTGGAGCGATGAACCCGGCCTGCAATTCTACGCCGGCAATTTCCTCGACGGCACCATCAAGGGCAAAGGCGGCGTGGCTTATCAAATCCACACCGGCTTCTGCATGGAGCCGCAGCATTATCCTGATTCCCCGAACAAGCCGAACTTCCCGTCCGTGGTCCTGCTGCCGGGCCAGACGTTCCACAACACGATCATTTATAAATTCAGCGCGGAATAATTCATTCCGACGACCAAAACTATGAATGAGATAACCAATACGCTCGCGGCGGCCACCAATGCCATCACCGCGACCACCGCCGTCCACCGGGAACCGGTTTTCAATGGGCTGGACTGGTTCGTGATCGCGTTGTTCATCGTTGGCATGTTTGTGGTGGTGCTGTTCTCGATGCGCAAGAAGAACGAGTCGGGCAAGGATTACTTCCTCTCCGGCCGCGATGCAAACTGGTTGCAAATCGGTTCCTCGATCTTCTCCTCAAACATCGGCTCCGAACATCTCGTCGGTCTCGCGGGTGCCGGCTTTATTACCGGCATGGCGATGGCGCATTGGGAAATGCACGGCTGGATCATTCTCATCCTGGGTTGGGTGTTTGTGCCGCTCTATGACCGCATGAAAGTGTTCACCATGCCGGAGTTCCTTGAATTGCGCTTCAGCCGCGGTTCTCGGAACATCCTGAGCTTGCTGACCATGGCGAGTCTGGTGCTGACCAAGATTGCCGCGACCATCTATGCCGGTGACGTCGTCATCCGCACGTTGCTGGGCGTTGAATCCGTGCAGATTATGGGACATCAAGTGGACATCTTCTGGATCATCGCCTTGAGCTTGGCGGGAACCACCGGACTTTACACGATCTTCGGCGGCATGCGCGTGATCATGTATACGGCGGTGTTGCAGGCCCCGGTGCTGATCTTCGGTTCGCTGGCCATTTTGTATGTGGGCCTGCACAAACTCGGCGGCGGTAGCCTGATTGAAGGCTGGAATGTCACCAAGGCGGCGGTCGGCAACAACATCCACCTCGTCCGCCCGTTGAATGATCCGGAATGGCCCTGGCTGGCGATTCTGCCCGGATCAGCCATCATCGGCTTCTGGTATTGGTGCACGGACCAATACATCGTCCAGCGCGTGCTGGCGGGCAAAAACCAGAAGGAATCTCGCCGGGGTTCCATTCTTGCCGGCTACTTCAAGCTGACGCCGGTGTTCATCTTTCTGGTTCCGGGCATGGTGGCCTTCGCGCTGACCCAGACGCCCAGTGCCGGCTTTGCCACCAATGGTGACGCCGCTTACACGTCGCTCGTCGCGCAGATTCTCCCGCACGGGGTCAAAGGCATCGTGGCTTGCGGTATGATTGTTGCGCTCATGGCATCGCTGGCGTCCAAGTTCAACGCTTCCGCCACCCTGTTCACGATGGACTTTTACCGCGAATGGCATCCGAACGCCTCCGGCAAAACCGAAGTGCTGGTCGGACGCATTGCCACGGCAGTCATCGTGTTCATGGGCATCTGCTGGGTGCTGGTGATCAAGGCGCTGCATTCCAACCTTTATGAATATCTGCAAAGCGTGCAAGGCTATCTATCACCGTCCATTGCGGTGTTGTTCGCGGTGGGCGTGTTTTGGAAGCGGGCCACGGCACCGGCGGCACTTTGGGCATTCAGCATTGGCGTCATCGGCGGTTTCGCTCGTCTGGCGGCGGACCTGGTCATGCGCAATGACGGCGGTGCGGTGAAGGACCTTAAGCAGCAGCTTTACAAAGGGCTTATCAATGCGGATCAATATGCCGCAGGTATCGCCCCCATCAAAGCGAAGCACGGAATCATCTTTGATTTCTGGAATATCCACTGGCTCTACTTCTGCCAGGGGTTGTTCGTGCTGACGGCGGCATTGATGATCATCATCAGCTTGATGACCAAGGCGCCGGATCCGAAGACCGTTAAATACACCTGGTATGGGGCCACACCGGAAGAGAAGGCCGCCACCAAGGCCAGCTGGAACGCGTTGGACGTGGTGCTGTCCCTGATCGTGGTCGCCTGCGTCGTCTGGTTCTATATCAGCTTCTGGTGATCGAATAATTCCAAGGCTGCGGTGCCCTTCGGCACCGCAGCTTTTTTTTAGGGGGGGGGCCAGCCAAGATGATTGGAGGAAAGCGATTGCGGAATTTTCAAGTCGGGAAAAACCCTGACCTGAGATTTACGGGCACGTTGGTCCGCACCGATTTAATGCGCGGACCGATTTTGGCTGAACCGCAAACTCCCAGTCATTTCTTCAGCACGCCGGATTCAACCAGCGCGGCCCGCGTTTTATCAGCGGACTCGTGCAGGATGGTGCGCCAGCCGCGCGCTACGCCGGCGGCGATGTTTTCGGCGCGGTCATCGAGGTAGATGAGATCGCCGCCGCTGCGGCCGCAAAGCTTTTCCATGGCGGCATAAATTTCCGGTTGCGGCTTCATCGCGCCGACCTCGTAGGACAAAATATAGTCGTCGAAGTTGGCGAAGAATGGAAAATCCCGGCGCACATGCTCAATGGCAAGGTCGTTGGTGTTCGAGAAAATATAGCTCTTGAAACCGAGCTGCCGAAGCTCGGCGTGCAGCGCAATGGTTCCCGGCATCTCGGTGAAAATCTCCGCGAAATAGCCGCTGAACTCCGCGAGGTCGCCGTCAAAATGGATGGCGTCACGAACGGCGGCGTAAAATTGCTGGCGGTTGAGCCGGCCGGATTCGTATTCCACCAGCAACGGCGAGCTACCGAGAAACGCGTGCAAGTCCGCCGGCGCCTTGGAACTGCGCGCGGCAATCTTCCGCGCGGCGATGGAATAATCAAAGTCCACCAGCACTTTGCCGAGGTCGAAGATGAAGACGGGAGAAGTTTTCACAGCATTTCCCGGCGTCCCTCCAAGGCGCGGTTAAGCGTGAGATCGTCGGCGAATTCCAGTCCGCTGCCGGCTGGCAGGCCGAAGCCGATGCGGGAAATTTTTAGGCCTGGACGGGCTAGCCGTTTCGCGAGATAATTGCTCGTCGCATCGCCTTCCACATCCGTGCCGAGTGCGATGATGATCTCCTTGATCGGTTCGGCGGCTAGGCGCTTTTCCAGTTCGCCGATGCGCAAGTCGTCCGGCTCCACGCCGTCGAGCGGGGAGATTTTTCCGCCGAGCACATGGAACTTGCCGCGAAACGTGCCGGATCGTTCAATACTCAGGATGTCCACGGCCCGTTCCACGACGCACACCAGCGCGGACTCGCGGCGGGGATCTTCGCAGGTGGAGCAGGGGGATGCTTCCGTCAGCGCGCCGCAGATTTCGCAGAAGCGGATGCGTTCGCGGGCGTGAACCATCACGTCGGCCAGTTGCTTCACCAGCGCAGACTCAGTCTGCACCAGATGCAGGGCGATGCGCTCGGCGGAACGTGGCCCGATGCCGGGAAGCTTGCTCAGCGCGGCGGTCAGCGAAACGATGGGTTCGGGAAGCATGACGATGCAAAATTAAAAATCCAGGGACGCCGGGCTTGCGGCCTTTCATTTTTAATTTCTCACATGAGTCCCGGCAGGCTGAAGCCTGCTGTGGCCTTGCCCATCTCGGCGTTGGAAATGTCCTTGGCCTGCGCAAGTGCCTGGTTGGCGGCGGTGAGAATCATGTCCTCGACTATCTGCGCATCCGACGGATTTAGCGCCTGCGGGTCAATCTTGATGGAAGCAATCGTGCCGTCGCACTTGGCGACGACCTTGACCGCGCCGCCGCCGCTGGTGGCTTCGACGGTGCGTGTGGCGAGTTCCGCCTGAATCTGTTCCATTTGCTGCTGCATTTTCGCAGCCTGTTTCATGAGTTTGCCGAGGCCAGCCATATCAGTGGGTATTTAAAATTTGATGGTTGATGGTTAAAAATTACGCGCGGACTTCGACGATTGTGCCCTTGAATACTTCCAGCGCCTTCTTGATGAGCGGATCGTTTTTAAATTCTTCCTTGTTGAAAGCAATGGGTGCGGGTTTCTTTTCAGCGACGGGCGAACCCGGGGCTTCGGCTGTTTTTGAAGCAGCTTTTGCCGGCGCGGTTTTTGCGGCAGCCGGTGGCGGCGTAGGAACCGGTGCCGCGACCGGGCTCTGCCAACCGGCGGGCGCTTCGGCCTTGATGAACTTGATCATCGCGTTCGGGTGGCCGAGTTCCGCGAGCTTGGTCGCGAGCAAGGTGTGGTTGCGGGAATTGTCCACCAGGCCGAGATGGTCGGCAAACTCAGGGTCATAACCGATGACCAAAACATTTTTCTCGAACGACACCGGATGGGCGTTCAGCAGATAGCTGCGCGTGAATGTGCTCGCCCGGCCAACAGCTTCGACCAACCGGCCCCAAAGTTCGGTGAGATTCCCACTCACTGGTGCAGCCGCCACCGCTGCTGGTGCCGGTGTGGCATGCGCGACGGGCGCGGGCTTGGGTGCCGGCGTTGGCGCGGGTGCTTCGCGAAGCGAGAATGCTGGAACCGTCGAGGCGGCGGGTGCTGATGGGACTCTGGCTGGAGCGCTGATCGCCGCTGGGGCTGGAGTAGAGCCGCCTTCGCTGCGAAGCTGGTTGAGTTGGCGCAGCACGGCGTCCAGCGGTAGGGAATTGCGCGCTTCGATGGCGCGGAGCAGGGTGACTTCGAGCAGGATCTTTTTGGACGCAGCATCGCGCAGGCGCAGTTCGGCATCGGCCAGCGATTCGAGAATGCGCGTGAGGGCGTCGGTGTTCGCCAGCGAGGCTTGTTCCTTTAGCGCGGCGACTTCGGCCTCGGAGGCTTCGAGTAAGTTCAGGTCGCCCCGTGAGACTTGGTAGATGAGCAGGTTGCGAAAATGATTTAACAGGTCGCCGAGCAGGCGGCCGAGGTCCTTGCCGCCTTGCGCAAGTTCGTTCAGCTGCGTCAGAGCGACCTGGATTTCACCCGCGAGCACGGCCTGGCTCAATTTCAGGATCTGGCCCTGCGCGGCAAGGCCGAACATCGAGAGCACGTCGGCTTCCTCGATTTTGTCGCCGCAAAAGCTGATGAGCTGATCGAGCGTGGATTCGGCGTCGCGCATCCCGCCGTCGGCGCCGCGCGCGATGGCGTGCAGGGCGGCGGCGTCAATCGTGACGTTTTCCTTGCCGGCGATTTCCGCGAGATGTTTCGTGATGAGCGCGGCGGGAATCCGGCGCAGGTCGTAGCGCTGGCAGCGGGAAAGGATCGTCGGTAGCACCTTCTCCGGGTCGGTCGTCGCGAACATGAACTTCACATGCGCGGGCGGTTCCTCGAGCGTTTTCAACAGCGCGTTGAACGCCGCCGTCGAGAGCATGTGAACTTCGTCAATGATGTAGATCTTGAACGGAGAATTGGCTGGCGCGTATTTGCAGGTCTCGCGGAGTTCGCGCACCTGCTCGACGCCGTTGTTGCTGGCACCGTCAATTTCCAAAACGTCGAGGGAACGGCCATCGGTGATTTCCTGGACGCGCGGGTCGTTGTCGTCGAAATCAATGCTGGGGCCGCCGGTGCAGTTGAGCGCCTTGGCGAAGATGCGGGCGATGGTGGTCTTGCCGGTGCCGCGCGGTCCGCAGAAAAGATAGGCGTGGGCGATGCGCTTCTGGCTGATGGCGTTGGCGAGCGTCTGGGTGACGTGCTCCTGGCCGACGACGTCGGCGAAACGCTGCGGGCGGTATTTGCGGGCGATGACCTGGTATGACACAGAGTTTTAAATTTTTAATTCTTAATTTTTAGTTGTGACCTGCGCGAACTTAAAACTAAAAATTCACAATTAAAAATTGAAGAGGTGTCAGGGTGACCACGGCAGATACGGAGCAAACTACCGTTGCTGCCTTCCGGCCCTGGCGGGGTTCGTAAGTCCACATTCCATGGGCCCTGACGCGGCAAATCTTGCGGGAGCAGATGGAGGCTGACAAGCAGAAACGCCGGCGGTTTGAAACCGCCGGCGTTTGGTTGCTTAAGAAAAAATTAGGGATTATTCGTGCTGCTGCCGAAGTTCAGCAGGGGGGCGCCGGTGGGCGCGGGAATGTCAATCGGCGCACCGGCATTGATCTGGGCGAGCACGGCGGCGGTGATGTCGTTGTCGTTGTTGGCAAAGACCACGACTTCAACGGAGGCGGAATTCAAAACCATGGAATAACCGCCGGCCTTGGCCTTCTCGGCGACGGCTTTCTGGATTTCGCTGACGAGGTTGCCGCTCATGCGCTGGCTCTGGTCAGCGAGCTGGGACTCGGCCTGACGTTGGAATTGTTCGATGGCGCCGCGGGAATTGGTGATTTCCTTGGCCTTGTCAGCCGCCGCCTGTTTGCGCTTGTCGCGTTCATCGGCGGAAAGCGACAGGTCGCTGGATTGCTCGAGCAATTGCTTGTAGGCGGTCTGGGCCTTGTCAATGCCATCGGCCATCTCCTTGATTTCCTTGCGCAGCTCCGTCTTGCGGTTCTCGAGGGAGGCTTGGGCCAGCTTGGTCTTGTAGTAGCCGTTGAACAGCTTCTTCATGTCCACCGTGGCCACCTTGGTTTGGGCGTGGGCAGCAGTTGCGAGCGTCAGCAAAAGGGCAACCGTCAAAAAGGGAGCGATAAATTTTTTCATGGGCGAAAAGGAAAACAGAATTTCATGAGGATTCCAGCTTAAAATGGGCGTCAGCGTTGGCGCAAGCGGAAGAACTGGCTGCTGTTGGTGGTCGGCAGCGTGATTTGATTCCAGCCATTGCTCAATACTGGACTTTGCGGGACAACCTGCCAACGGCCGGAGTTCAGGTCGCTGGAACTTTCGATGTCGTAATGGGCCGAAGCGTTCTGCCATTTGAGAACCAGGCCGGGTGGCGTCGCCGGCGCGATTTGGGCGGTCTTGCTCTGGACCGGCGCGGAAAGCGCTTGCGGCTCGATGAACAATGTCGGCACGGGCGCGGGCGCGTTGGTGACAGTGATGGTGCGGACCATGGCGCTGGTCTGTCCGTTGATGCCGGTCACGGTCAACTGGGCGACGAAATTGGTGGCGCTGTTGTAGGTGTGCGACGGACTTTGCAATGTGCTGGTGTTGCCGTCGCCAAAGTCCCAGCTCCACGCAGTGACCGGGCCGCTGGAAAGGTCGGTGAACTGCACGGTTAACGGCGCCGGCCCGGAATCAGGGCTGGCGGTGAAGTTTGCCACCGCATTGGTCAGCGGCTGGAGTGAGATTTTCGCGATGAACATGTCGTTCGTGCCGCTGCGGCGCGGTTGATAGGCGTTGACCGCCGGGAAATTGGTGGAGAGCGTCTGGCCGACGATGTAGGCGTCACCCAGCGGGTCCACCGCGATGGCATTGCCGTAATCCCGTTCCCGACCGCCGATGTAGGCCGAGTAGAGCAGGGCGGAAGCATCGGCGTTGAACGCGATGACAATGGCGTCGCTGTAACGCTTGTTCTTCTTGGAACTATTCGTGGCGCTCAAAAAGCCGGAGATGTTGTTGGTCGTGGCCGGGAAATTGGTGCAGGTGGCCGTGCCGACGACGTAGGCGTTGCCGGCTGGGTCGAGCGCGACGCCGTTGGCGACGTTGAGGCCCTTGCCCCCGAACATCGTCGAATAACCGAGGCTGGGCTGGACGCCGTCCCATTTGATCTGGGTGAGAAATCCATTGGTGGCCAGCGCGTAATGTTTCTTGAAATCGTTCGTATGCACAAACGCCGCCGTCAGGTAAGGCACGTTGGTCGTGGTGTAGGGGAAATTGGTGGAGCAGGTGAAACCAGCCACATACGCATTACCGCTGGCGTCGGCGGCGATGCTGTTGGCTGCATCGTTGTTCGTGCCGCCCAGAAAAGTTGAGTAAAGCGGCACGGACAGATTGGAGACGTCGAACGCGGTGACGAACGCGTCGGGGAAGACGATGCGTCGTTTCTTTTTGATAGTGTTGGTGCTGGTATCGCCATTAAGCAATTCGTAGCCCGGCAGACAATTGATGGAGGGGAAATTGGTGGAAAAGGTATAGCCAGCCACAAAGATGCGTCCATTGTTGTAGGCGATGGAACGGCCGGTATCGAAGTTTGTGCCTCCGAGGTAGGAGGAGTAGCTCAAATTGGTGCCGCCCGCCGCGATTTCCGCAATGAAGGCGTTGGCGTTAAGATAAAAAGTGTTGCTGCACGCCAGTTGAGATTGGAAGGCGGTGTTCGTCGTCACCGGAAAATTGGTCGAGTAGGTATAGCCGGTGATGTAGGCATTGTCCGAACCGTCCAACGCGATGCCCCAAGCCGCATCCATCGAGGAACCGCCCAAATAGGTTGAATAGATCAATCCGTTTCCTGCTGGATTTAACTCGGTGACGAAAACATCCACCGGGTAGGTTTTGCCATTTTTAGGAATCACGCCGCTGATGGAGGGATAAAGCGCATTCGTCGTCGGGAAATTCGTCGAATCCGTAAACCCGGTCAAAAATGCATTGCCAGCAGAATCCACCGCCAAACCTAAAATACCATCGTTGCCTGAGCCCCCGAGGTAGGTGGCATAAATAAGGTTTGTTCCGGTATTATCAAAGCGGGCGATAAAAGCATCGCCGGTGAGTTTGCCACCATTATTGGTCGTCTGCAGCGAGCCGGGGGTTGCAAAGGGAATACTATTTGTGGACTTGGTTGAGTAGGTCTGGCCTGCCACATAAACGGAGCCATCCGTCGGGTTCACGGCAATGCTTCTTCCGGTTTCACCATAATTACCGCCGTAATAAGTCGAATAGCTCAACACCGGGTCGATCACCAGCGGCTGGCTGCGGTCGTAATCACCGAGGACCAAGGTCGCCGTGTGCCGGTCCAGAATTTGATATCCCGCAACTATCTCCTGACGCCGGCCATGGATGGTCTGGTAGGCCACGGGTGCGTGCTGGATGATTTCACCGGCTTTGAATTTGATGACGAGTTCGCCCTGTGAATTGACCGAGATTTTTTCCGCGCCGGCAAAGCGCAGCGCAATCACTGAGGGATTGACCCCGGCGGCAAGATTGAAATCGTATTCCAATTTCTGGCGGTTGCCGTAATAAACCACGCTGACGCCGGGATAAACCTCGTCCACGCGAATCTGCGAAAACGTCGGCAGGTTCGCCTGCCACTGGCCGGGGTCACTACCGACGAGGTAATTGATTTTACCCATCAGCGGCTGGTCGCCGGAAATGCGGGCGGCGGGATTGGCCCCGATGAACTGCAGGCTGCCGCTGGCGGTTTCACCGCTGGCTTTGGTCAGGGAAAATTCTGCGCCGGTCGCGGTGACCACGAATTCCGACTGGCTGCCGTGGGCGATGAATTTTCCCGGCCCGGTGGTTTCAAACCAGAGCGGCAGATTGCCGAATTGTGCGCCGCTTTGGGCCGACAGTTTGAACGCGGTCGGGATCAAAACCAGACCGGCTCCCAAAATGATTGTTGCGAGACGGTTCATATTAAAATTCGCGGGTGTAGCCTACACCAAATTGGAACTGGCCGCTGCCGTTATTGTATTTGTCCGTCTGCAGCGGGATGCCGTAATCCAGCCGCAACGGCCCGAGGTGGGGGATGTTCAACCGCATGCCCATGCCCCAATCGCTGAGATAATTCAACGAGTAGGAATAGGAGTGGGCATCCACCGCCCCAATGTCATAGAACAAAGCAAAGCGCAGGCTCACGCCGCCTTCTTTTTCAAAAATTGGCACGCTGTATTCGGCCGAGCTGAACCAATAAGTGTCGCCGCCGATCGGTTCTTCCGTGGTGACGCCGACCGTCGGCCCCTGGCGCGGGGCGATGTTGCGGAATTGAAAGCCGCGCAGGGAATAAAGACCGCCCAAATAATAGCGGTCATAGAACGGCACATCGCCTCCCTGCAGGCTGTCGGCAACCCCAGTGCGGCCCAGGAGTTCCAGCACATGGCCCTTGAACAGGCCGGGGAAATACCATGCGCTGCGGGCTTCAAGCTTGTAGAAATCGGTGCTGCCCACGCTCATCTCCGTTGAGATTTCCGTGCGCTGGCCATGGTTCGGCAGTTGCGTGCTGTTGCGCGTATCGTAAGCGAGCGAGGCGCCAAACCGCTGGTAAAGATTGTTTCCAACCTGGTCAAGGATGGCGTTTGGCACATTCGGCGGCTGGCTTTGAGGAACTTGATTGGGATCATTGACGGTTCGCTGACCGTGCCAGCCGGGGTTCAAAGAGATGCCAATGTCTTCCAGCGTATAACTGACGCTGCCGATGACAAAATCGCTGCCAAGCGCGCGGGTGAGGCTGACCTTGCCGCCGGTGCGGGTTTCGTCGTAAATGCCGTTGGGGCTTTCAAAATTAAGCTGATGGCGATAGAGACTGATGCCGAGCGACAGCTTTCGGTTCATGAACCACGGCTCGGTGAAAGAAAGTTCGTAGTCCTGACGCTGCGTGCCGAGCTGGACGCGCAAACGAATCTTCTGGCCGCCGCCGGTGAAGTAGGGCGGGTGGAACAGATCAAAGTTGCCCTGTGAAATTTCCGCATAGCCGACGAGCGCATCCACGGAACTGAAACCCGCTCCGACGCTCATGTTGCCGGTGTTTTGCTCCTCGACGTTGATGAGCAGGTTTTTCCGGCCGGCAATCGGCGGGTCGGTCTGGTCGGGACGAGTTTCCACCTTGCTGAAATATTGCAGGCCTTCGAGCCGCTGCTTGCTGATCTTCACGCGCACCATGTCAAAAACGTCGCCGGGCGAAATCGCCAGCTCGCGTCGGATGACTTTGTCCTTGGTCTTGAGATTGCCGTGGATCTCGATCTTCTGGACGTAGGAGCGCTGGGATTCGCCGATTTCAAAATCAAGATCAATGGTGCCTTGCTCGACGTTGGGCACCGTCTTGACGCGCATCGCCTGGCCTTGGGCGATTTCAATGTAACCCTTGCTGCCGTAGAAATCCTGGACAGCTTCGGTATCCTTCGTCAATCCCTCCGGCGTGAAGATGTTGCCGGTATCCATCGGGAGGTTGTTGGCGCCGAGCTTGGCTTTGGATCCCTGAAAGTCGCGGACGACGCGCAAGCCGGCGATGATTTCCGCATCGGTGAAAATTTTCTCCCCGCTGAATTTGACCGAGCCGACTTTGTATTGATGGCCCTCGAATAGATAATACTTCACGATCATGGTGTTGGTCGTGGGATATTCGAGCTTCGTGTCCTTCACCTCGAAATCAAGATAGCCCTTGCTGTGATAAAATTCCGCGAGCTTGTCGGCATCGGCGTCAAATTCATCCTGCTGGAAATAACCGCTGCCTGTCAGCCAGGACCACATCCAATGCGCCCGCGTCTTGACCTCCTTGCGCAGCTGCTTCTGGGTGAAAGCTTCCGCGCCGAGAAAATTTACCTGAATAATTTTCACCTTCGGGCTTTCCTGGATCTGGTAGGTGACCGAGCCGTGGCCGGTGGCCTCGTCAATGTTCAGGACATATTTCACTTTCGTTTCCGAGTAGCCGGATTTCTCATACAACTTTTTCATCTCCTGCACGTCGGTGAACAGCTTCTGTTCGTCCAGCGCGTCGCCGATCTTTACGGTGACTTTTTTCCGGAGCTTGGAAGTCTTGAGTTTGTGGTTGCCCTCGATCTTGATATCCGTGATGCGCGGACGGACCTGCACGATGTAGGTCACGATCACGCCGCCGTCATCCGCCTGATCCAGCGAGACGCGGATGTTGTAGAACTGACCGGTCGCGTAAAGCGAATGGACGTCGTCCTGCGTGCCGCCGGGAAGATAGGTGGAGCCGGCCTTGAGTTTGACGTTGTCGCGGATGAGCGCTTCGCTCACCGAAGCCGGCCCGATATATTTGATGTCCACCCGGTTGATTTTCGCGCCGGGAACTTGCGCGTGCGCGAGGGTGGCGCACGCGAGCAGGAGAAAAATAAATATGCCGGGCGGCCGGAAAAAATAGTTCATGGGTTACCGGCCCGCTGGCACGTCTTCGTCGCTGAATTTGGCTGCACTTTCAAATCGTGTATATGGTTTTAAGAATGTCAGATGCACATCGCCCGTCGGGCCGTTGCGCTGTTTGGCGATCAACAAGTTCACCGGCAACCCGTCGCTCTCCGCCGGCGCGCCGTCTTCCTCTTCCCCCGCGTCCGGCTTGTAAAGCAGCCCGACCAAGTCCGCGTCCTGCTCAATAGACCCGGATTCGCGCAAATCGCTCAAGCGGGGTTTCCGGCTCTTGTCCTTCTCCAACTCGCGGTTCAACTGGGCGAGCACAATGATCGGCACATTCAACTCTTTCGCCAGGGCTTTGATGCCGCTCGAAATATCCGCAATCTCCTGCTGCCGGTTCTCTTTTGCTCGCTGCGCAGTAGAGTTCAGGAGCTGCAAATAGTCAATGACAAACAGCTTGATTCCATGCTGCTGCGCCATGCGCCGCGCCCGTGCGCGGAGCTGCAAAATGGAAAGCCCCGCGGTGTCATCAATGAACAATTTCGCCGCCGACAACCGCCCCGCCGCGTTCGTCAGTTTCGGGAAATCCGCCTCGCTCATAAAGCCCTCGCGGATGCTCCGCAGGTTCACCCGTGCCAGCGAGCACATCATGCGCAGGATCAGCGACGCCGAACTCATTTCCAGGCTGAAAACGCCCACCGGTAATTTCAGTTCCATCGCGGCGTGCTCGGCGATGTTCATGGCGAACGACGTTTTGCCCATCGAAGGACGCGCCGCGATGATGATCATTTCGCCGCCGTGCAAACCGTCCGTCATCTTGTCCAGATCCGCGAAGCCGGTCCCGATACCGCCGAGCTGACCCTGGCGGCCGAAATAATTTTCAATCGTCGCGATCGCGTCATGCACGAGGTTGTTAATCGGGATGATGCCGTTTTGCACGCGCGACTCGTTCACCCGGAGAATTTCCTTTTCCACCTCGTCGAGCAGCGCTTCCACCTCGCCCTCGAAATCATAGACCTTGCTGACCACGCCGCTGCACGTGGTGATGAGTTTGCGCAGGAGATATTTTTCCTGAACAATCTCCAGATAGTAACTCAAGTTCGCCGCGCTCGGCACCGCGTCTTGTAGTTGGGAGAGGTAAGCGATGCCGCCAACCTGATCCAGCAACTGCCGGTCCTTCAAATTCTGTTGCACGGTGATCAGGTCAATCGCCGTCCGCGAGTTGAACATTTGGGCCAGCGTTTCGTAAATCGTCTGGTGCCGCAAATCGTAGAACGCGAACTGGCCATCATCCTTTAGCTTTTCGATGCACTGGCCGATGCACTGGTTCGGTTCCAGCAAGGCGCAACCCAGCACGCCCATCTCTGCCTCGGTCGAATGCGGTGGCAACCGGTCCAACGTGGGCGCAGCAGAAGACGACCGCCGCTCGCCCTTGGGGCGACGCGACTTTTTAAAATCTGTTCCCGCGTCGGCGGAACCGCCAGACAACGGGTCGGAAACGGAATCAATCATGGGGCGTGAATTTTCGCTGTTACCAAGTCAGCTTCAAGCCAAAGATAACAATTCTTTTTCACCGGTTATTCGCCTCGTGCTTGGCTAACACATTTGACTCGCCGACTTTCAGGGCTAAACTCTCGCAGCTTATTTTAAACATGAATCGCAAACCTTCCATGCTCGTAGTGTTCCTGACGGTCTTCATTGACCTCATCGGCTTTGGCATCGTCGTGCCGCTGGTGCCGATGTATAGCCGGCATTACGGCGCCAGCGGCTGGCTCATCGGTGCCATCATCGCCTCGTTCTCCGCGATGCAATTCATCTTCTCGCCCATCTGGGGCAAACTTTCCGACCGCTACGGCCGCCGCCCGATCCTGCTCATCAGCACCGCCGGAGCGGCGCTGTCGTATGTGCTGTTTGCCGTCGGATCGGGTTTTGAAAATCACACCGCCGCACTTTGGGCGCTGCTCGTCTCTCGCATCTTCGCCGGCGCGTGCGGTGGCAACATCACCGTCGCGCAGGCTTACATCGCCGACATCACGCCGCCGGAAAACCGCTCGAAGCGAATGGGGCTCATCGGCATGGCGTTCGGCCTCGGCTTCATCTTCGGCCCGGCCATCAGCGGCGTGGCCTTGAAATTCGGCGGAGCCACCGCACCCGGCTGGACGGCGGCTGCGCTATGCGCGGCAAATTTCCTTCTCGCCTATTTTATTCTCGCTGAAAGTTGGAAGCCTGATTCCACGCCCGTTGCCAACCGCCCCCGTTTCGCGCAATGGGGACACACGCTCACGCAGCCGAAGATCGGCCTGTTGATATTCGTGTTCTTTCTCGCGACCTTCGCCTTCAGTTGCTTTGAAAGCACCCTGCCGCTGCTCATCAATGACAATTTTCAACTCGGCCTCGCCGTGGACGTGGCCGCGCCGGCCACCACAGTCATCTATCTGTTTGTTTTTTGCGGCCTGATTTCCGCGTTCGTTCAGGGCGGGATGATTGGTCGGCTTGTGAAAATCTTCGGCGAGCCCAAATTGATTTGCATAAGTCTGGTAATGACTGGCGCGAGTCTGGTGCTGCTGCCGTTGATTCACGGCAATGGAGCGCTGCATTGGTCGGCGGTGCTGCATCTGGCGGATAAACCGTGGATCGCCATGCTTGCCGTTCTCGTTCTGCTTTCATTGGGATCCAGCCTGTCGCGGGCGCCGCTGTTTGGGCTGCTTTCCAATCTCACCCCCGCCGCTGAGCAGGGAGCAACCATCGGCGTGGCGCAGAGTGCCGGGGCGCTGGCGCGGATCGTTGGCCCGATTTTTGCCGCTACGCTTTACGGACTGCATGATTACACCCGCGCGTGGCCGTATTTTATCGCCGGAAGCATCGCCATTCTGGCCGGCTTGCTGGCGGTGCGCCGGCTGATGGCAAAATAATTTAGGCTGCGGGATTTCTCCCGCAGCCGAATCAATCTTCAAAAAGAGAGCGGCGAACTGGCTGTTTCACACCCGGAGTTTTCGCCAGTCCGCCGCCTTGCCGTTCACAAGAACGGAAGTTTATTGATCGCCCGGAGGCGGGCCAGACGGGCCATTGCCATCAGCGGGCGGCGGACCATTCGGCGGCATATTATCTTCGCCGCCAGGACCACCGGGGCCTCGGCCTTGACCTTTGCCGCCGCGCATTTGCGGACGCGGTCCCATCAATTCCTGCATCGTGAGCTTGCCGTCGCCGTTCTTGTCCAACGTCTTCAATGCGGCACTGGCGTTTGCGATTTCATCCGCATCCACCACGCCGTCGTGGTTGGCATCCAAGGCGCGGACGACGGCGGGCATCGGCGGGCGTTGTTGGCCCATGCCCGGACCGCGTTGACTTTGGCCACCTTGCGGCGGGCCGTCGGTGTTGTTGTCTTGTGCGTTGGCCGCGAGCGCGAGCGCTCCGAGCACGGCCACCAGTGCGGTTGTTATTTTAGTTTTCATAGTTTGTTTTTTGTTGTTTGTGTTCAGGTGCAAATTTTCAGGCGCTTACGGGTGGGGCAATTTTAACGCCGGCTTCGACAAGCGTTTCCTACAGTTGCTGGATCGGAAATGGCTTTTCCAACAGTCCGCTGAATCCCGCGTGGACCGCCACGGCTTCCGTAAAAAAACCGCTGCCGGTCGCCAGAAAAATATTCAGCATCAAGGAGACTTCGCGCATGCGGCGGCACAATTCCATGCCGTCCATCTCCGGCATGTCGAAATCAGTGATGACCAGCTCGTATTTTCCCGGTTCGGCGGTGAACGCGGCGAGGGCTGAATGCGGCGAGCTGTAGCTTTCAATCACCGCGCTCGTCATTTGTCTGGCCAGCGCGGCGGTCAGCGAGAGGATTTGCTCGTCGTCATCCACCAGCATCCAGCGCCGGTCTTCGGTGGTCGTGTAAAAGGTGTTCATATCAGTGACAGCTTTTGGTGTGAACCGCGCGCGACGAAGGTCGCCGGCACCAATTTGCTCAGGCAGGTTCGTTGCTGCGCTGTTTCACTTTTCATGCTGCCAATCTACCTGAAGCCACCTTAAGCAGACGTTAAGCCGGAAAAATTCTGAAATTATTTTCCAATGGAAGCAAACTGCGCATCCGTCAAAGTTTTCAAAAAAGCCACCAAGGCGCGCTTGTCCGTCTCACTCAAAGGCACGCCGCCGTCGGGATGCTTGGCCAGATTCGGATCGAGTGTCGCGCTGCGGGGAATGCCGGTCGAGTAATGTTCGACGACCTCATCCAAGGTGCGAAACCGGCCGTCATGCATGTAAGGCGCGGTAAGTGCCACGTTGCGCAGCGATGGCACGGAAAACTTGCCACGGTCAGAGGCCTTGCCGGTAACCTTCTCGCGTCCGAGGTCCTGGAACGCGCCGTCCGAACCGTTGTTTGCAAAGCTTTGGCTCTGGAACAGCGGCCCGCCATGGCAATGAAAACAATCGGCTCCGTATTGCCCGCGCCGGGGATCGTATTCGGTCGAGAACAATTCAAATCCGCGCTGTTCTTCGGCGGTGAATTGTTCCTCGCCGCGCTGAACGCGGTCGAACTTGGCGTCAAACGACGTGAGCGTGAGCAGATAATTTTCCAGCGCCAGCGAGATTTTTTCCGAAGTGATCTCCGGCGAGCCGAACGCGGCGGTGAACAGGGCTGGGTAGTCATTTGTTGCTTGCGCCAGCTTCGCAACCAAATTTGCCAGTGACTGATGCATCTCGATGGGATTCTGGATCGGCTGCAAAACCTGTTCGCGCAAACTTTTCGCGCGACCATCCCAGAAAAATTTCTTCTTCCACGCAAGGTTGAACAGCGGCATGGCATTCCGCGTGCCGAACGCGCCTTCCGCGCCGCGCGCTACACGGCGTCCGTCTGAAAAAGCTTTCTCAGGAGCGTGGCAGCCGGCGCAGGACTGCTGGTTGTTCACGGAAAGCCGCTTGTCGAAGAATAGTTTCTTTCCCAACTCGACGCGCTCGACCAGTAGCGGATTGTCGCGCGGTAGGTCGGGAATGGGAAACGTCGCGCTCATCTGGAATGGATACGGCGTAAACTTTGCCGGCAAATAGAGCGGTTGGGGATGCGCGATGGCGATTTCCGTTTCACTCAATTGCGTGATGCGGTGCACGCGAAAAGCACCGGGCAGATTCGCGACGAGCGCGGCGGCAATGGGATCGCCATCGCGCGAATGCGTCGAAGAGCCATCCTTGCCAAACGACAACGGACGCGGCGCGTTGAGAGTCGTTGCCAGATCGAAATCTAATTCCAGTTTCGTTTCATTGGTGATTTCCAGCGGCGTGGCGAGCGTGATGCGGACGGCGTTCGTGTCGCGTGCCAGATGATAGGCCCAGCCGTCCATTTCGCCGCCCGGATTGCGCCAGAGTCCTTCCAGCGCCAGGAAGATGAAGCCGCCCTGCCAGCTCCAGTGCAGGCCGTTGAGATTGGGGTTCAGCGGATGCTGTGCTGGAAATTTGGCGACATCGGCGTGGTTCAAGTTTGTATTCAGGCCGATGAGGAAACGCACTGAACGAAATTCGCCCGCTGGAATGTTGTTCAATCTGATGGAATCCCGGCCCTGTTCGTAATCCATCCACGCGACCGAATTGGAGATCTCCAACCACGAACCGTCGTTGCGCTGTAGCGCAAATTCGCTGGCGAGATAACTGACTCGCGTGATGGAAAAGGTTTCGCTCGCCGAAGTTTGATACCGGAAGGAGGCGGGCTGGAGGTTTTCGCCGGAGACTTTGGGCGTGATCTGGATTTGCAATGTCGCGGCGGATGCCAGATTCACCACGGCGAAAATCGCGATGCAAAATCCAGTTTTCCGCTTCCAGTTCATTTTGATTCCGCCTTGTAGCCGTTTGGATTCCACGTCAACGTTGTGGTTCTGGCGGACTGGCTGGTTGCCGTGAGCGATTTATTGGCTCGGTTTACAAAGTTGGTCGTGACCGGCTCATTGATGGAGCGGACAAGCTGCCCGACGGGATTGCCATGATAGCGCCGACCCATGTTGTAAGGATAGACGGGCTTGCCGTCCGCATCAATCGTGGTGAAGTAGGCGTAGGTGCCGTTGTGGAATTCGGGCGTCACACACCAGCGACCATTGAGTTCGTCGAGGTCAAACTCCTTGCCGAGCGTTTTCCCGCAGTCGCCTAAATACGCATAATCCTCAATGTAATGACCGAGAGGATAGCGTTCGCTGACACTGGGCCCGGTCTCGGTCTTTTGCAGCTTCGCGGAACGATTCTGTTCACGCGCTTCCCATGCCGGCAACGTTTTGCGTCCGGTTTGTGCGAGATTATCCGCGCCGTTCTCGCCGTTTCGCAGCGTGAATCCGGAAATCATCCGGCGCACGCCGCTTGCGGGATTCGTGGGATTCGAATATCCGTAAGGTCCGTAGAGCGGATGACCATCCTGCATCCACCCGAGAATCGGTGAATGTTTCGTCGGCGCGATTTTGCTTTCGGAATACGTCTTGGTTGCGGCATCGAAATCCACGTGATCCCCGAGCAGATAGCGCAGTGCGATTGGCTGGGTGTGGTAGTGATAAGTCCCCCGGTTTTGCTGATGAGCCATCGCGGCATCAAACGTCCGGCTCTCGTTCACCAAGGCGTCGCGGTTCCAGACGCGATCGCCCTGGCCGATGCCGCCGCGTGGATCGGCATCACGACCGTTCCGGTTCGAATACGAGAAGGCATCGCCTGCGTCGAACATCCGCACGCCATCCACGAACATGCCGATCTCGCCGAGATGATTAAAACCGCGCGCGGTTTGCACCGTGGGATGACGCGGAATGGCGAAGATGAATTTTTGATCCGTGGGCAGGTTGGGAAAATTTCCGTTTAACCAAGGCCCCATGATCTGGCTGCCGAGCCCCGTGCTGCGGACGTAAACCCAGTTGGACGACGACAAAATTTCCTGCACACCGCAGAATGCTGGTTGCGCCTGCGTGTTACGACCGTTGCTCCAGGTCGTGACGGCTTGATCCGCACTTTTCGCGGCGTTGTTGCGATAGATGCGCGCAGGTTGATCCGAATGCAGCGTGAACCAGGACGTGATTTGCGGGTCGGCCAATGCGCTGATGGCCAGCGTGGAACTGAATGTGAGAGCGGTGATCGTTTTCATGCAGTTTGCTTGGTTGATTCAATTGATCGTCAACCCAGACACGGTGTAGGACGGCATCGTGAATTGAACCACGATGTTTTGCAGGCCGGTCGGCGCATCGTTGGGAATCGCGAAGGTGGCCATAACTGTGCCTTGTGTCGGGTAGGAAACATTGGTGCCAACGATGTTGCCGGCCAGGGTGACGCTGGTGATGGGCGCATTGGCTGGTGGCAGGTTCGGCGGCGCGGTGATGGTGATGGTCACTGTCACAGTTGTTCCGCGCGTGGCGGTGCCGCCGGGAGCAACGGCGGTTGAACTTCCGCCGCCACCGCCGCTCGTCTCGCTGCCGGTGCCGGCGGAATCGTAGGTCGCCAAAGCCGTGCGCGCGACGCGGTAAAAGCGGGCGTTATCCGTGGGATTGTTGGTGAAACTCGCGGCATTGAGCGCGGCGGAAACGGTCGTTGAATTGGTTGTCCACGTTGAGAAGTTAGTCGTGGACTGCACCATGTAAGTGCCGCCTTCGGTCGCGCTCCAGGTCAGCGTGACCGCGCCGTTTTTCACCGTCGGCACATTCAGGGACGGCGTTGCGTTGGGACCGCCGATGAAATTGGTGACCACGCTTTCCGTGATGCTCGTGGCGCTGGCGCCGGTCGGATTGCCGTAATATTGGAAGCCGATGTTGTAGGGGAACAATGGTGTGCCGTTCGAGGAAATAGCCGTGAAGTAGGCGTAGGTGCCGTCCGGGAATTCCGGTGTGACGCACCAGCGTCCATTGTATTCGTCGAGGTCGTAAGTATTCGTGCCCATCGCCACATTGAGATCGCCGAGGTAATCGTTGTCTTCCATGTAGCGACCAAGTGGGTAAGACGTGCTCACTGCCGGGCCGGCGAGGATATTCGACGCGACACCATACATCCGCACGGCCCATTGGGGAAGATTGGTGCGGCCTACCGAGGCGTTGGCCAAGTTTTGCGAGCCGAATTGTCCATTGCGCAAAACGTAGCCCGGCACCATCCGGCGAATGCCGCTCGCGGCGTTGTTGGAAACGGAATACCCATACGGTCCATAGATCGGATAGCCATCCGCCACCCAGCCGATGATGGGTGAATGTTTCGTCGGCGTGCTGCTGGATTCCGTATAAGCCTTGTTGGTTGGGTTGAAATCCACATGATCGCCGAGGAAATAGCGAAGCGCGGGCGGGTTCGCGTGGTAATGATACTGGCCGCTGCCGGGTTGATGCGCATTGCCCGGATCGAACGTCACGCCTTCATTCACATACGCATCGCGGTTCCAGTAGCCGGAGTTGCCCGTGCTGCCGACTTCAGCCGCGCCGTTCCAGTATTGAGCGTCCCAGCTATTGAACATCGCTACGCCGTCCACGAAATAGCCGATGGCACCACCCTTGTTCTGCGTCTTGCTGGTGGGCACCGTCGGATTGCGCGGAATCTTGTAAAGAACATGCTGATTCGTCGGGTAAGCCGGGAAGGCCTGTGTGCGCTGCGCATTGAGATACCACGGCCCCATCACCTGGACGCCGAGGCCGGAACTGCGAATGTAAATCCAGTTGCTCGACGAATAAATTTCCTGCACGCCCGAATATGCCGGTGTGGATTGCACCGTGCCGCCGTTCGCCCAGCTCGTGACGGAAACGCCGTTCGTTTTGTTCGCGTCTGTCGTGTAGATTCGAGCGTATTTGCCGGAATAGGTGGTGAACCACGAGTTCGTGCGCGGATCATCCGCGTGGGCAATCGCAATCAAACCAAGGAACGCTCCGAGCCAGATCGCCATGAAGTTTTGTTTCACCGGGAAATGAATGAGTGCTTTCATGTCGCGACTTTACGCGAGGCAACCTTAAGCAAAGGTGAAGCAAACCATTTTTGCACAGCGGTGCGCTAAATCGTTCTTCATCTCCGCTTAAGGTTCCCGATGCGATAATTCACGCGCTGGCGGATTCACCGTGTCTCTGATAAAACTCCGCCAGCCCGAACATGAGAATTCTCGTTGTCGAAGATGAACCGGATCTGCTCGCGAGCCTCGCCCAAGCGTTGCGCGAGGAAGGTTATGCCGTGGACACCGCTGATAACGGCGACGACGGTCTTTTCAACGCCGAAGGCACCGACTACGACGCCATCGTGCTCGACGTGATGCTGCCAGGCATGGACGGTTGGGAAATCCTCAAACGTCTGCGTAAAACGAAAAAAACTCCCGTGCTCATGCTCACCGCACGTGATCAAACGCGTGACCGCGTGAAAGGCCTCGACACCGGCGCGGATGATTACGTCGTGAAGCCGTTTGATCTGGAGGAGGTCTTCGCCCGCCTCCGCGCCATCATTCGCCGCAGCGCGAACAAGACTACAAACCTCATCGAGATTGGCGAGGTGAAGGTGGACACAGCCGCACGCGTCGTGTCGCTCAATGAAAAACCGATAGAACTCACAGCCCGCGAGTATTCGCTGGTCGAATTCATGTCGCTTCATCGCGGCGAAGTCGTCACGCGCACGCAGCTTTACGAGCATCTCTTCGATGAGAACGAAAGCTCGATGTCGAACCTGCTTGATGTTCACGTCTCCAACGTCCGCAAAAAACTGGGCGCAGACTTCATCGCCACCCGGCGCGGACATGGCTATTGCATTGAATAACGAATGAAAACAACCAACATCCAGCAACCAACATCGAACATCCAACGTGCCGGTGGCGCGCATTTTGAATACTGGATGTTGGTTGTTGGATGTTGGTTGGTCGGTGTTCCAAAACCATGATTCCAAAATCCATCAAGTGGCGGTTGCAGCTCTGGTATGGCCTCATACTCGTGGTTGTGCTGGCGGGGTTTGGCGTCACGGCGTATCAGATGGCGCGTATCCGGCAGTTTGGTCGCGTGGATGATGAATTACACCGACGCATCGGCGCGCTCGCCCAGCAAATTCACCGGCCGCCGCGTGGTCCACAGCAAAGACGGCCAGTGCAGGGTGATCTGACTGAAGACGGCCCACTGGCGGATGCCCCACTGCTCCAATTTCCTGATGATGGCCCGCTTGGTCGTGACCGTCGCCCGCCGCCCTTCAATTTGACGCCGCAACTCGCGGCCTTGTTTGACACCAATCAGGCGAATGAGTTCTATTTCACCATCGCAAACCGTGACGGCAAGGAATTCGCACGTTCAGCTAACGCCCCGATTTTAGATGCGGGAAGATATGCTGGCGGTCGGGGTTTTCCACCCGACGGAAAACCGCCGTCCAAAACAAGAGCGCAGACACGCGTGCAAAGTAAGCAGGCAGTAGTGATCTTTGATACCCTGCCTTCCGGTGAAACCATCATCGTCGGCTGTTCGATCAATCCAGAAATGAAGGAACTTCGGCGGGCGGCCCTGAACTTGGCGGCGGTGGGTGGCGTTATTTTATTTGTCGGCCTGGCCGGCGGTTGGTGGTTTGTCGGGCGCTCGCTGCGACCGATTTCGGAGATTGGTTCCACCGCCGCGAAGATTTCCGCCGGCGATTTGTCGCAGCGCATCAATGTGGCCGAGGCAGAAAGCGAGCTGGGCCAGCTCGCCGCCGTTCTGAATTCCACCTTCGCGCGACTGGAAGCTGCCTTTGCTCAGCAAAAGCAATTTGCTTCTGATGCGGCGCATGAATTACGGACGCCGATTTCCGTCATCCTGACGCAGACGCAGACCGCATTGAACCGCGAGCGCGATGCCGCCAGCTATCGGCAGACGGTCGAGGCTTGTCAGCGTGCGGCGCAGCGGATGCGGCGACTGATTGAATCGCTGCTGGAGCTGGCGCGATTCGATACAGGCCAAGAAGTATTGAAGCGTCTGCCGTTTGATTTTTCCAGGACGGTTTCGGACAGCGTGGAATGGGTGCAGACTTTGGCGGATGAGCGCGGCGTTAAAATCATTTCCGAATTGTCGCCGCTGCCCATGACCGGCGATTCCGAGCGATTGGCGCAAGTCGTCACGAACCTGCTGACCAATGCGATCCAATACAACCGGCCTGACAGCGAGGTGAGCGTGACTTTGGGATCGGAGGACGGTTTGGCCGTGCTGACAATCGCGGACAGAGGGCAGGGGATTGCGGCAAAAGATTTGCCGCGTGTATTTGAAAGATTTTACCGTGCCGACCAGTCGCGCACGGGCGCGGGAAATGCCGGGTTGGGGCTTTCCATCTGCAAGGCGATCGTGGAAGCGCATGGCGGGACCATTGAGGTGGCGAGCACGGAAAATGTGGGGACGACTTTCACGGTGCGGTTGCCGGCGGATTTTAATAGGAGCTAACAGAGAACGGAGAAACAACTCTGTTTGCTCCTGTTGATTTTCTTCAGCTTTTACCGCAGAAACATTTCAGCCGCCACGTCGGCGAAGCGCAGTCCTTGGTGTGTGAGATGAAAACGATCGGCGTCTCTTGCCGCCCAGCCGCGTTCGGTCAATTTTTCCATTTCCGAGGACCACTCGTTTCGCAAATCAAAATCCGTGGCTTGCATAAAATCTGTGAACGGCCAGCCGGCGTTCATGCGCAAACCGAACGCGGCGGTTTCTCCCGCGCGTTTGAGCGATGGCAGTTCCTCGCTGGATTCGATGGCGCGCTTGCCTTTTTCCAACTGATCGCAATAGAGCTGGGTGTTTGCCCAGTTTTTCGTCCGCACGCCGCGAACATAGCCGGTGGCGCTGGGACCGAGGCCGTAATAGGAACCGCCGCGCCAGTAATTGACGTTGTGTTTGCAAGCCAGGGTCGGGACTAGAGTCTGGGGCTTGGGGGCTGGGGTTAGAATGTTGGAGCGAACATCGCGGGCGAAGTTGGCAATCTCGTATTGATGGAAGCCGGCGTTTGTTGCGTGGGAAATCAATTCCTCATACATCGCGCACGCGAGTTCCTCGTCCACGGAAAATTCACCGGCTTGCAACTGGTGAAAGAGCGGCGTGTCGTCTTCGTAGATCACCTCGTAACTGGAGAGGTGTTCGCTTTGCATCGCCGTCGCTTCGTTCAACGTCTCGCGCCAGACGTCCATCGTTTGTGTGGGGATGGCGAACATCAGATCCAAGTTCACATTGTCAAAACCCGAACGGCGCAAAATATCGAAGGACTTGAACACCATCTCGCGTGAATGCACGCGGCCCAGGCGATCCAGCAGTTTTTCATCTAGCGACTGCACGCCCATTGAGATGCGGTTGACACCGAAGTCGCGGAGCAATTTGCATTTGTCGGCGGAGACAGTGGCGGGATTGCTCTCGATGGTGAATTCTTCCGCGCCAAGCAGGTTCAGCTTTTCCATCGCGCGCAGGATGGTTTCCCACTGGCGCAGATTGAGGAGCGATGGCGTGCCGCCGCCGAAGAAAATGGTTTTCGGCTTCAGGTCGGAGGCGACAATCTCCAACTCGCGGACGAGCGCGTCGGTGTAGCGGTTGATGAGTTCGCCGGACGAGGCCTCGGAATAGAACGCGCAGTATTCGCATTTCTGCGCGCAGAACGGGACGTGGACGTAAAGGCTGGTGACAGGCGACAACGGCGATTCCATTATGGCTTCAGCTTACCGGAGCCACGAGCGGACGCGACTGAAAATCGCCGGCAATCAGGCCGGGTTCACGCGCTGGACATTGAGGGCTTTTAAGCCCCGGTCGCCGGATATGATTTCGAACGTGACGAGTTCACCTTCTTCGAAGGTCTTGTAGCCTTTGCCGATGATGGCTGTGTGATGAATAAAGACGTCCTGTCCGGAGTCCTGGGCAATGAAGCCGAAGCCCTTTTGATTATCAAACCACTTGATTTTGCCGCTGGCCATAACTGCTCCTGATTTGCGAGGCTGCCAAAAGTGAAAAACGGACACGGCTGGTTCAGCCGTGTCCGCCACAAAAATCACTTTTTCCCAATGCTCATACCTCTAATGTGAGGCGCCATCATAATCAGACTTGACAAACTTATCAAGTTGAACTTTCGACCTAGTCCACCCGCAACGCCTGTTCCAAAAGCTCGGGCAGGTGTTCTCCCAAAGTGGTTTCACCAACTACCAGATTGGCCCCCGCTTTCTGGCCGGCGGCAAGCAGATCCACCCGATTATCGGGGGCAAAAGCGATGACCGGGAGGTGCGCGGATGCAGCGTCAGCTTTGATCCGTTCAATCGCGCCGCAGATGTCGCCCGGGGCGTCCAGATCCGCAAAGACTAGCAGGGGCGACTCGCGTTTGGCGGTGGCGGCCAGAAGCGCGGGATTATTCAGGGCCAGCACGCGATAGCTCAAGTCTTGCAGCCGGTTCACGAGCTGGCTGCCAGGCATCAGCTTTTCGTAGAAAACAATCGCGAGCGGTTGCAACATACAAGCTGCCTAGGGCAAATTCGTTTTGCCCATTAGGAACCGGTCGCATTCGCGCGCCGCGCCGCGGCCTTCGTTGAAGGCCCACACGACGAGGCTCTGGCCACGACGGCAATCGCCGCAGGCAAACACCTTGGGAACATTCGTGGTGTATTTCTCGAAGTCGGCCTTCGCATTCGAGCGAGCGTCGCGTTCGATGTTGAGCGCTTCAAGCAACGGCTGTTCCGGTCCGAGGAAACCCATCGCCAGCAACACGAGCTGCGCGGGCAAAACTTTTTCGGTGCCGGGAACATTCTTCGGAATGAACTGGCTCTTGTCGTTCTTCGTCCATTCGACTTGCACGGTATGGACAGCTTTGACCTGACCGTTCGCGTCGCCTTCAAATTTGGTCGCGGTGGTGAGATAGACGCGCGGATCGGCGCCAAATTTTGCGGCGGCTTCTTCCTGGCCGTAATCCACTTTGAGCGTCTTGGGCCATTCGGGCCACGGATTATCGCTGGCACGTTCGAGCGGCGGTTGTTTCATGATTTCCACCTGAACGATGCTGGTGCAGCCGTGGCGTAACGATGTGCCGACGCAGTCCGTTCCGGTATCGCCGCCGCCGATGACGACGACGTCTTTGGCTGTCGCGTCAATGAAACTGCCGTTCTTGTGGTTGTCGAGCACCGCCTTGGTGTTCGCGGTGAGAAAATCCATCGCGAAATGAACGCCCTTCAATTCGCGTCCGGGAATCGGCAGGTCGCGCGGCTTGGTCGCACCAGTCGCGAGAATGACCGCGTCAAAATCCTTGAGCAGTTTGTCCGTCGGATAATTTTTTCCGATCTCGGTGTTGCAGACAAACTTCACGCCTTCTTTTTCGAGCAGGCTGATACGGCGCAGCACGACTTCCTGCTTGTCGAGTTTCATGTTGGGGATGCCATACATGAGCAGGCCGCCGGGGCGGTCGGCGCGTTCAAACACGGTGACTTCGTGGCCGGCCTTGTTCAATTGCGCGGCGGCGGAAAGTCCGGCGGGACCGGAACCGACAACGGCAACTTTTTTGCCGGTGCGTTTGCGCGGTGGCTCGGGGACGATCCAGCCGTTGGCCCAGCCGTGTTCGGCAATTTCGTATTCGATATTCTTGATGGTGACGGCGGGTTCCTTCATGCCGAGCACGCAGGAGCCTTCGCACGGGGCAGGGCACACGCGGCCGGTGAAATCGGGAAAGTTATTTGTCTTGTGCAGGCGGTCCAGCGCCTCGCGCCACAGGCCGCGATAGACGAGGTCGTTCCATTCGGGAATGAGGTTGTGAATCGGGCAGCCGCTGGCCATGCCACTGACGAGCTGGCCGGTGTGGCAAAACGGAACGCCGCAATCCATGCACCGCGCGCCCTGCTTTTTGAGGTCAGCTTCGGACTGGTGGAGGTGAATTTCCTTCCAGTCGTTGATGCGCTCAAGCGGTGTGCGATCCTTCGGCAGTTCGCGTTGGAACTCTAAAAATCCGGTTGGTTTTCCCATCTTTGGTTTTGGTTCAGATTAAATGTTAGTGGCCGCCTTTGACGTTTTCTTCGAACGCCGCCATGATGGCGTCGTCGCCGCTCAAGCCTTGTGATTGGACTTTTTTGAGCGACTTGAGCACGCGGGCGTAATCCTGCGGCATGACCTTAACGAACTTCGGAATGAAGTTCTTCCAGTCGCCGAGAATCATCCCGGCGCGTTTGCTCTGCGTGTAAGTCTGGTGACGTTGGATGAGCTTCCAAACTTCCTCGATCTCATCCGCGTCTTCCAATTTCTCCAGCGCGACGAGTTCCATGTTGCAGCGGTTTTTGAAATCGCCGGCTTCATCCAGGATGTAAGCCACGCCACCGCTCATGCCCGCCGCAAAGTTGCGTCCGGTCTTGCCGAGCACAATCACCTTGCCACCGGTCATGTATTCGCAGCCGTGATCACCGACGGCTTCGACGACGGCGTTGACGCCGGAGTTGCGCACGGCGAAGCGTTCGCCGGCCATGCCGCCCACGAAAAGTTCGCCGGCCGTCGCGCCGTAAAGCGCCACGTTGCCGATGATGATGTTGTCTTCCGCGACGAAGGTGGAACCCTTTGGCGGATACACGATGAGCTTCGCGCCGCTCAGGCCTTTGCCGAAATAATCGTTCGCATCGCCTTCGAGTTCGAACGTCATGCCCTTGGGCGCGAACGCCCCGAGGCTCTGTCCGGCGCTGCCGTGGAATTTCAGATACACGGTGTCCTCCGGCAATCCGTTCGGTCCGTGTTTCTTGGTGATCTCGCTGCCGACGATGGTGCCGACGACGCGGTTCACGTTGATGATGGGCAGTTCGGCCTTCACCTTTTCGCCGCGCTCGATGGCGGGTTTGCAGATGTCGAGGAGCTTGGTCAAGTCCAGGGATTTCTCAAGGCCGTGATCCTGATCCTGCGAGCGGAAGCGTCCGATCTCCGGGCCGACGTCCGGCTGATGCAGGATCGGCGTGATGTCGAGGCCGTTGGCTTTCCAATGCTCGATGGCTTTCCACGGAATTAATTTGTCCGTGCGACCGACCATGTCTTCCAGCTTGCGGAAACCGAGCTTGGCCATGATCTCGCGCAGTTCCTGCGCGATGAAGCGCATGAAGTTCACGACGTGATCCGCCTCGCCCGTGAAACGCTTGCGCAGGCGTGGGTCCTGCGTGGCGACGCCGACGGGGCAGGTGTTCAGATGGCAAACACGCATCATGATGCAACCCATCACGACGAGAGGGGCGGTGGCGAAACCAAATTCTTCCGCGCCGAGCAGTGCAGCGACAGCGACGTCACGACCGGTCTTCAATTGACCGTCGGTTTCAACGTAGATACGGCTGCGGAGTCCGTTCAACACGAGCGTCTGGTGAGCCTCGGCCAAACCGAGCTCCCAAGGTCCGCCCGCGTGTTTGATGGACGAGAGCGGTGAAGCGCCCGTGCCACCATCATGACCGGAGATGAGAACCACGTCCGCGTGCGCTTTTGCCACACCGGCGGCAATCGTGCCGACACCGACTTCGGCGACGAGCTTCACGCTGACGCGCGCGTCGCGGTTGGAATTTTTCAGGTCATGAATCAACTCCGCCAGATCCTCGATGGAGTAAATGTCATGGTGCGGCGGCGGGGAAATCAAACCGACGCCGGCCGTCGTGCCGCGCACGCGGGCGATTTCCGGGAATACTTTTTTGCCGGGCAACTCGCCGCCTTCGCCGGGCTTCGCGCCCTGCGCCATCTTGATCTGGAGTTCCTTCGCGTTGACGAGGTAATGGCTCGTGACGCCGAAACGACCGCTCGCGACCTGCTTGATCGCGGAATTCTTCGAGTCGCCGTTCGCCATCGGAATGTAGCGCGCGGAATCTTCGCCGCCTTCGCCGGTGTTGCTGCGACCGCCGAGGCGGTTCATGGCGATGGCCAGCGTTTCGTGCGCTTCCTTCGAGATGGAGCCGTAGCTCATCGCACCGGTCTTGAAGCGTTTGACGATGCTTTCGATGGATTCCACTTCCTCAATCGGAATCGCTTGTTCGGCAAACTTGAAATCAAGCAAGCCGCGCAACGTGCAAAGCGTCTTCGCGCGGTCGTTGATGAGGTCGGCGTATTCGCGGTAAATCTTTTCGCTGCCGAGACGGCAGGCCGTCTGGAGCTTGTGGATCGTCTGCGGATTGAACAAATGCTGTTCGCCGCCGTCACGCCATTGATATTGGCCACCGGCGTCGAGTTCGGTATTGACCGTGACCGGCGGAAACGCGCGGGCGTGGCGGGAGAGCGCTTCCTGGGCGATGACTTCAATGCCGATGCCTTGGATGCGCGACGGCGTCCAGGTGAAATACTTGTTTACGACCTCGGTGTTGAGGCCGACGGCTTCAAAGATCTGCGCGCCGTGATAGCTCTGGATGGTCGAGATGCCCATCTTGGCCATCGTTTTGACGACGCCTTTGATGGCGGCCTTGATGTATTTCTCGACGGCCTTCTTGTGGTCGGTCTCGGCGAGCAGTTTTTCGCGCATCAGATCCGCGATGGTCTCGAACGCGAGATACGGATTGATGGCCGTGCAGCCGTAGCCGATGAGCATCGCAAAGTGATGCACTTCGCGCGGCTCGCCGGATTCAAGGATCAAACCGATCTTCGTGCGGGTGCCGCTGCGGATCAAATGATGATGTAAACCGGCCACCGCGAGGAGCGCTGGAATCGGCGCAAGTGTCGGGCTAACGCCGCGATCAGAGAGCACGATGATATTCGCACCGTCCACGATGGCTTTGTCAGCGGCGGCGAAGACCACGTTGAGAGCCTTCGCCAGTTCTGACGGGCCGTTGGCGGCCTTGAACAAAATCGGCAAGGTGATGGATTTGAAACCGGGCTTATGGATGTGACGCAATTTCTCCAGTTCCTCATTCGTGAGGATGGGATAGTGCATCTTGACCAACCGGCAGCTTTCGGGCGTCGGTTCGAGCATGTTCCCTTCGCCGCCAACCATTATCTCCGTGGAGGTGATGATTTCCTCGCGGATGGGATCAATCGGCGGGTTGGTGACCTGCGCGAAGAGCTGCTTGAAATAGTTATAAAGCAACTGCGGCTTTTCCGAGAGCACCGCGAGCGGTGTGTCGGTGCCCATCGAGCCGAGGGGCTGCATGCCATCGCGGGCCATCGGGCCGACGATGAAGCGCAAGTCTTCAAACGTGTAGCCAAACGCCTGCTGACGTTGCAGCACGGAGTCATGGTCGGCTTCGTGCGTGTGCGGCGGCTCGGGCAGCTTTTCGAGCAGCATGTGGTTTTCCTCGAGCCATTTTCCATACGGCTGGGCGGAAGCATATTTCTTTTTCAGCTCCTCGTCCGCGATGATGCGGCCTTGTTCGAGGTCCACTAGAAACATCTTGCCCGGCTGCAAACGGCCCTTGATTTTCACGCGCTCGGGTTCCACCGGCAGCACGCCAGCTTCCGACGCCATGATGACGACGTCATCATGTGTGACGTAATAACGCGACGGGCGCAGGCCGTTACGGTCGAGGCACGCGCCGATGAATTTTCCGTCCGTGAACGCCATCGAGGCGGGGCCGTCCCACGGTTCCATGAGGCAGGAATGAAATTCGTAGAACGCTCGGCGCTCGGCGTCCATGCTCTCGTGATTTTCCCACGGCTCGGGAATCATCATCATCATCGCGTGCGGCAGTTCGCGGCCCGCGAGGGTCAGGAGTTCGACGCAGTTGTCGAATTGCGCGGAGTCGCTGCCGTCGGTGTTGATGACGGGGATGATCTTCTTCAGGTCGTCGCCGAAAATTTTGCTGGTGAACAGCGCCTGACGCGCCTTCATCCAATTGACGTTGCCGCGCAGCGTGTTGATTTCGCCGTTGTGGGCGATGTAACGGTTCGGATGCGCGCGATCCCAGCTCGGGAACGTGTTCGTCGAGAAGCGTGAGTGAACGAGCGCGATGGCCGTGGTCACGGCGGGATTGCGCAGATCGTCGTAATATTTTTCCACCTGCTCGGACATCAACATGCCCTTGTAGGTCAGCGTGCGGCACGAGAGGCTGGAAACGTAAAACCATTTTCCGCCGGCGACCGTGGTGCCGTAACGGATGGTCTGCTCCGCGATTTTGCGGATGACGTAAAGTTTGCGCTCGAAAGCGGCTTCATCCTTCAGCGCCGGATTGCGTCCGATGAAAACCTGCGCCATGAACGGTTCCGCCGCGATGGCGGTTTTGCCCAGCGAGGAATTGTTCACCGGCACATCGCGCCAGCCGAGCAGCGTCTGGCCTTCGGCGGCGATGATCTTGGCGAGTTCCGCTTTGACCGCTTCGCGTTCGGCGGGATCCTTTGGCAGGAACACCTGGCCGACACCATATTCGCCGACGCCGGGCAATTTGAAACCGAGTTTCGCGCTTTCTGCGACGAAGAAATCATGCGGCACCTGGATGAGGATGCCTGCGCCGTCGCCGGTGTTCGCTTCGCAGCCGCACGCGCCGCGATGGTCTAGGTTGACCAAAATCTTCAGGGCGTCCGACACCATTTGGTGGGACTTCTGGCCCTTCATATTGACGACGAACCCCAGTCCGCACGCATCGTGCTCGAACTGCGGATCGTAAAGGCCCTGTTTCGGCGGTGCGCCCAAGCGCACATCGCCAGTCTCATTAGCTTTCAGCATTAGTTTTCGGGTGAACGCAGATTGGATAAGTCCGCGTTCCTTTATTTTTTACTTAATTTATTTCTCTGCGCAATAAATGTTTTCAAAATAAACGGTATTTCCTTCATTAGAATTGAATGAAAACCGCGTCGTCGCATTAGCGGAAAGCTCCGGCTTGATAAGGCGGAAGATTTTTTTTGCCGGATGGACTGGGGTTTGTGTTGTCAATCGCGTTGAAAAAAGGCATTAAAACGCGCGCATGAAACACAATTCCTATTTTGAAGGCAAAGTCCAGAGTCTCGCCATCGGCACCGCCGACGGTCCGGCGACCGTGGGCGTGATCGAACCCGGCCAATACAGCTTCGGCACCGATTGCATCGAGCACATGCACATCGTGGCGGGCTCGCTCAAGGCGAAGCTTCCCGGCGGCGACTGGCAGAGCTACGGCAAAGGTCAGTTCTTCGTCGTTCCCAAAGACGTGAAGTTCGAAGTCGAGGCCGCCGCCGATGTCGCTTACCTCTGCTACTACAAGCGTTAATTTGGAAATTCCCCCGGTCATGGAGAAAATCGAGGACACGTTGGTCGTCATCAAGCCGGATTCTTTCTGGCGCAACCTGAATGGTCAGGTCGAGAGCCGCATCAAAGCGCTGGGATTGTCTGTTGTGGCTGAACGAATTCTCACCAACGGCGATAATCTGCCGGAGGCCCGGTGGCGGGAATTTTACTTTCCCGCCATCGGCAACCGTCCACCGTGTCTGGAAGGAACCGCCAAATATATGGCGCATGGTCCGGTGCAGGTGATTCACTTACGAGGCGAGGGTGCGGTGCAAAAAGTCCGCCGCGCCGTGGGTGCCACCCGTCCGTGGCAGGCGGAGGCGGGGACGATCCGTGGCGATTTCTGGCCGGGGCGACGGAGGCTAACGCATCGTTCCGTCTGAAGTTCCAGCAGCCGGGCGATGACCAATTTCTCTTCAACATGATCCACGCCTCGGATTCGGAGACGAGTTTCGCCCGGGAGATCCAGTTCTTTGATCTGCTCAAATAGCGAGGAGGCCGAAGTGACAAGGTTCAAGGCTGCTCGACCACTTGGAAGAAACAATGCCCCAAACTGGTCGTATTGGTGAAGGTCAGCGAGCTGCCGTCGGCCACGTTGGTTTGGATGGCTGTCCAACTGGTCAGGTTAGTGGAACTCATCAGCACGGAGGTTTTCCCGACACTCAAACCCGTCGCCTCGAACAAAAACTGGCCGTTCTCCAGCCGTGGGGATTCTAGGGTGATGGTCGGCGTCACGCTCGAAGCATTTACGATGATGGTGCCAGGGTTGTTGTCAACCTGGTCATAGTAGGTGAAGGTTCCCACGCTGTTGAATGTCCACGAGAAGGTATCGTCCTGGCTGACCATGTAGCCATTCCAATAGCCAGGGTCGAAAATGTTAAGGTCGCTGGTCGTGGTGTGCGGGAAGAATTCATCATTGTTCACCCAGATCACCGTGTCGCCGACTTCGATGGTCTGAGTCGCCGGGGAAAAGCCGGAGCCATCCACCCCGATGTAATAATCCGCCGCGTCAATTTGTCCGCTGGAAAACAGCCAGCCCGTTAGTAGAAGCGGCGCCCCGCGCCATAAACCTGTGGTCATGGTTCATATCTGAAACCCTCGGCCGGGGTGTGTCAATCGAAAAGCCGGTTGGTCGCCAGAGATGATTGACCGCCACAGCGAACTTGCGACCAGCGAATTCTGTCCTATACTGTTGCGCTGTGCTGGTTCAAAAGAAACAACGCGTGGTCTGTGGCATGAGCGGAGGAGTGGATTCCTCCGCCACCGCCGCCTTGCTCATCGAGCAGGGCTACGACGTCATTGGCATCACGCTCAAACTCTGGCCGCAGGACTGCGTGAATCGCGCCGAGGACAAGTGTTGCGGCCCGCAGGCTGTGACCGATGCGCGCTCCGTCTGCCACAAGCTGGACGTGCCGTATTATCTCGTGGACGAATCGGCGGATTTCCAGAAACACGTCATCCAGTATTTCGCCGACGAATACAAGGCCGGTCGCACGCCGAATCCCTGCGTGATGTGCAATCAGAACCTCAAGTTCGGCCGGCTCATTGACCGCGCGGATCAACTCGGCGCAGACTTCATCGCCACCGGCCATTTCGCCCGCGTGGGAAAAAATGCCGATGGTTCGCGTTGGTTGCTCAAGCGCGGACGCGACTCGCGCAAGGATCAAAGTTATTTCCTCTTCTCGCTCCGGCAGGACCAGCTCGCGCGCATCCTTTTCCCGCTCGGTGAAAAGACGAAGAGCGACACGCGTGAAGTGGCGCGCCATTGCAACCTCAAGACCGCCGAGAAGGAGGATAGCATGGAAATCTGTTTCGTGCCGGACAACAACTACGGCGGCTTTCTCCAGTCGGCGAACCTCGTGCAAAAGCATCGCGGCGAGATCGTGGACGTGCGCGGCAGCGTGCTGGGGCATCACGACGGCATTGAATTTTACACCATCGGCCAGCGCAAGGGGCTCGGCATCACCACGCCCAAGCCGGTCTATGTGGTGGAACTCGACGCGGAAAATAATCGCGTCGTCGTGGGCGATGAAGCCGCGCTCGACCGCGATGAATTTGTGGCGGACCGATGCAACTGGCATCCATTTGAAACGCTCGCCGCGCCCATCGAGGTCACGGCGAAGATCCGCTACAATCATCCCGGCGCACCGGCCACGGTTACGCCGCTGGATGGCAATCGCGTGAAAGTGAAGCTGCATTCCCCGGCCCGCGCCATCACGCCCGGCCAGGCCGCGGTCTTTTATCAGGACGATCTGGTCGTGGGCGGCGGGTGGATCATGCGGTGATTCACCCCGCATTTGACAGTTCGCCTGCGTCAGTGCATGGTTGCCGGCATGAAAACCAAATTGCTTTTACTGGCCACTGTTATGCTGATGCAAACCGCTTCTCTCTTCGCCGCTGATTCCATCTACGCGATTCCGCTCAAGGACATTGACGGCAAGGCCGCCACGCTCAAGCCGTATCAAGGGCAGGTGATGCTCATTGTGAATGTGGCGTCGCACTGCGGGTTCACGCCGCAATACGCCGGCCTGGAGGCGCTCTACAAAAAATACGGTTCCCAAGGATTGGTCGTGTGCGGTTTCCCGTGCAACCAGTTCGGCGGCCAGGAACCTGGCTCGGCGGCGGATATCAAGGAATTCTGCACGGCGAAATACAACGTGACGTTCCCGATGTTCGACAAGCTGGAAGTCAACGGTGACAACCGCCATCCGCTTTACACGCTGCTCGCGGGCAAAGATTCGCCGTTCCCCGGCAACATCAAATGGAATTTCACCAAGTTCCTCGTCGGTCGCGACGGCAAGATCGTGGCGCGTTTCGATTCCAAGGTGAAACCGGATTCGGAAGAGATGACCAAGGCCATCGAAGCTGCGCTCGCGGCGAAGTGATTTTGATTGGCACTGAAAACCTTGTTATCCGTCATGAAACAATTGCTCCGGTTCGCGTTGGTTTTGTCTTTCAGCCTCGTCATCGCGCGCGGGGCGCTGGTGCAGGACACCCATCATGACTACGCCAAATGGGAAAACGAAATCTCCGCCTACGAACGGCAGGATGCCACCAATCCGCCCGCACAAGGGTGCATTCTGTTCGCTGGTTCTTCAACGATTCGCCTGTGGACGAGTCTCGCTACGGATTATCCGGGCTTGCCCGTCGTCAACCGCGGCTTCGGTGGTTCGGAGATTGTGGATTCCACACACTTCGCACCGCGGATCGTTTTTCCCTACGCGCCGCGCATGATCTTTTTCCGGGCCGGCGGCAATGACCTGGCGGCGGGCAAGTCGTCGGAAAGCGTGGCGGCGGATTTCCGGGAGTTCGCCGCGACGGTTCATGCGAAATTACCGGCGACGAAAATTGTTTTCATCGCGTGGAATCCCACACCGTCGCGCTGGAACCTGCATGATAAGGAAATGAAGATGAATCAACTCGTGGCCGATTACATCGCGGGTAAATCCTGGCTGGAATATATCGAGACGCACGATCTGACGCTTGGTCCGGACGGCTTGCCGCGGGCGGAACTGTTCCGGGATGACCGGCTGCACTTCAATGCCGCCGGCTACAAACTGCTGGCGGAACGCGTGCGGCCTTATCTGCCGAAGCAGTAAACTTCGTTTCCGGGCGTAGTTTGTGGGGTTATCGGGTTCGCGCTTTTAGCGTGATCATTTCATGGCTTTTCATGCGAGCCTTTTACCCCCTCGATTGGATGGGTTTACATGAGGAGGCTGAGCTGATAAAACCGTCCCGGAATTAACATGAAGTCCCTATTTCGTTCTATCGCGTTCTTGAGCCCGCTGCTTGCGGGGTGGCTGGCGATCTCCGCTCCAGCGCAGCCGGCGCCGGCTTACTTGTTCACTTCGTTTCGCGACAATGGCGATGGATTGCATCTCGCTTACAGCCGGGACGCGCTGCTTTGGACGGATTTCAACCATGTCTTTCTGAAACCCACCGTCGGCAGCAAATTGCTGCGCGATCCGCACATCTTGCAGGGACCGGACGGAGTGTTTCGCATGGTCTGGACCACGGGCTGGAACGACAAGGGCATCGGCTACGCATCCTCGACCAACCTGATGGACTGGTCGGAGCAAAAATATTTGCCGCTGATGGAAAGCACGCCGGGCACGAAGAATTGCTGGGCGCCGGAAACGGTCTATGACGCGGCGAACGGGCAATACATCATCTTCTGGTCATCAGATGTGCCGGGACGATTCCCGGAGACGGTCTCGCCAAATCACATGAACAACCGCGCCTATTACGTGGTGACGAAAGATTTTCAAACCTTCAGCGAACCGAAAGTGTTGTTCGATCCGGGCTTTGATAACATTGACTCCACTATCATTGCCGCCGGCGGCAAATACCGGCTCGTCTGCAAGCAGGGCGATGAGCAAGGGCAGGGGAAATGGGGGCCGCTTCATGTGGCCGTGGCGGATCACCCGCTTGGTCCTTATCAACTCCAAAACGAACCGCTGATCACGCAGCGCGCGGAAGGCCCGACGCTGATCACCGTGGATGGAAAGACGTTGCTCTATGTGGATTTTTACGCGCAAGGCCACTATGGCGTGTATGAGAGTGGTGACTGGAAAACGTGGACGGATGTTTCCACGAATTCAGTCGTTGTGAAAGGCCAGCGTCATGGCACGGTGTTCGCCGTTGCCCCGAACGTGTTGGATGGTCTGCTGCATGCTGATGAACTTGCCAGGGCTCGCGTGCCGAAGCCGATTCTTGACGGCTTCACGGCGGATCCGGCCATCCGCGTGTTTGGCGATACCTATTACGTTTACCCGACCTCGGACAAACCCAATTGGCAGACGACGGATTTCTCCGTCTGGTCGTCCAAGAATCTCGTGGATTGGAAAAAGGAAGGCATGGTGCTCGATGTCACCAAAGATTTGAAATGGGCGAACATCAAGGCCTGGGCACCCGACTGCATCGAGCGGAACGGGAAGTTCTATTTCTATTTCTGCGCCGATGGAAAAATCGGCGTGGGCGTGGCGGATAAACCCACCGGCCCGTTTGTGGATGCCCTCGGCGAGCCGCTCGTGCAGAAGAGTGACAAAGTTAAAACCTACCCGATTGATCCGTATCCGTTCATGGACGAAGACGGGCAGGCCTATCTTTATTTCGGCAACGGCACGCCGACGGTGTTCAAGCTCAAGCCGGACATGATCTCGTTCGACGGCGATCCGGCGACGATCCGGCTCAAGGAATTTCGCGAGGGCATCGTCGTGTTTAAACGGCACGGAAAATATTATTTCATGTGGTCCGTGGATGACGCGCGCAGCGATGATTACCGCGTGGCGTATGGCATATCCGATTCGCCCTATGGTCCGGTCAATTCACCCACCAACTTTATCGTCCTCCGGCAACATGGTCTGGTCAAGGGCACCGGTCATCACAGCGTCGTGAATATTCCCGGCACTGACCGCTGGTATGTGGCATATCACCGGCACGCCATTCCGAATGGCAGCGGTTACCAGCGTGAGACGTGCCTGGTGCGGATGGAATTTAATTCCGATGGCACCATCAAACCAATGGATCCGCTCGTGCCGGCGTTTGCGCCGGGTTCGGTGGGCGAACCGATTGTCAACGGCAAGGGACGTCCTTGAGCGCATTCTGAAACTAAGACGAAGTCGGCCGTTCTAAAATACTATCGGCTCGTTCAACTTGCCGCATTGGGAACAGCGCGAGCGGTCCACGTCGGAGTCATCGGTATAGACGAATCCACATTTCGTGCAGCGAAAAACCCGGTCCTCCGGATGCGCCGGGCCGAATTTCCGGCGGCGCAACTCGGAAAGAATTCCCACCACGCACAACGCGCCCAGCCCGATGGCGACATAAATGATCAACAGGTGGGCGATGCTCATGGCGCGTTCGTCGGCACCGTGTGCCAGTTGAAGATGAGTTCCCCGAACGTCAGCCCCGGCGCGGGCGTGAACCGCAAGCCGCGCGCGATGATTAAGGCATTGGTTTCGCCGATATCCGCGCGACCGGCAGCCTCCATCGCGTTATCCGATGGCAGCAAAACGGTGGAAATGACCTGGCCTGACGGGTCCACCAAAACCTGCACTTTGCTGGGCGCAATCACGTCCGGGTAAGCGAGCGTCGGCACGACGACGGATGTCAGCAACTGTCGCTGTCCGAGGTCGCCGGCAATTTCCAGGGTGGAATGTTGCGGCAGCATGGATTCGACCGTCACCCTGGGAATGAACAGCTCCGGCTCCGGCTTGAAATTCAAAGGTCGCGACGCAATCTGGTTGCTGCTGATGAACGAACCCAGTCCTGCCCCCAGCGTCTCCACGACTGGCAATAGGAAAGGCGGCGGCTCCGTCCACCGAAATGACGGCGAGGTGATAACCAGCGTGCGTCGCCAGATGGCGGGCGCAAAATCCTCCACATGCGGCAGCGCGAATAACGTCGGGTCCTCCAGCGCGACCAGATCGCTGTAATTGGCGAGTTGAAATTGAGGAATCTTGGCCGCCGCGCGCGCTGGCAGGGATTTTTTGGCGCCGAAAATAAAAATAAAGGCCAGATGCGCCACAAACGCGAGGACAATGAGGAAACAGATTTTTTTCCAGCTCCAACCGGTTTCCGGCGGCGGCGGGTCCGGCCAGCCGCTACCGGTCGGCTTGGTATCAGCTTCGGCGCTCATGGCTTGGCGGGCTTATCCGACAAACGCGGCAACGTGGCCAGCAGGCTGTTGGTGATGCCGGCATCGCGGGCGAGCAGGGCGAGGTGTGCCAGTTGTTCGTAAGTCACCGACTTGTCGGCGTGAATGACCAGCGTCGGCGATTCGGGTGCGGCCTTGGCCTTGGCCAACAGGCTGGTTTTTAGCACCGGTTCGGAAACGATCTGGTTCTCAAAATAAAAACGTCCCTGACTGTCCACCGCCATGCTGATCGTCGGCTTGCCGGTGCCGGGCAAATCATCCGCCGTCGGCGGTGTCAGCGGAATTCCCGGCACCGGCAGGAAGGCGCCCAGCAAAATAAAAATCAGCAATGCAAAGAAAACGGCCGCGAACGGCGCGACATCAAACTGGCTGCGCAGGATTTTGGCGGAGCGCGGAAATTTCATTGGCTGTGGGTGCCCGTGCCGTTTTCGGTGACGATGTTAACGATCTCGGCGGCGGCGCGCTCCATGTCGAGGACGATTTTGTTCACGCGGCTGACGAGGTAGTTGTAGCCGGCGTGCGCGGGAATGGCCACGGCAATGCCGCCCGCTCCGCAGACCAGCGCCTTCCAGATGCCATGCGACAGCAGTTCGACGTGGGCATACAAACCCGACTGCTCAATCTGTCCGAAGATATCAATGAAACCCACCATCGTGCCGAATAGCCCGAGCAACGGTGCGATCTG
>Ga0068856_100000319_pt1 | contig 52939 bp, 44 predicted proteins | sample KBSCornC62_FD_66595 | JGI IMG/M metagenome (GOLD analysis project Ga0068856, IMG submission 66595) | Corn rhizosphere microbial communities from Kellogg Biological Station, Michigan, USA - KBS Corn C6-2 | ecosystem: Host-associated > Plants > Roots > Rhizosphere > Soil ...
GTTGGACTCAACCCAGGAAGGCCCGCAGACTCGGTTCACTGACGCGGGCCTTTTTACTTAGCCGTGCTCTCCCCGATGAAGCGTGGACAAGCTTCGGAGTCATCCAAATCACATTGCCACAATCAACACTGTGGAACCATCAATCATCGGTCATCCCCAACTGACTTGTTTTGGAATGAGATAAACGCCTCCTATTCCACCCCCCTGCAATTCTGGAACGCAGGTTGCGGCGTTGTCGATAATGAGGTCAATTCTTTGCCAACATTGGAAGAGGAACTGAGCATGTGCAGAACCGTCGAGCACGGTCCGTTGTTTTGGCTGAGGAGGTTTTTCGAATTGCGATAGATGTCCGAGAGCCACAGATGGATGCTGCAGCCCTTGCCCGTCTTCATGCAGATGATTTTGTGTAGGGCCAAGCGGGACGGTTAGGACCAAGGTCCAGGTTCTTGCAGATTTCACCTCTGGTGCCCTGAAATTCCAGTCCATAACGACCGATGACGTCCAGGTTCGCGTCTATGGAATCACGGCCGTCGAAACCGGCCAGTCAACCCTGAAGGGGCAAGATAAGGAAAGGCCTGTTCCCCAGACTCGCTTCACTAGGGTATGGGTAAACCAGCAAGGGCATTGGCGTTTGATTGCTAATTACCATTCCTCTCAGATGGGGCAGAATGATCAGCGGAACCTCATCAAATGAAGTTCTGGGCGGATCCGTTTGTATCCGCTGACGCGATTGCAGCATCTTCGCCCGGGCGGCAGGCAAGAAAGGAAACGACCGAATCGCACAGGCGGCCCCACGTAAATCTACGAAGTTCTACGCCTGTTCTCTAGCGACCAACACGCGGTGGTTATTGCAATGAGCGAACAATGAGGCTGTTCAGATTTGCGAGGTAGTGTGGTGATCCCGAGGCTTGTTTCGCGCCGGTTGACGTAACGGTGAAGATGTCGAGATACGTCGTGTGTGATGTAGGCGTGTTCACGGCGGAAAGTACGTAAAGGTGGCGCGCCTTGTCCCAGCCGAATTGAGCAACGGAGTGCCCCGTAAGAAGTGCGTCGGTGAAATGCGTGGGTGGGTTGCTGCCGTTGAAGTGGAAAATCTGCAATCCGTTCTTGCCTCCGACGGCCACATATTTGGTGTCTGGAGAAATGCTGATCGCATTTACGCCAATGATCCCGGCAACGGGGATCAACGGCATGTTGTCCACATTGCTGGTCGTGGTGAGATTCCCGTTCGAATCTGATGTGTAGCTGGCAAGGTAGTACGGGCCGTAGATGAATCCCTGATCGTGCGGCTGGTCGTCTATGCGGAAAACGGCAGCGGCGAGGTGGTTGGAGGCGTCAGCAGCCACCATGCCAGCGCAAAAGGCTGATCCCGGAGCGGCTGCGGGCATACGGTTGCTGGCTCCGTAAAAGATCAGGTTCCCATCCGTCTGGCGCTTGTATATCTGAATCACGCCCTGATCGGTTTCGTCGTTGCAGTAGGAATCAAATGCAAAGGGGTTCCCCCCCATCTTCGTGAGCACTTCCGGTGTGCCCTGAGTCAGGGCGAAGATGTATCCGCCGGAACCACCCAGGAACTGCAAGGAGCCGTCGGACTTGATATGAAACGAGAAGTACTGGTTTGCAGCCGCCGTGCCATCGGAACATGCTAGGTAGTAAACGGTGGCCTGGCTGTAATCGACCTGAGTTCCATGCTCGTCGTTCTGGAAACAGGCGCTTGTCTGATAGTTCCAGGTGTTGACCGAACTCGATTTGCTCAGCGATCCATTCGAATGAATCGAATAGCTGATGAGGTTTTGGCTATAGTCCGCGCCAAAGAGGAAGTTCTTCGTGACGGACATGTGCGCAATCCCGGCAAACGGGAACGGCGATCCGGTGACGCTGGTGATCCTGCCGTCAGCCCAAGCTTTGTAGGCGTGAATGTAGTGGGAACTAGAGACGTAGATGTAGGCGACCGGGAGACTAGTGTCGATGGTGGAGGTGGACGTACCGCTGGTAGTTGCGACCTGGGCTAAAGCGGCCTCTGCACACAGCGAGAAGACAAGGCTGACAAGGATTCTGTGGCCCATAGGTTCTCCTCTGAATTCAACAAGCCGGAATGAAGGAGGATCGAGGAGAGTACCGGGTTCTGCGTTAGATGTGCCCATCATCCTGGGAAGATGCCCGGAGGACCCTTCAGACAGCGGTTCAGGTTGTAAGTGAATGACCACTCGGACAAACAAGTCTGGTTTGTTCGCGACGCAGCCCCATAATCCAAAGGTGCGCAGAGCTAACGTCCCTGACCAATCCTCCGATTTGCCGGGGCCGGAGAGTCCCCCTTGGCGGTCTGCAACCCGACGACAACGAACGAGGCATTGGGACAGAAGATGGATGGCGTGCGTTATAGATTCTCTTAGGCGAAGAACACCCTCTCGGGGACGATGATCTAGTCGGCCATGACGGGGAATTTTGGACAGGGCCCAATTCTATGCGCAAGAATGTCATGTTGCATCTGGCGCACGCAGGTGTATAAGGGTTCCCTCGCTTTGCGGTCCACTAGAACAGTCGCCATGGCGACAGGGAGGGAATTTGATGAAACATTTACTACTAGTGTCGGGAACAGTGGCTCTGATGCTTGCTTTCGTACCGGGTGGAAGTGCGCAAGACCTGGATGGTGCGAGCAGCGGCAAGTCAGTTTTGTATGTGGCTGCTCAAAATGCGAAATTCGACCAATCTCCAATGCCCGGCGTTTCGATGGCCATCATCTGGGGTGACCCCGCACTGGGCGCGCATGCGACATTCACAAAGTTTGCGCCGGGACACGACTCGGGCATGCACTCTCATACCAACGATCTCTGGATTGTCGTGATTAAGGGAGCCTATCTCTATAAGGATGAAGATGGTGAGAAGCGCGTCGGGCCTGGAGATTTCATCCGAGTCCCAGGCGGTCGCAAGCATTGGAGCGGAGGCGACAAGAAAGAAGGAGCGCTCTTTTATGAAGAGGGTGGGAGCAAGTTCGACCTTATCCCGGCTAAATGACGTACAGCCTAACAGAGCTGTTCCGTCGAGTTTGGGTCCTGCAAACGGCAATACGGCAGAATTACTTCCGTATTGCCGACGACTCTCAAAACACATCGAGCGACACTGGGACAGCTTGAAGCCATCGGGCAGAAACTGCGTTCAAAGCTTCGATGTTGTTAATCGGAAACGCGACAGGCCAAAGATATCGAATACAGGATATTTTGAGCCTGGCTAAAGCGATTAACCGATGTTCTTAAGACGCCATCGTATTGGTCGTGTGTTTATCGAACTCCCCTGAGTTTGAAGAGTCATCTGAGCTCTCCAGAAGCCCCAATTGGGATGTTGCAAATTCTCTGGGCAAAGAGCATCATCAGCTGGTTCGAGCTCCTCTCTGCACAGAGTTGATGGGCTGCCTGCATTTCAGCGTACAGAGGCACTGCCTTTTCAGATTATTTCCGAACGGATCCTCTCCGCCGTTCTCTCGGTGAGATCGATTTGCGGTTCCCCGCCGCCCCTTTGCCGGCTCGCACCAACAGCCGCGAAAGAGATCAGGAGACTCCAATGTCACTCAGGAATAAGGTTGCGTGGCTGTTGCATGGCGAAACGTTTCATACCGGACGATTTGCCGTAAGGGGGCTTAAGCGAAAATTCGCTGATGAGCAGCTGCAAAGGTCTTTTGCTATCGCCAAGTGTCCCCTCAGCACGAATCCGAGGGTCGAGACAATCAATTGCCGAAGATGGAGGTTGGGCGATGCCAATAGGGCCTATTTGATCAAGGATGTTGGCGATCGTCTGGCGATCACACGAGAGAGGGTCCCGTCTGTCTGCCGAATTGCTGAGTTCTTTGCATTTCAGGCGAGACCGAGGTTCTTTGCTTGCCGGTGGCGTTTGCAACAGGCAAGTCTGCAGTGCCTTTGGACAGCTGAGAAACATCTGCGTGACAGGCCACGACAGCTCATGGTGAACATCGGTGCGGGTAGCTGGTACGTTCCCAACTGGAAGACAATGGATCTCCGCGGACCGTGGTACAACTTCTATCTGCCAGGATTCATTGACTTCAATTACGATTTGACCAGTAACGAACCGTTCCCGTTTGGCGACGAACATGTACATCTCTTTTATTGCGAACACGTCATAGAACATCTTCACAACAGGTGCTGTGAACATCTTTTCCAGGAAGCGCTCCGCTGTCTCGAACCCGGAGGAGGTTTAAGAATCGTCGTGCCGGACGCGGACCTGCTCTATGATCGGCTGCGCAACCGTGACGCCGAGTTTTACAAGAGCTGGATGGATCGCGATAATTCCAGCCTCGAGGAGGCTTTTTGCACCCTGGTGGCACAATCGAGAGATCTCGATAAGGCCGATATGGATCAAAGGCTTGCGACGATGGCAGAAGATGAATTCCTGGACTGGTGCGAGCAGGGATTGAACTACGACGCGAAAAGAGCGGGAGAGCACATAAACTGGTTTAACTTCCAGAAGCTAGCTCGAATGCTGAAAGAAGCGGGCTTTGGTAATGTTTGTCGAACCAATCCTCAGGAAAGCCGATTCTGCGAAGCGCGAGGACCTTCCTTTGATACGCGTCCCTGGTACTCGTTGCATGTCGACTGTGCGAAGAGCTGAAGGCCGACCTTCAGAGGTGTTTTGCGGTTTGCAAAATGGAGCCTCGTCCAACAACAGCCTGTGCAGATTTCGCCTGTTCGGAGTTCCCGATCGTCTTTTTTGATCGCGACCTCTGCCAGGGCGCATAGGCGTGCGCATTGTCTCATCGTCCACACTCTTCGGCCGATCGGGGGGACGTTTTCGCCGCTCCTGAAGAGTGAGGTCGTCTCAGCCGGTTTTCAGACCACATGATTCTCATTTTTTCTCCCCTACGACAATCGAACGTTGCGTTCTGCCTGGATCGGTTCGATGTTCTGCCCTCACCTCACTCGACATGGTAGATCTTGAGGTCGCCACAGTTCTGCTGTTCGATTAGCCAGCCAGGCAAAGGCCTTGGCAGCGCGATATCTGTACCGGGAGCGGCAACCAGCCATTGAACCTGCCATGTTCTGGCAATGGCGCGCACCTTTTGCGGATCATTCGTAGTGAAAAGCGAGTCGTTGTCGCGAAGCAAAGCATTGAACCAGGGAAGAGACTTTTCGCCTCGCGCCAAGTAGCCCTCCAGAAGGACTGGACGTTCAGATAAAGCGGAGTAACCGTAGGAATGCTCCGAAGGCCATTGAAGGGTATCCCCACGGAGGGAGTGTTTGTTCGTTGCAAACCGATCACCAGGCGGCATGAGCTTGCCGAGGCGATGTAGGCCCTGCACTACGCCACGGCTGTAAACGATATCTGTCCTCGATCCTTCCGCGGTGTATCTGAACCAGGTCGTGATCCAGGCAAAGACGCCGACCAGAAGACACATCATTAGAACGGCAGAGCCGACACTCGCAAAATGAGAGTTGCGCCTCATGCGCGACGATATCGCGATGAGCGTTGCCAGTAATAGAAACGCCAGGAGAAGCTTGTCGCGGAAGAGTAAGATCCCTGTCTGATGGTGGGTTGACAGAGCCACAATGACGATCAAACTTCCGCAGGCGCACAGCACGGCGACGCCCTTGATTGAGATTCTCAGCCAGTCTGAAATCAACCGGGATCGCGGTGCTCCTTGCCAGCTCTCAGGGGTTAACCGTGAGAAGGCAAAAATGCTGAGCATAGATTGCAGGAAATAGATGCCGTAAAGTTCGTTGTTGTCTCTGAAATGGAATGCGAGAGAAAACGCCAGCAATGCGACCAGGCTAAAAAGGACCACTGCCGAGATGGGGTCCTTGAAAGGGCGAACGATCCAGCGGAATGCAATGATCCTGAACCCCAGCCCGGTAACAAACCAGAGCACAAGCGGCCACCACTGCGAAGCCAAATGATCCTTGATCACTGCCTGAGAGTCGGGAGCGTGGCTGTACCCCATCAGCTTCCAGGCCGCCAGGAACAAGCAACACATCAAAAGGATCGGCACCCAGGATCTCAATTGGCCGAGACGTCCCCAAAACAACAGGATGCTCACTGTGCCGAAGCAATAGAGAGCGGCCAGAGAATTAGTAGGGACTGCAAGCGCGGGTAGCAACAGCAATATGGCAACGTCCCAGGTGAGTGAAGGCTCCTTTTCTCTCGCGATCAGGCATAGACCCATGATCACCGTAATGGCACCCAGCCCATGGACCAGCGAATGCCCCATCAGAAAGTGACCGAATGGGCCTGCATCCACAAGCATTCTTGAGTCATTGGATTGGAAGAGAAGGGTCTGGATGCGATGATGGCGAGTCATCAGATCGTTGAAATTCGAGGCAAGGGATCCGTAGAAGAAAAGCCCTACAACGGACATGATGCCGCCGAATCTCGAGTTGGAAGCTTTAAGTGATAGCACTGTGCCAAGCCCAAAGCATGAGAGCACAAGAGCCCAAAGGGAGACGGCCCGCGTGACACGGACCATTGCATCTCCAAGGTTCAGCGAATCAAACCTGGAGATGGCAGCAGCCGGTGCCAAAGGCCCGAAGTGATAAAGAAGTTGGGCAGTGTCTGTCCCCGGAGACCTCGGCGGTCCTTCACTATTCTTGATGCTCGCCGCAATGGCATGGAAGTGTTGCGTTTGCCAGTCACTCCAGCGGAAGCTTCCGTCGTGAAGCTGAACGAGATCGTTCTTCGCTGATGGGACAAAATAAACGGCGCAAATAAGCAATGAAAAGATGACTAGGCTCTTGCCATACGCGACGGTGCTTTTTGCCCAAATAGTGCGGTCTCTCCAAAGGGCCAGTAAGCCCGCTGCAGCCAAGCCAAGCCAAAGTGCCGGAACCCAAACCAAAGAAAGACCCAGTCTAAGCCAGAAGGCACTCAACGCAGAGATTGCAAGAATGCCGGTGCACGGAACGAAAAAGAAGGTCTCGGTGCGAGCCGATCTAGGGCAAACCGCAGCCACAATGCTATAACCCGCTGCGAAAATGAGGATTGCGTATGCGATAAGGTTAAGAGCCGCCCATCCGGCCGCAGCGAACAGTGCGACTGCAATCCATGGCAGAAACGAGACGGCAATGACCATGGAGATGAGGCTTTCGGAACTCGCACTAGCGATATCTCTGATGCGTGGCCCGATGTGAAAATCTTCGATAGTTGCCCGATGCACCTGCATAGGCGACTCCTGAGCTGTTCGCGATCCTACCTTCAGAATTGAAGGCAGTGCAATTTGTTCCATCGCGGTTTGTGCCACGGAAGTCATCAATGGGAGGTGACCCATTCCCAGTGATCCGATTCCCTTTGATCACATAGCTCGGGAACATGGATGGCTAACGGATTTGGACGAAGGCACAGGCAAACGGCCTTGGAGTGCACTTCTTCGGTTGACGCGAATTGAGTTCTGGCCGAATTACCCGCAGCTCGGGTTTTCCACTTTTGGCTTGGGTCCGAGTTGCCTTCGACACCCCAGAATGCTGTGGTGGGAGCGGCAAAACATCTGACACCGGCTAGATTTTCAGTATTGCCGTACAATTCTTCCGGGAAGCCGCGTATTCCTTAATCAAGAAGGAAACTCGGACCAAAAACGCGCGATGGTCAAAATGTTCACCTCGATCCTGGGCCCCGACGCAAAACTCCCTGATTTCGGTTTGCTTGTCGTTCTCGTAGTAATCGCCGTTATTGGACTAGCACCCGAGAGTGCATATTTTGTCGTGAAAACACGGATAACGACGACAGACACCGTCAACTGGAACGCGACATATCAAACGATCGATGGGTTCGGAGGCCAGACGTGGATCTACGGCGACAATCTCACCGGATCGAATGCAGACTTGTTTTTCTCTCAAACTGCGGGAATTGGACTTTCAATTGTCCGATCAGCAAATACATGGAACGGATTGATTCCTGACCTTACGACGCTTCAGTCAGCGGTCGCACGCGGAGCCAAGGTGGAACTAGGGTTACAATCTCCGCCTTGTAACTTGAAGCATTCCTATGTCGATTTGGGGGAGTCCTGCATCGGCGCGACCTCGACGATTGGTGCTTCCCTCCCCTCTCCCGTGAAAGCAGGGGATACGCTTGTCATTGCACTCTCCTTTGGCGCTTCGAGCGATGTCGTCACCGGTTGCAGTGACTCCTTGCACAACACTTTCGCGGAAGCCGGGAAAAGCTTCAACACCGCTGAAACGCTTGGCACTTCAGTCTGGTATGCAGCAAACATTGCTGCCGGGACGGATGCTATTACCTGTACCTTTAGCATCCCTACCGCATATAAAGACATCGCGGTGCATGAATATGCAGGCCTCGCGGCATCAACGCCTGTCGACTTGACCGTATCAAATGACACGGGATCCAGCGTCTCCTCAAATTGGACGACAGGGTCCGCGACGACCCATTCTCCAGGAGAGCTTATCTTCGCCGTCTTTCAAGGGAACAGCCAGGGTCAGACGCTTACCCCAGGTCCAGGATTCACAAGGCGTGTGGATAACGGCAGTATTGCGAACTTCACGACGATGGATGCGGTGCAGACCTCCGCAGGATTGATCGCCGCCACCGCATCATCGTCGAAAGCCGACCAGCAATCGAACGTGATGGTGGCGTTTAAGCCTGCAGTTACGTCATCTCGCACCCCACCCAGTGTGAGCATCATCCAGACCGCAAACAATACCACCGAGGCCGGTGAACCTGGTTCATCCGACGGCAGTAAGGCCTCTCCTGCATTTGATGATGGGGCGGTAGGATCGAACGGTAATTGCTTTACGAGCACGCTTCCATTGGACGGTAGTGGTGGAGCATACCAGCAGTACGCGAATTATATTGTTAATCTGATCAACACCTACCAAAAGCCGCCGAACAACGTTCCGATCGCTTATCTGGATGTGCAGAATGAACCAACGTTGAGCGGCGGTGCTCTCGCAGGTGGTGTTGGAACATGTATTTGGGGATCGGGTACTCAATTCCAGGATTTCATTCAGAATTATTTGGGGCCTGCGCTTTCCGCAGCCGGATTACATCCCGCCCTGATGCTCGCGAGCAATTCGCAATGGTTCTCCCCTGATTACACCGCTGCGTGCCTCAGCAATTCCTCATGCGCCCGATACGTAGCGATCGCGGCCGGACATGGCTATCCTTACCCTGCGAGGGCGAGCGCATATGTTCTTGGTACCACTGGAGGGAAGCGTCTCTGGCTTAGCGAGACTTCGGATGCCAGTAGTTGGGATCCCTCGATCACCAACGCTCTTAAAATGGCCCTGAACATGCATCAATTCTTTACCGTCGCAAACGTAAGCGCCTATGAATGGTGGGAGTTGGCTCATCCTTCTTCGCAGGGGAACTATGGGTTAACCGATCAGTCCTATAACCCCGCAAAGCGGTTATATGCAACTGGGAACTGGAGCAAATTTGTCCGCCCGGGATGGGTGAGGATGGATGCGAACGCGAGCCCGGCGCGCGGCATCTTCGTTTCCGCGTTCAAGGATCCTTCAACGGGCGCGTTCGCAATCGTGGCCATTAACCAGAAGGGCTCCGCGAAAAGTATCAACTTCTCAATGAACGGCTTTACTGCAGGCATTATTACCCCCTGGATCACATCGGCATCGTATAACCTTACTGCGCAAGAAGCCTTCTTTGCGGGGAGTTCCTTCTCCTACAATCTTCCAGAACAAAGCGTGACGACGTTTGTGGGAAAGAATGGAAGTGGAAGCGTTCCTTCTCGCGATACCACCCCGCGCTCAGTCCACATGGATCTCCAGGCCTCTGCTATCTCCACAAGCCAGATCAATCTCTCCTGGACTGCCTCAACGGACAATGTAGGCGTCATGGGATACAAGGTAAACAGAAATGAATCTCAGGTAGGGACCTCTGCAACGAACTCGGCGTCGTGTCAAATGCTGGATTCTGTTGGAAAGCGCCATGAAGGCACCCCGCGTAAAGGAGTTTGGTGGTGAGATGCAAAGAGGCTCTGCAACTATCGCCTCACGCCACTGACTCTACCTCTAGACAACGAAAAACCGACCTTAGGTTTCCGTTCTGGAGTCAGAGCGGTCGGCTTCTCGCCTGCATGTCGTCTAGAAACCCCGAGGGAACTGCTGGCTTGCATCCTTCAAGGGGCGAAATGGATGGTCTCATCTGCATTTCGCACGGTATGTGATTTGCGTCGCGTCACGCTCTCAGAGCGCGTGAGAGTCTATCTCCACGGTCATTCTCAACAGATCGAATTCGGAATGCAGTGAACGGCTTCCCATTCCAGCCCTCTGCAATTCTGGAACGCAGGTTGCAGAGGGTTTCCTTCTCTATCTGAGGCTGAGCGAGGATTCAAGTATCCCTTTCTATTCGCGAGGCTGTACTCATTCAAGGCGTCAAAGGAATGAACCTCGAGGCGCAATGCTCTCGTGAGAGCCGTCAGGTCTCATTACCCAAGCTCGACGTTTGGAAGACGTAAAAGCTGATATCACTCACGCACCAACTGAGCTTCCCCTCAGACATTATGAAGTCAGCATTGAAGGACGCAAGATGCAAGTCAGCAAAACGTCGCAAGGCTGGATCTCGGAGCAGGTGTGATGAGCAGAACCGAGTTGAAGATTGAGTACGACGCTCAAATGAAACCGATCAGAGCGATATGCAACGGATGCGGGGAGAAAATGCCGTTCCCCCCCGGCCGGCTGCAGAACGCCGCTGACATCATTGTCTGGTTCTCAAATAGGTACCTTGAGCCCCGGAAGCTGAAACATTCGAATGGCGACCGAAGGCGATTGCCTAGAGACTAGCGCCCGAGCAATGGGCAGGACCTGAACGAAAGTTTTCTTGAGTTGTTACCAAACTCCAAGATATTGTCTTGCTTACTAACCTAGAGCACGAAAGTTGCCCTGGGGGACCGAGCCTCGGGGGATGGTCTTGGTTCTCCCCCCTTTCGTGTCTACAATGTTGAAGGTTGCAGATGGCCTGTATTGCCTACAAACGGCTTGTCACACAGTGGATGATCGTCGTTGACTGCCCACACGCGGAACAGGCAGCAGTGGCTGCCTACTGGGAAGCAATAGAGCACCGTACCCAGTGTGAAACGTGTAGAGACGAGTGCGTTGTAAACGGCAGCTTCGGTCTTTACTACCTGCTCACTCCGAAAAAGCAACTACGACGAAGCTCGATCTGATCAGCAACTACTGCCCCTCTTTGATGACCTGCCGTTTGGCCCATCTTGAACGCTGATTTCGATGGTGCTTGACAATCTACGATCCCTCGTCGCTCGGTTCATCTCATCACCAACCAACCCGAGCATGACACCAAGCGGCAAAGATGGACGTTAGGAACAGCGATCTGAACCGGTTAGGCATTGGTTCTCCGTTTGTTCATCACTTCTGAGCCTTCTGCTTTGCCCACCTCTTGCGCTGCCCCTCCGCAATTCTGGCACGTGCCCCTGCGCTCAACGTCCGTCGGTTCGCCTTCGGCTCAAGTATCATCCGCACGGTCTTTTCTGCTACGGCCAGCGTGATGAACTGATTTAGAGACATACCTTCCTTTTTCGCCCCTTCGATGGCTTGCAGCCGCGTTGACGCGGGCAGCCGCAATGCAAAACTAGTAGGTCCGTGTGTCATATGACCGGTCGAACGTCAACCTGAGGTGAGAGAAGAACACATAGCAATGGCTTATTCCAATAACAGGTGCTCTTCACCGTAGTGTGCTACCTCGGTTCAATATCGCGCATTCATTTTTGGTACCGCAATCCCACGTCGGCAAAGGCAGGTGACTAAGGTTACGGGCGTCTAAAAATGCATGTAAATAACCGCAGCTCCATGGATTCATACAGGCATATGGACGCATGTTCACGCGGGAATCGGCGACAGAAGCGTGTCAGAAGCTAGGCAGCGGCTTGCCCCTGCCTACCGATGAGGAATGGGGCAATCGTCTCGGAGTTGCTCTTCAGGGCCCAGTACGTCCTCGGATGAGCCGAACCGGAGGTGACTCCAAGACAACGTTTTCTGGGACGGAGCCTCAATTTGGGATCGTTGCCGGTGTGCGCAGATTCCTTTGGTAATTCGGATCGGCGGAGAACTGATCGAGGCGCTTAATGCTATCTTCAGAAACCCCAATGATCGTCGCACCGGCTGCGCTGAACCGCTCCTTATGCTCAGCGGAACGGTGTTCGCAATCTTTCCACACTGGCCGAATTCCCATTCCAAATCGCGTTTTGAAACTCTGCCAAACCTCGAGCCGCATGCTTTCAACGTTCTGCCCTCCGTCGAATAAGCAGGAAGAACACTGGCACGAGGATCAGAACATGAATGGTGGAAGTAATCATGCCGCCTACAATGGGGGCTGCAATTGGTCTCATCACATCGGAACCAATCCCCGTTTCCCATAGGATTGGGGCGAGGCTTAGAATGACCGCTGTTACTGTCATCAGCTTGGGGCGAAGCCGCTGCACAGCGCCGTCAATCACCGCCTGCTCGAGATCCGCTTCTGATCGCAGCGCGCCTTTCGCAAGACGTTCCGCGTACGCCTCGTGCAGATAAACCACCATCACCACGCCGGTTTCCACGGCGATCCCAAACAGCGCGATGTAGCCGACCCATACCGCCACACTGAAGTTATAGCCCATGATCCATTGCAGCAACAGACCGCCCGACATCGCATACAGCGTGGGAAAGATCAGCACGGCCGCCTCGATTGCCGACTTGAAGACCATGTAGAGCAACAGAAAGATCACAAAGAACACGATGGGTACAATTATCTTCAAGCGCTGTTTCGCTCTTGTTTGGAACTCGTACTCTCCCGCCCACCGCCACGTATATCCGGCGGGGATTGCAACAGTGGTCGCGATCAACTTCTGTGCCCGATTTACGTATCCTCCGTAATCGTTCGTCTTCGGGCTGAGATAAACGTATCCGGTCAACTGTCCTTCTTCATCGCGAATCATCGCCGGTCCACGCGAATACGAAACCCGGGCAACGGTGTTCAACGGAATCTGTTCTCCCGTTGGTGTCGCGATCAACGCCCGCTGCACTGCATTCGGGGTATCCCGCGAACCGCGCTCGTACCGAACAGCGACGGGGAACCTCTGGCGGCCCTCAATGTTCTCGGTGACATTCATGCCACCAACTTCTGACGACACTACTCTCTGGACGTCTGCCACGGTCAATCCATAGCGCGCCGCAGCCGGGCGGTCTACATCTACGTTCAGGTAAAAGCCCTGTGAGACGCGCTCAGCGAATGCCGAGCCGGTCTCCGGCATAGTCGAAAGCGTCTGCTGCATTTTTGCGCCGATGTTCTCAATGGTGGCAAGATTCGGTCCCTGGATCTTGATGCCTACCGCTGTTTTGATCCCGGTCAGTTCCATGTCCAGCCTGTTCTGCACGGGCATGGTCCACGTATTCGTCAGGCCAGGGAATTGCAGCTTTTCATCCATCTGCTGAATGAGTTTCTGGTGTGTCATTCCGAGGCGCCACTGTTCGCGCGGTTTCAGCATGATGGTGGTGTCATACATGTCCAGCGGCGCGTTGTCGGTTGCCGAATCCGATCGTCCCACCGCGCCAAAGACGCTCGCTACTTCGGGGAATGTCTTGATGATCCGATCCTGTTCCTGCATTAAAGCTGCGGCCTGGGTGATGGAGATTCCGGGTAGCGCGCTGGGCATGTAAAGCGCTGAGCCTTCATAGAGCGCGGGCATAAATTGACTGCCCAACTTGAAATAAAGAGGAACCGTCACGGCGAGGAAGATGAGATTCAGCGCGACCACGGTCTTCCAGTGCCGCAGGCACCAGCGCAACACGGGCAGGTACATGGCTTGAGTGATGCGCGCGGCGGGATTGCGCGACTCGGGCCTCATTTTTCCCCGCAGGAATAGCGGCATCAGGGCCGGAACAAGCGTGATCGACAGCAGTGATGAGAAGATCAGCGCCAGCGTCTTCGTCCAGGCCAAGGGCCTGAACATGCGCCCCTCCTGCGCTTCCAACAGAAACACGGGCAGGAACGATACCACAATGATGATGAGCGAATAGAAGAGGGCAGGCCCCACTTGCTGCGCAGCGCCAATGAGCAGGAGTTCGCGCGTGGACTTACCGACCACATCGTTGCGCTCGGCCAAGCTCCGATAGCCGTTCTCAACCATCACAATGGCTGCGTCAATCAGGACGCCGATGGCCAGTGCAAGGCCGCCCAGCGACATGATGTTCGAGCTCACATGGAGAAAGTACATCGGAACAAATGCCGCCAATACTGCTATTGGCAATGTGAGGATCGGTACGAGAGCGGAACGGAAATGAAATAGGAATGCAACGCTGACGAAGCTCACGATGATCGCTTCAGCAATCAGGTCGCGCTTCAGCGTATGGATGGATTCGTTGATCAACCACGACCGGTCATACGCATTCACGATCTCCACGCCTGCCGGCAGCGAAGGCGCAATTTCCTTGAACCTGGCTTTCACGGCGTCAATCACCTTCAAAGCATTCAAGCCGTAGCGCATTACGACAATGCCGCCAACGGTTTCGCCGCGTCCCTGCCAATCCACGGCGCCGCGACGAACATCCGGCCCAAACGACACCCTGCCCAAATCCTTCACGAGTACGGGCGTGCCATTCTTGGTCGCCACAGGAACGTTCTCTAAATCGGCAAGGGTTTTGAAATACCCAAGGCCGCGCACCATGTATTCGGCGCCGTTCATCTCCAGCACGTCACCGCCCACTTCGTTCGTGCTCTGCCGCACCCGCTCTGTCACCTGCTGGGCGGGAATTCCGTAAGAGAACAGCTTTGCCGGATCGAGATTCACCTGGTACTGCCGGACAAAGCCGCCTATGCTCGCGACCTCAGCAACACCGGGAACAGTCTGCAGTTGATACCGTAAATACCAGTCCTGCAGAGCGCGAAGATCGGCCAGGCTATGGGTATGAGAGCGGTCCACCAGCGCATACTCAAATACCCATCCGGCGCCCGTCGCATCCGGCCCGATCGCGGGATGCGCATCTTGCGGCAGCTTACCGGCAATCTGCTGCAGGTACTCCGTCACCCGCGACCGCGCCCAGTAGAGATCTGTTCCGTCTTCAAACACTACGAACACGTACGAATCCCCGAACATGGTCTGCGCGCGCACATTCTTCACCTTCGGAGCAGACAGGAGCGCCGAGACGATTGGATATGTGACCTGATCTTCGATCACGTTCGGTGGCTCGCCGGCCCAAGGCGTATGAATAATCACCTGCACATCACTGATATCGGGCAGCGCATCCAGCGGAATACGATGCATGGACCAAATACCCGCGACCAGCAGTAGGACAGCCCCCGTAAACACGAGAAATGGATTCCGTGCGCACCATGCAATGGTTCGTGCAATCATTACCTGCCCCCACTCGTGGTCACACTCAGCTTCTTCGTTGCGATCACTTGTCCACCGCGGGTGATGTTGATCGTCACCTGCCATGTTCCGCTCATAGGCACGTCGAGTTTCCCTTCGTAATTTCCGCCACCCTGGTCGACTAGCGTTGCCATGCTGTGCATCGCTGCCATTCCCATTTCCGGCATGGCCGGCATGAAGAGCGTGACCGTCACCTGCGAGCCGCTCAACGGTTTTGCGTCCGGCCCACGCACAGCGGCGCGGACTGTGTTGCTGCCGGTGCTGAGCGGCGAAGGATTGGAAGTGAAATCGATCGAGACATTCTCTGCGGAATTTGCGCTGTTTGCTGCCGGCTGGGGCGCGCCTGGTGCAAAGTTCTGCGATGCCGACTGAAGCTGCGCTTCGGAGTCGATCAGGAAATTTGCCGAGCTCACAACACGATCGCCCGGTTTCAATCCGCTCAGGATCACAATTTCGCCATCGATCTGCGGCCCTGTCGTTACGGTGCGCGGTTCCAGGTTTCCTTCTCCCCGATCGATGAAGGCCACAGCGCGTTGTCCCGAATGCAGAATCGCCGATGCGGGAACTACCAACTGCCGTCCGAGTTCCGCCGCTATGTCCACATTGACGTACATTCCCGGCTTCAGTGCCACGCCCGGATTGGCCATCGCCAGGCGAATGCGAACCGTTCGCGTGGCCTGATCAACCTGCGGCAGAATCTGATCGACACGTGCGCTAAACGTCTTCCTTGGATACGCATCCACGGTGAGTTTGGCGCGATCGCCAGGCCGTACTCGGCCTACATCACTTTGAAAAACGTTCGCATACACCCACACGGTGCTCAAATCGGCGATGGCATAGAGCTTGGTCTCCGGCTGTACGTAGGCATTCGGTAGCGCGTTGCGCTCGGTGATATATCCATTCACCGGCGAATACACCGTCAATTCCTTCTGTTCCTTTCCAGTCTTCTCGAGATTCGCAATCTCCTCAGGGGCTACGCCAAACTGCTCGAGCCGCTGAACAGCCGCCTGGACAAGCCAGGCGCTCTCCTGGTGCGCCATGCCGGGCATCGAGTCCCCACGCATGCCTCCTGAGAAAGCTGCCTGATTCTTCCGCGCCAACAGATACTCCTGCTCACTGCTCACCAGGTCGGGACTATACACGGTGAAGAGCGGCTGCCCCTTGCGTACATACTGATACATCGCATTTGCAAACACTCTCTGGATCCAGCCTGGGAAGCGTGTCTGCACGTACGCGAGCTTCGTTTCGTTGATATCCACGTTGCCCGGCACCTGAAGATTATTACTTAGCGTTTTCATCGCAGCGGTTGCCGTGGTCACGCCGATTTCCTGCATCCGCTGCGGCGAGAGCTGTACTGGGACCAGGGTCGGTTCCAATGCGCCTCCTTCCGCAATTTTTTGATCGCCGCGATGCGCGTCTGCAGAGGGTCCTTTCGCAAGCACCGGGTCGTCTTCTGCGGTCTCCATCGCGGGTGCTGCATGATTCTGCTCAGCCACCAGGTAAGTGACCACGGCGGCGAGGACGATGCACAATGCCGCCATCACCCCAAGTGCAATTTTGTAAGAAGTGGTCTTCATTGCTTCGCCTCCGGATTCGCTTGCAGAATCTGGTCTACCGGTGCGCCGACCGCCATCTCAAGATCAGCGAGCCGTGCGTCAAAATCTCCCACGGCCTGCGCCCATGCGAGATCGATATCGATCACCCGCATCTGGCTGTCGAGCAGATCCAGAAATCCTGTCTTGTTGTTCTCGTAGGCAATCACGCTCGACTGCAAAGTGGCTTCCGCCTGCGTTTTCAACTGCTGCTGATAGAGGAGGGCCAGCTTCTGCGCCGACTGCGCTTCAGCGAGCGCCTCGGCAATCTGTCCGCGTGCGGTATTTCCCAGTGCTGCGAGTTCTGCATCCTGCTCCGTCGCTTTCAACTTTGCCTCCGCGATTTCGGAATCGTGTTTCTTGCGATTCAACCACGGTAGATTCATCGAGCCTTCTACCATGTAGCTATTGCGGAAATCCTGCCCGGCAGGCATCACCATATAACCGGCAGAGACCGTGAAGTCCGGCGTATAAGCCTTCTTTGCCAGATACTGCTCTTTGTGACTGCGGTCTGCAGCAGCTTTGGCCGCCATCAGGTCCGGGCGTGTATTTATCGCCATTTCCATCAGCGAATCAGCAGAAGGCAATGACGCCACAATTGCATGCTCTCCACGAACCTCTAGCGGCGCATTCGGCGTTCTTCCCAGCAGTACATTCAGGCGTGCGCGAGCTATCTCCCCATCGCGATCGAAGTGGATCATGTGCTCTGCCAGTCCGGTAAGCGCCACCTGCGCCTTCAAGACATCCTGTTGCGGCACGTTCCCGCTCGTGTACTTGATGCGGGCGGCACCGATCGCCTCTTGCGCGATCGCGACATGCTGCCCATGTATTCGAGTCTCATCCTGGCTCAGCAGCAGGTCGAAGAACGCCTTCCGCACCCGTACCCGGACGTCCAGCCGCACGAAATCGAGATTCGCCTTGGCCTGTTCCACATCGGATTCCGCCACACTTGTGCGTAGATCTCGCTTCTTGGCGCTGACAAATGTCTGGCTCACGCTGAACATGTTCTGCGCGGCGTTGTAGTCCCAAGGCCTCTTCAGTGGTACGCCCCAGCCGCGATACATCGCCATGGGGTCATCGAGAGCTCCAGCCGAGGGGACATGTGCCCGTACCATTGCGACGCGTTGGATCGCCACCTCGATCTCAGGATTGTTCTGGAGCGCAATCGTCTCCGCCTGATCGAGTTCCAGTGGCGTGGCCGAGTCTGTTCGCGGCACATCTCTGAGCAATGCGGCAATCGAGCCTAAGGCGTCATCTTTTGTGCTGACCTGGCCCCCCGCTCTGCCGGCACAGAGCCCAATTGACACAAGAATGCCTGTAAATACCCAAAACTTCATCTTTCCCTCCCGCAAATTTGCGGAGAATGATCAAGCGTGCGCGCGAGCAGACACAATCTACGCGTGCAGACGCACGAAACCTCAAGGTCTACGTATGAAGGAAAAGACGCGCTAGATTCTCAGGATAGAAAGATGGCCCGGGGATGGGTCTGGAGCACAGTGCGATTGCCGCGAGTTCTGGATAGTTCCGGAATCGATCAGAGATGGCAGGAACGTCGAGTGCCAGAGCATTCCGGGTTGCTGATTGAACTCCGGCGCATATTCCGAGACGACCGTTGAAGGATTGTCCTTTGGAGCAAGCCGGCAGCAGGAGGCGCTCATCGCACCGCAGTCATGCGGCATGGCTGTGCAGCAGTCTTCCTGCGAGTGCGCACTGCTATTCGACAGGCATGCAAAAGCCGGTGCTGCAGTCCAGAAGAGGATTGCAACCAACATTAAGAACGAGCTTTTACTGCGAAAGTTCATCTCTGGCGAACACTTGCCATTTCGAGAATCCAGCAACAGTGTACCGCCTAGCAGTGATTTACATCACCAATAAATGGCTCCAGGGAACCCAGTCAAGATGAAGGTCGACGTCTACGAGCGTGAAGGAAGCGTTCGGCTCGCCTTACCCGATTCCGGAAGCATCGAGCGTGATCGTGCTCTCTTCCCCATAGCACCGACGACACCACTCTTCTCAATCAGTGTCATCGCAACAGAACAGGAGTTGTTGTTCATAGGAGCCTTGGATCAAGTTACACCGTTCCTCATCGGCGGCGGTTTCCGGGTCACGCCGGATTCGACAACGTAGCCTTCTGGGATCGAGATCGGGTGGTATATGTCGAAGATGTTGCCGACACTCTGCATGCATACACAACGCAACGATGTCTGTCATTGAGGTCTGTGGCTAACATTTGAGACGATGTGAGCGACCCTCTTTCCATGCGGCAAGTCAGATGGGCAGCCCAGAGAGCCCGAAGGCTTGAATTCGGGTCTATCCCTGTTTATTAAGGAATCGCAGTAGCTGCACGAACTGAAGTGAGTGTGAACGAATTTCGATATTGCGGATATCAATGGATATCCGTACTCACTCTGAGCGACGGTCCAGCAACCCCGAAATTCATAAATTGAGCCTTCAACGGCTGTCGCCGTTCAGCACAGTGATGTGGCGCACCGCGCGCATCATAGTGGCGGTGATTGTATACTGATTATGTTCGACTTAGGTTGGGCGGGGTTCTGGCGAAAGCTGCTAAAAGAAATTGTCGATGACGTACCCCCAGACATGGTGGTGTGCGAGTGTACGTGCCGGAAGCTCCAATGCACCGGGGTGAATGCGTGTGAACGCCGACTTAGATTCGCCGAAGGAAAGGAACAGGTAAGCAGATCGGCGGAGGCTCAAGGATGTAAAGGAGAACGGGGAGGACCCTCACCATTGTTGCCTGAGTGAGCTGGAGCCGCGGCACACCTGCATCCTTACTGCACCATATCGACGTGCGCATAAATTGTTAGCTGCGCAACAAGTTATTACTAGGAAGCGGGAAAAGGCCAGTTGCTGCGCCAATCCAAGCAGCTAAATATGTGGACTGTCCAATGATGTGTCGCCGTTCAGTGATTGGCAATTCATCCTCCCAAACAGCATAGCAAGGTGGGCCCCATACGCATTGGTCATTCAAGTGACATCCAACCGCAGAGGCTTAGCGACCGACCAACTGCACACGCTAGGCATGGGATGAGCGCAACATTTGCTACCTACCGCCGCCTCCCTGACCGAGTCCTCAGCCGCCTCGATTTGCTGCGATCTATCGCACATCCCACGCCTAAATCCCATGCGACTATAGTTGAATTATGTGGGCAAGCTCTGGTTTTCTCTTCGCGGCCCACGTGGTGTTTCTAGACGATTCAACCAGAAACCGACTCTGCCATACGCTTTCATACCTGTGACCTCGTTCGCTTCTCCTCCACCGCCTGGAAGCAGCCGACGCACGGAAAGGTTCCCGTGAACCTATTTAGCGCGAACTTGCTCCTTCATACCCCGTGGGGCATGGTCGAGGAAATCGAGATGGTGGACCCAAACCATAGGCCTGACACTACACCGGCTCGGCGCGGAAATCGGATTATCCACTGCGCTTCTTTCCAAATTCGAAAGCGGAGTCATGGTTCCGACCATCACGCGGAGCGCCCACATTCGGGACGCCCACCGCGAGCAGACGAGTACGAAACAAATCCCGCTGCACCGCCCAAATTCTGAAGGCAAGCAGGTTTCGCGCATCGTGGATATTCCAGCGAGGACGACGTTCAATTTTGTCGAGGGAGGAACCAGGACGCAGTTCACTGCCCTTGTGCTAGATGGCGCTCTATACATGAGAGCTGAAGGGGTGGAAGATGTACTTCAGACCGACGATTGCATAGTGATGGACACCGACGCTGAGGTTCAGTGGTGGAGCGCCGATTCCCGCTGCCCAGTCCTTGCGGTTTTTGCTTTGTGATCCAACTCACAACCTGTGCAACTGAAGTGCTATTATCCCGGCCCCACCCGAAGTATGTCGTTTTCGATTTCAACGCGGCCCTGTTGGACTTACCCAGGATGGCCTGCGGAGGCAGTTCACTGACGCGAGCCTCTTGCTTTTCCCTTGCTCTCCGAAAGACCATAAATACAATCCAACTAGATAAGGTCAATCGCGGAGGTTGTAATGTTTTCCTCGGTTGGTAGGATATATCCATGATGGAGTACGATGCGCAGCTATATCCGATCTGTGGAAGAGTTCCCCGGTACTTCTAGCGTTCACCCACCGGCTTGGTCCGGATCACATCCGGCAATACCACGCCCACCTATTTCGCGCTAGCAAGTTGCTGGGGGGCGATTTAGACTCCGACGGCGGCTCTTCGCTTCCTGTAGGTGAAGACAGTGAGACGAACACCATTTCAACTTCGAGCGCGACGGGAGGTCCACAACTCCGTCAACGTGAATGTCACATCCCAGGCACCGATATCCGCCATAGCGGGCCAAAGAACGCCATAGCTATCGCATTACTCTCCTATTTATCAGTATGGTGTGCATGGCTCTTCCTGAATGAAACCGGCAGAGGCTAATCCCATCATGGTGCCCGCGGCTCCGAATCTCGCGACCAACTAACATTGGGAACACGGAATTAAAACCGTAACACCGAGATGAACAATACCTTTGCTTCAAGAAAGTGGTTCTTGAGATACTGGCGTGGGGATGCAACATGGGGAAAACATAGGGGCAGGAGAATTGGACCATTGGTCAAGGCAGGTTGCTGGTGATGAAGAGCCACGAGGGCCTCGTGATGACTGCTTCGTTCGCCTGACTTGTCATTGCCAGCTTCTTTCGGATAGTACTCCAGGTAGACGGTGTTTTGACCTCTCTCAAGGCAGAGCTCCCCCAAAAGGGTCAAATCTATTCTCGAAACTCATCTTGAATGGAGGGATCCAATCTGTGGCGAAATGGATAACATTTTCAAGGCCCGCATACGGAGGCTTCTTCAGGTTCACATGCCTGGACTTCGAGCGCATCCCGCGAAGCTTTTGTGGCAATGCGCGCGCCGCAACGCAAGAAGAGATCGACATGGAGATAAAGACGAGATCAGGGAAAGCGCTTGTCAACAGCGCCCGTCCGGAGTGGAAGGACGTTGAAATGCTGAGACGTGCTCTCAACGCCGCTGACTCTGACGGTGCTCTGCTAGATCGTCTCACCCCAGATGAGTGGCGCTCTTTTCGTCTCAAACTGATCGGCGATTAGTTAGACTGTTCGCGATGGTTACGTTGCCTTGACGGAGAGCACTTTCGGCTTACTCCACCTCACACACCGACACGACCAAGACCTCACTATCCTGCTTTCTGCCCTCAGAAAGGGACTGGTGGCAGTCACGCAAATATGCCGACTCACACGCAAGTTGGAATGAACTTCGTCCGCTGCCAAGTTCCTCCACCATATGGTGAAGGGCACAGTCGAGAACCTAACGTTTCGAATACCTACGGCTGACAAGGTCGCGCTTAGAGTCGGCAGGTACTTTGCTCGTGTATCCCTAACACATTGGTTGTACCAATACCTAATTGGTACTCAGGCTCACACGCACTTCGTGACTGCCGTCACGTTTACTCTGCTCGTGTCGGGTACACCTTGGAAGCTGAGAGATCGACCCAGAAAGTTACTCTCTTAGTTCTTCTTCCCCAGAAAGTCTGTAGATGATGGGACAGAGACCTCGAAATCAGCTTCAATCCGACGGCAGTCCGAGCCTTCACCTCCTCACACCACCTCATTCGGTTTCCTCTGCTGAGAAGCGGCGAAGTTTACTGCGTAAGACCCTTTCAGGAGTCTTCGCCACTTTGATCTGTCTCTTGGGAGATATTTCTTATTCGCAGCAGAGATGCACGGAATCAAATGCCTCTGAGCCAAACACTATGAACGTGGTTCGCTGGACTAGCAGTTTGCCTGCACTGGCGGGAAGAAAGATTGAAGTGAGGCTAGCTTTGTACGAGAATCCTACAGGCGGTCTGCCTCTGTGGAGCGAGGTTCAATCCCTCTCAATCGGTTCGGATGGTTGCTTTTCGGCGTTGCTGGGCATGTCTAGTCCCGATGGGCTGCCGGAGTTTCTCTTCAGCACTCAGCAGGCTAGATGGGTTGAGGCCCAGCCTCTTAGCAATCCCGGTGAACAAGCAACGCCCAGTGAAGTTTCCGAAGACAAAGCGAATCGACTACCGAGGGCACTTCTCGCACCGACTGCATATGCACTTAAGGCTTCGGATACAGACAGGCTTGGGGGGCGGGCCTCCGGTGACTACGTTACCACTGAAGAACTAAAAGCCGCCGTTCGCGACGAGATTGCGAAGGGGGTGCCCCCAATTGGTTCGATACCCATCACACTACCCACTGCTCAGGGAAACCCAGGATCGATCCCGGTGTGGACGTCTCCAGCAATTCAGGGAAATTCGTTGATTTATCAGTCGGGTCAAAACGTAGGAATTGGAACAATTGCCCCTTCATCTGCACTGGATGTCGCCGGCGTGATCACCGGACGAACGGCTATCGATCTCGCTTCGGTGGAAGGTGACACCGGAGCGGACGGAAGGTCCGCTCCTCTTCGGTTAACAGCAAATATCCACTCAAATTCAGGAGGTGCCTCTGTACCACAGAACTTCCTTCTGCAGGCGGAGCCCCGAGGAAATCACTCCGGCTCTCCTAGTGCCCAACTCTCGCTGCTATTTGGTTCCGGAAGTAATTCTCCAATCGATACAGGTCTTTCAATCTTACCTAATGGGGTAATCAACTTCGTGCCGGAACAGACCTTTCCGGGTGTATACGGAGCTCAAGGCCCACAAGGCCCTCCGGGGAATGCAACGATTAGCTCGGGCGATGCCGGACAATTCGCCCAGCTCGTATCTCGAACCACAATCCAAGGGATTTCTCCAGCTCAAGCCTTAGATGCACTAATTCCAGGGGCGACCATATCCGGTAGTGGTAGTTCGGAAGTCATCAATCTTCCGGGCAAAATAAATGCAGGATCTGTCAACGCCAGTTCCAATAGCGCACTATTGATTACAGCTCTTCCGTATAACGCGAAGTGTGACGGAAAAACGATTGATACTTCTGCAATTCAGGCGGCGTTTGACGACGCAGCTGTCCGTGGCTTATCGGTGGAATTTCCATCGGGCATATGTTTGACCGGCACAATACATTGGTCAGGTCAGTCGTTTTTTGGACACGGCATGACAGTGACCAAAATCGTCGGTCTTCCAGGCCAGGATGTGTTCGCGACACCAGACGGAAAGTGGTTCGCAAACCAGAATGTGCAGGTACACGATTTGACGGTCAACGTCGATAACACGGTGGATGCCTCAGCATCAGTTGCTGGCGGTAATAACACGTTTCCAAACCGCGTTTTCGGAACTGCTGGTGACATGCGGCCGATCTCCCCTCCGATTTCACCTGGACCTGTGGAGTTTGGCTCAGCATTTGGCCTTGGCGGCTGCAGCGGATCCATCTCGCAGGGATCCACTCTGTTCACTCTTCCGTGCGGACATTTCTCCACCATTCAGCCCGTTGTTCTAATTGGTTCGCCGCTTACCATTAAGGGTGCTGGCCCGAGCGGCTCTGACCTTGAAACAAAGATCGCCGCCTACGTAAGTGATACGCAGGTCAATCTCGCCGCGCCCGCTTCAACGAGCGTGACAAAAGCGTCAGGAAGCTATCTAAAACCGCTCACGCCTCCCTGGTATTGCGGCAACGCAGCCTTCGCGATTCCCGATAGCGACGGCAAAACTGCAATGCATGCGCCAAATGGCTGGAGCTTCGACAATATATACATTGAGGCGAAAGGAGGCTATTTCGGATGGAACCACGCATGCGGAATGTTCCTGCAAGCCCCCATTTACGGAATAAATCTCGGTGTGGTCACTATTCGCGGATTTTTCGGTGGCTACATAGAAGCATTACCCGTGATGAATGTCGATTACGTCACTTGGACCCCTGACCAATCAAATTATGAGAACTACACTTCATCTTTCAATCTTCTCCCGTGGGTGTCTTACAACGGTTCACATAGAGTGATTCGCGACATGAATATCTATGGTGGATCGGGTGGTGCAATTCCAACATTCGGGCCTTTTTTTCTCACTGCATCTACTGGCTCGGCTGTAGGGCTGCAAGCTTATGATGGCTCATCAAGCATCTCACACATCTACGATGAGTGTTATTCATATATGTCAGGTGAGCAACAGAGATACATGGGTTATTTTGATATAGGCGGAGGTTCAATGGCACAATGCAACCCGCCTTCCTACGTGCAGTGGCTGGCTTCGAACAGCTACGTCGGGGCTGCAATTGGCATCAATCTCAAGATCGCGGGCAGTCATAATCAATTTCCGAATTACATTCAGCTACCCTCGACAATAACGGATTCAGGGCTCGAGAACAAAGTCATTACAAACTCCTATGGCGGGGACCCCTACACTAAACGCAGCTACTTCTCAGATCCAATACCGCTGCAGGATCCGGTGGGCAGAGTGGACGGCAGTTTTCTTCTCGGTGGAAATGGCGGAACGCCTTTCTTGAATGGTAGTGATCTTCTGACCACCTGCGTCGACTACAGAATGGCAAATGCTCCTGAGACCGGAGCGAGCTGCATTGCGGATTCGAACGGAACCGAATTGACTAAACGGTACCTGTCCTTGACAGGAAACCGGGAGTGGAATACGGGGGTTGCCGTTTATACGGATTCGTTCAAATTTGGAAGACGGTTACCCCAATCCAAAATGAATGTGATTACCCAAGGAGAATGTGTAGGATCTTCTGCCTGCACTCTTGTGATTCAGTTCGGAGACAGCGCAGGTCCGGCAAATGCGCATGGTTCATGCACTCTATCTTACGGGGAGAACTGGACCATGAATGGGATGCTAGGAAGCCCAACCACGTGCATCGCAGATTTTTCGTCAGCTGTATCTGGTAATAACCTTCAGATGACCATAAAACCGGGTAGCGGCTCGCCTTCCGAAGTTCGGATAGCATTCATCGCGTTCCAACCACAGGTCATTGCGACACAGATAAACGGAGCTCAGATTCCAAATAACGCAGCCTTGATCGGAACCAACTCCGCCGGCCAATTGGTCGACGTGACAGCAGCTTCATTGAATATCAACATAGCAGGCTCTGCCGCAAATCTAAGCGGAACCCCTGCCCTGCCGAATGGCACCGTAGCTGCGACACAGGCGGCCGGAGACGATTCCGAGAAGCTTGCGACAGACCGTTTCGTCGGATCTGCTCTGTCATCGCTGAGCAAATCACTACCAGCAATGATTTACAAATCGGGTGATCTGATGGCTTCAGCATCAATCTCCGCTGCTTCCAGTTGGACAGCGATAGCCGCCGGCACCTACCGGATCACGCTGATGGCGAGTGTTGCTATCGCGGCGAATGATGGCACTCTTCAGGCCAATTTGGCTTGCAACTCTGGGGAGAGCTGGACGGGGGGATCTGTTCAATCGCTGAATCAGGCTTTTCGAACAAGTTCTACTTCCGTTCTCTGCGGGTTGCTCCCTGGAGAGCCATTTCGGTATTCAGTAGCATTGACGTCAACTTCGGGATTCCCTCAGGTGAGATACAGACTTTATGTCGAATCGCTCCCCTAGTGAATCTTCGGCGGGTCCTTGAAAGTGCCATTGGCCAGCTGGAGTGGGTGCAATTTTAGAACAAAGCAAGTGAAAACCCGAAATCGATTCGGGAACAACTGCCGGGAGGGCTTGAGACTCTCAACCAGTTAGGTGAATGATAAAGTAACCCCAGTCGTTGAGCACTTGTCGGAATACTACCGGAAGTCGGTACCGCAGTCGTCGGCAATCGAGAGCCGCCGCGAGTTGCAGACAGCCGGCGCAGGATCACTCTGTGCCACAAGCTCGCCAACACACGAGCTTTGGCCAATGTAGTTTGGCGATCATTGAGCGGTGGTTTTGTGCCGAGAAGTGCTGGCATGATCGGTAAGCGTGCGAGCTCCCCCTTTCTAGCTGTGGAGGACTTGGGGGTAAAGATCTGCACATGGCTGATGGTTTGGTGAGTGGATTGTCGAGTCCGTCGCTGGCGATCGATTTCCGAGAAGTAAGAGTTTGTGCAGCAGTCATTGCAGCCATGCGTCACCGTCGCCGAGGTAGCGCGAGCTAACAGAGTGATCGCGAAACCCATGTTCACGTGAAGGCTTCGCCGGTCGCACGCTCCAGGCTGATGACGCACCCATGCGGGCGCTCGCACCACCAACGGCAAGACTAAGACTGGATGGCTCTGGACTTATATGCGAGACATCGGCGGGCCGCGAACTAGCTGCTCCAGCTCTCTGGTTCGCCTATTCGGAAGACCTAGAGGCGAACATTCACCCGAATCGGAGCCCTGCAGGTTGAAGCCTATGCTGGTTTCCACTATCTATGTGGCAACCGTGATGTCCCCAGCAGCCAGGCTCTAGGAGTCCGGATATGCGTCGCGCAACATCAGCGAGCATAGGTGGCACGTCCTCTATCAGGCGAATATCAGAGATCGTCATTGTCAGGAATTCCCACTCCGTATACCCGCATTGACGTATCGCGGCATGATCGACGGCCAGAAAGCGAAGCGTGTCGCGATCGAAGATCCACATCGGTATTGATTGCCTTCAAAGAGAAGCCGCAATTGCTCTTCTGCTCTTCTGATTGCTCCGCAGCTTTCTCGAACCTCATACATTGCCGAAGGACAGTTGATCCGGCATCGCTCCTACAGGGCAAGAACGTCTTCAGAATGATGGAAGGGCGATAAGGTATGCGGCTTGCGTTTAGAAGTCAGCAGTCGGGATGCCAATTGAAGCCTTCGATTCTGTGCCCAAATCGCGAAATCGATCTCAGACAGCTCAGTACGGAGGCTTATTCACAAACGCCTCGATGACACCGCTCGTAGAAGAGTAGAACTCACTTGAATGATGTCGAGCATTCCACAAGTGAGGGACTATATAGGTGATGCAGATCACCATGCGTCGTGGGGCTGGGTGTTGAATAGGGCTATGTTAGATGAGTTAGGGTGACTGTCCGCAGCTCCGGTTCACAAAGTGCGTACACTAGGCAGGATCCTCACGACCGGCCGTACTCTTTAACCTTGCACGCCGCCATTTCTCTCTACGCTATTCTAGGTCAAACGCACACTGCTACCCGTTGCGCATCTCATCAATCCTGTCAGCAATCCCCGTCATGCAACCAACGCGTGAGCCCAAAGACGCTAAGGTGCTAGTGCACTTTGGCAAAGGTAACTTATAACATACAGCGGTCGATGCTTTCTGTCTCAGTCTCGCATTGAAGCCTTTCCGAAGTGCAGATGGCGATGTCATGGTCGGCACTCCATCGCTTTGGATGTCCAACTTCACTTACCCCATACTTCCCCTGGGCATGATAAGGAGAACGTCATGGGTTTTTGCAGTCGATGCGGCTTAGGTCTTTCCGAAGCCAGAGATGATGCCCAACAATTCACTCCCGCATGCGAGTCGGAGTCAGCCGGCAATAGAGTAATTGCCTCGGAGACGAGCGAGTCCGACTCGGATGCTTACTGGATTGCGATGATGAGGCGGGAGTATCGCCCTACAGGCCGTTCCAAAACGCCTTGGGGAGTCCTTCAGGGGAGTGCCAGAGCCGATCTGCGTTGCGATGAGATGGCTGAAGCCGATCGAAAGGCCTTCTTGAGCTTTTTGCGTAAGAGCTATGCAAAACGAGCAGACACACTCATCTGGTCAATCATGGTGCTTACCGTAGCAACTTTCGTCTTGGTTCCCCTTCTAGGCTTTCATTTCGGACTGGTCGTCGCATGTTTGGTGGGTCTCTGTTGGTCTGCTGTTCACTGGGTCAGAAGGCTGTAGCCGCTTCATGAGAATACAACAGGCGCCTAAGGAGGCAATCGCACCGTGAATGCGTTACTTTCAGCCATGAACTGGCTCTATCCGATTTTTCAGGGAATCCTCATAGGATTGCTTGCAATGATCATCCACGAATGTGGACATTTGATGGCAGCGCGACTGCTTGGGATCAATGTCAAATCTGTCTCCCTGCGATGGAAAGGCCTGTGTACGATCCGCGAATCTGGTCCCCCGATCGCGAACTTACTCATATCACTTGCGGGGCCCGCAGCAAACGCTCTGATGCTAGTGGCAACCCACTGGTCTCCAGTCTTCGGCTTGGCCAACGCATGCTATGCCTTTTTCAATTTTCTCCCGATAGAAGGAGCGGATGGAGAGCGCGCTCTTGCATGCTGGTCACTAATCAAAGGGCGGCGCACGACTGCTACATAAAGTCAGGGCAGCGAGCGCAGGAGATTGCGCAGCGATCCAGCCGCAGTATGGATGGGATGTCGCACCGATGAAGCGTACCGGCAAATGTGGACCGGTGTGCCTTCGATTCATGAGCGGCCCTATATCGATTGGCGGAGTACTCAGCGAAGGCATTTACCGTTCTCTTACGGTAGGCCCAACATGGCAGCCCGGGATTGACAAATGAGTGTGTTCTCACTTCAACGCGAACAAGAAAGCTTTTCCCTGCTCCATGCCGGACCCACATCTCTGTACATATCAGACAGACAGAACCGTTCGACCCAAAAGATCCTCGGACCTAAAGTTCGGCATTCAGCTGCCGATAAGGATTTAGTGGAGTTCGTCGACATCTCCTTTACTAAGGAGTTATTGAATGACCAGGACAGTTTGCCCCTACATTATAGTTATCGCGCTCGCCTTACAAGCCTCCTCTCGTGCGGCTGCATTCGAACGCGGATCAGAAGGATGCGCTCAACAGTTGGACTCTCACCTCGGTCGAGCGGACGATACGACACCACAAAGAATCGATCTGCAAATCGCTTGCGAGAACCCGCCCCAGGTGCAGGTAGATGCCCACCGCCATTGGTCGACGTTGAGAAAGGTGGCGGTCGGCACGCTCATCGGGGGCGAGCTCATTGATTCTTGGGGTACCTACAAGAATGTAACTCACACAAGGTGGGTGTGTGGGAATAGCCCGGCATTCAATGGAAGCTACGATACAAATGCCACTGGCGAGCTTACAAGCCTTCCCGAGGTCGGTGCAGTATGCGGCATCGGTCCAGCTGGACAATCAGCAAACTGGGCCTTCGATGTGTCCCGGCTAGGGTATTTCAGCGAGGGTGGTTGGGTGAGCCAGTGGCACCTTAGTGGAGAGCGCAACTTCGCCGGAATTGAAGGATGGAACCTCGCAAACGACGTTGGCTGGTACTTGGTCGCTCGTCAGCTCGAAAAGAGGAAGGGCTGGATAGGAAGATCCGGAACCGCTCTGAATTTCGCGCGAGGGATCGTGCACCTGCAGCTCGGAATTGGCAATTTCACAGCAATCAGAAATCACCGGAACCCAAACACTCTAGATTTGCACATACCAAAGGATTCGCACTACAACTCACCGCGTTGGTGGGGCGTGCGCTGAAGCACAGCGCTGCTCGGCCATCGCGACCTCCCTAAATCCAGAGTCACATCTGAATAGTTGTCACAATTCATTCACCCCGTTGAGGCGAATTCAGTCCCAGTCCATCCGGCGCTGTGTAGTCGAAAAGCGCGTGCCTCAAATGCCTAACGGCGCACGAATGAATCTGTGAAATCCGCCCCTGTGTCACCCCGAGTGCGACGGCCACCTGTTTCATCGCTTGCTCCTGGCAATAGAAGAGAATTATCACCGACTGCTCGCGTTCCGGCAGCCGTTTGATCGCGCCAGCCAATCTCACTTTAAGTTCATCGCGGATACAGAGGGAAAGCGGGTCATCATCGCCTTTCCCCGGAAGAGAGTCCATGTCATTTGTTTCTGACATCTGGCCGTACCCTTGGGTGGTGGGCTCGAGTTGAGCCCCATCAAGTTTGCCGACCAATAGGTGATATTCGTGAAGGCTCAAACCCATATCAAAAGCGACCTCGATCTCGCTCGGACGCCGGCCGAGTCGAGCTGTGAGCGTGGTAATGGACTCTGCCAATGCCCTTCCTTTACGACGAAGGCTTCGTGACGCCCAATCGAGCGCCCGCAGACTATCAATGATTGCACCTTGAATGCGGAGACGACAGTAAGTGCGAAATTCTATGTGTCTTTGTGAATCGAAGGTCTTGTATGCTTCAATCAGGCCTATGACTCCCGCCGAGACTAGATCTTCATAATCGATATAATGCGGCAATCGTTGTTGGATGTATTTTGCGCGGGAATGGACGATTGGCATGCCATCTGCCAATGCCTGTTCCAAGCCACGGTCCGTTTCGGCGCGACCAGCCTGCCTATCATTCTCACCTTGGTATTTCCTCGAAGCTGTGGTTGTGTCCACACCTACTGTCGGAGCAAAATGTGCAAGCAGCAACGGTGCCTCCTGTGGTGTATGCCCATATTTGGAAGCTAACCATCCAGGAGCTCTCGGTGTTTGTGCTGAAATGGAGTAGGTTGAATTGTTCTCTTTATCTGTGTCCCTGCTACGCTCAACATTAGGGTCGTCAATATCATGTACCATCATTATGAACACTTTCTGAGGACGATCGCTAAGATGCACAACAATGTGTCTCTCTCGTCAGCATCACCCGTCGAAGCAACATTACCTTGTTCAGACCGGGGCATCGCGGGGAATCGTGGCCAGATTCTTACCCGCGTAATACCCCCTTCGTTGCAACCACGTGATGCCGCTCACTTACTGGGGACGATACAGCCTGGTCGTGCAGTCACGCTGTCAGGTACGAGTTGCCTTTCAGAGGCGCGACCCGGTCTTCTATCGACGGAGCGAGGCTGAACGCCAACTCTGTATGCCTGGTGATCTAGTCTGATGTGTGATCGGGCTGGCGTAAAGATCGTGCTAAAGCTTTCTAGCGCCCTGCCGATAGGTGAAAGCGAGATTGTTCTCCCTGGCGCTTACAGAACAGTGAGGGCCTTCCCAGCAGCTCACGCGGTTCAAGGTATTTCGCGATGCAAGCGAGTGTATGGCGTCCCGGACGACTTGTATTGGCTGTTATCACTTGCATTTTACCGCTGTCGATATCGCAACCTTGCTCGGGGCAGCGAACTTCCAAACAAGCAAGCGTTTATTTAACCGCCAGGCTCGAGTCTATTTCGGTTAGCGCGGTCCCCTTTACCGAGTTCGATCTGATTGGACAAGGGCACGGTGAGCTAGGAGATAGGTCTGTTCTGATCACGGCGTCCTGCGCCCTATCTTCAGAGCGGACCCTGGTTCGGATAGTCGAGAACGGGAGGCCACTTTTCTTTGGAACTGCCTGGGGATCGAACCGACCAGTACACCGGGTTTATCAATTGAGCATCCCGGCCCCAGACGGTAGATCGGGAAGAGAGGAATTCAACGTTCAGCGACGTAGCGTGACCATCATTGTCCAGGCGTTTTAGAGGCTCGACATGTAAGGGGTGCGCGGGGCAGCGACGTGGAAATGCGGGCTCAAGCATGAAAGTGGGACATGGACAAAAGCATTGTCATAAGGGTCAGAACCGAGAACGTTCTCTCAACGTAACAAGTGCGATTGCGTTGGCTTCACGATCCATGCTGGTGTGCGCGCTTCTCGTCCTGAGCCGTTGCTCGTATGCACAAGCGGTGTCTCCCGTAATAGCGGAATTCAGAAAGATAGCCGAGGGTAGAATTGCCCTCACGAATAACACGTTTACGCCTATGGCTGTCGTGCTGGAGGCGCGAAGCTTCAGCATTGACCCGGATGGAGTAGGCGTATATCGACCGCTCGATCCAAGCATTCACATAAGACTCTCGTCGATGAGCGCCAGACTCGATCCCGGCCACACGTATTATGTCTCCTACAGGGCGGAGGCAGAAGCTCTCCCGGCGTGGTTTACGATTTATTCGACGTTCTCGATATTGAGGCGTGGCGCCAGTCCCGATGTTCGCATTCTTCTTCCACACACGGTCTATATCTACCCAACAAAGCCCAAATCCAAAAGCGGCGCAGCTGAGGTAGAACAATGGACCTATCTCGAAGGTTCCGGCAAACTTGTTGTCGAAATGCTGAACGATACGCTTGATCTGGAGCGCGTAGAAGAGATTCGTATCGATTCTGACTCACATTCAAACGTCTCGGCCGGGTTCCCGATGCTTCCCGGCAGCAAGCGCCGAGTTGAAGTGGACTGGGAAGAAAAGGAGCCGCCTGAGCGACTCTTGCTGCGTACAAATCGGTCTAATATCAGGTTATCGCTTCATTCGTTAAGACGACCAGACTGATCGATCTTGTACAGTTGTGAGCTGATCTTGCATATACGCGGAGACTCAGGTTGCAGATTTTCGAGATTTCAGTTAGGAGAATCTCCGGTCTGTCTTCGCACAAGGCTTCTTCTCCAAAGTCAATGGGAAAGGAAACGCGCCTCTAGGTTGGTGGCGACGCTCGCGGCTGACATGCAAAGTACTCTGGTGCACGCAGATGTGACAGCACAAGGCCTGCTCTTGGCGATCAGATCGGGACGAGGTTCTATTACCTTCGATTGGGCAAAGTGACAGCCGTCACAACCTCCGCACACAGGGCGGGAACACCATCAAAAAGATTCTCCCCAGCAATCCATGGGGCTTTCCTCGGTGGAACATTGTCTGCCTTAGAGACTGATCCGATGGAGTGTGGCCGATCCAGCAGGGCTATTATGAAGCTTTCATTCTTGAGCTTGTTGCGCTTTCTAACGACCGCTATCAGCATCTTCATTGCAGGCGTTAGCTTCGGTCAGCAGCCCGCCCCTGACCTGTCTGAGGCGAGCCTCGAGGAACTTGGGAGCATTCAGGTCTACAGCGCCTCAAAGCGCTTGCAGTCCGTTGGAGACGCCCCGGCGTCGGTAACGGTGATTTCAGCCGATGAGATTCAGAAACATGCTTACCGAACACTGGCCGATATTCTTCGAACTCTCAGTAGCTTCTATGTCACCTATGACCGCATCTACAGCAGTCTCGGTGTGAGAGGGTTTGCGCGTCCGGGCGACTTCAATACCAGAATTCTTCTTCTTGTAGACGGGCATCGGCTGAACGACAATATTTACGACGAGGCAATGCTCGGAACCGAGCTTCCCATTGATCTCGATCTCATCCAGCGCATCGAGATTGTGCGCGGTCCAGTGTCATCGCTATACGGCAGTAATGCGCTCTTTGCCGTGATCAACATCATGACCAAGGGGACCGAGATTGTAAACGGGCTCGACTTGTCCACCGAGATTGCTTCCTTCAGCACCTACAAGATGAAGGCGAGCTACGGTCGTGAATTGAAGCGAATCAACCTTCTTATTTCAGGGTCGTTCTATAGGAGTCGGGGACAAAGTCAGATTTTCTATTCAGAATTTGATGCTCCAGAAACAAACAATGGCATCGCATCCCATGTGGATAACGACCAGTTGGGCACCGCTTTCGGTGTGATCTCGTCTCATGATTTCACGCTTGAGGCGCTATACGGCACCCGAGAGAAAGGCATTCCCACGGCGGCCTACGCAACGGTCTTCAACAACCCGGGCACGCGCGCAACCGACTCGCACGGATATGCAGATCTACGGTATGAGCACACTTTCCGCGGTTCTTTCGACGTGTCTGCCCGTGCATTTTATGACCGATATAACTATCAGGGAACCTACATGTACTCTTCGCAAACTGATCCGGGAGAGACCAATCCCAATCTCGACTTTGCTGACGGGAGATGGTGGGGAGCCGAGCTTCAGTTGACGGCATCTGTGCTTGGAAATGATCGTGTCACCCTAGGCGGTGAATACCGCAACAACCTGCTCCAGAATCAAACCAACTACGATCTGAGACCCCGCTCGCTACTCTTGGACGATGAGCGCCAATCCTTCGTTGCGGCACTCTGGATGCAAGATGAGATAGCTGTAAACAGCTCCGTTGCTCTGAACCTCGGGCTTCGCTATGACTATTACAGTGCCGTGGACTCAAGCGCTGCCCCACGAGCCGCATTGATCTGGAAGCCACGGCACCGGACAGCTTTAAAGACGATCTACGGTGAAGCCTTCCGCGTGCCGAACGTGTACGAAAAGTACTATTCGATCCCTCCCAACGTTGCCAACCCGTCGCTCCGACCTGAAAGGACGCGTTCCGCCGAGTTTGCTTGGGAACAAGGTATATCAGATTCTTTCTGGATCTCGGTCTCCGCATTCCACAATAGCTTGAAAGACCTCATCACGCAGCAGTCATTGAGCAGCGGTTCTTTCATCTTCGAGAATCTTCAGAGGGTCCAGTCGACGGGCATCGAATTTGAAGTCAGGGGACAACGCTCGAATGGGCTCGAGAGCAGCGGTAGCTACAGCCTACAGGATAGCGAAGACAGAGATTCAGGCCGAGCTCTATCCAATTCGCCCAGGCAAATCGCCAAGTTGACTTTATGCCAACCCTTGTTGCGAAAAGCTCTTTTCGCATCCCTAGACGCCCAATACAGAGGTAGGGTGACAACCTTTGCCGGTGCCTCTGTGTCTCCCTTCGCGGTCGTTAACGTCGCTCTTCTTAATCGAAATCTGGGAAAGCATCTCGACATCTCCGGAGGTGTCTACAACCTGTTCGACGCAAAGTATTCCGATCCGCCATCAACCGCCGTGTCGCTACAATCCATCAAGCAAGACGGGCGCAGCTTTCAACTGAAAGTGGCGTGGAAATCAGGTGTTCGATAGCTAGCGATGACCGCGCCCCGTCCATCTCGAGCGAGACGCGTACTTCTCGGCCTCGCGCTGTCCCTACTTCATAGAGAGCCATCTCGTGCGCAACGTTTCGACGAGGAGCAGGTGAAGGCAGCGTATGTGTATAACTTTGCAAAGTTTGCTGAATGGCCTGCCACAGCCTTCACGGCGGCTAACGATCCTATTCGGATGTGCGTCTTGAATGATCAACCGTTCCAATCCCAATTGATGCGCACCATCAAAGACAAGCGCATTGGCGACCGCGTTGTTCTCGCCGTTTCCATTCAGAATCCGGAGCAGGCTCGACACTGCCATCTGTTGTTCATCAACTCCACTCACAATGTGGAAGTTATTCGTCTCTTCGCGTCTCTCCAGGGATCGAGTGTGTTGACCGTTGGCGAAACAGCATCTTTTGTCGACAGAGGGGGCATTATCAGTTTCGTGACTCAGGAGGGCCAAGTGCATTTTCAAGTTAATCACAAGGCTGCGACAGAATCTGGAATTCGCCTGAGCTCCAGACTTCTGAGCGTCGCTAGAAGAGTAATTGAGTAGCTCAAGATGTCGAGCAGAGAGCGATTTACGGGTTGGTCCATCCATCAAAAGCTGACCGGACTGTTCGTGGTAATGGCTTTTATCACGGCCCTCGTTGTGTTCTTGCTGTTGGGTGCATTTGACCTTTTGTCACTGACGCGATCGATGACGCGAGAATTGACGACCGTAGCCGACCTCTTGGCTCGCAACAGCTCGGCCGCGTTGACGTTTAATGATCCCGACGCGGCTCGAGACGTGCTTCAAGCTTTGCGTGTCGAATCTAACGTCACCTCCGCGTGCCTTTACACCTCGACTGGCAAACCCTTCGCCGTGTACGTGCGACGTGGGAATCAGTCTGCGTTTTATCCTCCGCCAGCCCAATCCCAGAAGGCGACATTCCACTCGGACAGATTGATTCTGTTTCGTCAGATAGTCTTCGCCGGCGAGCCGCTCGGCAGCATTTATATTGAATCCGACTTGGGACCATTGCACCAGAGAGTTAAGGAATACGGCATTGCATTTCTCCTCACATTGTTGATCACACTCTCTCTCTCTTACTTCATTGGACTCCGCCTCCAGCGACCGATCTCACGTCCTCTGATGCAGTTGGTGCGGACGGCCGACGCGATATCGACAGGGGCTGATTACACTCTGCGTGCAGAGCTACCTAATCGAGACGAGTTCGGGATGCTAGTTTCCGCATTCAATAAGATGCTTGAACAGATCCAATCCCGGAACGACCAACTGCATATCTATCAGGAGCACCTGGAAGAAGAGGTGGCCACTCGTACAGCCGAGTTGTCTTCGGCAAATGCTCGGCTGAACCTGCAAGCCGAGGCACTGAATGCCGCTGCAAATGCAATCGTTATCACTGATATCGATGGCAATGTCGTCTGGACCAATCCCGCTTTTTCCACTTTGTCCGGCTACTCGGCTGATGAAGTACTGGGGCAAAACCCTCGGCTGCTGAATTCCGGAATGCAACACCGGGAGTTCTTCGCCTCGTTGTGGACAACAATTAGGTCAGGCAAGACGTGGTGCGGAGAAATAATCAATCGTCGCAAGGATGGAAGCTTGTTCACAGATGAGACGACTATTACACCAGTTTCGTCTAGGCTCGCCGGGATTTCTCATTTCGTGGCAATCAAGCAAGATGTAACGAAACGGAAGCATGCTGAAGAGGCACTCAGGCAAGCAGAAGAGAAGTATCGCGCTATTTTCGAAGACGCGGTTGTCGGGATATTCCAGATCACGCCGGAGGGGCGCCCTCTGAGCATCAATCGCGCATTAGCTCACATGCATGGCTTCGATTCACCTGAACAGTTCCTGCTGGAAGTTTCGGACGTTGGAAGCCAGATCTTCGTAAATCCTGGACAAATGTCTGAGATGACGAAGGATCTTGAGCAGCACAGTGTTATCCACGGTGTGGAAATTGAAATTTACTGCAGAGATCGCACCAAGAAATGGGTTGTGGCCAATATGCGAGCCGGTCGAGCCAGCAATGGCGCGATTGCAATTCTCGAGGGAACCATAGAGGACATAACTGATCGCAAGAATGCGGAACAACGAGTGCAGTTTCTGGCATACTACGATGCACTGACAGGGTTGCCCAACCGAACGCTTCTGCGGGATCGAATCGCAACGGCGTTGGCAGGAGCGCGTCGGCGCAAAGAGAAGTTGGCAGTTCTATTTCTTGATCTTGACAGGTTCAAGATCATCAATGATTCCCTCGGACATTCAATTGGCGACCTCCTCTTGCAGGAAGTCGCCGAACGCCTTAAAACATGGGTGCGGGGGCAGGACACAGTATCCCGGGTAGGAGGAGACGAATTCGTCATTGTACTAACTGGCATCGCCAACGAGACAAACGCAGAACGGGCAGCTGAAAAGATCGTAAACACTATAAGCACCGAATTCTCAATTGGCGGTCATGTGCTCAACATTAGTTGCAGCATAGGAGTAAGCATCTTTCCTCGACATGGAACTGACGCTGAGATGCTCATTAAAAACGCGGATGCAGCCATGTATTGCGCGAAGCAGAATGGTTCAAAGCGAATCCAGTTCTTCACAGAGGACCTGAATGCCCAAATGGTTGAGCGTTTGACCCTCGAGAACGGGCTGCGCACAGCACTTGCCAGAAACGAATTCTTTCTTGAGTATCAGCCCCAGGCGGATCTTGGCACAGGACAATTGATCGGTTTCGAAGCTTTACTTCGATGGAGGTCGCCTACACTGGGGCTTGTGCCCCCGGATCGATTCATCCAAATTGCAGAGAACTGCGGACTCATCGTACCGATCGGCGCGTGGGTTCTCAGAACCGCATGCCTCCAGGCTCACGAATGGCAACAAGAAGGGCTACCCGCGGTCACAATTGCGGTCAATGTGTCTGCGGTTCAGTTTCGGCAGGATGGCTTTCGCGATCTCATCAACGATGTGCTACGCGACACGGGAATGGCACCTCAGACTCTGGAGCTGGAGTTGACCGAGAGCCTGTTGTTAACCAACGCCGATGTCGTGTTTTCGGTTCTCCAAGAACTAAACGAAATGGGTGTGAAACTGGCGATTGACGATTTCGGGACGGGTTACTCCAGCCTGAGTTACTTGAAGCAGTTTAGGGTAGACAAGCTTAAGATTGACCGCTCGTTTATTCGCGACATCGGCACGGACCCAGACGATGCCGCAATCACCGCAGCAATCATCAGCATGGCCAAGAGTCTCAATCTGGAAGTCATAGCAGAGGGAGTTGAAACTGAGGAACAAATGTCGTTTCTGGGCCTACATCATTGCGATCAGATTCAGGGCTATTATCTCAGCAAACCCCTTTGCACCAAAGACGCACGCGAAATGCTCAGAACGAGTTCGGCGCAGATCTCGCAAAGCTGAAAGCGTGAACATTTGAATGAACTTGGCTCAATCGCTTAGGTGTTAGCCAAGGATTCGGCAGGGTACCTGTTGTGTTCCCAAGGTTCACCTTCGCCCGCGCCTCAGGTTAATGTAGCCTGGCTAATTTCTCCGCTGGTATATTGGGCTTATCGCCAGCCAGAACCGAATCATATAAGAGGTAGACGCGAGCTACTGTTGAGGGGTAATCGAATGAGATTCTGTTGATACCTCAGCGCATAGGCTTGCGCAAGGACGCCGCCATGGCTGTGGCCGAGAAGTGAGATTCTTCCGAGGTTGAGTGCAACTCGGAGGTCCTCCAAGCTGATCACCCATCAATCAAGGCGTATGGACGCCTACTTGCCTTTCACCAAGGTGCAGTGTGTCGAAGCCGTTTTCCACGTCCCAGAATCATTCACCCAGGTGTCACTGCAAATGACTGTACGTGCGCGATGTATGCTCTTGAAGTCAGCATCGTAGGTGAAAGTGTAATGAGAAACCGCAGTATTTGGACCGAACGTCGCGACCTTCAGGTCGCTGAGGTTGCCGCTCTTCCACTTGATTGACTTGCTTTGCATGTCCTTAATGAACTCGTCTCTCGTCTCCCAAGCTCCCCAACTGTTTCCCCCCATGAAACCCTCAGCTAAATGCTTCTGCTCCCAGGACACATCATTTTTCATCTGCGCGTCTCGGGACTCTTGCTGCAACTGCTTGATCTGTTGTGCGACATCGCCAGTGCTCTGGCTGTGAAGGTTGCTGGTCAGACTGAGACAGCAGGACAGGCTTAGGGCCGTAATAGCCAATACTTTCATTACCATGCGGGTCTCCTCCTGGGGAGTAAGCGGATTGTACACGCGCGTGAACTCTTGTGCGGAAAATATGTGCCTCCTTGCTGGCGGACTCAGCCCGGTTGACCACGGTGATCGACTTCTTGCGCCGCGCAGTGCAACTACCTTTTCCAGTGCGGACGCCGCCTTCTCTCCACTGAGCGCCACTTCGGCGAACAGCGTCAGGCACTCACGAGTGTACTGATCGGTCAGCGCCCGGTTCCAACGACCGACTAGCCGCTGTGCCACGAAATCCATACTCCATTTCCGGATGATCGCGCTGGCTTGGCCTAAGACACTTCGGATTATTTTGGGTCAAAAATAACGAAGTGACCCGAGTTACTCGCGTATACACGCTGAAACAGCACAGTCGTCAATATCCCGTCCGCCTCTCGATCGGGCGTGCTGTACAACCTGTTGACTGGGGTAACGAATGGAACTTTCCGAACGATGCAGTTGCCAAGCCCTACATCCCGCAAAGGCAAAAGCGCGAACGCCCTGCGGACTTCATCCGCCCCGGTCGGCCTGTCGAGAACGGCTCGGAAAGTTCCAAGGAGGAGTGCGCGAACAGCCCGTGCATGAACATAAGCAATCTCAATTTTCACGGTCTGCGGCCGCCGAGATCCGCACAGACTAACTCCAAACGATCCAATCGAAGCTGCCCGCTCAAGTTGAACGGTGCAAACTCGATGCCTCGCCCGCGGGCAGTCCCGATTGGAACTAACGTTACCCGGTATCTATGACGGAATTGACCCAGAAATCTCAATGAGCGCATTGACCTGTTGGCAACAGTTGAGGCCCAAATCGACTCAATCGCTGGACGATAGCCGACTTCCCGTTCTCGATCGCTTCGGGGTGGTATGTGGCTCGGCTCCAATCGCGGCGTTGAGGTGTTTTAGATTCTTAGGGAACACTGAACTTCGCGATCACTGTCGATCCGTTGGAGGCCGTGCCCTTCGTTCGACGAATCATAAATGACAATGTCCTGACGTTCCGATGACATCTAGGCTTCCGCCGTGAGCCAAGATTCACTGCACTGGGGAGGCGGTGCACAGATGACCTAGCTTCTCGCACCTGCCGTTTGTTCCCGTTGAGAAGAAGTTCCGGCCGGCCAGACCCGCACTCTTGGGTAGGCACACAAAGGCAAGACACGCATCACTGTGGGGCGCACAGTTCATGAAGAGTCTTGTTGCAATGGTCACTGGGGCCGGTGGACCTGCGGGCCGAGCTGTTTCTGAGTACTTTGAAGATGTCGGCGTTGCAGTGACGCGAGCCGACATGAACGTCACTCGGGGATCTGACTTCACCATGCTCCCCGCAGCGTTGGATCAGAGATTTATCGATGCACTGGGCCAGGCATTAGAGGAATCGCAGGCCAGTCTGCTGGTTCCCACTGTTACCGAAGAACTCCCTAAAATCGCGGGATGCCGGGAATCGATTAGGCGCAGAAGCTGCGCTGTCTTCCTCTCCGCCAGCGAGGCTGTGTGTATCGCAAATGACAAATGGCACACTGCTCAGGCTCTGTCGAAGCGCGGCGTAGCCGTCCCACGGTCCTATTCCGGCGATTCGAAAGACGACCTTCTTCAGACGATTCCATTCCCCATGCTTTCGAAGCCGCGCAGCGGAAGAGGGGGGAGAGAGGTAGAACTGCATGCGAGTGTTGACGAGCTTCCCTCAGCGCTTGCAAGTGATCGCGTTTTTCAGGAGTTTCTGCCGGGCGATGAGTACGACGTGAACCTGTTCGGCGATCCCGGCGGAAACACTACTGCCTGCGTAGTGCTGAAAAAGACTGCGTTAAAGAATGGAATTGTCGGAAATGCCCTGTCTGTTCAGCGTGTCTATGAGCCGGACGTAGCCGCAGTGGCCATGGAGGCCGTTTCGGCACTTCGACTCGAGGGCCCCATCGACATTGACGTGCGGCGCGGAAGAGATGGGCGGCCACGCATTCTCGAGATCAACGCCCGCGTGGGCGCGAACGTTCGCGCAGCCGAGGAAGTTCTAAACACAATCGTAACCAACTGGAGGAGTCAGCTGTGAACTCACGAACGTTGTGGGTAATAATGATCGTTTGCGCGCTCAATCTCAGCGCAATAGGTGAAGAGTCGATTCGACAGGCATCTCAACTTCTCGATGCCGGATCAACACGAAAAGCGAAGGCTGTACTTGAATCCGTGCTGAATCACGAGCCGCAGAACGCCAGGGCTCATGAATTGCTGGGGGATGCGTACCGCCACGAAGGCAATGCCGGAGCGGCAGAACGAGAATACAAAAAAGCTCTTGATCTCGGGATTCGAGATTCCGAGCTTCTGAGCAATCTGGCCACGGTGAACAGATGGAATCACCATTTTGCAGAGGCTCGAAAACTTTATAAGCGGGAACTTGAATTCTCGCCATTTCCGCAGGATGCGCAAAGAGAACTAGACGATCTCGCCTACCAGCGCGGGTTGAGCTTGTTCAACTCCTTCGGCGGATGGGAGACTGATTCAACAACAAAGGGCTGGCAGACAGAAGGTTTCTACGGCGGGATTGACCACGTCGATCCCTATGCTGGAGCCTCGTATTCAGACAAATATTTCTATACGCGACGTTCGTACTACGGAAAAGCGTATGCTTTCTTTTCCCCAGCTTTCTACACAAAATTCAGCTTCGAGCAGGACACGTACAACTACCCGGTGGCAATTACGCCGGTGCCCGATGCCAATGCTTACCGACATGTTCCGACTGCTGGAGTTGAGCTATCCGGGAAGCTGACTTCGCGTGTGCAGGGGACAATCTCGTATGAGTTCTTCAGGCCGAACTTCTTTTTCGACCAGAACGAGCACGTGAACAATCACAAGGTTAGCGGAGACATTGATTACCAGACCGCCTGGAAGCCCCTTAGTCTGCAACTGAAGGCTGCCACACTGCGAGATCCGGACCCTGATCGGACTGTCGTAGACAAGACGAATCACATTGTCATACCCGCTTACGGGAAGCAGTTTCTCGCCGGTGGCGGCGGTACATTCACTTTTCCCCGTTTCGAAGCCAACGTCCTGATTTTGCCGAACCGGGATCTCGACCGAAGTACAAGCTACTCACTTCTTAGCGCATGTGCCGTGATCCTTCGCAAGGATCTCAAGCTTCGAGCCGGACACGTTTACGACAGCTATTCAAATCAGAGTGTATTCAGCGGGCGGATCGCACAGGTGTATAACGCCGGGCTCTCCTGGAGGCCGTCAAGATGGTCTGAAATCTCTTTCGGCGGGAAAGTAGTACGACGTCCCGTCCGGAACGATCAGGCAATTTACGTCACCACGCGTTTCAGGTTACCAATTCGATGAGATACGTTCCGAAATCCGCGATCACTGCAATTTCTGTCTATGTCGTTTTCGTCATGGGATCCGCAACCTCGCGTTGCGACGCCGAACTCCAGTCTGCTGCACACCCTGTCATGCAGCACGACGACGCGCATCGGGAACTGGCTGCCCGCTATGCGAAGACCGGAGCCTTCCCCGACGCCATTCACGAATATGAGACGGCGCTTAAGGCAAGTCCGACTGATATCGACTCTCGGTGGCACCTTGCCGAAGTGCTCGCATGGAATGGAGATTACGACCGAGCACTCGTGACCTATGCGGACGTCCTGCATGCATCTCCCTCCAATCTGGAAGCCCGCATTGGAATGGCGAATGTGCTTCGCTGGTCGCACCGGTACTCCGATTCGGAGCAGCAACTGGAAGCGGTTCTGAGAGTGGACCCGGACAATCTCGAAGCGATAAAAGGCCTGTCACAGACCTATGCGCTGGCAGGTGATTTCGCTCGATCATTGAGCTTCCTGAATAACGGGATCGCCAGGCATCCGCACGATGCGGAGCTACTTGCCCAGAAGGGGACGGTGCTCTCCTGGAGCGGAGATCTGGCCGAAGGAGTGGAGCAACTCAAGGCCGCAGTCGCTCTCAATCCGTCTGCCAGCGCATACCGCTCCCTGGCCGATGCATATGTCTGGCGCAAGGATTTTTCCAATGCTGCCGAAAACTACCGCAATGCATTGAAGGTTGAGCCGAAATCAATAGAGACTGCCCTGGACCTTGCGCGCGCCTACCAAAATGCGGGCGAGAGGACCCTGGCGGAGGAGGTGGTGACGCAGGCTCTCCGCACAGCTCCAAATGATCACCAGGCGATAGAGCTTCTCCAGGAGATTCGAAGAGATAGCCGACTTGACCGGCAGAAGGCCATAGAGGCAATCGGCGAGCCGGTGGCCTTTCTTTCCATACTCTCGTTGCCAAGTGTGTTTTTTTACAAGCGCCAGAGACGCTTTATCTGGCAGGGTCCCATGCACAGAACGCTCTATGCGATCGTCCTGCCGATTCTCTACTTTCTGTTCGTTGTGATTTACACGCTGCACGTTCTTGCGGAAGCAAATGTCGCGTTCAAAATCATGGAAACAGGCGTTCTTGCAACTCTGTCCGCTTGCACTTTGCTTCTGTTCCGTGAGATGTACGCTTCGGCGAAGACGCCGAAAGCAGAGAATATCCTGGTGATCGGCGCTCATCCTGACGACATCGAGCTTGGCGCCGCAGGATCTCTCCTAAAGCTTGCTCAGGAAGGAAAGAAGGTCTTCGCTCTGGTTATGACGCAGGGTGAAGTGGGTACCAATGCTCCTCCGGGTGTTCGAGAAGGCGAGGCACGGCAAGGGGCGAGCCACCTGGGATTGAGTGATCTTTGGGTGTTGAACTTTCCTGATACTCACTTGCGAGAGCATATCTCGGCGATGCGGGCAGTCGTCGAGGCAAAGATCAAGGATCTCGGGATACAAATGGTCATCACTCACAGTCCGCATGAGACACACGGAGATCACATAGCGGTGTTCGAGGCCGCAAAAGAAGCCGCGAGGAGCTGTTCTCTGTTGTGTTACGAAAGCATCAGCGCTCCCAAGGAATTTGTTCCGAATTACTTCGTCGACATCACCGCGTTCTTACCTGACAAGCTGTCAGCCATCAGCAGCCACAAGACGCAACGTGGAAAGTTCTACATGGACTCTGAAGTGGTGAAAGGACGCGCCGCACATCGCGGCCTGCAAGCCGGCGTGCCGTACGCCGAAGCCTTCTGGGTGTATCGGTGGGTGCAATGATGCTGCACATTGATCTGATCGAAAAGACGGTGTTGCTTCCGATCGGTCTCGCGGCTGCCTTAGTGACCATTCAAGTGATCTGTTGTTTTCCGCTGACACTTGCATATGTGCTTTGGAAGCGGGTGACTCTCCGCAGGAACTTGGCAAAACCTTTCACAAGCCGGGTGTCGGTACTGGTGCCTGCCTACAACGAGGAGAGGACGATTCGGGACTGTGTCGAATCGCTTCTGGCATCAAGCTACAAAAGCCTTGAGATTGTCGTGATCGATGACGGTTCGGTCGATGCCACGGGACACGCAATTGAAGACTTGGTAGATGGCGTGAAGGTCCGTTACATTTGGCAGTCCAATGGAGGAAAAGCAACAGCGCTGAACCGGGGAGCTGCTGCGGCTTTGGGCGAGGTGATCCTATTCACGGATGCGGACAGCATCTTTCTACCGGATACGGTCAGCAACATGGTTCGCTGGTTTGCCGAACCAGGCATCGATGCAGTCTGTGGCAACGATGTTCCTCTCAATACGCGAACGTACATTCAGCGGGTCCTGGCGGTTACGAGCCACATCGGGACAGGCTTCGTTCGCCGGGCCCTTTCATTATTGGGAGTGCTTCCAATCATTTCCGGCAATCTGGGTGCAGTCCGTGCGAATGTCCTCCACGAGATCGGAGGATTCCGTCAGATATGGGGAGAAGATCTCGAGTTTACGTTTCGACTGCAGGCTGCACGAAAAAGAATTGTGTTCGATGCGTCACCTGTGGTTCGTGCAGATTGCCCGGGCGACCTTCGGTCCCTTTGGCGGCAAAGGATTCGTTGGGTACGAAGTTATCTAAAAGTCGCTGCTATTCATTCCAAGCTCTTCCTCCCAACTCGAGCATTGCCATTTTCGTTCTATCTGCCCTTCAACTATTTTGCTCTTACCGTCATACCTATTTTTCAGATCGCTGCGCTTCCGTTTCTGATCCGGTTTGCATTCGCGAACGGCGACAGTCTGGGATGGATTCCGAATGTCGTTCTCTATTTCGGTCTGCTCACTTTCACAATCGTCGGAACGTATAGCATTCTGCTCGATCGGGATTTCAGGGCTCTTAAGAACCTGCCGATTGCAGTCCTTCTTATCGTTCCGTTGTCCTTCTTCTACAGTCTTGTGGTGCTATCGTCCGTGTGGCAGGAGCGGACGGGACAGGCGGAGAAGTGGGAGAAAATTGAGAGATTGCCGGTCAGCAACCCCTCAGGCAGGGTTACGTGGACCGTTTTGCTCGGTGCACTTCTGCTGCTCGTTGCAGGCGCGGGCGCTCGACTTCCCAAATTGACGCATTGGCGCATCCCGTATGTCACAACACCGACCGAGACTCCCGCGGACATCTTGAATGGACCAATTGGAAGCAATCACGAGATCAGCGACATCGCGATTGCAACACACTTCGATGATTGGCACGACTGGCATGACGCCGTTACCTCCGTCTTGCAGAGCCCTGTTCGCGCTCGCCTCCGCACCGTTGGGATATCTGCCGGCCGGGTAGAGTGGGCTCACTTCCAGTGGAGAGGGCATCAGTCTCATTGGTCGTCGCTGCAGAAACACTCCTCAATTGATCTCCTCGCATCGGCGATTCGGGATTTCAGAAACCATCGGCTGAGGACTGTCGCGATCGTAGACTTCTACTCACCGATGCTCGTCACCAGTGACAGGCAACTGGGAGCCATTCGGTTTGATGGAAAGCCGAGTAACGATCAAGTGTGCTTCAGCGAACTGGTGGACGGGGACTATGGCAGGCAGATCGTTGATATGGTGTCTTATCTCTCTCACAATTATTCGCTTGACGCGATTGCGCTTACGGAACTGGACTACTATTCATTCTGCTTCGACGATCGATGCCTCCGTTCCTATCGCGAAGTGTCCGGACGCCCAGACTGGCCCCGCCATACGTGGAGCAATGCAGTGGATCGAGATGATCCATCAGTCTGGCGGTGGAGATCGGCAAAGATGCAGCAATTCCTCCAGCGAGTCGCTGATGCGGCCCATTCAGGCGGGAAGAGGCTCATAGTAGATGTTCCAGTCAATTGGAAAGATCTTCAGAGGCGCGGCAAGGATTCGGGGTTGGAGTACGCACGTGTGTTGCAATGCGCAGATCAGATCGTTGTCTGGAATTACTTCGGAGTGGAGGGGAGGTCACCGGAGGTTTCAGCAAGAATCGCGCGCGACCTTGTCCACAGCTTCTCTCCTGAAAAGTACTTTGTGTCCGTCGGATTGTGGGAGGGGCAAAGTGGATCGCTCGATCCGCAGTCGTTCGAAAAAGGGTTGGAGTACACCATGAAGAGTGGTGCTCAGAACATCTGGATCACTCCGAACAAACTCATGACTTCGAACCACTGGTCCGCCTTGCATGCGGCTCTCGATACTGTCGATGAAAGAGATGGCCAGCGAAACTGAGAATAGGCCCTGCATCGGAATCACGGTGCGATTTGACGGCTACTCTGAATGGGTCTTCAGCCGCGGGGGAACGTGCTGCCTGATGGAGCCGGGCGGCAAGCTTCCTCTCGACCGGCTCTCCGGCCTTCTGTTAACGGGCGGCGAAGATGTTGATCCGTCGCTCTACGGTGAGGCTAATCGACTTTCCAGACGTGTCAATCCCGCCCGGGACAAGTTTGAACTTGAGGTCCTTCGTTTGGCATTGATCTCCAATCTCCCGGTTCTGGCCATCTGCCGTGGGATGCAGCTAATGGTTGTGGCTTCTGGCGGCACGCTTTATCAGGATCTCACTGAACTTCCGCCACCTCGCAGCAACCAGCATTCGGTTTGTCACCGCTCTCCTGATCACCGCGACACAACGCACTTGGTTGAGCTGGAGCCTTTAACGCTCTTGAATCCGTCCGCGAATCGAAGATCTGTACTCGTTAATAGTCATCACCACCAGGGAATTCGAACGCTGCCCGCCGGCTTCTCAATCTCCGCTTGTTCGAGCGATGGCTTGATTGAAGCAGTTCAAAGTGAAACCCATTTATACAGGGTAGGTGTCCAGTGGCATCCGGAAAGATGGGCAGATCGATCCTCCGAGTTCCTTATGGATGGCTTTCTGGTTGCGTGTCATGAGCACCACCGTAGATCAGAGTGACATGGATCGCTTTCCAACGAACGATTATGAGCAGCTCATCTTGGAAATGAGAGATAAGGGATGCTTTCAATTTCTTTAGTCTCTGATCAAGCCGAGATGTTTTGTGGGGCCATTCCGAAAAAGGACGAACAAGGATCGCACAATCAAAGGAAGTCGATCGAGCTTCGCGATATTCCGGAACACTGGCCGACTTCCAGATACAGATTCTGGATTTCTGCCACTGCAGATTCAGATCGAGTAGGATTTGTGCTTGAGAAGATCTACCTCGATTCTAAGCAAAGCAGAGAACTCCGTGGCTGCATTACTCGTAGATGACCAGCGCAACCTTCCGGCCGATCTTGTTGCTCGCACCTACAATGACGGCATAGAGGCGCTGCGCGAAAGGCACTCGGATCTTCTCTATCTCGATCATGATCTCGGCGATTTCTCCGGCGTTGAAGGGCGGGAGTTGACAGGCTACGATGTGCCTTGCTGGCTATAGGAGAATCCTCAGTTTCTCCCGCACCGAGTCGAATTGTGACCAGTGACCCATCCGGTCGAAATGCGGGCTCGCAGGCCGAGGCAGCACGCATTAATTCCGACGCGAACACCACCATCCGCAACTTGGCTCGTCGAAGTGCACCCAATGCACCATCAGCGTTTGGAGCCTGCGCCATTCGGGAGGCTTCTAGCCTGAGGCCAGGCAATAAGCCGGGTGCCCGTCTCGGGTAACTTCGACGACCGTCGAACATTTATTCTTTTGTGACAAATGGTACGCCTAATGCATTCGACCCATGTTCAGCAGAACCCGCAAGCGATGAAAATGTTAAATGAGGTATTGGATAGTAACCGCTTCGCGAGCCTGCGTTCGGCAGCGAAGGCCTACAAAACGCTGCCAGCACCACTGCCGTTCATTTCGTTCGAAAGGTCAGCATGGCACTGCCGGCAATACTGCGCCCGCATGTTGCTCGCCACCGATATACCTTGCCCACCGTAGGGCGCTCTTAAGAATGAGGCGGTCCGATATATTCCGGTGCGATACGAACGCGACTCACTTTCTTTATTCACGATTGTCACGTTCTCAGAATGTGGGTTGTGACAGGTCGTACAAACTACAACGTCTTTGCCCTCGTAGGAGTGCGGCCTATTGAAGAATCCGTAATGTGACACGAATCTTGCTGAGTTTGGCCCGTTCATCTTGATTACCCCCTGGGTTAGAGTGCAATCCCATTCGTGAGGGCCGCCACAACCTTGCTGTACGTCCAGTCCTACTGGATGGTATGTGATGTCTGGGCCAAGAGGCACGACAGAGTCGGCAATAAACTTCAGTGGAGAGTGGTAAGATCCGTATTCGTCCGGCACGCGCTCGTAGGTCCTGTCTTTCATCCGCGCTCGCGGAGCATAGTTCCCGTCATGGCAGGTTAGGCACATGAGAATGCCATAGCGCTCGGGCGTTTTCGACGTCATATAGGTCCTGACGCCTGCCCCATAAGCGCTCGGAATCCCATCACCCCACAACGAGACTCCACTTCCCATTGCTCCTTTTCCATCCCACGGCGCAGCGTGTTGAGAAACGTGACACGCAGAACATCCGCGGCCGCCGTTTGCGTGCGCTCCAATCACATCAGTTGAAGGTTCCTGCTGGGCCAGCGCTGGACCCACCGCGATCAAGATCACGCAAACCGATACGCTGAAACTTACTCTGCGCATATTCCTTAACTTTTCTTCATGGGTCGAATTGACAGGCACTATGCCAAAATGTGCAACACTCGACATCAACCTCTCACAATCTAGCGCGCCTCTCGCATCGCCTCTCCGGGGGAAATCAAAGACTTGCCCCGACAATCTAGCTCTCATCCGCGTCGTCCATCGGAGCAACACTACCTCTTCGTGAGTCAAAAATGGGAACGAAACATGGCTACACCTTACCGCCGTAATGCCCATTTGGTTGCAAGTGTGTGTTGTCGCTCACTTCAAGAGAAGCAAACACGCTCCCGATCTATTCGATCTGGCAGGGTCTACCGCAGAGCCGCGAGAGCTGCGCCCCAGACGAATTCGCGCACGTTGAAACAATATTGCGCTTTGCGGACGAAAAACTTGAGATACCTTGGTCGAGCCTCATCTCAGGGAGGCTCCGAGGGACCAGATCAGCAACAGGTAAGTAACCGGGAATGAGCGCCCTTGTGTTTCAAATCAGATTCAGGCGGGCGGCCAAGCAAACAATCACCTGCGAGGATGAAAATGGATCGACGGAACGCGAACCATTCGCAGTTAACGGGATGGGTAGACCGGAACGACGGTTTCTTTCGATTTGATTTGCCCGACATCGCAGAATGGGATCGACTTCTACGACAGTTGGACCTCAATGATGCGCGGGCAGAGCGCCAGGCACTCGCGGGGGTATTGGTCGACCGCGGTCAGCACTCGAATCCAGCGGCCTTCAGCCAGCAGTTGTGCCACGAAATCCATGCTCCATCTCTGGTTGATGGCGCTGGCCTGGCCCAGGGCGACTCGGAGCCGCTGCGCTCTCTGCTTTCGTGTGCGAGTGCGCATGATCATTCCTTCCTCGATGCAGAGGTGGTAAATGCACTTTGCGTTCACGTTCCAACCTTCCCGTTTCAGCATCACGGTTAATCTGCGGTATCCGTATCGCACCCGGCTGCCGTTCAACTCCCGCAATCCCACTCGCAATGCATCCTGCGGATCGCGATGATGTTCCTAGCGGAGAGTCGCACGGTCTACAGGAATCAGCCCCGCCGCGCGCCGCTGGCTCAGATCGTGAGCTTGTTGAGCCCACTTCGCCAGCTCGCGACGCATGAGAGGCTTCAGAGCTTTTTTGCGACGATCTCCTGCAGGATGTGCCGATCGTTGGCTGAGGTCGGCCACCAGCCGCTTTAGCTTGTTGTTCTCTTCGCGCCACTGGCGCAGTTCCCGGAGCTCGTTCAGTCCGAGACCCGCATACTTCTTCTTCCCAGAGATAGAAGCTCTGCTGGCTGATGCCGTGCTGCGGCACAACTCGACCACTGTCGACCCCTGCTTCGGCCTCCCGCAGCACCCGCAGAATCTCCTCTTCCGTATGTCCTCGCTTGCCCATCCCGACCTCCCCGTCTCTTCCAAACAACCACGGAGGCCACGAACTCTCAACTTCGAAACGGCTGAGTTTTTGGGGCTGCTCCCCCACGGTCAGCCCCTCCCTGCTCGGTCGGATTTTTGGTAGCAAATTGGTAGCATTTAGCGACGATTAGGCCATTTTGGCCGACTTTACCGGCCCATAAACCCTTTACCGTCAACAGAACGCCTATATCTTCGTTCCATGGCATGGAAGAGGTCATCGGTTCGATCCCGATCAGGTCCACCAACTTAGTTCCTTCCTTTGGCGCCGCCTGGCGCCAATTTCGTTTTGGCGCACGCGCTCATGTTGTGCTATCTCATTCCACGCTGAACTCGAGCATGCAGACTGCCGCTGCGGCTCGCAGCGTGAGATTAGCAGGCTTGGTGAAATGCATCCTGGCGCAGTCGGTGCTGCCGCGTCTCGAAAATTCAGGACGCGGCAGTCTCCGGCTCACATCCCCCTCTAGAACTGGTACTTCGCCGCAAGTTGCAACTGCCGCATCGCTCCAGTTCCGCTAATCCGGCCGAACGTAGTTGAAGTGATCGTCATATTCGGCGTATTCCAGTTGGGGTGGTTCAACGCATTGAATGCCTCGAAACGAATAGAGAGTTGGTGCTTTTCGTTGTAAGGCATTTGAAGAACCTTGTGCAGTGCTGCATCGAGGTTTGTAAAGCCCGGGCCTGTGAAACTGCCGCGGCTTGCGTTCCCGAAGAAGCCCACCGGAGCGAGTTGATATGCCGCGGGATTCACCCAGTCGTTGAGCGTCCTTGCATCGCCATGAAGGTAAGGGCTCTTCCCCGTTACGTCAGGCCGGTCGTAATTGCCGCCCGCGCCCTGGATGCCTGACCGATCGGTACCATCCTGAGGAGTAGCGATCGCTCCCGTCTGGTGCGTAAAGATGCCGCCCAGTTGCCATCCCCCAACCAGAGCAACGAGGGCTCTGTTATGCACGGGTACAAGCCTGCCGGGACCGATCGGAAGTTCGTAGAGCGTCGAAACAACAACTCGATGTTTCACATCAAAGGCGGACGGTCCGTAGTCGCATGGCAAACAGCGGTTGTCCTGTGGGAACAAAATGTCATTGCCCTGAACGCGCACGCCGCTCGTATCATCCAGCGATTTGGCAAACGTGTACGAACTGATCAGATTGAAACCCCTGCTGAAGCGCCGCGTTGCCTTCACGCTAAATCCGTTGTAGTTGCCCGTGCCTTCGTCATGCACGTATTGAATCCCACCCATGTTGGCGAAAGGAGTCCGGAACTTTACCGAAGTACCCGTTCCGTTTGGAACATATCCGGCCGGTGTCGCAATGTTGATATTCCTGAAGCCATACAGGTGGCGGCTCTGTGCTCCCTGATATCCAGCTTCGAAGGACCAGTTTTGCCCGAATTGTTTCTGGATATTCAGCAGATACTGCTCAGCGTAGGTGGTCTTGTGACTCGCAGCCAAAACAAAGGCTACAGTGCTTGCGGGAAGATTGGCGATCGCGCCTCCACCCGCTCCGGGCGTTGCATTGTCCCACGTAAGCGTTGAGGCGCCATAGGGCGCGACACCATTCGCGTTTGTATATGTCACGCGCCCCGCAATATTACGGGCCATGTCGAAGTACGCGTTTCCGATGTCCTGGCTGTAAAAGATGCCATACCCAAGACGAATCACTGTCGTCGCATTTGGTGAGAACGAAATACCTAACCGCGGCGCGAAGTTGTTGTACTGCGTATTCATGAGAGGACCATTAGGAAGTTTCCCGTTGCTGCAAACCGGAGGTGCACCGTTCCCTAACGTACTTGCCGTCCAACGGATGGCCAGCCCATCGTAGACATGGTCCGGGGTGCAATTGCCCTGCCGTACATAGTAGGGCCATTGAGTCTGAGGATATGTCGTGCTGATTGCGTAATGCTCGGGCAGCACCGGAAGGCCCACGGTGAAGTTGTTTCCAAAGGTATCGTTCCAGGGCGGAGTAAGCTCATACCTGAGTCCGGCGTCGATCGACAGCTTC